>JAABUS010006622.1_pt1 | contig 13934 bp, 1 predicted proteins | sample 5560161 | NCBI WGS metagenome assembly JAABUS01 (sample SAMN10711885, study PRJNA513376) | rock metagenome | isolation source: Antarctica rocks | place: Antarctica: Victoria Land, Trio Nunatak nord | collected 2016-01-04 | reverse complement strand
TTAATAATATTATAGTAATATAATTTGAAATATAAATTATTAAAATAGTTAATCTCGTTAGGTACGCGGAGATTATCGATTATCTAACTATTATTATATATACCCTATTAAATATTATATTCTACTAGTTACCGATATTATTTTATATTATAGAAATTTACCTCCTTCTTTTAATTTACTTTAATTTTTATAAATTTAAAGTATACGTTAATACTCGTTTTAATTATATAATATTCGGAAAATAAATAAATAATAGTCTAACTAACTTTATTACCGAACGGGTAGTATATATCTATTATTATTATTAACTATAAAATATTTCGTCGATATTTTTAGTATTACGCGCGATTTAGTTTTATATATATTATTATAATAGCGCCGGCGTCTCGCCCTATAAGGTCGGTAAAAGATTTTATATAAAAAGAATTAAATATAAATAGAAGACTTTTAGAGGAGATAAATAGTATAATCGCGGAGGAAAATACCGTAGCCGGTTTTAATATATTTATCGAAGTAGACGAGGGCCTAGATAAATTATTAATATATTTATATAAACTCCTAAATAATAATATCTTTATTATTATCTTTATTAGTCCTTAGATATTTAAGAGGCGGTTTATCTATATTATAATAAATAGTATAGAATTCTACTAGTTAATTCGTATTTAATTTATTATTATTAGGCGCGGGTAGTTCCTAGAATTAAGAAATTTTATATTAAATAAATATAAAGCCCGTCTAATCTTTAATAGAGTTAAAGATATTTACTAGTTTCCTACGTTTAAACTAAGACTCTTTATATATATTTAAATATTATAATAAACCCGAGTAATTCTTTATTTAAAAGAAGTTATATTAACCGTATTATAATTATTTCATTACGTACTTCGTATTATCTAGTATTAGAAGTAGAAAGTTTAAGAAAAGAATATTTATTAAAAATACGATTTTATAAGTCTATAGATATTATTATTATTTTAAACTCGGACGCGTTTAGGTTAAATTATTAAGATTTATTTAAATTTAACCTAGATCTAGCCTAGATCTAAATTAAATCTAGGTAAATCTTAACGATCTAGGTTAAATTTAAATCAAGATAAACCCTAACCCTAAACTATTTAAATAAGAAATTAATATTAAAATTAATATTTTATAAATATTAACGTCCCTTACCCCGTAGGTTTATAATACTAACTCTTATTTTATTAAAATAGTTACGCTAGCGATAATATTCGGGCTATAAACTCGATATATACTATAATAAAACTATTTAACTTAAATAAATAATACCGAAAGATTCTACTATAATAGATTTATATATAATTTTAATAGTTCTAATATAAATAATATTCGTTCTATAGGTAGAAAGGGTTAGAGAAATATATATAATCGACGTTAAAAATAATAATTAAATAGATTATTAATTTTAATATAAAATTATAAACGGTATAGGATATTAATATTCGAAATATTTATTTTAATATAATTTTCACGGAATTTAACTTATTAAAAACGATATTCGTAGATTTAATAATATAAAAATATATAAATCTCTTAAAACTCGACTGGATTAAAGGCCTTATTATATAGATATTATATTATTTAATATTAATCTCTTTTAATACTCTTTTATTTCTCTTTTACTAAATAATATATAAATATTATTTCTTAAAGTAGAGCCTTAAGTATACCGGGTAAACTTTAGATAATTTAATATCCACGTAGCCTTATATTAAGAGACGAAATCTTAGGAATTATATTTATAAAAACTAGTACCTGAGTTTTTAACTCGTAAATCTTAATTAAATCTAAACCTAAATCTAAATATATTTATTATATAATCTATTATAATTTACTAAAATTAATAATTATAATTATTATATATACTATTATACCCTTCTAACTATATAATTATTATTAAATCTATTTATTTATTACCGTTATAATACTATAATAACCTCTTTTATTATTTAACTATAACGGAAAGTTATCTAAAAATAACTAGACTCTTATATATATAAAAGGGGTATATACGACGACTTATTATAATATTATTATTATTATATTTTAATAAGTTAAAGAGTTTATAGAGTAATATTACTTTATAAATAATATATTTAAGAATTAACTAAACTTTAAAATCGCGCTTAAAGATAAAAGAGCCCGGTAGAGTTAATATTTAATAATTAAATTTAATAACCAAATTTAAATCTAAGGCTATATAGATTTCGGCGAAAGAATATATATTAATATTATTATTTACTAAGGAAGTTTTAATAAATTATTAAAAATTAAATATAAACTTAATAATATACCGCCTCTGGATTTCTAAAATTAAACGATAGTAGTAATTAATTCGAGTAATCTTCGTATTAAATAAAAACCGAGAATTATTTTTAATCTTTTTCTACTTCGCTCGTTTAAAGGCTTCGAGATTAATTATATATTAAATTAATATACGCTAGAGAAGTTTATATATAAGATTTAATTTTTTAAAATCTCTTTATATCTACTACCTAAAGAACTTAATATAATTTATTTACGATTTTTATTATTTTAAGATTATCTAGTATCTCGCGATTTAATAGTAGATTTAAATTTCGATTATTTTATATATTATATTATAAAGGGGTATTATATTAATATTTTAAAAAATAATAATTTATAAAATACTATTTAGTATTTCCTAAATAAAGGTATAAACTCGATAAAAATCGAGGTTATTATAAATAATAATTTTAGTTAACTATATCTCTTATTCTTTAATATTTAATTTAATTTAAAAGATAGATTTATTTTTATTAAAATCTTAAATTTATTTTTTTCCTTCTCCGTTCTAGCCTCTTTTAGATATTTAGTATATTATAAATAAAAGTTTATTATCGCGCCGGAGGGAGTCCGAAAAAGACGAGTTATTATAAAAATTAATACCGAAAATATATTCGTATCTATTTATTAATTTTTATTTTCTTTATTTGGAGATTAATCTCTTTTCTTTATAACTTTAAAATATACCCGTTCTTTTAATACCTTTAACGAGGATTTAATTTTTTTATTAATAATAAAAAAATAAAAATACCTAGCGAAGCTCTTAAGCCCTAATAATAATAAAGATTATTTATTACTACTACCGCCGAACTAAACTCCGAAGAAATTTTTATTTGAAAAGTTTTACGAATCCCTCGAGTCTTTAAAGGAGTCCTCCGAGTAATTAAATTAAATAAATAAATTCTTAATTAAAGAATCCTCGGAATTAATTATTAATAATAATAAAAATAATAATACGGATAAAGAAGAGAAAGTAGAGTTAATTATAATATAATAATTAATTAATATCTCTTTTAGTAGTATTATATTTATTAATTACCTTCCTCTTAACTTTAAAAAAATTCAATAATAATTATTAATACGAATATATTTACGATAAGATATAGGAATATATTATTATATTCGCGAAAATCGCCTACTCTAATAATTCTTATAATAGTAATAAAATAGCGATTCCTAGAATATTAAAATTAATCTATTACTAGTAGTAGCTCTATATATTTATAATTATATTATTCTATAAAAGCGACTTCGGATAATTTAATATTATTATTAAAAATAAAATAAATTTAGATAAAGTAAAGCCTCTTAATATATTTTTTAAATTTCGTAATTAATTTTATTTATTTATAAATCTTTAAAGTTATAGGTTCCGCGGTATTCTACTTTTAATTATACTAAAAATAAATAGAGATTTAACGAGAGTAGAAGGAGTAATTAATAAAATTTTAATACTATCGCGAAAACACTCCTATAAGCTCTAAATATCCTATGAATTAATACTTCTATAAATATCTATATTAACTAAACTCGGAAACTTTTTATATTAGATTAATTAATAGGTCTATACTATTCTTTATCCCGCCGGTTAATCTTAATATCTAGAGTATTAAAATATTATCGGTAATCGATTTCGAGGCCTTAAAGATACGGTTTATAATTATTTATTATAACGCCGACTCTAGCTACTAAATAAACGTATAAATAAAGAAAGAATTATAAATAGTATATAACCCGAACGACTCCGACGTAAAATTATTAATAGATATTAAATTTATTAATACCACATAATATAGTCTCCCGAGCGAAATAAATACTTTTATATTTATATTTACTTTATAATAGTTATAATTAACTATTAGTAAAGTCTTTAATAAAGTATATAAATACTCTTTTATAATAAATAGAAAAAAAGTAATTAAAGAGGAAATTATCTACCGTTTTTAATACGGGTTCGCGATTATAAATAAATATAATAAAATAAGGAATTTAAATAAAGATTTATAGAATTCTTTTTAAATAATAAAGAAGACTCGCTTTAAATATTACTTCTAGTTTATAATTATATCTAGAACGATTATTAACTTTAATTTATTAAATATTATAACTTTAATAAATAATATATATAATATTTCCTAGAACGATTTTAAATATAAATATTACCCCTTTAAACTAACCGGCCTAAAGATTCTTATTAATATTATTATAAAATACTAAGATTCAAATAATCGACTATAAGAATTCGATAATATAATAAATATATTCGGGAACTTATTTCCTAAATTCCTAATACGGCGGTACGAGAAGAGTAATTAAAAAAATTATAATTTTATCGAGTTTAAAAAACTCTACCGAAGTATCTTTAAAATTAATTTTCTTTATAATTATAAAGTATATTACGTAACCCTCGTCGCCCGTTAAAAAATCTTAATAATAAAGAAATTTATAAAACGATAAACTTACTAGGACGATAATTAATATAATATTATATTTATACGGAATCGTCCCGACCGCCCGACTAACGTTAACGTTAACTAGGTATTTAGGGTAGTACGGCTCCTCCGTTTATATAGTTATTTACCCTATCTCTCCGTCTCTTTAATTATTTATAATTAAAAGTAGATTAATAAAGAGATCGAGAACCGGTATATAAATAAAGATAATAATCGGATATTAAAAGACTATATCCTAAATAAGGACTATATAATACTTAAGAAGATATCTTTTAAATTTAAAATTATCGCCTCCTTTTTCAAGAAATATAAAAGAGTAAATATATTAATTATATTTTTATTCACCGAGATAATTTTAATAATAAAACGGGTAAATCTTTCTTTTCTTTAAAATCTCCGATATAAAAAAGCCTAAACTCGTTTTTTTTTAATTTATTAAACTTAACCTTCTCTTTTCTAACTAACTTTTTTATATTAATATTCTTTTATTATAGTATATTCGAGAGGAGATTAAATTTAAAATATAAATATTCTTCGGGACCGATAAAAAGAGGGACGCGGTTAAATATATATTTATATATAAAACTAATAATAATAATATATTACTAGAGAAGGATAAACCTAATATTCTAATTAAATTTATATATTAGATAGGCGTAGGTTTAAATCTAACCCGTATAATTATAATTATTCTATATAAGCCCCTCTACTTTATCGGGATATATAAATAAATACCGAAGAAAATATATCGGATAAAATAAAAGAAGGAAGTATTCTATTATATATTAAATATTAATACCGAAATCGAGAAATACATAGACGTAAAGTATAAATCGAAAATAAATTTTAAGGAAAACGCGTTGAAAATTATTAATATAACGAATATAAAAGGTATAGGAGGCGCTAACGGAGGTAATAATATTAAAGAGAGTAATAATACTAGAAATATTAATAATACCGCGGCGTTTATTATTAATATAAAAAATATACTATTTAAGAGGGTATTATATATATTAAAAAGAAAAATAGTTAAAGTAAATAAATATAAAAATAAACCGCCGTTAATTAAGTTAAACCTTTTTATATTTTTAAACTATTAAATACTTAGGTTTAAATAGGAGTTAGGAAGCCTATTACCCCTCTATATACTTTTTTATATAATAATACTTATTTTCTATATAATAATATTTATTATAGTATATTATTATCGTTTATAATTCTAATCCTTTACTTTACTATATTTAAGAATAATAATAAAAAACCGAGTATTATATCTAGCCTAGATCTAGGCCTAAATCTAGTTTAAATATCCTTTAAATACTCTTTAGACTTAATTTAAATTCTATTTAATCTTTAAACTCGTTATTAAGAGCCTATATTTTTAATATTTTAATTATATCTACCGTTATTTAACGCGGTATCTAATTATATATTTCTTAATTTTCTTTCGGATTTACGATTTATATAAGACCCCGGAAATTAAGGGTTATTAACGAAGACCTTTAGAATAATAACGGAAAAAGAATATTAATTTATAAAAATATTATTTAGTATATTTATAACTTTTATAAAAAAGAAAGAAATATTATTTTTTTAATTATTAAAGAATATACTACCCTCGACTTAAAAATATAAATATATAAATATATAAATTATATTATTAATTAAAAGTAAAAGATACTAGAGATCCTTAATTCCGAGGACGATAAAGGGGAAGATAATAACGGGGTAAATAATATTTAAAATAATATTAATATAAAACCTACCTTTCGAGCTCCTCTACTAAATAATTAATAATTAATATTTTTAATATTCGAATAAGGTAGTTATTAATAATAAGATATTATTTATACTTCAAAGCGGGTAAATAATAATAGAACTCTTAAACTCTTTAGGCTCTTTATATTTTAATTTTATTTATATTAAAACCGATAATATCTTTATTAAACCTCTCTACGAATTTATAATATATATTTTTATTCTTAACCTTTTTATTTTCCCCCCGCGGTTAATATTAAAAAAATCTATAGTTAATATTTATATTATAAGTATCGGAGCGGATAACTAGAGATTATTACTAATTAAACTATCCGGTCTTTATAAATTATAATTATAAATAATATAAATAACGATTCTTTATTAACGGAGTAAATATTATTATTATCGCCGCCGCTTTTATTTTTATTTTATTTATTATTATCCTCGCCTTTATTTATACCCTCTTTTTAATTATTATTATTTTTATTATTTTAAAAGTTATCGCTAGTATAGCCCCCGCCTAAACTTTAAACTATATTACCGCTTTAAGTTATAAAAGTATAGGAGAGGGTTTACCCTCCTAGTTATTTTAAAATAAACGGAATATTTTACCGATAATTAACGACCGCGAGTTAATTATTATTATTATCGAGAAGGGTCTCTAAAGGCTAAGTATACGGATCTAATATAAATATAATAATATAACTTTTATATCGACCGGTATAATTAAATAGCGTAGAAGCCTATCTAATAATATAAACGGAAGAAAAGTATAAACCTAAAATATTATTATTATTTATATTTATACTCTCGACCGTATTAAATTTAATTATTTAAGAGATTATTAATTATTTATTTAATATTATTAATATAATAGTATAAGGAAAATTATATACTTTAAAGTAATATTTAGTTTTATTATTAATAATCTTTTATTAATTAATCGGGATAAACTAAATCGGAGTTAATATAATTTCGATTCGGGCTATAAGACTGTTAAAGGAAATTGGATATTATTAGGCGTACTCTTTATAAACTATAATTATATACTCGTAAAGAAATATAACGAGTCTAGTTATATTACTAATAATACTCTTAATATTTAATAACTTTATATTAAATATTATACTACCTGGAATTTTCTCTAAAAACTTTATTATAATAGTATCGGAGGGGAGACCTAAGATATAAACGATAGAATAAATATCATATTTATTACTATTAAGGGTAAAGCGTACTTTATATTTAAAAAGATTAAGGAATTATAAATTCTTTATTTTAGTTTCTCGCTAGTTAATTTTTATAACCTAGTAATACTCTTTAAGGTCGAAAAACTCTATACTTCTCTTTAAAATAATATAATTTAATAGGACTAGTATATCGGTAGTTTTCTTTAAAGTTTTAAAGACTATTCCCGCTTCTTTAATAATATTTATTAAAGATAATAAATAATTTAACGTCTTTATTACTTTTAGTACTTTATTTATATTTTACTTTTAAAGTAATAAATTTATATTATTTACCTCGGCGTTGAACGCAGCCTCCTTTTATATATTAACGATAATAACTTTATCCTAATTATTAGACGAGAAAGATATCGACGTCGAGACTAGTTTATTAGGCGATAACGAATACTATTTTAAAAAGTTATTAAATTCTAGGGAGAGTATATAGATATTTTTAATAATTAATACTACTACCGCCTTAATTATCTTAATAACCTTATTTAATTTCTTATTATTATTATTATTAATAAAGTAACGAATATAGGCCGAGTCCTCTATAGAGTTTAATAAGAATAAATTAATTAAATTTAATACTAGTTAAATATTCTCTAATAATTCTTTAAAATTAGATAGATTATTATAATTATTATCGAGTAAAATTATATCCTCCTCCGAATATTTTGTCCCTCTAATATCTTCGCTAGAAGTTAAAAGATTAATTAGGTTTTTTATTTTAATTATTACTATCCCCGGTACTTTATTATAATTAAGGCCGCGGACGGAGAATAATTTATTATTATCGGATATAATTTTAATTATCGAGAGCGCGAAAATAATATCGAAAACTTTATATAATCTACTCTTAATCTATAGGAAACTATCCTCGTTTAATAATATATAAAGGATTTAGCCTAGATCTAGCCCAGATTTAAAAAAAATTTAAAAAAAATCTAAATAAGATTTAGGCTAGATCTAGGGCGCTAGAAGACTAATTTAATATTAATATATTATATATATAAACGTTCTTCTTTATTACTTTTTAATATTTACTTTTATTTAAACCCGTTATATAAGATCTAGAAATCCGTTAATTACGATATTAATTATACTATAAACTATACTCTAGGCTATTTCTAGTACAGTTTAATAATTATATTACGTAAAATTATAATAGTATAGGCGGTTAATATATAGGTTTAAATATTAAATATTAATCGTCCTTCTAAAGACGACTTCTTTAAATATACTCGTATATAATAACCTAAAGACCTCTTTACTTATCGTCTTATCTTTTGAATAATTTTATTTAAGTATCGCCCGATATTTATAGTATATTAGGCTAGATCTAACTTAATTTATTATAAAATTTATAATACTTTATTATAACTAGTTATCTAAATTACGCGAATCATTATACCCTCTTTACTTTATAATTATTATTAAATTTATTTATTTATTACTATTATCGCGCTACGGCCCCGGCGCGTATTATTTAAATATAATAGGAAGTTATTTAAAGTTAATTAAATTATCCGGGATATTAGAAAAATACCCGTATTAATTTATTATACGAATATTAACGATATACTACTATAAGTTAAAGAGTTTATTAATAAATATCGTTATCTAAGAGATATATTTAAATATTAACGAAATTATAAAGACGCGCTTAAAATAGAAAGAATCTAATAAAGTTAATATTCAATATTTAATTTTAAGAAATAAATCGAGGTCTAAGATTATCTAGGCTTCGGCGAATAAATATATATTAATATTATTATATACTAGGGGGACTCTAGTTAAATAATTAAAATATTAAATAACTTTAATAACGTATTATTTCTTAATTTATAAAATTAAGTAATAATAATAACCGGCTCGAACAATACTCTTTTTAAATAAAAAACTAATATCGTTTATACTAGTAATCTTTCCTCTTTTCGGCTTTTCTGAATCTTTAAAATCGACTATATATTAAATTAATTTATATTATAAAATTTTATATACGGGATCCGGTTTTTAATAATCTCCGCGTATTTATTAAATAAAGAATTTAATATAATTTATTTATAATTCGTATTACTTTAGGGATATTAAATAACTAGTTATTTTATAATAAATTAAATACTTAATTATCTCTTCTATATAACGGAGGAGGATATATATTATATAGATATCTTAAAAGATAAGGACTTATAAAATAATATTTAATATTTCTAGGACTAGGGTATAAATTTAATAAAAGGTAAATTTATTATAAATAATAATTTTAATTAATTATATCTCTTATCCTTTAATATAAATTTAATTTAAAAGATAAATTTATCTTTATTAAAATTTTAAATTTATTTTTTTCCTCCTCCGTTCTTCCCTCTTCTAGGTATTTAATATATTATAAATAAAAACCTATTATCGCGCCCGAAGGAGCTCGAAAAAAAGGAGCTACTATAAAAATTAAATAAAAAATATATTTATATCTATTTATTATTTCTTATTTTTTTTACTTCGAGATTAACCTCTTTTCTTTATAATTTTAAAATATCGTTTTTCTCCTAGTATTTTTTATTAAAACCTAATTTATTTATTAATAATAAAAAGATTAAAGAGCTAGACGAAGCTTTTAAACTCTAATAATAATAAAAACGATTTATTACTACTACCGTAGAAATAGCCTCCAAAGAAATTTTTATTTAAAAAGCCTCGTTAATTCCTTAAGTTTTTAAAAGAGTCCTCCGAGTAATTAAATTAAAAGAATAAATTCGTATTCAAAGAATCCTCCGAATTAACTACTAGTAATAATAAAGATAATAACGGGGTTAAAGAAGAGAAAATAGAATTAATTATAATATATAAATAATAATTAATCGATATTTTCTTTAATAATATTATATTTATTAATTATTTTCCTAACTTTAAAAAACTTAATAATAATTATTTATACGAATATATTTATAATAATATATAGGAACGCGCTAGTATATTCGCGAAAATCGCCTACCCTAATAATTCTCGCGGTTATAGTATAATAATAATTCCTAGAATATTAAAATTAAACTATTATTAGTAGTGGCTCTATATATTTATAATTATATTAAATAACGAAGAAGATTTAAAATACTATAATATTCTTCTAGACTATATAAATAAATATAAAAAATATAAAGTTTATAATTTTATTTATTAAGCTCTCTAACTAATTCTAATTATATAAAGATCTATGAAATTATAAGTGTTACTATATTCTATCGCTATCTATACTAGAAATAAATAGAGATTTAATATAAATAAAAGAAATAACTAGTAAAGTTTTAATATTATTATAAAAACGCTCCTACGGGCTCTAAATATCCTACGAATTAATAATTTTATAAATATTTATATTTACCGGGCTTAGAGGTTATTTATATTATATTAATTAACGAGTCTAAATTATTCTTTATCCCGCCGCCCGATCTTAATATTTAGGTTAATAAATTAAAATCGGTAATCGACTTTAAAGACCTAAAGGTATAATTTATAATTATTAATATAATAATAAAAATATAATTATATTATAAATAAAAGGGCGCCGAAGAACTTAACGACGATATATAATAAAAAAGACTTTAAGATAATATAATTTAAAAGTAAAAAAGTATTAACCCTATATAATATAATTCCCCGAGCGTAATAAATATATCGCTATATATAATTATTATACGGTAGATATAGTTAGTCTTTAATAAAGTTTTTAACGAAGAATATAAATATCCCTATATAAAATAAATAAAAAAAGAGATTATAAAGAAAATAATCTATTATTTCTAATATAACTTCGTAATCGTAGGCGAATATAATAAGGTAAGAAATTTAAATAAAAATCTATATTATTCTTTTTAGAAAATAAAAAAGACTCGCTTTAAATATAATTTCTATTTTATAATTATATCTAGAACGATTATTAATTAAAACTAAAAGGATATTATAGCCCCTCGGACTACTATAGAAGATATTTATTAAAATAATTATTAATTCGATTATTAACGCTTCGGATTTATTAATTTAGAAAAGTCTACGAGTATTATTACCCGATATATAAAAAAACTAGGGTATAGGAGAGATTTATTAAAGTAATAAATATCCTCGCTACTATACTCCTTTATACCTCGATACTATAATATAAAAAGAGTAATTAAATTGAAAATATATTTTATAATATTTAAGAAGTTTTATTAAAAAGATTTTATAATTATTTATTTACTAGGACTCTAGCCGCGATTTAGGTCTATTATTATTAATTAAAAAACTATTATATTAAAAAGACTCTAATAATAGTAAGATTACCGGAGGAATATTAAGATTATAATATTTCTTTCCTATACTAATATTCTTAATATTTAATTTTAGTTTATTTTAATATAGTATTTATTATATTATAGGTTCTCCGATTATATAGATTTTTACCTACTCTCGTTATCTCCTCTAAAACTCTTAATAAAAAGTAGATTAATAATATAGTCGCGGCCTCTAATATAAATAAAAATAATAATTAGATATAAGAAGATTATATCCTAAATAAAGATTATATAATATTTAAAAAGATATCCCTTAAACTTAAAATTATCGCCTTTATTTTTAAGAAATATAAAGGGGTAAATATATTAATTATATTTTTATTCACCGAGATAATTTTAATAATAGAACGGGTAAATCTTTTCTTTTTTAAAAATCTCCGATATAAAAGAACCTAAACTCGTTTCTTTTAATATATTAAATATAGTATTCTCTTTTCTAAATATAATATTTAATATTAAATTTTCTTTATTATAATATATCCGAGAGGAGTTTAAATTTAAAATACGAATATTCTTCGGGACCGATAAGGCGAGAGTTATAATTATATATATATTAATATAAAAAGTTAATTATAATTATAAATTAGTAGAGAATAATATACCTAATTTTCTAATTAGATTTACGCGGTAGATAGGCGTAGGTTTAAATTTTATATATATAATTATAATTATTCTATAAGCCCCTCTACTCTATTAAATTATATAAATAAATACCGAAAAAACCGTATTAAATAACCTAGTTAGAGGAAATATTTTAATATATATTATATATTAATACCGGAATTAAAGAGTACGTAGAGGGGAAGTGGAAATCGAAAGCGGATTTTAGAGTAAATATATTTAAAATTATAAATATAATAAATATAGAGAGTATAAAAAGCGCTAACGGAGGTAATAATTCTAAATATAATAATAGTATTTAAAATATTAATAATACTACGGTTATTAATAATACTAGAGAAGGTATAGAGGCGATTTAAAAAAATAATATATATATTAAATAAAAGCGCGGTCAGAGTAGTTATAGATATAATATCATCTACAAAAGTGCAAGCGACTCTGAGAATCCTAATTTACTCGGAGCGCTTAGGCCCGCTCACGAGCGCTATTATAGCTTAGAGTTAATTAGGAATTCTCAGGCCCGCTTAAGCTCGCTCAGGATTATTTAGGATTCTCAGGCTCGCTCAGGCCCGCTCAGGGTTATTTAGGATTCTCAGGCCCGCTTAAGGTCGCTCAGGATTATTTATTTACATAGATATACGCTGCTGCCATAGATATGCGCATACATGGCCATTGCTGCTGCCATAGATACGCGCATACATGGCCCATAGATATGCGCATACATGGCCATTGCTGCTGCCATAGATATGCGCATACATGGCCATTGCTGCTGCCATAGATATGCGCATTCATGGCCATTGCTGCTGCCATAGATATACGCATTCATGGCCATTGCTGCTGCCATAGATACGCGCATACATGGCCCATAGATATGCGCATATATGGCCATTCTTGCCCCCATAGATGCGCGCATACCCCCATTTATGGCCTATACATACGCGTATGTATGATGTTCCATGATCGCCCCTATCGACGGCAGCGACCCCCCGGAACCACCCCCAACGCCAGGAACTTTTGATTCCCGGATTTAATCGATTCGCGCGAAATCTACGTGGGGGTGACGCCCGGGCTGTGCGACACCGGATAAATGGCGACGTTTTGCCAGGTGCAGTTACATAGTGCGACAGCGACAACGACAGAGCCTTGGCCATGAATGGGGGCCTTGGCCATGAATGGAATGGGGCCATGGCCATGAATGGAATGGGGCCATGGCC
>JAABUS010006621.1_pt1 | contig 13934 bp, 15 predicted proteins | sample 5560161 | NCBI WGS metagenome assembly JAABUS01 (sample SAMN10711885, study PRJNA513376) | rock metagenome | isolation source: Antarctica rocks | place: Antarctica: Victoria Land, Trio Nunatak nord | collected 2016-01-04 | reverse complement strand
GTCGGCGCACAGCTCGTCGGGCAGACGCTCGAGCAGGTCCGCGCAAAGGCCCTCGACCCCGCCGGCGTCACCTACGGGATCCTCACGCCGGACGAGGCGGCGGCGTTCTCGATCCTCCCCAACGGCATCCTGGCCGCGCATCTGTGCCGCGCGTACAACGACTGGCTGCTCGAGCGCTGGCTGCTGGAGGAGCCGCGGCTGCGCGGCCTGCTGGTCGTGCCCGCCCAGCACCCGGAGGCCGCCGCCGCCGAGATCCGCCGGCTCGGCGGCCGCGACGAGTTCGCCGGCGTGTTCCTGCCCGGCGCCGCGCGGATCCCGTACGGCGGCCCGGTGCACGACCCGATCTGGCGCGCCTGCGAGGAGCACGGCCTCCCCGTCGTCGTGCACACGCACTTCGAGGGGGTCGGCATCGCCGGCCCGGTCACCGCCGCCGGCTATCCCGACTTCTACGCCGAGTACCACGCGCTGTGCGGATCCGGCATGCACGGGCACTTCGCCTCGATCCTCGCCCACGGGATCCTCGAGCGCTTCCCCAGCACGGGGCTGATGCTGATGGAGGGCGGCCTCGTCGCGTTCGTCGGGCTGCTGTGGCGCATGGACAGCGTGTGGCGCGCGTGCCGCAGCGAGATCCCGTACTGCCGGCGGCCGCCGTCGGAGTACGTGTTCGAGCAGGTCCGCTTCACCACGCAGCCGCTTGAGGAGCCCCCCGAGGACCGGCTGCTGGCCGGCGCGCTGGAGGGGCTGCGGCCGTGGGAGACGCTCTGCTACTCGAGCGACTACCCGCACTGGGACTACGACGAGCCGACCCAGACGCTGCGCCGGCTCCCCGCCGGATGGCGCGACGCCGTCGCCCATCGCAACGCCTGCGCGTTCTTCCGGCTGCCCGCCGCGGTGCCGGCATGAGCCGGGCGCCCGCCCAGGCGCGGATCCCGCTCGCCAGCGCCCCGGCGCCCGGCGAGCGGCGGATGCTCGAGGTCGGCGGCCGCCGCGTCGGGCTGTACCGCGTCGGCGAGGAGCTGCACGCGCTCGCCGACCGCTGCCCGCACCGCGGGGCGCCGCTGTGCTCGAGCGGCAAGGTGGTCACGGCGATCGAGCTGCGCGACGGGCGCCCGGCGCTCGGGGCCGCCGGCGCGCTCGTCCGCTGCCCGTGGCACAAGTGGGACTTCGACATCGCGTCCGGCCGCTGCGAGGTCCACCCGCGCCTGCGCGTGCGCCGCTACGCGGTCCGCGTCGACGGCGACGACGTGGTCGTGAGCCTGGCGCACCCGTGACCGGTTTCGCCGCATGCCCTGCCGGGGCATGCGCGTCGGGAATGCAACCCGAGCGCGTCGTCCTGTTCCGTCCGCGCACGATCCTCCAGGCGGCGGGCGTGCTGCTCGGCGTGGCCGCCGCGCTGTGGGTCGTGTTCGTCTCGATCCGCGTGCTGACCTGGGTGTTCGTCGCGCTCTTCCTCGCGCTCGCCCTGGACCCGGCGGTGCGGGTCCTGCAGGCGCGCGCGGTGCGCCGGCGCGGCGCCGCGGCGGCGATCATCTACCTCAGCGTGATCGCCGTCATCGGGCTGCTCGCCGCGCTGCTCGTGCCGCCGCTGGCCGACGAGGTGCAGGGGCTCGCCGACGCCGCCCCCGGCTACGTGGGCGACCTCACGGCCGGGCGCGGGCCGCTCGGCTTCCTCGAGCGCGACTATCAGATCGTCGAGCGGGTCCGCGACGCGACCAAGAGCAACGGCGGGTCGGTCCTCGGGGGCGGCGCCGGCACGGTGTTCGACGTCGGCCGCGGCGTGCTGACCGGCATCGTCGGCTTCATCACGATCGTGTTCCTGACGCTGTTCATGATCCTCGAGGGGCCGGCGTGGGCGGAGCGCGGCCTCGGCCTCCTGCCCCCGGCGTCGCGGCCGCGCTGGCGCAACGTCGGCCACCGGATCGCGCAGACCGTCTCGGGCTACGTGACCGGCAACCTCCTGCTCTCGCTCATCGCGGGCGTCAGCTCGACGATCGTGCTGCTGATCATGGGCGTGCCGTTCGCGCTCGCGCTCGGGCTCCTCGTCGCGATCCTTGACCTGATCCCGCTGGCCGGAGCGACGCTCGCCGGGCTCATGCTCGCCACGGTCGGCTTCCTCACGTCGGTCACCGCGGGCGTCGTGATGCTCGTCTACTTCACGCTCTACCAGCAGCTGGAGAACCACGTGCTGCAGCCCCTGGTCTACGGGCGCACCGTGCAGCTCTCGCCGCTCGTCGTGCTGATCGCGATCCTGATCGGGACCGAGGTCGCCGGCGTGCTCGGCGCGCTCGCCGCGATCCCGGTCGCCGGCACGCTGCAGATCCTGCTGCTCGACTGGCTCGCGCACCGCCGCATGGCCGCCGAGGAGGATGGTCCGGCCGCCGTCGCGGCCGAGGCGGTCGCGCCCGAGCTCGGCTAGCGCCGGCCGCGGCCCATCCGGTCGAGCTCCTCGAGCGACTGCCCGGCGCCGAGCGCGACACACTCGAGCGCGTGCTCGGCGACCCGGACCGGCATGCCGGTGTCGCTCTCCAGCCGCTCGTCGAGGCCGCGCAGCAGCGCGCCGCCGCCGGCCAGGAGGATGCCCTCCTTCGTGATGTCGGCCGCCAGCTCGGGCGGCGTCTCCTCCAGCGTGGCGTGCACGGCGGCGAGGATGTCGGCCAGCGGCCCGGCGATCGCGGATCGCACCTCGTCGCCGGTCAGCCTGATCTCGCGCGGCAGGCCCGACATCAGGTCGCGCCCGCGCACCTCGGTGATGAGGTCGTCGTGCTGCGGCGTGGCCGCGGCGACGGCGAGCTTGATGCCCTCCGCGCTCTGGGAGCCGATCGCCATCCGGTGCTCGTTGCGGATGTGGCTGGTGATCGCCTCGTCGAGGTCGTAGCCGCCGACCCGCAGCGAGCGGCTGACCACGAGCCCGCCGAGCGAGATCACCGCGACCTCGCTCGTCCCGCCGCCGATGTCGACCACCATGCGGCCGACCGGCTCGGCGATCGGCAGGCCGGCGCCGATCGCGGCCGCGAGCGACTCCTCGATCAGGTGCACCTCGCGCGCGCCGGCCGACAGCGACGCCTCCTCCACCGCCCGGCGCTCGACCTCGGTGACCCCCGACGGCGCGCACATCACGAGCCGCGGGCGGGAGAACCGGCTGGAGAGGACCTTCTCGATGAAGCGGCGCAGCATCGCCTCGGTCACCTCGAAGTCGGCGATCACGCCGTGGCGGAGCGGGCGGTCGGCGGAGATGCTGGCCGGAGTGCGGCCGATCATCAGCTGGGCCTCGGAGCCCACGGCGTGCACCTCGCCGGTGCGCTCGTCGATCGCGACCACCGACGGCTCGGACAGCACGATCCCGCGCCCGCGCACGTAGACGACCGTGTTGGCGGTGCCCAGGTCGATGGCCATGTCGCCGACGTGGCGCAGGGCGGCGAACACCCCGCGTCGCCGGCCGGCACGTCGTCTGCTCGGCGTCACGCCTCCCACCCAAGCACACTCATGCCCGCCCGGCCGCCAAGGCGGTTGCAGCCCGCGCCGCGCCGCCGCTCAGTCGGCCTGCGGCGGCTCGGACTCGGGGAAGCCGGGCAGCGGCGGCGCGTCCTCGTCGGCGTCGTCGGGCACGCCGAGCGGCTGGTCGTCGATCTCGGGCTCGCCGCTCTCGGGGGGCGGCGGATCCTCGGGAATGTCCGGGTCCTCGGGCGTGATCGGGGTCTCGCTCATGATGCGGCGTCTACCCGCAGCTCGTGCGGCGCACCCCAGGCGTGCAGCACCTCGGGGACGGCGATCGAGCCGTCGTCGCGCTGGCCGTTCTCCACGATCGCGATCACCGTGCGCCCGACCGCCACGGCGGTGCCGTTCAGCGTGGCGACGTGGCGCGGCCCCCCGGCCTCGGGCCGGTAGCGGACGTCGAGCCGCCGGGCCTGGAAGTCGGTCGTGTTCGACGTCGACGTGAGCTCGCGGTAGCGCTGCTGGCCGGGGAGCCAGGCCTCGCAGTCGTACTTCTTGACCGCCGAGGAGCCGAGGTCGGTCACGCCGATGTTGACGACGCGGTACGGGATGCCCAGCGCCGTGAGGATCTCCTCCTCGTTGGCGAGCAGCCGCTCGTGCTCGTCGACCGCGTCCTCGGGCGCGACGAACGAGAACATCTCGACCTTGTCGAACTGGTGCACGCGGAACAGCCCGCGGGTGTCGCGCCCGGCGGCGCCGGCCTCGCGCCGGAAGCAGGGGGAGAAGCCCGCGTAGCGCAGCGGCAGCCGCCCGCCGTCGAGGATCTCGCCCGCGTGCAGCGCGGCGAGCGGCACCTCGCTCGTGCCGGTCAGGTACAGCGGGTCGTCGGCGAGCCGGTAGATCTGCTGCTCGGTGTCGGGCAGGAAGCCGGTGCCGTAGAGCGCCTCCTCGCGGACCAGCACGGGAGGGATGACCGGCTCGAACCCCTTGCCGCGCAGCAGCTCCAGCGTCCAGCGCACGAGCGCGAGCTCGAGCAGCACGAGGTCGCCCTTGAGGTAGGCGAAGCGCGAGCCCGCCACGCGCGCGCCCGCCTCCATGTCGATCCAGGCGCCGGCCAGCTCGAGGTGGTCCTTGCCCGCCTTCCCGCCCTCGCCGCGCTCGTAGAGCACCTCGTCCTCGTCGGCGGCGCTCGGGTCGGGCGGGTTGGGGAGCGCGCCGAGCGCCTCGCGGAGCTCGGCCTGCACGCCCTCGAGCTCCTCGCGCAGCGCCTTGCCGCGGCGCGCCACCTCCTGCATCTCGGCGATCGCGGGGTTCGCGTCCTCGCCGGCCCGCTTCGCCGCGGCGATCGCCTGCGACGCGGTGTTCTGCTTCGCCTTGAGCCCCTCGACCTCGGGCAGCAGCTCGCGCCGCCGCGCGTCCAGTGCGAGCACCCGCTCCACCTGCGCGTCGGAGCCGTCGCGCCGGCGGGCGAGCGCCTCGCGCACGCGGGCGGGGTCCTCGCGGATGGCCCTCAGATCGAGCATCCGGCCGGAGGCTAGCGGGCATCCACGCGCAGCAGGAACGCCGCCCACGCGCGGAACGGCGACCACGCCGCGGCGATCGCGGCCAGCTCCTCATCCGTGGGTGCCGCGGACAGCCCGTAGTGCGCCGCCACCGAGGCGGCGAGCCGGCGCTCGGCGGTCGGCAGCAGGTCGGTGAACCCGACGGCGCGGATGAGCACGAACGCGCTCGACCACGGGCCGATGCCCGGGCTGCGCTCGAGCCACGCCCGCGCCGCGTCGGGCTCCATCGCCCGCAGCCGCTCGGCGTCGAGCTCACCCGCCGCCGCCCGCGCGGCGAGCGCCTTCAGCCGCTCGGCCTTGATCGCCGGCAGGCCGGGCGCGCCGTGCGCGAGCACGGCCTCCGGCGGCGGGAACGCGCGAGCCCCCTCGACCTCCGGCCCGAGCTCGTCCCGCAGCGCGTCCTTGAGCCGCGCCGCCTGCGCCATCGGGATCCGGTGGCCGATCACCGCCCACGCGAGCGCCTCCCACGGCGAGGCGAACAGCACCGGCCGCAGGCCCGGATACGCGCGCCGGAGCGCCGCCACGACGGGATCCTCCAGGGCGGCGAACGCCTCCCCGTCCCAGTCCAGGCAGAACATCCGCCGCACGAGCGGGACCGCCGCACCCGGCGTCACGTCCAGCCGCCCGCCGCCGGCGTCGGTCACCCGGACCACGACCGGCGCGCCGTCGACCACGTGCGCCGCCGCGTAGGTCGCGCCCTGGCCGGCGGCGCCGGCGGGGGCGAAGGAGTCGAGGAAGCGCAGCGCCGCGTCGAGCGAGAACGGCCCGAGCGGCGCGACCTCGCTCACTCGCCGGTGGGCGGCTCGCTGCCGGGCTCCTTGAAGCCCGGCGTCTCGCTGCCGGAGTACTTCGAGACGAAGTCGGCCACCTTCTCGGCCTCCTCACCGACCACGATGTCCTGCGGCATCGGGCCGGAGGAGAAGCCGCCGTTCTGGATCGCGTAGAGGATCTGGTCCTTCTTCTCGGCGCGCTGGTTGAAGTTCGGACCGTCCTTGTACTCGCGCCCGTTGGCCTGCTCGGCCGAGCCCTGCGTGCCGGCGGCGCCCAGCGTGTGGCAGCCCGAGCAGCGCTGCTGGAAGATCCTCGCGCCCTCGTAGTCCGCGTCCGACTTGGCCAGCTCGATGTTCTGCTCGCCGCACGCGCCGAGGCCGGTGGCGGCGGCCACGGCGGTGAGGGCGAGCAGGCGGGAGCGGGCGGGGCGGGGCATGGCGGGCGGCAAGCATACGAAACAATCCCAGCGCCCATGCCCATGCACCCCGTCGAGCCCGGGCGCTTCCGCGCGGTCATGGGCCACTTCGCCACGGGCGTCGCCGTCGTGACCGCAACCGGCCCGGAAGGGCCCGTCGGCATGACCGCCAACGCGGTCTGCTCGCTGTCGCTGAACCCGCTGCTGCTGCTCGTCTGCTTCGCGAATGGCGCCCGCACGCTCAGGGTCGTGCGCACGACCGAGCGCTTCGGCGTCAACGTGCTCGAGGCCGGCCAGGAGGGGCTGGCACGGCGCTTCGCCTCCTCCCGGCTGCCCGAGGCGGAGAAGTTCGCCGACGTCCCGCACGCGGTGCACGACGGCATCCCGGTGCTCGAGGGCGCGCTCGCGTGGGTCGGCTGCGCGCTGACCGAGCTGGTGCCCGCCGGCGACCACACGATCGGCATCGGCGCCGTGCAGGCCGCCGAGTCCGGTGGCCGGAGCCGGCCGCTGGTCTGGTACCGCGGCGCCTACGACGGGCTGGCGTGACCGCCGTCCACATCACGCTCGGGATCGCGGTCGTGGCCGTCAACCTCGCCGCCGGGCTCTACGGCGCGTGGGGCTGGTGGCGCCGGCACGACGCGCCCGGCTTCTGGCCGCTGCTGCGCGCCGGCCAGGCGCTCGTGGCGGTGGAGGCGGCGCTCGGCGTCGGCCTCTCCCTGTCCGGCGAGCAGCTGCCGCGGCTGCACCTCGTCTACGGCCTCACCCCGCTCGCCGTCGCGCTGATCGCCGAGCAGCTGCGGCTGATCGCCGCGCAGGTCGAGCTCGACCACCGCAAGCTCGAGGGCAGGGACGCCGTCGCGGCGCTCCCCGAGGCGGATCGGCGCCGGCTGGTGCAGGCGATCCTGCGCCGGGAGATGGGCGTGATGGCGGCTTCCGCGCTCGTGGTCGCCCTATTGGGGGTACGCGCCTCAGGATGGCTCTAGCCCGCGCCGCGCTCCAGTGCAGAATGTCACTAAGTAACATCGCCGCACAAGCAGTGCTACAAATCTCGTCCGGATGATCCGTTCCTACCTTCCGGCGCTCGTCTTCCTCGGCCTCGGCGCGCTGCTCGGGCTGGTCTTCGTAACGGTCAACTCGGTGCTCGGCAACGTGCTCGGGCGCAACCGCGCGCCGCGCTCGCAGGGGGACCCGTACGAGTGCGGGCTGCCGTCCGACGTGCGCACCAACTTCCGCTTCGGGATCTCCTTCTACCTCGTCGCGATGCTGTTCATCCTGTTCGACATCGAGACGATCCTGCTGTACCCGGTCGCGTTGCAGCTCGACGCGTTCGGCGTCTTCGCGCTGGTGGAGACGATCGTCTTCATCTTCCTGCTGCTGATCGCCTACGTGTACGTGTGGCGGAGAGGGGCCCTGGAATGGAGGTGACCCGCCAGCAGCTCGGCGCGGGCGACAAGGCGGAGTTCCGCGCCCGCCAGCTGCGCGCCCGCGACATGCTCAAGGGCGCGCTCGACGGCCCGGAGCTCGAGGAGCACGTCGAGCAGTCCGTCCTCACGACCACGCTGGAGAAGGCCGGCCGCTGGGCGGTCGGCAACGCGAACTTCCCGCTCTCGTTCGGCCTCGCGTGCTGCGCGATCGAGTGGATGTCGCACATCGGCCCGCGGCTGGACATCGCGCGCTTCGGCTTCGAGGCCGCGCGCGCCACCCCCCGCCAGGCCGACACGATCTTCCTGTCGGGGCGCATCTCGATCAAGATGGCGCCGGTCATCCGGCGCATCTACGAGCAGATGCTCGAGCCGCGCTACGTGATCGCGATGGGCGCCTGCTCGTCGTCGATGGGCGTGTTCAACAACTACGCGCTGGTGCCGGGCGACAAGTTCCTCCCGGTCGACCTGCACGTGCCCGGCTGCCCGCCGCGCCCCGAGTCGCTCGTGCACGGCATCCTCAAGCTGCGCGCCGCGATCCTGTCCCAGCCCGACGAGGGCTGGCGCAACCGCTACGGCGGCCGCGGGACCGAGGAGGTCGTCGCCCGGCTGGAGCGCGACCGCCCGGGCGCGGTGCAGGAGATCAACGAGGCGGAGCCGCACGGCCCCACGCCCAAGGGCGTAGACCGCCATGCCTGACGCCACCGGCCTGGAGCTGATCGCCCAGGAGCTGCGCGACGCCGACGCCGAGGCGGTGCTCGGCACCGTCTACTTCCGCGACCGGGCCGCGCTGCAGGTGCCGGCCGGCGCGGTGCCGGGCACGCTCGCGCACCTGCGCGGCAAGGGCTACGGCTTCCTCGCCTCGGTCCACGGCGTCGACTACTTCCCCGAGGAGCCGCGCCTCGGCGTCCACTACGAGCTGCTCGACATGCACGAGGTCGACCGCATCTCGGTCCGCACGCGCGTCCCGCTCGCCGATCCCCACGTGCCGAGCGTGACGTCGGACTGGCCGACGGCCGACCACCAGGAGCGCGAGATCTACGACATGTTCGGCGTGATCTTCGACGGCCACTACGACCTGCGCCGCATCCTCATGCCCGAGGACTACGAGGGCCACCCGCAGCGGCGCGACTTCCCGATCGGCGGCGAGCCGGTCCTGTTCACGCACAACGAGCGCAAGACGCCGGAGTGGTGGCAATGAGCGAGATCGAGACGCGCGACCAGCGACTGGTGCCGGACATCCCGTACCGCGAGATGGAGGAGTCGATCGAGCTCTCCCACATCGCGCACCCGGAGTCCGACGAGCTGCTGACGATCAACTTCGGCCCGCATCACCCCGCCACGCACGGGGTGCTGCGGCTGATCACCACGCTCGAGGCCGAGGTGGTGCGCGACATCAAGCCGATCATCGGCTACGTCCACACGGGGATCGAGAAGACCGCCGAGGACAAGGCGTACTGGAAGGCCATCCCCGTCGTCGAGCGGATGGACTACCTCGCGTACTACTTCAACGCGATGGCGTTCTGCGGCGCGGTCGAGACGATCCTCGATCTCGAGGTGCCGGCGCGCGCGCAGTACCTGCGCGTGATCCACATGGAGCTCAACCGGATCTGTTCCCACCTGGTCTGGCTCGGCACCACCGCGCTGGACCTCGGCGCGATCTCGATGTTCTGGTACTGCTTCCGCGACCGCGAGCAGATCCTCGACCTGTTCGAGATGTCCTCCGGCCAGCGCATGCACACGCGCTACTTCCAGGTCGGCGGCGTCTTCGAGGACATCCCCGTCGGCTGGGAGCAGAAGGTCCGCGCGTTCACGAAGGTGATGCCCGACCGCGTGGACCAGTTCCTCGCGATCCTGATGAAGAACGAGATCGTGCTCCAGCGGCTGCGCGACGTCGCCCCGCTGGACGCCGAGACACTGCTCGCGCACGGCGTCACCGGGCCGCTGCTGCGCGCCGCCGGCAACCCGTGGGACCTGCGCAAGGCGGCACCGTACTCCTCCTACGACCACTTCGAGTTCAAGATCCCCGTCGGCACCAGCGGTGACAACTGGGACCGCATGATCGTGCGCATCCTGGAGATGAAGCAGTGCTGCCGGATCATCGACCAGGCGCTCGACGGCCTCCCCGACGGCCCCTACATCACGCCGAACCGCAAGTACGCGCTGCCGCCGCGCCACGAGCTCGCCACGAGCATGGAGGCGCTGATCCACCACTTCAAGCTCGTGACCGAGGGCTTCCGCGTGCCGCCGGGCGAGATCTACTACCCGATCGAGTCGCCGCGCGGCGAGATGGGCTGCTTCGTGCGCGCCGACGGCTCCTCCAAGCCGGCGCGCGTGCACATGCGCGATCCCTCGTTCGTGAACCTGCAGGCGTTCCGCCCGATGGTGCGCGACCTCTACATCGCCGACTTCATCGCGACGCTGGGCATGCTGGACCCCGTCCTGGGCGGGATCGACCGCTGACGATGGCCATCGACCCGACCCGCATCCGCCGCTACGAGCACGGCAGCCGCGTCCCCGGCTGGGACGACGCCGTCGACCTCTCCAAGGCGCCGGCCGTGGTCCCCGACCCGGCCACCACGCCGGTGCCCGAGGACCTGCGCGCCGAGATCGAGGCCTACATGGCCCGCTACCCCGACTTCCGCTCGGCGGCGATCCCCGCGCTGCACGCGGCCCAGCGGCTGCACGGCTGGTGCTCGCCGACCGCGATCGAGCAGGCCGCCTGCGTGATGCGCCTCACGCCCGGCTACCTGACCTCGATCGCGACGTTCTACGACATGTTCGAGACCGTGCCCAAGGGCGACACCTACGTCTACGTCTGCACGAACATCTCCTGCTCGCTGCGCGGCGGGGACAAGGTCTACGAGGCGATGATCGCCGCGGCGGGCGACGACCCGCGCTTCAACGTCCGCTCCTTCGAGTGCCTCGGCGCCTGCGACATCGCGCCGATGGCGTCGGTGGACGGCGAGTACGTCGGCCCGCTGATCCCCGAGGACTGCGCGCAGATCGTGGACGACGTCGAGCACGGCCGGCCCGTGCTGGAGGCCAAGCAGCTCCGTAGCCGCAGGGCCGCCGGCCCCCAACCGCCGGTCGATCCGAACCCCGCCAGCGGCCCGACGGCATCCGGCAACGACGTGCGCGGGCCGAGCGCCGGCGAAGCCGGCCGCGGTGGCGAGCGCAGCGAGACAGGTGAGATGTGATGCAGCTCCTCTTCGACGGCATCGACCAGCCCGGGCTGAACACGCTCGACGTCTACCGCCGCGACCGCGGCGGCTACGACTTGCTCTCGCGCGCGCTCGACATGGAGCCCGCCGACGTGCTCGCCCAGCTGCAGGCGTCCGGCCTGCGCGGCCGCGGCGGCGCCGGCTTCGCCATGGGCACGAAGGCGTCCTTCCTCCCGAAGGGCGACATGGACAAGTACGTGGTCTGCAACGCGGACGAGTCCGAGCCCGGGACGTTCAAGGACCGCGAGCTCATGCAGAAGAACCCGCACCTGCTGATCGAGGGCCTCGCCATCGCGGCGCACGCGGTGGGCGCGAACAAGGCGTTCATCTTCATCCGCGGCGAGTACGAGTACGTCGCGAACATCCTCGAGGCGGCGCTCGACGAGGCCAAGGCGGCGAACCTGCTGGGCACGCTGGACCTGTGGGTCCACCGCGGCGCCGGCGCGTACATCTGCGGCGAGGAGACCGCGCTGCTCGACGCGCTGGAGGGCAAGCGCGGCAACCCGCGCCTGAAGCCGCCGTTCCCCGCCGTGCAAGGGCTCTATCGCGGCCCGACGCTGATCAACAACGTCGAGACGCTGATGAACGCCCCGATCATCCTGCGGATGGGCGGCGAGGAGTACGCCAAGATCGGCACGGAGCGGTCCACGGGCACCAAGGTCGTCTCCGTCTCCGGCTGCGTGCAGCGCCCGGGCAACTACGAGGTCGTCCTGGGCACGCCCACGCGCGACATCATCTACGGCCTCGCGGGCGGGCCCGACGAGGGCCGCTCGATCAAGTTCTTCTTCCCCGGCGGCTCGAGCGCCCCCGTGCTGCCCGGCACGGACGAGATGCTCGACCTGCCCTACGACTTCGACTCGATGGCCAAGGCCGGATCGATGCTCGGCTCGGGCGCGATCATCGTGGTCGACGACACCGTGCCGGTGGTCGACGTCGCGCTCAAGACGGCGAAGTTCTACCGCCACGAGTCCTGCGGCAAGTGCACCCCGTGCCGCGAGGGGACCAACTGGACCGTGAAGATGCTCGAACGCATCGACTCGGGTGAGGCCACGCCGATGGACCTCGACATCATGGCCTCGATCTGCGACCAGATCATGGGCAACTGCCTGTGCGTGCTGGGCGACGCGATGGCGATGCCGATCGCGTCGATGATCAAGCACTTCCGGCCGGAGTTCGAGGCGCACATCGAGGCCGCGCGAGAGCGCAACGACCTCGGCATCGCCGTCGCCCAGGTCAACCGCGACGACCACGCCGGCCAGACCGACCTGCTCCAGCCGACCGGCGACGGCGCCGGGGTGTCGGTGCACTGATGCCGCGCCCCGCGGTCAGCTTCGTCACCTTCACGATCGACGGCCGCGAGGTCTCCGCGCCGGCGAACTCGATGCTCGTCGACGCCGCCAAGTACGGCGACGCCGAGATCCCCGTCTTCTGCTACGAGCCCAAGCTCGGCCAGCCCGTCGGCGCGTGCCGGATGTGCCTCGTGGAGATCGAGGGCATCCCGAAGCTGCAGACCGGCTGCTCCACGCCGGTCAAGGACGGCATGGTCGTCCACACCCACACCGAGCGCGTGCACGCGGCCCAGCGCGCGGTGGTCGAGTTCCTGCTCATCAACCACCCGCTCGACTGCCCCGTCTGCGACAAGGGCGGCGAGTGCCCGCTGCAGGACATCACCTACGGCTGGGGTCCGGGCACGTCGCGCTTCATCGAGCCCAAGCGCCACTTCCGCAAGCCGCTCGAGCTGTCGCCGCTGATCGCGATCGACCGCGAGCGCTGCATCCTCTGCTACCGCTGCGTGCGCTTCTCGCAGGAGGTCTCCGAGGACTACCAGCTGGTCCTGTCCGAGCGCGGCGCGCACTCCTACGTCTCCACGTTCGACGGCCACCCCTACGTCGGCCCGTTCAGCGGCAACATCATCGAGCTGTGCCCCGTCGGGGCGCTCACCTCGACGGCGTACCGCTTCCGCGCGCGCCCGTGGGACATCGAGGGCGCCGGCACGGTCTGCACCTACTGCCCCTCGCAGTGCAACGTCGAGCTGACCGTGCGCGACGACCACGTGATGCGCGTGATGGCGCGCGACCACGACGAGGTCGACGACGGCTGGCTGTGCGACAAGGGCCGCTTCGCCTACCAGTCCACCCACACCGACGAGCGGATCACCGAGCCGCTGGTGCGCGAGGGCTCGCGGCTGATGCCGGCGTCGTGGGAGAAGGCGCTGGCCGCCGCGTCGGGGGCGCTGGCCAAGGCGGGGCCCCACGCGGCCGCGCTGGCCGGCGGGGACACGACCAACGAGGAGGCGTTCCTGCTCACGCGGCTGTTCCGGGAGGGGCTCGGCTCCGGCCGCCTGGCCGGCAGCCCGGCGCGCGCGCTGTCGCCCGTGCTGTCGCGCGCGCTGGCCGATCCGGCGCTGCAGGCGACGGTCCCCGACCTCGAGTTCGCCCACGCCGTGCTGGTGCTCGACTGCGACCCGGTCGACGACGCGCCGATCCTCGATCTGCGCATCCGCAAGGGCGTGCGCCGCAACGGCGTGCGCCTCGCCGTCGCCGGCGCGCGGCCGGGCGCGCTGGACCCCAACGCCGAAGCCGTGCTGCGCTTCCCGCCCGGCGCCGGCGAGGCGCTGCTGGTCGGCCTCGACGCCGCGCTCGGCGGCGACACCGGGAACCTCGGCGGCGCGGCCACCGCGGCCGGCTCCGACGCCGGGAGCGTGCGCGAGCTGGCCGAGTTCCTGTCCGGCGCCGGCACCGACGTCGTGATCCTCTACGGCGAGCGGCTGCTGGCCGGGCCGCGCGGCGCCGAAACCGCGTACGCGCTGCTCAACCTCGCCGCCCGCCTGGGCCTGGCCGGGCGCGAGGGCGCCGGGCTGCTCGAGATCCCGTCGAACGCCAACGGGCGCGGCATCCGCGAGGCCGGCTTCGCCTCGGCCCACGGCGCGGGCTACTCGCACCTGGAGACCGTCGAGGACGACACCCCCGCGAGCGTGCTCTACCTGCTGCACGCCGATCCCGTCCGCACCGAGCCCGACCGCGCCGGGTGGGAGGCCGCGCTCGCCGGCGCCCAGACGGTGATCGCCCACGCCTCCACGCTCACCGAGACGGTCCGCGAGCATGCCGAC
>JAABUS010006620.1_pt1 | contig 13936 bp, 12 predicted proteins | sample 5560161 | NCBI WGS metagenome assembly JAABUS01 (sample SAMN10711885, study PRJNA513376) | rock metagenome | isolation source: Antarctica rocks | place: Antarctica: Victoria Land, Trio Nunatak nord | collected 2016-01-04 | reverse complement strand
CGGCTTGTGCTGTTGCGTAACACGCAGCAGGAAGTCGTATTCGAAGGCGTCGACGCCGCCCCCATGCTGTCGATCAACCGCGGCTTCTCCGCCCCCGTCGTGATCGACGCACCGCGCGGACACGAAGCGCTCGCCTTCCTGTCCGCCAACGAGACCGACCCGTTCGCACGTTACGAAGCGCTGCAGACGCTGATGCTCGAGACGATCATGGCACCGTTGACGGGACAAGGCGTCGCGGACGTCGCTGCGGTGGTCGAGGCGACGCGGTGCACGTTGGCCAATGCGGGCGCGGACCCGGCGTTCGTCGCCGAAGCCGTGCTTCTTCCATCCGAAGCTTACGTCGGCGAGCGGCTTCCCGTGATCGATCCCGACGCTGTGCATGATGCGCGCGAGACGCTGCGACGCGCATTGGCGGAGCCGCTGAACTGGGACGCGGCGTACGCGCTGCATGGCGGACGGGCGTTCGCGTACACGCCCCAGGACAAGGGCCTGCGCCGACTGCGCAACGTCGCGCTGGGCTACATCGCGCTTGCCGATCCGGCACGCGGGCAGGCGATGGCGCGCGGGCAATACGATGCGGCGGACAACATGACCGACCGGATGGGCGCGCTGACCGTTCTCGCAAACGGAGACGGACCAGAGCGGGAGGCGGCGCTGGCCGATTTCCACGAACGCTACCACGCCGACGCGCTGGTGATTGACAAGTGGTTCACCGTACAAGCCTTGTCGACACGGGACGATGCAGGCGCGTCGGTCGAGGCTTTGGCGGGTCACCCGGATTTTACCCTGTCGAACCCGAACCGCATCCGCTCATTGGTCGGCGCGTTTTCCGGCAACCCGCGCGCGTTCCATGCCGCGGACGGGCGCGGTTACCGCTTCTTGTCAGACATGATCCTGGCGGTCGACGCGCTCAATCCGCAAACCGCGGCCAAGCTGGTGCCGCCGCTTGGGCGCTGGAAACGCTATGGCGAAGCACGCGGTGGCCTGATGCAGGGCGAGCTGGAGCGGATCGTGGGGACGGCGGGGCTGTCGAAGGACGTGTTCGAGCAGGCGTCGAAGAGCTTGGGTTAGTTCCCGATCCAGGCCGCGATGTCCGCGGCGACCTGGTTGGCCGCCTGGTTCATCGCCGCCGCCACTGCCGCACGTTCGATCGCCGCTACCGGTACACGCGCTTCCGACCGCCGCGTTTCCACCCGCGTTCCCTGCGCGCGGAGGAGGGCGGCGTCGTAGGTGACGACGACTTCGTTGCGGTCCGCATCGACGCTGAACGCAAGCAACTGCCCCGTCAGTCGCGCGCCGGGGTCGAGCGTACGTTGCGCGTCGGACAGGACGACGCGTCCCGTACGCGCTGCGATCGTCTCGCTGAGCAGCTCGCGAAACAGCGTGTCCGGCGTATCCACCCAGCGCGCGTCCTGGACGTAGGCGACCGCGACCCCGCCCGAGCGCACGGGAACGCGGTTGGTGTTGATCTCCTGCACCATCGCGGGCGCGATCACCGTAATCGTATCGCCGGTCGCGGCGCTCCGGTTGGTCTGCGCCTGCACCATCGCGGCGGATTGCAGCGTCATCAGGCTGGGCGGGGTCTTGCCGCCGAGCAGCCCGCAGCCGGAGAGGGCAACGACCATCACGGCCGACAGGATGAGCCTCAGCTTCATTTCTTGGGTGCCTTGTAGTCGGGAAGTTTTGGCGCGCTCAGGATGGACGTGATGCCGCCTTGATCGAGCCGCTGCGAAACCGAGCTGAGCGAGGACGCGGTGTCGCGCAGATCGCCGACGAGCAGGCCGACTTCGGGGATCGTCTGCTTGGAAAAGGCCTGCAGCCCCGGTCGCGCGTCCGATATCGCCGAATTGAGGTTGGCGACGCTGGTCTGCGCGGCGGCGGATGTTTCCTTCAGATTGGCGATCGCGGCGCGTGCATCGCCGCTCAACGCGCGCCCATCACGCTGCACCAGACCATTGGTCGAATTGGCGAGCTCGCCGATGCGCTGCGCCGCCAGCGCGCTCTGCCGCACCGCATCGCGCGTTTCGGCCAGCGTCGCCGCGATCTCGGGTGAGCGGGCAGCGAGCGAGCGGCTGATATCGTCGAAGTTCTCGAGAATGCCCGCCAGCGATTCCTGGTTGCGATCGTTGAGCGTGACCGCGAGCCGCTCGGTCAACGTGCTGACCCGGTCGAGAAGCTCGGGCGCGCTGGATAGGATGGCGGCGAACCCGCCCGCCTTTGCGGGGATGACGGGGACGCCGTTGGGTCCGATAGCCGTGATCGGCGTCGCGCCGCGTACCGCGCCGTCGAGCTGGACCTGGCTGACGCCCGTGAAGCCGATGCCCTGGATCGTCGCCGCCATACCCTGCAGGATCGGAGTGTCAGGGTCCACCGCGATGCGAACCCGCACACGGTCTGGGTGGTTGGGCACGAGAGCGATTTGTTCGATCTGCCCGACGGGCACTCCCGAAAAGGCGACGGGCGAACCTTTTGCAAGGCCATCTACGGCCTGCGTGAAGAAGATGTCGTATCGATTGTCCTTGCCGCCGGAGATGCTGGACAACCACACCGTAAACAGCAGCACCGCCGCGACCATGGCGAGGACCACGCCGCCGACGAGCACATGGTTGGAGCGGGTTTCCATCTAGGCGGCTTTCGTAGCGGGCGCATCAGGCGTAGCGGGCGCAGTGGCGGCGGCGCGCCCCCGGGGTCCGTTGAAGTAACTTTGAATCCACGGATGGTCCATCGCCAGCAGTTCCTCGATCGTTCCGATGCCGATGACGTGCTGGTCCGCGAGCACCGCGACCCGGTCGCAGATCGCGTACAGCGTGTCGAGATCGTGCGTGATGAGGAAGACGGTCAGCCCCAGCCTGCGCTGCAGATCGAGGATGAGCTGATCGAACGCGGCCGCGCCGATCGGGTCGAGCCCCGCGGTCGGCTCGTCGAGGAACAGCAGCTCGGGATCGAGCGACAGCGCGCGCGCCAACCCCGCGCGCTTGACCATTCCGCCCGACAGTTCGGACGGGTATTTGGGCGCGGCGTTGGCGGGCAGTCCCGACATGACGATCTTGTAACCCGCGATCTCGTTGAGCAGCTGCTGCTCCAGGTGCGGGTAGAATTCACGCAGCGGCACCTGGACGTTTTCGGCGACGGTCAGCGTCGAGAACAACGCGCCGCCCTGGAACAATATGCCCCACTTGCGGCGGATCGTCTTGGCCTCGGTGTCCTCGCGGCCGACCATCGATTCGCCAAACACCTTGATCTCGCCCGCGGCAGGGTGCTGCAGCCCGATGATCGCGCGCATCAGCACCGACTTGCCGGTACCCGACCCGCCGACCACGCCCAGGATTTCGCCGCGGCGCACGTCGAGGTCGAGATCCTCATGGACGACCTGATCGCCGAACGCGTTGCGAAGCCCGCGAACTTCGATGACGTTGTCGCGGGGCGCGTTGCGATCGATCGTCATATCCACCCGATCGAGGAGAAGAACACCGCGAACACCGCGTCCAGCACGAATACGAGGAAGATCGCCTGCACCACCGCGGCGGTGGTGCGGATGCCGACCTGCTCGCTATTGCCTTCGACCTGCATCCCCTGGAAGCAGCCCGCGACCGCGACCAGCAGCCCGAAGACGGGGGCCTTGAGCAGCCCAACGTAGAAGTCGGTCATCGGCACCACTTCGCGGATACGCTGCACGTAGGTGGCCGGGGGGATGTCGAGCGCGACGTAGCAAAACACGCCCCCGCCCGCGGTCGCGATCACGGCCGAGTAAAAGCCCAGCAGCGGCATCATGATGACGGTTGCCAGCACGCGGGGGAGCACCAGCGCCTCGATCGGAGATACGCCGATCGTGCGCATGGCGTCGATTTCCTCCGTCAGCTTCATCGTGCCGATCTGCGCCGCAAAAGCGGAGCCCGAGCGGCCCGCGACCATGATCGCAGTCATCAGCACGCCGAGCTCGCGGAACGCGCTGCGTCCGATGAGATTGACCGTGAACACTTCGGCACCGAATTGCGCGAGTTGCACCGCGCCCTGCTGCGCGATCGTGATGCCGATCAGGAAGCTCATCAGCCCGATAATGCCCAGTGCCTTGATACCGACCACTTCGAACCGTTGCACGGTGGCATTGAGGCGGAAGCGCTTCGGGTGGGTGATGACGTTCCACAATGCGATCAATGTCGCACCGAAGAAGCCGATCAATCCGACGAAGTTGTGCCCCGCGAGCGCGACCGCGTCGCCGATCTCGCCCAACACGCGGGTGAACGGCGAACGGGGATCGGGGCGGACCTGGATCGTCTGGTCCGCGTCCGCAACCTGTTCGAGCAGCCGCGACATGTCCTCGTCCGCGCCACGCACGACCGCGCGCCGGTCGCGGACCATGCGGTGGATGAGCCACGCGCCGACCGTGTCCATGCGCTCGACTTTCGACAGATCAAGGACGACGCCGTCGCGTTGCACCGCATCGAGCCGACGGGAGAGCCCGCCGACGCGGGCCAACGTCAGCGCGCCGGTGAAGTTGAGCGTGTCGGCGTCGCTCTGGCGGAAGTCTGCGGTCGTCGACATCGGGCCGGTCTGTGCGGCAAATCGCCAAGTGGGGCAAGCGCGATGGCTTTTGTTTGTAGTCGCGTCTCAAGCGGCTAGGCGTCTGACATGACCAACGAAATCGGCTGGACCGCGATCCTGCTCGCCGGGTCACGACCCGGTCCGGACGCGTTCGCGCAAAGCCGGGGAGCCGCGTCAAAGGCGCAGATCCCGGTCGCGGGCGTGCCCATGATCAGGCGGGTCGCGGATACGCTGCTCGCCTGTCCCGAGCTGGCCAGGATCGTGGTTCTGACGCAGCGGCCCGACGACGTGAGCGATCTGCTGCCACCATCGGATCGGCTCAGCCTGCGGTCGTCGAGCGGCAGCATCGCGGAGACGATGTCGCGCTTCATCGCGGACGATGTCGCGCCTTGGCCATTGTTCGTCACCACCGCCGACCACGCGCTGCTGACGCCGGGAACCGTGTCGGCCTTCCTCGCCGCCGTCGGAGCAGGAGACGATGTGGCGGTGGGCGTGGTGTCGAAGGCGGTGCTCGCGACGCGCTTTCCAGGCAGCCGGCGGACATGGATCCGCATGGGTGATGGCGATTTCACGGGCGCGAACCTGTTCGCATTGACGAGCCCGCGGGCGCTGGCCGCGCTTGCGACGTGGGCCGGGGTCGAGCGCGATCGCAAGAAGGGGTGGCGGCTGGTTGCCAGGCTGGGGCCGTGGCTCCTGCTGCGGGCGATGTTGCGGTTGGTGACGCTGCAGGGCGCGCTCGACCAAGCGGGCGCGAAGCTTGGCACGCGCGTCCGTGCGGTAGCGCTGGACGATCCGCTCGCCGCGGTGGATGTGGACAAGCTTGAAGACCTCGAGCTTGCGACCGCGGTGTTCGAGGGGCGGATGTAGACGTCATACCGCTTGCAGCGCGGCGTCGAAGTCGGCGATCAGGTCGTCCGCGTCCTCGACGCCGATCGAAATGCGCACCAGATTGTCGGTGATCCCCATCGCCTGCTTGCGCTCGTCAGGCACGGACAGATGCGTCATCGCGGCAGGCGCGCTGGCCAGGGTTTCGGTGCCGCCGAGGCTGACCGCGAGCTTGGCGATCTTGAGCGTGTCGAGGAACGCGAACGCCTCGCGCTCGCCGCCCTTCAGGTACAACGAGAATGTCGAGCCCGCGCCGAGGCAGTTGCGTCGGTAGATGTCGGCCTGGCGTCCTTCGGTGAGAAAACCAAGATAGCCGACCGTCTCGATCTTGGGATGGTCGCGGAAGAAGGCGCAGACTTTCGCCGCGTTTTCACCGGCACGCGTCATGCGCAGTTCGAGCGTTTCGAGGCTCCGCAACAACATCCACGCGGTGTGCGGGTCGGTGATCGTGCCGATCGTGTTGCGCATCGACCGCATCGGATCGAGGAATTTCTTGGCTCCGACTACGCCGCCCGCGACCAGATCGCTGTGTCCGCCCGCGTACTTGGTCAGCGAATAGATCGACATGTCCGCGCCCTGCTCGATCGGTCGCGCCCACAGCGGCCCGAGGAACGTGTTGTCGATCGCGATCGGCGGCAAATCTCCGGTAAAGAGTTTGGCCCGCGCGGCGGCGACCGCCTCGACATCGACGAGCGCGTTGGTCGGGTTGGCGGGGCTTTCCAAGTAGATGAGCGACACGCGGCCCATCGCCTTTGCCCGCTCCAGCACGCCTTCGATCTCGCCTTCCGTCGCGCCTGCCGGGAAATCGAGCCACGACACGCCGAACTTGCCCAGAATGCGCGCGATCAGCGTTTCGGTCGCGGCGTAGAGCGGGCCGGAGTGAACGATGACGTCGCCCGGCTGGACGAACGTCAGGAACAGCGTCGCGATCGCGGACATGCCCGACGAAAAGGACAGCGCGTCCTCCGCGTCCTCCCATAGCGACAGGCGGTCCTCAAGGATTTCCTGGTTGGGGCCGTTGAAGCGCGAGTAAACCAAACCTTCGGACCCGCCCGGACGCTTGCCCGTCACGCCTTCGAAATGGCGCTTGCCCGCCGCCGCGTTCTCGAACACGAAAGTCGAGGTCAAAAAGATCGGCGGCTTCAATGCGCCTTCGGACAGCGCGGGATCGAAGCCGTGGCCCATCATCAGCGTCGACGCCTTGAGCTTGCGCCCGCCGACCTCGCGCACGTCGGTCTTGGGGCGGCGGCGGGGGCTTGCGCCGGAGAGGGAGGCTTCGTCTTCCATGGTGGTCTCTCCGTCTGCGTTGCCCGCGCTCTACTCCGCCAGCGCGATCAGCGAAAGCTGGCGTCCGTAATCGGGCTCGCCTCGGTGCGTCGCGCGGCGGTAGCTGAAGAAGCGGGCGGGATCGGCGTAGGTGTCGAGGCCGAGTGCTTCGACATGGCCGATGCCGGCGGCGGCGATGCGGGCTATGACGAACGCTTCGAGATCGAATTGGAGGCGGTCACCCGCGCCGTCGGCGAAGAAGGCGTCGTAGGCGAGGTCTGCGGCCAGGAAGCGGTCGCGAAACCCTACGTCGACTTCGTACGACCGGCGCGCGATGCACGGGCCGACAGCGGCGGCGATGCGTGCGCGGTCCGCGCCCAGTCGCTCCATCGCGGCGACGGTCGCCTCCGCGACGCCCGCGAGCGCGCCTTTCCACCCCGCGTGCGCCGCGCCGACGACGCCCGCGTGCGCGTCCGCGAACAGGATCGGCGCGCAATCGGCGGTGAGTATGCCGAGCGCGATGCCGGGGCGGTCGGTGACCATGGCATCGGCATGCGGGCGTGCGTCGTCGTTCCAAGGTTCAGCCAAAGGTGTGGCGACGTCCGCCCCATGCACCTGATAGACGGTCACCAGCCGCGCCCCGGGTGCCACGGCGCCCGTGGCGCGGCGGCGGTTCTCGACGACGGCGGCGGGATCGTCGTCGGACCCCAAGCCGACGTTGAGCCCGGCCTGCACCCCCGTCGACACCCCGCCGCGGCGGCCGAGGAAGCCGTGCCGCGTGCCGGCCAGGAGGGGGGAGCGGATGATCTCGACCGGCGGCGGAGAGGTTGGCGAATCATTCATAGAGTGGGCTATACCGGACCTTGCGCGGATCGCCGCCGCTTACGCCGCAAAACTGACGATGTTGGTGAACTTTAGACATGCCATGCGCTTCACCCGGAAGCTGACAACTTACGCGAAGAGGGCAGCCGTGCAGTAGTCGAGCGAGTGCTATCGGCGGGGTCGGGAGGGCTCCGGATAGGGACGGCGAACGGGTCATGGCCCCGAGCCTAGGCACGCAGGACCGATGTAGGAAAGAGGTTTTCGCGGAAGGCTTACGAACGGCGGCAGGTGCCTAATCGTCCAACTCAGGGCATCCGTGGCCACGAAGCTGGAGTGCTTCGGTGCGCCCGGCATTACGGCTACAAGCGGAGCAGCGTTGAATTAAGTATCGTGTCTCAGGAACTCGGTGTCCCAGGAACTCGTGCCGAAACTTCACGAACCCTGCTCGCCTTGGTGGCCCGCCGCAGATGCGGCTGGTTATACGGAAGCGTCATCGACCCGTACCGCCTGAGGACAGTGGCTTCCCGAGTTGAGAGCGGTCGTGTGGCGCATCAAGCGGACAACAAGCCGACGGCAGGACAGCAGAGCCTCTCCCTGCAGCCGATCAGTCAGCTTGGCAGCCGCCATTGTGGTGACATAGGAGGGCACGCGGTAGCCCGCCTTTTCGCAACCAAAAAGGCTCAGCCGCCGGTCGGTCAGAATGCGGACCTCGTCCACATCTCGTCCACCGCTACAGGTGAAAACCTCCTGCTGCCCCGCGTTGATCCGAATGAAGCACGTGCGAGGAAAAAGCGTCATAGACCAGAAGCCGACCTCGGTAGCCGCAGGCTTTGGGATCGCCCGAGTGACAAATGTTTTCGCGGCAGACAACGCATCGCGAGCGCCGTCGACGGCTAGAAATCGCATAAACTTGCGGCTCTGCAACCGAGTGAGCAATTCGAAGCTCCGCCAGTCGCAATCCATCAAGTCTTCGCCTGCCAAAAATTGCTCGCGCTCGCGCTCGTTGATTATCTTGTCGAAAGGCACTTCACGCGACGTCGCGACCGCGAGCTTGATATTCCGCAAAGGGAAATGGGAGCCCAGCTGATTGATCAGCTTTTCTTCTACGCGGTCGAGATCCCAAACGTCGCACGGCATGAAACAGGCTTGCGTAACGTCACGGTGATCCCGCCAATGCTGCCGAAGGCGGCTCTGCGGCGTGACGCTTTGACCAACGTACGCCTCGCCATCAGCGGCAAGCCAGAAGTAAATGCCCGGCCGAGCTTTATGGAGCCACGGCTGCCCGCTCTTGACGCAAGTCCTGAAACCACCCTCAGAACTGAGGAAATCGACAAAACCGGATCGGGAGGCCAGCTCTGACCACCGCACCACGGTCTCCGAATGCGTGCCGGAGAAGGAATGCTGAGGGTCGACCGCCATCTTGAGGCTCCGTAGATGATTGTGACAGCGCAACACTGCTTCCATCGCGCTGCCGTGGATACTAGCCATCATCTTTGTTGCAATATTCGTCGGCTAAGAAACCGACCCGTCAATTCCGTCTGGGCTGAGCTTGTCGAAGCCTTCTTCTTGTTCTCAGTTCGTCAAAGTAAGGAAAGGCCCTTCGACAGGCTCAGGGTGAGCGGAACAGGGCTAAGGCTTGATGCTCTAGAACCCTTCCGGCACCGGCCACTCCCGCGAGATTAGCGCCATTACCTTGAACAGCGTCCCCATCGCACTCGCGTCGACGAGGCGGGCGCGCGCGGTTTCGATTTCGGGGGCGCGGGAGAGGTCCGCGCGAGCAAGGGCGGCGGCGCGGGGGGTAATGCCGAGGGCGGTCAGCCATTCGCCCTGGGGGTGGGGGCCGTGGATGGTTACGCCTTGGGCGGCGTGGGCCAAGGCCTCGAAGTCGACGTGGGCGGTGAGGTCGCGGGTGCCTGGGGCGACGAAGGGGTCGGCGTAGGCGTGGGACGCGACGGCTTGCAGGGTGTCGCCGTGCGCGCTCGGGGCGTGGCCGTAGTCTATGATCAGAGCTGCCCCGCCCTGGGCAGCGAGGCGGGCGGCTAGGGTTGCGACGATAAAGGTGGAGGCGGGGGAGGTTTCGAACAGGGTGCCGGGTGGGGTTTTGTTGAGGTGCGGCGGGATTTGAGCGGACGTGTCTTGCGTGCCTAAGACGGGGGTGAAGGTCTCGCCGGAGGTGGTGAGGAGTCGCTCGCGCCAGCCGGCGCGGGTGCGCTGGTATTGGTGGATCGGGAGTGCGTCGAAGAATTCGTTGGCGACGATGAGGAGCGGGGCGTCGGTGGGGAGCGTGTCGATGGTGTCGTGCCAGTGGGCGTGGGGCACGGCTCGCGCTTGAGCGGTGCGGAGCGTCGGGCTGGTCTCGACGAAGTGGACGTACGGGGTGAGGCCGGCCTTGGCCATGACGCGGCCCAACACGCGGAGGGCGTCGGCGGCGAGCGTGCCGCGGCCGGGGCCTAGCTCGACATAGTGGGCGCGTGGGCGGCCGGCGCGAAGCCACAGGTCGGCGAGCCATGCGCCGACGAGTTCGCCGAACATCTGGCTGATTTCCGGCGCGGTGATGAAGTCGCCTGCCGCGCCCAGCGGGTCGCGCGTCGCGTAATAATGGGCGTTGGCCACTTCCATGTAGTCGGCGACGGTGATGGGACCACTGGTCGCGATGCGGCGCGCGAGCTGCGTTTGCAGTTTTTCTTCACCGTTTGGGCTGAGCGTGTCGAAGCCCTTCACTTGTTCCACCTCGGTCAAGAAGGAGAGGACTTCGACAAGCTCAGCCCAAACGGGTTTTTTGTTATAGCAGTTTTCGGCTGGGTTGGTGTGTTCCCCGGCGAAGGGTCACCCCGCAAAGTAGTACTTTGCGGGGACCCCGAAGGCCGGAGCCCAGCCTTTCGTAGCTGCTGAGGCTGGGCCCCGGCCTTCGCCGGGGAACACAGTGGGTCAACCGGGCCGGGAAACGCTCTGGATGCAACTTTCCTATAATTCGAGGCTCAGGCGATGCTGGCCGTACCGGCAATGCCTTCCACCCGAACGCGCCGTGCCTTGGCCGTGGCCGCGAGATACAGGCCGGCGAGGATCAGCGGAACCGTCAGCGTCTGGCCCATGGTCAGACCCCAGCTGAGATGTTCGAGGCCCGCATCGGGTTGGCGGAAAAACTCCATGGTGAAGCGGCTGAGCCCGTAAATCACGAGTCCGGTGCCGAACAGCTTGCCCGGCTGATAACGCGCGTCGGTGCGCCAGAACAAAAAGGAGAGGACGGCGAACAGCAGCAGGCCTTCGAGCCCGGCTTCGTACAGCTGGCTCGGATGCCGCGCGACTTCGCCGCCGGTCGGGAAGATCATCGCCCAGGGAACGTCGGTGGGACGGCCCCACAGCTCGCCGTTGACGAAGTTGGCGAGGCGGCCGAAGAACAGTCCGAACGGGGCGACGCAGGCGACGTAGTCGCAGATGCGCAGGAAGCTCAGGCCGTTCTTGCGCGCCAGCCACCAGATGCCGAGCAGAACGCCCGTGAACCCGCCGTGCAGCGACATGCCGCCTTCCCACAGCTTGAAGATGTCGAGCGGGTTCTGCATGATCGACGGCTGGTAGAACAGGATGTACGCGATCCGCCCGCCGACGATGATGCCGATCGTCGAATAGAAGATCATATCGTCCGCGTGCCGCCGGGCCATGGGTGCGCCCGGCTGGGCGAGCAGGCGGAGCAGGTACCACCAGCCGACCAGAATGCCCGCGAGGTAGGCGAGGCTGTACCAGCGCAGCTTGAAACTGAGACCTTCGCGGATGAAGCCGAGCCCGATTTCGAGCGCGACCGGCGACAGGCCGAGGTCTTCGAAGCGGAGAGGCGCGGATGCGGCGACGGGCCCGCTTGCGACGGTTGAAAGGCCCGCGGCCAAGGTCGACAGGATCAAGGCTTTCCCCCAGGGCTCGCGGCCTTCATAAAGGGGCGGAAGCAAAAAACAAAGGAGACAGGATGCCGAGCGAACTCGACCGCCGTTTCGATGCGGTCGCCGACACGTTCACGGGCGCGGGCGGGCTGCTCGCGACAGCGCCCGACGCAGACGGTCGTTTGATCGTGCCCGGGCTCCCGGCGACGGTTTCGGGATACCTCGATCTGTTCTGCCAGACGTACGGTCACGTCACCGCGGTGATCGCGGGCGAGGAACATCTGACCTTCGCCGAACTCGGCAGACACGCGGACGCGGCGGCACGCGCGTTGGTCGGCGCGCACGGAGTCAAACCCGGCGACCGCGTCGGCATCGCCATGCGCAATGCGCCCGCGTGGATCGTCTCGTACATGGCGGTGATCAAGGCCGGCGGGATCGCGACTCTCGTGAACGGCTGGTGGCAGCGGCACGAGTTGGCGCATGGCCTCCGGCTGACCGAACCGACGCTGGTCATCGCGGACGCGCCCAGGACCGTGCGCCTTGCGGAAGCGGACTTTGCGGGACCGGTGCTGACGCTGCCCATCGAACGGCCGATCGCCGAGGCGATGGCACCGCTGACCCTGGCGGGGCACGAGGCCGCGGTGCTGCCCACGGTGAACGCGGACGACGATGCGACGATCCTGTTCACGTCGGGCTCCACCGGCGAGGCCAAGGGTGCGGTGTCGACGCATCGCGCGGTCACCACCGCGATCTACAATTTCGCCGCCACGTTCGCGTCGATGAAGGCGTTGCGGGTGGAGAACGGAGAGGATGCGGACTCGATCGTCCCCGTCGCGCTGATCTCCGTGCCGTTCTTCCACGTGACGGGCGAGGTGCCGCTGCTGCTCGGAAGCTTCATCGTCGCACGCGGCATGGTGCTGATGCCCAAATGGGACGCGGGCGAAGCGCTGCGTCTGATCGAGAAGCATCGCGTCACCTATTTTCTGGGCGTGCCGACGATGAGCCTGGAATTGCTCGTCCACCCGGATCGCGAGAAATACGACCTGTCGACGCTGACCGACCTGGGCGCGGGCGGCGCGCCGCGCCCAGTCGCGCACGTCGAGCGCATGCGCGCGGAAATGGGGCAGGCGCAGCCGGCATTGGGCTACGGGCTGACGGAGACCAACGCGGTCGGGTGCAGCAATTTCTGGTCCAACTATGCGGAAAAGCCCGAATCGACTGGGCGCGCACAGCGGCTGGTCGAGGTTTCGATCCTGGACGATGCCGGACGATCCGTGTCGACGGGGGCGCGCGGAGAAATCGCGATCCGGTCCGCGGCCATTGCGCGCGGCTATTGGCACAACGAGGCGGCCACGCGCGCCGCGTTCACGCGGGACGGATACTTCCTGACCGGGGACATCGGCGTGCTCGACGCGGACGGCTATCTGTTCATCGTCGACCGCAAGAAGGACATCATCATCCGCGGCGGCGAGAACATCAGCTGCCAGGAGGTCGAAGCCGCGATCTACGCGCATCCCGCGGTCGCGGAGGCGTGCGTGTTCGGTCTGGCGGACGAGCGGCTGGGCGAAGTGCCGGGCGCGGTGGTGCATCTGGAGCCCGACGAAACGCTCGACGAAGCGGGCCTGCGCGCGTTCTTGGCGGACAGGATGGCCGCGTTCAAGCAGCCGGTGGCATTGTGGTTCCACGACGAGCCGCTGCCCAAATTAGGGACGGGGAAGATCGACAAGGTGGGATTGCGGGATCGGTATCGGTAAGTTCCCCGGCGAAGGCCCGGGCCCAGTCTTTCGTAGCTGCCGAGGCTGGGCCCCGGCCTTCGCCGGGGAACAAGGTTTGGACGATGAACCCGGGCTACGTCTACATCATGGCGAGCCAGCAGAACGGCACGCTCTACATCGGCGTGACCAGCAATTTGGCCAAACGCGTCTATCAACATCGTGAGGGCGTCGTGTCCGGCTTCACGCAGGCGTACGGGTGCAAGATGCTCGTCTGGTACGAAGCCTTTTCGGCGATCGACGATGCACGACTGCGTGAGTTGCAGATGAAGGAATGGAGCGCGCGTGGAAGCTCAGGCTCATTGAAGAGATGAACCCCGCTTGGCGTGATCTCTACGAGGAAATTTGCAGCTAATGTTCCCCGGCGAAAGCCGGGGTCCAGAGTTTCGTAGCTGCCGAGGCTGGGCCCCGGCCTTCGCCGGGGAACTGAGCTTTCTTGTTCTGATTGGATAAGCTGACTAGCTGCACGCTCATGCACCCGCTCGCACCATGCTGACGCGCCGCGCGCTCCTGATCGGCGGCGGGGGGGGCGCTGGGCTGCTTGTCGCTTACGCGCTGTGGCCAAGGTCGTACGAGCCCAATCTGCGCGCCAACCCGGGCGAGACGGTGTTCGACGCGTTCCTCAAGATCGGCACGGACGGGCGCGTCACGGTGATCGTGCCGCAAGCGGAGATGGGGCAGGGGGCGTACACCGCGCTGCCGCAGATCGTCGCGGACGAATTGGGCGCGGACTGGCGCACGGTGGCGGTGGAGCCTGCGCCGGGCGGGCCGCTGTAT
>JAABUS010006618.1_pt1 | contig 13941 bp, 18 predicted proteins | sample 5560161 | NCBI WGS metagenome assembly JAABUS01 (sample SAMN10711885, study PRJNA513376) | rock metagenome | isolation source: Antarctica rocks | place: Antarctica: Victoria Land, Trio Nunatak nord | collected 2016-01-04 | reverse complement strand
ATTTAACAGTACAGTTCACAGATGACCATGATTGTATTTGCATGACAATCAGCCAAACACACTTTTTGCAAGAATGTATTGCTGCATTCTGCTGTAGGGTCAAGCATACAACGATCCTGGGGCGACTGCCTATGATGCTGTTGATGGTGCCATCACAACCATCACTGTCACTGGGGTCAACGCTGTCAATACCATGCAGGTATGTGTACCCCACCGTGTGTATGGAACCATACGATTCAGTGTTCTGCTAGAAAGATCACAAGGATGCACATGATCAACATGCAGAGGTGTGGCGATGAAACGCCAGCTTGAACATTGTAAACACCCAATACAATGCCCAATGCATTTCTTTTGGTGATCAAGAGCATCAACCCTGTGCAATCACCTTATTATGTGGCAAATTGCTAGTGGTCAATGTTTTATGTAGCAGTTGTGGAGCTAAAGGCTGAGTGCCTTTCGCAGGCAGGCAGCTACTCTGTGACATATACTGCAGAAGATGCTGCTCACAATGTTGCAACTGCGACTAGAACTGTCAATGTGATCAGTCCCTGCAGCGCTCCTGAGCACTTTTGCTCTGCAACTTGCCAGTAAGCATCGTCAACTTACTGGCCAGTAAGCATGTTCTGCAGCTTCTGAGGAATGCTTGCTCACTTTGCATCATTGGTGGCTGCATGAATCTTGTCCACAGCTCTGCCTGAACTTTTTGGCGTATCTGACACTACAGTCCCCATGTTCCTTTTTGCGGCAGTGATTTGCACTTTGTAATGCTCTCAATCAAATGTCATGTTCCTCTGCACTTGCCAGTGAACAAGCAGAAAGTATGTTGCCCAGCAAGACATGTATGCTGCAAAGACAATTTGTTCTTGCTGTTGCAGGTGCTCAACCTTGACAGTGTGTCTGCCGGCCACCTCTATATGTGCCTCAACAACTACAGCAGCTTCTACTGACACTACTGCTCCTATCATCACCGTCCTGTTGAACTCAATGAGTGTCAATGCCACCACAGCAGCAGGGCAACTACTGGTGGTCACCACAGTCTACGTTGGTATGCCATACATACCTGTTCCATCCTCAGAGCCCTGCATTGTGCGCAATCCACACGTGTAGGCATTGTCACCGCACGTTGCGTCTCATATGCGCACTCTCAGCATGTTATGTTGGCTCCTGCCTAACATCATTGCGCTGACAACTCTGCTGTTGGATGGAGTGCTGCCATCATTTCAGTAAAGCACTCATGTAATCAGCAGATGTGCAATCCTGCTGATCATGCATTCTGCAGCTTTTGCATGCTTGGGATGCGCAGGAACCACGTACACCGACCCAGGTGCGACAGCAACGGACAACGTTGATGGCAACATCACCAGCCGGCTGACCACCTACGGAGTTGGTGCAGTCAAGACAGCCGCCCCAACCGCCACTGCATCACCCTATGTCATCACTTACAATGTCATCGACAGCTCTGGCAACCAAGCCACACCAGGCCTCAGATATGTGGTCGTGACATGCAAGTCTCCTACTGTGACATGTACAGCTAGTAATGGTACACTGTTCTGTAGTACTAGTTCCGGTGTCTGCATTGAAAGCACCACTGTAGCTGCTACCACCAGTGGGACTGCTCCCACCATCAAGCTGATTGGGCAAGCCGTTCTGGGGGTGACTGAAGGCACCTCCTACCTGGCTTGTCCCACCCCTCAGCCCACCAATGTCATATGTGACAGGCAGGGACCCCCTCTCTGACCAGTACCCCCAGTGCAACATGATAGTCAGATGCACCTATGCATCCTTTGAGATCTGCTTCTTGTGATTTGATGTTGGTTAAGGCATACTGTTCACAGCTTATTGCAGTGCTCTGTTTTCACTCATGTGATGTTGTGCCATACTATTCATGTTAAGGTGTGTTGAGTATTGCTGACATGTCATACAGCAGTTGACATACCGCATTTTTGTAGAAGCAGCCTTCTTTATGGAAGCTGTTTCTGCTGTAGCACTTAATCACATGTTTGCTGGCTGCAGGGGCTGTTCTGCGTATGACTCACTGGACGGTGTGCTTACACCCTATGTGCAAGCCTGCTCAACGTCAAATGCCAAGTGTGTCCCCCCTCCTGATGATGCTCCTGCCTTTCTGCCATAGCATGCATACCACACCCCTTCTGACTTGGCTTGAGAAGCTGTACTGGATGACAAATGTGTTCATGAACATGTTACTCAAGTTATTGGCCATGTGTTCACACTTTTGCACCTTGGCGCCTGATGAATGAATGAAACAGTCCATGAATGGATGAATGAGTGACAAAGGCTGGTATTGACAACACTACCTCTGCACAAGCCATCAAATGGCTCTGCATGCTGGTCACATATGCATGAAAATGGTGTACAATTGTGCAGGTACTTGTTCACTACCACAGGGATCAATGCCTGCAGCTACAGCATGAAGGTGGCTGGCGTCTACACCATTGCTTTCACGGTGACCAATAGCCAGGGCTTGTCCGCCAGTGTCAATCGTACCCTGGTGGTGGAGCCCGTCTGCCCTTTGGGACAGATTCTATGCTCCAACAAGGTGCATCTGCACAACAACCTTAAGCCTATTCAGCGTGCATGTAGCTCTGTCATGCTGCATACATTCAAAGCATTACTGCACACCCATGATGTGTGAGCACACACCGGTCTTGTTTGCTCTTCAAGTGTAAAGTCAAGTGCTGCGACACTGTGGATTTGCCAGCATGCGTGCAAGTATAGCACCAGGCATGTTGTCAAATCTGACTACAGCGCACAGCTGCAACTTCACAACAGCATGGCTGCAGCTATGTATGGAGCAAACGTATCATTTTCTGGTGTAGGTGTCTTGCAGTCCTAGTGGGCTGTGTCCAGGAACAGCTGCTCGGGCTCTGACTGCAGTCACTGCACCTATCATTACACTTGTTACTTCCACCTACCTGTCCTCCGTAGTGCAGGTTAAGCAGGTAAGCACATAGCTGTGATAGCTGTCTTCTAGTAGAGTGTACATCCCAGGAGCTGTAGGGGAGCAAATACGCTGTTCAAGCATCATGTGTGCAAAGCTTGGCCTGCCTTGGGGTATTGCACAAGCATCAAGATATAGGACTGGGCGCAAAAGTTTCCACAGAGTCTGGTCATGCTTCATGAAAGGGTGCTGAGGCATGCACATGCATACATCTGCAGCAAGCTTGACAATCTGTTGATGCTTGCAGGGTCACATTTACACCGCCTGCAGCTCAGGTCAGATGCCCACATCAGGTGCTCACCTCCCTTCACTGCCATGAGTTTGGCTACAATGCGGTCCACTTTTCAACACTTGGCAACACATAGCATGAGGGCATGAGTTCTTCAAGTGCCTCTTATATGAGTCAAGTTCAGCTAGATGACTTTCCTGTCCAACGGCCTACTCCAACTACCATGACTTAACTAGATCCTTTGCTGTGTGTGCTATGATCAACGAATGTTGCAATCACAAATTGTACTTGACAACATTGTATGTGTGTTCCTCAAATACAGGGCTACCGTGTGAGCTGGGTGCAACTGCTGTCAGTGCATCTGATGGCAATCTGACCAGTGTAGTGCTGGCATGCCCACCTGCTGCCTGCCTGGGAACAGCCTGCCCAGGTGACCTGCTGACATCTCCCAAGATTGCATGCAGATTTGGCACTCATTGAGTGTCCACAAGGCTGCAGATGGGCTCAGCATCTGTGTTGTCGCTGTGGCTATGCATACATGAGTTCAGCCGATCATTTTCCACTGTTATCTCTCACAGGCCTAGGATGCAGTCTGCCATTGTGGTGCAAACACACCCACGATATGTTTGTGTTGCTGCCAATCTGTGATCACGTCTGGGCCCTAGGACATGACTGTCCCAGACTGTCCGGACACCTTTCCTATGCTGATTCCTATGGTGCACACAAGTGCCTGAGCAGTTGCTGGGCTAGCGTAATGCTGATAAGGTTTGCATGGTGTCACCTCAGATATGCCATTCACCTGATGCTGTTTTGCACTGCTTGCAGGGTATGCCTTCGTACAACAGGGTATCAGCTCCTGTGCAGTCAACACCTCAGCAGTGGTGGGAACCACCTTTGCCATCAACTTCATGGTCTTTGACTACTCCATCCCCAGTCTGAACGCCAGCGTCGCGCGCACTGTCAGCATTATCAACCCCTGTGACGGCGCACAATACCTGTGCTCTGATGGCACCTGCAGCAGCATTGCATGTAACCTCAGGTCAGATCTGTCTCATGCTCTGATCGCGCTTACAGCTTTGCTGGATGTAGTCTGGGGTGGGCTCTAGAAAATTCCTGTAGGGTTCCCTGTTGAGTCCTAAAGATAGAGAACAAATGAAAAAGGGGCACAAAGAGACGCAGTGCTACCTTATATCTTGCTGGTGGCCATGCCATGTCCACACTCAGGACACACTTGTGCACCCTTTGCATGCAACTACAGCTCCAATTGTGCCGCTTGTGGAATGTCAGCACCTGTCCCCACTCTTGGTTCACAGGTCAGCAGCACAGACATAATGCATTGTGTACAGGGATGCCTTGGTTCTGGGCCCGCCAGGCCTAAAGTTTGTGGCGTATGGTAGTGCGTCCACAAGCGTGACCACAGGGTATGGAGTGGCAGCGCCTGTTCCCCTGGTGCCATGCACAGCCCTGGACAATACCACAGTATGCTTGCTTGTCCTTCATCCAGCAGTTGTCGTGACAAGTGGAACAAGCTGAGCAGATGTTGGACTGTATGATTTGTGCTGCCTTTTGTGCTGCACCTGTTACATAGGCAAAACACACCGCTGGATGTTCCGATGTAGCTCCAACTCAATGGCTTTTATCTCATGTCTGATGGTTGTTGTGCTATACGCCTATCATTCTTGATTGCCACACATTGCTGCAGTGGTCATGCAATGCTATATAAATATATGGCCAGCACCATGTGCATGGCACCAATGCATGCACGTCATAGGTTCCTGAAACTCAAAAGCAGCCTTTTGGGCATGTCCCTCTTCATTCCTTGTTGATACCTGACTGAATCAAGTGTGTCATAGGACTGCGGTGCCGTGGCCACAGACAGCACAGGGGCAGACATTTCCAGCAGCATTGTGGTGGTGGATGTCACTCCCTGTGCTGCTGGAGCACAGTGCCCAGCTTGTGCCATCACCTTTGCTGCAGCTGGCCTGTGCCAGCCTGGGCCCTACCTGTACCTTTACAGGTCTGCCGACTGCACACACTTGCTCTCAGATAGGACCACCGACTTGGTGCACACTTAGCAAGAAACAATGCCATTGCTCACTTTGTCTGCAGCCCTTCATCCTGTGTCTATACAGACAGTCATGTGTCTGCAAGGTCTGACCATGACTGTTGCAGACCAGACAGCTTCTGCCCAACCAGCAGACTTCACGTTGTACAGTTCAGCGACATCTTTGACCCTGCACATGTGGCGCAGCACACGCAGTCTTCTACCATGCCAATTGCATGCAGCCTGACCGCTGTCTGTCTGATCGTGCAGGGCCAAGGACAGCTATGCCTCGCTGGCATCAGCTTGGCGGCTAGTGCAGGTGCAGCAGCAGTATGCTGTCACCCTCTCCTTGCCCCTCACCCTCCAGGCAGCAGACTTGGCTGCTGCTCAGGCACAAGCCAGCACCCTGACTACAAGCAGCAATGCCACCAACCTCATTGCGTCTGCTGTTGCTGCTGGTCTCATATCAGGTGGGCTGCACTCATATGTCTCTTAAGTGTGAGCACTGCATGCCTTGCGTGTGCTGCTTACCGCCCATGAGAGCAGATCAGAACAGGAGCTATTGCCAACTCCTGCTGCAACTGCAGTAGCCTGTTCTTCTGATGGGCAGTCAGGCATGACATGATTCCATACCGATGTATGCTAATGTGCAAACCTGCTGCTACTGACATTAGCCCATTGTTGCTGCTGTAGAGTTTGCTAGTGCACCCAACTTCACCGCAGCAGCAGCAGCACAGAATCTGACGTGGTCACCAGTCTCCATGAGCTCAGTCGCGGTGGACAGCTACACTCTGGCAATGGCCACCTCAGACTCAGCCTTGCTCACTCTGAGCCTGACAGCCGAGCTAGGAGTCTCAGGAGACATTGCTGATGTGGCAGATGTCACCGGGTCACGCAAGCGCAGGCTCCTGCAAACCAGTGCAAGTGTGTTCAAACAAACGAGTTGCCATGCCTGCTGCTGTGCATTGGGTTCACTGTCCTGTCTGCTGTTGCTCACCATGGTGTCTTGTGAGACAAGCCTGCCATGTTGCATGCTCAACATTACGATGCAAAGCGTGATTGCTTTGCTACAGGTCTGACAATGGACTCCTCAGTGGTCAGCTCCAGTCTGAGCAATGCATCAGGTGTGAGTGTGACGGCACTGAACGCCAGCAGCAGCTACAGCAGTGGTGCTCAGCTGACAAACTACAGTCTTATCACTGCCCCTGTTGACAACCACACAAGCGTCTTGTCAGGTGGCCTTCCATGACAAGTCAACCTCATGCAGCAAACTTGTCCAACTGCGCTTTGCAAAATGCTTTTGCAGCACCCCAACTGTATGCCACTGTATGAAGACGCCTGTACATCACAGCTGTTTGTGGTAGTTGGCCTTGCAGCTTTTCCTGTTATGTGCGTTTCTGTGATTCATTGCCTAGTTGTACCTGGGATGCCAGTATGGGCTCTGTTGCAGGCAGGCTCCATGACAGCAACAGCCGAACCCTTTTACTACAAGTTTGACCCAAAAGTTGCTTGGCTCTGTGCTCTGCAGCATGTGTGCAAGACCACATTGTGTTGACCTGTATGCCGTGCCCTCTGCATGCGTGTGAAGCTTGTGCATATTGCAGGGCTGCTGGCAAATCTGACATGCATTCAAGCTGAGTTGTACCAGATGGAGGCAGCCCTTTCAACAGGGGAGGATCCCCTTTGGGTTGTGCCTTACGCCACAGTAGCAAATGACTATCACAGCCTGCTACAAGACTACACTGCCTATGTTGAGGTGTGCAGTCTGCAACCTCTTGCATGTATATTTGTCAGGCCTGTATACCCATGCAGTCCATCATCACAGTGGCAACAGCCTGATATCCATCATTGCTGCATTTTGCATGCCTTGAATCAAAGGTGCAGGTCATTGGATTTGATGGCTTTCTGCTGTGTACGTGTATGCCATCAGCTGCAGGCCCAAGTGTATGTTGCGTCAGCATGTTGTCAATGACTGTGCTTTGTGACCAGCTCTGTTTTTGAGTCAGCACCAAGGGTTGCATTCTCACTCGCTCAATCAGCCAAGCTACAAGCATGCCTATCCATGCCACAATGCCAAACAAAGCATGCTGTTGACTAACCACCTGCTCTCTACTGCTGCCTGGTCACAGCCATGAGCTGCACAATTCTCTGCTGCAGTTCACACAGAAACAGCTGGGCAACATCTACACATTCCTGGTGGAGCAGATTGCGGCCATCATCAGCAGTGAAGAGTCTGCCTCAGCCGTGGTGCACAGCTCTGGCTCTGCACCCACACCCCTCACCACCGCTCCAGGCTGTGCACGAGATGATGATGGTAACCTGAGGCTGCAGTTCTATGCAAGTGCAGCTAACATCATCAGGGAGATTGATGGCTTGCTGGCTAGCAGACGCCGCCTGCAGTCTACACCTTGCAGCAGCACTGTTGGTACCACTGTAAGGCCCAGGCATCTGCTGCAATGCTTGCTGCTGCCTTTTCAACAATGTGGGCTGGGCTGGGTTTTCATATACTATTGCAAGTGCACAAACAGTTGCTGTGATCTATCAAGAAAACAGTTGCTGTGATGTTCAGTTGTAGGATGTAGGTCTTCAGGCAGACAGATTAGGAACACAATCAATGATGTTTGAGTTGCTATGCACCTTGTGTATGTGAGGGGATACTGATACTGACATGACATCATACTTGAAAGGTGCCGCTGCTGAGGGGTTTCTGGTGTCTGCAGCTGGCGCTGAATTACACCACCACAAGTGTCACTATAGCAGGCAACACCACCCCCGTGTACAGCAACAGTGATGTCAGTGAAGCAGTATATGTCCAGAGACTGCTTCCAAGGATTGTTGGTAAGCGACGCTGCCAACACAGAGTGTATCTGTCTGAGCTGTTCTTTGTGTTCAGCTTGACTTGCGAATGGGTCCTTGTGCTTGCTGTTGTATTTTGCAAATCCAGTTTGTCACTGATACTGCAGTGTTACTTGCAATACACTTGTCGCAGCCACTCTGGCTTGCTGAAAAGCAGAATCCACTGTCATGAGGGTGATGGATGGAATGAGGCTGCAGGCCTTGCATGCTGAAGTCTGTCACCAAGCTGCGGCTAGTGTATGCTGACAGCAGTCGGTATTCACTTGCAGGCTGGAGTGGCAACCAGGTGGTAGCAGGAGTGCTGTTGCAGACACTGCGCAGCAGTGTCAATCATACTTGCAAGCAGCGCTTTGATGATTTCACCACTGTTTGCACGGAGCAGCCCATTGTGTATGATGAAGTGACTGGCGAGGCTGTGGTTGTACCCACCAGCTCAGGAGGTTCGCGGCCCTATGGTGTGGATGCTGTCTTTCTTGCTGATTCCTCAGCTTACGATCATACCCTGGCAGTAGGTGAGCACGTGTGGCTGTGCAAAGAAGGGAGTCTGTGACCAGCAGGCTTGCTCTAGCTTTGGGCTACGCTCTGCTGTCGTGTGCACATCACTGCATTGGCTTTGCTGCAGCAAGGCACAACACGTGCAGCAGTGCGGCCAATCATCTGTTGACAGGAGCCCCTCACTGAATGACTAGATGGAAACCCGCCGGGATTCCTTTGCATATGAACTCTGCTGTTGCAGCTGCAGCATAACTACAACCAGCCTTTGTTTTGGACTCATCACAAATCTGTGTCTGCCTTTGATCTGCAGCCCTGTTGGCTCATTACAACCGTAGCAGATCTGCCAAGGTCTGATGGCGGTGGCAATGTACCACATCATTGACTGAAATTCGTGCTCGCTGCAGCTGCCTTCTACAACACGTCCACTTCCAGCGACGAGATCACACCTCACACCGGCACGCCTTTTGGCTTTCACCCACGTGCTATGTCAGGCTTCCCTCTGGGTTTTCCAGTTGTCTTTGACAACAGGCTGAGCAGGAATGCAAGTCAGCGCTTGTGGACCATCCTGAGCGATGGCAACTTCCTGGATGAGGACACTGCTACTGTCACAGTGCGGCTGCTGACATACAATCCAGAGCTTCAGGTCTATGGGTAAGCTGTGCCAAGTCAAATCAATCTGCCTGGTACTTGGTCTGACCAGGTGCTGACATACAATCCAGAGCTTCAGGTCTATGGGTAAGTTGTGCCAGGTCAAATCAACATGCCTGGAATCTGACCACGTACTTGCTTCACTGTGCACACTGTCTGTAAGAACGTATAGACACTAGCAAACAAAACATGCAGCCCAGGCCTTGTTTCACACAATGTCTTGCTTGTGTTTCTGTCAGTCACGGTGATGCACTATATCACAATCAACATGCAGATATCCACAGACGCAACAACAATGCAGCCTTGCTGCATGCAGGTATGCTAGAGTGGACTTCAGCTGGGATTCAGCAGGGCTCATTGATGTGGTGACACGCTTTGTAGCCATACCTGACGTCACCCTCAGCTTGAGTAGCAACAAGATTGACCAGACTGTGCTGGCAGCCTTTGTCCTGCATGTGTTGCTCACAGCAGCACAACTCAGCATGCTGATGTATTCACTCTTTTGCAAAATCAGGCAGACAAGCGCCAACTGGAACACTATCCAGGTAATCTTGCAGTCTCCAACTCTTCCACAACCTTGGTAGACTATTGCAGAAACAAGTGCTGTACAAGTCTGTAACAAAGTTGCATGCCCCCTGCTTGAAGGCTCTGCAACGACTCTGCAAAGACTCTGAAGTTCAAAGACAGATGCACCGGCATCCTTGCATTTAGCGCATGAAGGAGGCCTCAAAACCTTTGCAATGGCCTTTGACTCTTGTTTCCACAAGCGTCCACATTGATGCGTACCATTAGCCTCATGTCTACCTTAGCTGGCTGCTGAGAGCAGCCTGCTTTGGGGCTGCACACACACAACATGCACAGGCATCTTTGCACAACACTGACCTTCTCCAAAGTATTATACCCATTGTTGCAAACAATGTTGGGAACCCTCACCATTATGATTGGTCACAGGAAGCATTCAGCAAGACATGGGTGCTGTATGACATGGCCTTGTTTGCTGCCATGCTCATCTGCCTCATCACCTACAGTGTCTACATCCACAGCCTGGTCGACTTCCAGCCTGAAGGCACGTATGAGGTGTATGACTCCCTGGGAGGTGCTCAAGCACGCCTGCTGCTGCCCAAGAAGCAAGATCCCTCCACCTACAATGGTGAGTCACAGCTCCATCCAGGAGCAGTACCTGACAAGCCCAGGACCCCCATTTGTTGATTGACTGGGACCATTGATGACGTTGGTGTACTAAAGCAAGGATTCTGCTAGTCATGGCATGTTACTTCAGCAACATTTGAGAGAGGGGGCATATGTATCATCTCATGTGCTGCTGCTGACGCCATCTCTGTGCTCAGCTGAGATGCAATGTGACCTGTGTCCAGTTGTGTAAGCACCAGAGTGCGTCATGAGGACAGGAATCATCCTATAAGCCTGATAGACACTTTGTTTGCCTCCCTTGACTACCGCCACCAATTGCTGCCTTGTGAGACACAGGGGCTCACCCAATACTTGCATCACATGCGCCTCTGGGCATTTGTGCTGTTTGTCTTGCACAGCTGAAAGTCAACACAGGCAACACCACACAGCCATCTGGGGAACACAAAGGCTGGTGTGAAGCTGGCTGTGCATGTGCAGTGTCTGCTGCCAGCACGTATGCACAAGTGCCAGGAGGTGCCGGCCGCTGGACGCTGCCTGATGTCAACACTGGCCTTGACAGCATGGCTGAAATGTACACCCAGGCAGACAAGATGGCCAATGAGATGACGCTGTACACCACGCTCCAGGGCATCACCATGCAGCTGCTCATTCTGCGCCTCATCAAGGTGCTGTCAGCCCAGAAGCGGCTGTCAATCCTCACCACTACTGCTATGAAGGTATGCTGCAGCGCATGGTCTTGGCCACTTTCAAACTTTGCAGTTCCTTCTGTGTTGCAGAGCTGAACAACATGGCGTCTACTCACAGCTTGTTCATATTGTATCCGTGGCATGATACATCCCTTCCAATTTTTTGGACATCACAATTTCAGCTAAAGTGCACATAAAGCCTACTTGCTGTTAATTGATGCAAGCTCATAACTTATGGTCATTGTGCATTGTTTTTGGCCCTGAACAACACGGCAGCAGTGGCAGTGTACAGCAGCTATGTCCTATCTAGCTTTGGTTCAAGGGTTGCTTGAACGTTTTGATGCAGGCGATACCGTGGATCGTGGATGTAGGGTACACCGTCATGTGTGTAGCACTCATGTTGGCTGTGATGGGGCATGTGCTCTTTGGTGACTTTGAAGTGACCATGACAACACTGCCTGACTCAATATCAGGTGAGCACACTCAGCTTCCCAAACCCTGGAAAGATACTCTGCACACGGCCAGTGACAACACTCTTGTGGGTGCAAGTTGGAGCCTGCTTGTTGCCCAAACAGCATAACTGTCGGGCTACTCGTGCTGGCTTTGCCCATGTTGTCTGTTGGTCTGCATGGCTTGTTCTGGCTGAGCAACAGCTAGTCAGGCCTCTGTCATGCATGGCTGCAGGCTACTTTGAGGTGATGTTCACGCAGCAGGTGGCCTCTTATAATCAGGATCTCGGGGTGACAACCACTGCGCCCATGCAGATGAACTGGCTGCTCAGGTCTGAGGCGTATGCCTGGTACTTCCTGCCGCCAATCTCCTCCATTCTTGTCCTCTGGTGGTACGCAAACTGCCTCACCATGCTGCTAGTGTTTTGTCTATACGTCCCACTGCGCTCAGCCTTCAGTCACTGCCACTATAGTCTCTTAAGAGCAATGCATCTGATGTGGACACACAGCCATCTAAATCATGATTCCAAATGCTGTGACACACAGGGCAAGCAGCTATCCAGGTGTATTGTGCAAAACCTTTTCTGTGATATGTTTCAAAGCTGATCCCTTCTGATAGTGCAAGGCTACAGCACACAGCGTGAGCTATGGACCTGCATGCCTGGCACTAAACTGCTCAGCATGTTGATTCTTCTCAGCAGGTAACACTTGCAGGTTCCTGAGGGTCATTATAGTCTCGTCCTTTCGGGAGGAGGCTGAAGGCCAGAAGCGCATTGTGGGCATCCACCATGACATGGCCACACTGTTTGCCGAGCTGAGCCAAAACCTGAGAGGGGCGCCCAGCAGTGCCCTCCTGGCAGTGTTGTTTGAACGGGCTGCTCCTCGCTCAATGAAGGTCAATATCTGGGCCAGACTGAGAGGCCAGCAAGCACAGCTCACCATTCAGGTACAGACATTATGTCACATTGTGTTTCAGCACATACCTTCCATGCACTGTATTGCCAGACAGAATGGTGCGCTTGCCTTGAGTTGACCCACAAATGTATGGACCTTGCTGTCCCTTGGGTGCAAAGGCAGTGTCCTTAGATCACTGCATTTCCTACAAAGCATATGCCCATTCAAAAGATAGATGGTCGTCTCTAAGCAGCTGTGCATGCCTAAGCATAACATGAAGGCAGATGGACTTTGCAATGGCTTGGTGTAGTCAGCTTGTGCCAGAATGTACACTGGGCTTGTGCTGGGATGTGCAATAGGCAATATGACCTGTTTACAGGAACGTCAGCGCCAAGGCATTCAAGGTGTTCACATGAGATCCCTGGATGAGCATCTGGATCAGCAGGAGCTTCAGAAGCTGCTAGGAGAGGTGATCCATCACACCAGGGACTCCATGGACGCTCCAGCACCTGATTACAAAACGCTGGCCAAGGTCATCCTATCCAGGCAAGTCTCATTCAGTTGAGAGACAGACAAGAAGAGCCTGCATTCAATGCTATCTGCAGTCATATGCAACAAAGGCAGATAGTGCACCTGACTTGCATGAGCTGTGTTGAAAGTAATCTTGCCTGGTGGCCCGCTATCACACTTTGAAGCAGGTGCATCTAGGAGGACCCTGACTAAGCATACTTTAGTCGTTTCAAGAACCAACCACATGCCTAGCCAAATATTGACATATGTAAGTTCACCATGTAGGTTTGGTGGCTTATTGCATGACTGGCCAGAGAGCTACTTTCAGGCTCAGCAGACCAAAGGAGTTGGCCTTGCTGGCATCTTCAAGCAGGCCATTGGTCAGCATCAGGCTCAGAAAGCAACCAAGACTCGCAGCGTGCTGGCACTTATACTTCCTGGCTCAGCAATGGCTCAGCTGGGCACTCAGGTGAGCTATTGTAAAGTCGTCACCCACTGACAATTCTATTTTGGATGCTGGCTGCCTGCACCGGCACAAGCAGTGCCGGTGACGTCACATGCAGCAAGCTCAGGCACTGTACGAAGAGACTCTGCCTTGGCACATGTGTAGTGCTAGGCAAGTGTAAACAGGGAACGTGATTTGCAGAGTGCATTTGATGAGTCAGCTGGAGGTGCCAAATCAGGCAGGGCCAGTCTGATGCGCCGGGCATTGCAGCAGGCCAGGGTAGAGGCAGCTGCTCAGGCAGCTGCCGGCACACGGCAGGCTTCCCATGATGGGCTGCCAGGTGACAACCAGAAGGCAGCTGAGACTGATGCCACAGGGAAGAAAGCCTTGGCGGCAAAGCTGCAAGAGGCAGCTCAAAGGATGCAACAAGAAGAGGCCAAGTCTGCAGATGCTGGACAAGGGCAGGAGCCGCCCACAGCTGCAGACCAAGTGTGCTTTCAGCAGGCTGACTCAGATGGCTCAGATGCTCTTGAGCCAACTCAGTTGAGTCACCAGGGTGATGGTGAAAACCCAGACC
>JAABUS010006616.1_pt1 | contig 13945 bp, 21 predicted proteins | sample 5560161 | NCBI WGS metagenome assembly JAABUS01 (sample SAMN10711885, study PRJNA513376) | rock metagenome | isolation source: Antarctica rocks | place: Antarctica: Victoria Land, Trio Nunatak nord | collected 2016-01-04 | reverse complement strand
AGCAGGCAGTCTAGATAGATCAACACAGCAAGTTGCCGATGCAAACACCTGATGTGCACGCTGATGCTGCGAAAGAGGTTTCAATGGAATTGCTCTACCAGATGAGACAGCTGACACTGCAATGCTCAATCACACGAGAAAAGCTACGTTGCCATGCACAGCCACAGGAGAGGCAACTGATGCTGCAAATCACACCTGAGAGACCCATGCTGGTCTTCATAAGGCTGTTTCTCAAGGAGCCTGATCTGAAGGAGCCAATGGGTGAGGTTCCAATGATGCTCTCGTCCAGCACAGTCTGCCCATCCACCACAAAGCGCTGCCGCATGTCATCCGTCACGTTCTGAAAACTGGCTGTCAGCTGCTCTAGCTGTACCTACAGCCAACACCCAACAGACCAGGTAAGTCACCTGTGACAAGACCTGATTGCAGTGGACTTGGTGTTCTGTTGATTTTGCTGCCATGCAAGTGATTTCTGGCTTGGTTCCTAGTTACGTTCTTGCTGTTTGCGACGGTCTTTGTTCTTGTTCTTTCTGCTGTGCTGGTTTGTTTTCATGTCTTTTCACAGGGGAGGGTGTTTCTTGTATCTTCACCAATTAGCCGTCCATCCAGAATGGCAAGGGGGGACACTTTGTGTCAATCCCTGCATTTGTAGATGCACTCCTGTCCATGTGCAGCAAGACCAGGACTGCACATTGGCGACGCATGCATTTGGCAAGCCTGATACAGGTCTGCAAGCATGTGTGGACAGCATAGTGCCAAACAGGCTCAGGATCTGCCGGATGCACGCGTACACAGCCATTCCATAAAGGTTCCAGTACATTTTGCAGGCTCATGTGGCTTGCTCATCACGGAAAGCAACAGCAGCATACAAAGGGAAGTACAGACTGCGGCTGTCACCTGCTCAATGTAAGACCGTGCAATGTAGGTGCCGTCCAGGCCCAGCCTGCGCCCTGCCTCTGCCACTGCCAACCTATCCTTGCCTTGAACCTGCATGTCATCAAACAGTTCAATGGTCAATTTAGTGTTCCAAAGACTTTTGCTTGGGCTTTCATGTGTACCTGAGTGTGTACCATGATTACAAGCCTAGTCATGATGTCCTGATGAGAAGGTGTCAGCAAGCAGCCGTAGAATAGTGAAACCTGCAAGTAGGCCTCTGCATTGTGGTAAAAAGCCAGATATTTCCACAACCATACATAAAGAAAACCTAAAAAGGTCCATGCACTGGGCAGGAAACAATCATAGGAGCTTGCCAGACAACACCGGTAAGCAAGAAAATAGCCGGTATAAGCATGCGTCTCCTGCTGACCATGTCGGACAATCACATACTGTATTGCAAACCAGGTAATGCAGTGCAAGTGCAGTCAGGAAGAGATTGATCTCCTGCTGGCCGTGCCAGGCAATCATATAGCACATCTGCACATAGTGCAGTGCATGTGCAGTGGAAAAGAGGAAGATGTGTACCTGGACAAAGCCTGTGCCCATGCCCTCGATAGTATCCAGCTTGATGGTCAAGCGGTCATCTGAGTGGATGATGCTGTTGCGCTTCATGATGGTGCCAATCTCATACCCCAGAGCCATCAGCCCACCCAGAATACGCACACTCACCTGCAGATTGCCACTCACTGTGTGACAAAACAACTTTCTTGTCAAATGGTTGGCTTGTCAGCTGACAAGTTGCAGATTGTGTGATCAAGGCTCATCAGACATGTCAGGATGAGTGCTTCAAGAGGCTTTTATGCTTGTTTCAGGGTTTTCGAAACCCAGAAAAGTCAATTTTAGTTTTCACACAGGTACACTTGATACAGAGGCGCTGCTCATGGACTTGCTGCTGTGAGATGCTCTGGCATTGCACCCATGTCTTGATGCGAACTACAATCTGGCGGTTGAGGGCAGACTGAGCAGCAGCCATGTTACCCAAGCTTACTCATGCACAAAAGACTGTCTGACCTCTCTGAGTGTGACACATAGGCCAGCAACTCAGCATTTGCTTCCATGCACATCTGCTTGTTGTTTGCCAAGCAGAAGGCTACCAGTGTACACAGAAGAGCTCAGCCATCTGACCTGCTGCAAGCTGTGAGCATACCACAAGAGCCGATGCCCCCTCATGGGGTAGGGCCTTAGCCTCAGCAGGAATGCAAATTTATGCCGGCACCCATTGGGGTATGCCATGTACAATAGGCCAATCACGACGAAAACACAAATCAAAAAGCTGTGAGCATACCTCAAAGGTGATCCTAGGTGAGATGATGAAAGGCCCATCGCACACCCACTCTTCGAACATGAGGTTGTAGCGGCCATCTCTGTTGCGCATCCTGAGCCAGGACTGGCACGTCTCTGGATCCTCATTGGGCGGTAACAGGTAGATGTCATACGTTTCTGATTCTTTGCGTTCGGTGTGCTCAGCCTGCGTTACCACACTTTGAGATGAGAGCACATGGCGAAGAACAACAGCCACCATAATGGATTCAGTGGAACTATTTCTTGCCTTGTTTTGGCTGTACAAACGCTTGTTGTGTGAAGTCTAAGCCACAGAAGCGCAGCCTGGTCAATAAAGCATGGGCTGCAGGCGGTGGATACTGTACAGATGGCGGTGCAAACTGCACAGAAAGTGGTGGACACTGCACAGAAGGTGGTGGACACTGCACAGAAAGTGGTGGACACTGCACAGAAGTGGTGGACACTGCACGCAAGGCAGTGGACACTGCACGCAAGGTGGTGCGCACTGCATGCAAGGTGGTGGACACACTGCACGCAAGGTGGTGGACACTGCAAGCAAGGTGGTGGACACTGCCCAGAACGCCAGCTTTGCAATGCATAGATCTGATTTCTTACTTTTCTTTGTACAAAAAGCGCTCTAGCGTGCTTTGTGTCTGCTGACAGTCCAACAAGGTGTGCCCTGATGGCAGATTGACAGAGAACAAACTTGCAAAATCGGAAATTTGCAGCATCTGGAGTGAAAGTTACTTTCAGGAGTGAGTGTATGGTGTCCTTGGACACTCTCTGTGCTGACTTGAGGATATAGGTGGGGTCCATGAACCCTGAGAATGGGTTAAAGGTGTTGTAGATCTTCAGCTGAGCCGTCTTCAAATCAGGCTCAATGTATGCTTTGTACATAGGGTACACTGTATCTGAGATCTGCCACAACAATGCTGATGTCAATCCCCTGCTTCATGCACAAGGCAGTATAGACACATGATGTTTTTGCCTATCGTGCACCACTATTTCTGGATCTGCACGAGGAATGTCAACCAGTCTTGATGCTGGAGAGTTTGACAGCTGTGTATACTGAGAGGCAGCTAGCGGTCAAGCATCAAGACTGGCTGACATGACTTACGCACGTCCAGACGGAGTAGTCAGCGCTTTTGTAGGTGCAGGGTTGCATGCATCAGGCTGAACCAAATGATGGGCTGAAGCCAACAGAAACTTGATACCTGCTGTATGATTTCCTCGGGTGCTTGACCAGACCTGTTAATGTCTCTCAGCACACGCTTGACCAGGTCAAAGTGCACACCTCCCGTGATGGACACCCTCAGATCCTCCAAAGGCCTAAAGCGCAGGCGGCATCATCACCACTGCTTGTCCAAGCATCACATTGCAGGAGCGCACGTCAAAAACTGAGCAGGCTGAAGGAAACTGTTGCACGGATGATAACAGCAATGAAGCAAATGACAAACTTCAGTGCGAAGCAGGTCGCCAACAAAACATGTCTGAGCAGGTACAACACATGAACTTTGGCCACAGGCTTGCCTGAGGCGTGCACTAAGAGAGTAGATGCCCTCAATGATGACCACACGTGATGTCGGCTGCTTCTGCGTCCTGTAGCCTACCCTCTTACTCAGCTTGAAGTCGTATATAGGCACCTGCACAACGCTTACTTGAGACAGGTTTGCTTGAGCCAGAGTTTCCAAAGACTTCCTACTGCTGATTGATTGCTGGACAAATAAGGGGCTGGTGACAGCCACGCGTGTGCAGCAAATGTGTCTTCAGTGCATGACAATCGATGCCTTTAGTGCGTAAATGCCAAGCCCTTCATTGCTTCGGTGTCAACGCTGTGTGCATGCTGTACTTAGTGCAGGTTGTCTGCCCAACTCCTGACAGAGAAACCATTGCAAAGCACACAGCATCCAGTCACACAGCAACACTGTGCTGGGAAGAAGTGCTGACCTGTGTTGGTTGCCCAGACTTCAGATCCTTGATGTTTTGCAGCAGGGTGTCATAGTCAGTCAGGCGAGGGTCTGCAGAGCCGCACATTATTCAATGAACAGGCTGCTTGCAGGCTGGTCACCATGATCGTGACCACCAATGTAGTCAACCTGCTAAGACGCTTAAGGGCTGCTGCATGGGAATGCTGCACATGCTGCAGACCAACAAGTGCTATAGCAACAAGCAGGGCAGTCAAGTCGCACATGGCTGAGAGCATAGGGGGTTGTAGGATTTGTATCAATACTACATCATCTAATTGCAGTGCATCAAAGCCAGAGGATGAGGCAACCAGCATGGCGTCATGTGAGCGCTGAACATTGGATGAAGAGTCAGGGGCTCACCATCAAAGTTGCTGTCAATGACCCTGCTGCCATCATTGTAGTTGTCCATGGACAGGATAGCACATCCTGCAGGCATACGTGGCAAGCTTAGCAGCGTTCATGTCAGAACTTAAGGCAGAAGCTCAGTCATGGCTCTTGTGGCGTTTCTGTGTGCGTGACTGTTCATGAAAGCTGCGTACAGATGCATCACTGTCTGCAGTGTCTGTGACATCGCTCAAGTTAAGTCTGTTTAGGAAGATGACCTCTGCATAAACATGACCACACACAGCTATCAGATCATGATGGGGGACCAATGCAATGCTGGCAGATACTGATAGGCCCATACCTGGCAGAAAATGCTGCACCTTTTCTGAGAAGATGGTCTTCCCAGAGCCAGACGGCCCTGCCAATCCCACCTGCATAAGACAGCCACAATATGCATTCAACCTGTTTGTATTGCAGTGATGCTTCTCCGCCAGCAACAAGGATGATGCAATAAGCACACCTGGGAGGAGTGCAAGCTGTGTAGCTGTTCCACGCGATCACGTCACATGTTGCTAGAAGCATACAAGCCAAACAAATGACAGTGCTTGCTACCAACAGAGACGGACAAATGCCAAGGGTGGATGATTCTACATAAGATGCTGAGCACGTGCAAGATGTGCAGACAGCGCAGTGTCAGCATCTCAATCAGTTAAAAACAATGCTACTTGATGGAAGCAGGCACCTTACCACAACAACACCTTGATTGTGGCTTGCCAGATATTGCACTGCACGTATGAAGACATAAAAGCCCTGTTACAGGATCACACATTTGCACCTCCAGCAGGCCATAAGTTATTCAGCATTGTGAAACTGCTGCACATGTCTTGGCCAGCATGTAGTTTGGACCATTCTGCCAGACCATAGCAAAGTCTTATGCCAACCTTGTCAAACGACAGCTGCTCTTCAAGGGGCTGTATAGCATATCTGATCTTGCCGTTACTTTTGACCTTCACGATCTCCAGCTGGTCCTTGAGCAGGCCCTGAGATGCAAATGGCTCTGATTGCTCAAGAGTTGACTGACGTTAGCAAGATAGAGGATTGCTGCAGGCTTGTATATATGTAGTAAAAAGCAGAAGCACCTTCTTCTTCAGGCCTATGCGGCCTAGCTGAGGAGCTGAGTCACCCCTCTCCACACCCATGGCAAGATCAAACTGCTATCGACGCCCTACACGGGGCCCAATGGTGAGGCAGTATCGGGCTGCGGTGGCTGATCTGTGATAAGGCTTTTGACCTCATCTCAGGTACAAGGTCTACACTAACACCAACACAGCACAGAACTTCAGGTACGACAGAACCAGCGGCGGACAATGTGGTCTGGCTTTGCCGGGGTTGCTAGCATCGCTGCTGGCATCTGCGCATCCGCATGACACTGGAATGCGTCAAACTTGTTCGTCTCATTACCAATCGTGACAAGGCGGCAGAACTGTACAGGAAGCTGCGGAGATTTGCTTTTTCAGGGTGCGTTGAGAGGTTCCTGGCTATAACATAGCATACATGTCGTTTATGCCATGCTTGACAATGACTTGACGATGCGTGCGTGCGTGCGCTGAAAAACAGAGCCTTTCAGCATGCAAGCACCTCAATCTCTATGCCATTTGCGTCATGATTAGTGAAGTACGCTGCTGAGTCAGACACTGCACGAGTACTACGTGTGGGCATCGCCAACTGCATATGAGCCAGTAGGACTCTTTAGTTTATTGAGTAGATCTCTCTACGAGTATAGCGGTCTTGGACGATCAGCTACGGAGCGACTGTAAGCTCACAGCTGCAAAACTCAGCAACTAGAGTGCAAGTTCACTCACCCGACCTGCTTCAAACTTTGAAGGTCTGGCCCAGAACCTAGCAAGTTGACGCGGATTTACACCACTGTTTTGCGCTGTCTCGCGGAGTTGCAGCGCTGTGTATTCTTACTGAGTACTTTTCAAGAGCTGCGAGTTTGACTGCAGGGCTCACAACGATGCCAAACATTGTGGTTGAGCTTCATGACGGATCTCTTGGTCCTATCGAGCTGCAGACTCCTCCAGAGAAGACAGCAGCTGCAGTGTTGGATGCGAGTTCAACAGGGGGGTGGGTAGCTTTTCACCAAAGGACAACCCCAAACTGCTTCTAGAGGACGGTGATGTGCTAGCAGGTGGTATGGCTTATGTGTTCACACCCAGTGCAGGCTCTCAAGGTATGCACCATATTTGCCATGACTCAGGCTGACTGACGAAACACTATGCAGACCCTTTTGCCGCATCTTCATAAAGCTTTGAGTAGAATCAATGTGGCCTCTCAGCCTCGTCTGTGGCTTGAGGGTTTGTTGTGGTTATAGGACCTACTGAGCTTGCTTGCATGTTCACAAAGCTTCCCAGCACATTCAATGCAGCCTGGTCTGTGGCCTGAGGGTTTGCTCTGGAGGTCTTAGCATACTCAACATGAACAGTACATGGCATCTGAAGAGAGGCAATGCAGTCTCTCAGCCGTGTCTGTGGTTTGAGGGTTTGCTGATGATCTCTCAAATGGCAACATTTGATGTGAGAGAAAGCTGCACCAGTTGATCACTGGCTTGAAAGGTTGCTAGTACTTTCAGTGCATGCGCACCTGAAACGAACGGTCGTACACCCCAACTGGCGTATCGCGTGCAGGTACACTGGGGTCATCAATTTCCTCTGACCCGGCAGTTGTAAATATGATTAGCAACCTCAAAGACTTGCCAAGTGCCAGCAATCTTGGGGCGGAGTTCCATATGTTTTAGAATGATGAAGTCCAGCTGATAAATTGTTATTGGCCCTCCACTGCCAAGGTACATGTCCATGCGAGCTCAATTGCAATCTGCGAATGTGTATATTGCCTGCTGCGTAACTAGCCTTTGCTTGAAACACTCCCGAGCTGAATGCTTGAAGTGAGTCTGGAACATTGCAGGGGTCTCCCGCTGCCTTGATTCATAAGACCTTTGGTGAGTTTCTGGACAACTGTCAGCATATACCACTGGATCCCTGGATCTGCCAACAAGTCACCAACTTCAATGTGTTGATGTCAGCCAGCTATCGAACTCCTGTTCCCGAGTCCAAGCTGGACAAGAAGTCGCAAACGCTGTTGCGACGCCTTGGAGTGCAGTTACAAAGCCAGCTGCCATCTGCCAGCAATTCTGAGGACTCCTATCAGCCATCTAGTGGCGACTTTGAGGCTGAGCGGATGGTAATAGTCAGAAGGTTCCTAAACAGTTTACTAGGGCACTATGCAGCTGCTGATGTCAAGCCAAGTTTGGACGTCTCCACACCCACACGGGTTTGGCCATGGCCTGTTGTGCTCTAGTCACACAATACGCACCGGGAAGCCTTATTAAAGTTGTTGTTCTTGATTGCACGTGCAAGATGCTGAAGGGACTAGTGGCAGCAATTATCCTGTGATGGACGACTTGCTCAACAACTTGTCCGAGGTTCTGTTGCTTGAAGGTCAGGAAATCCTCTGGAGCTTGCGCTGGCTGTTGGGTGCATTTTACAATCAATATACTGCTTATGGTTCAGTGCATGACATGTTGTGTTTTATACATGCAGGAAAGGAGGGATGGGAGACAGGTGGAGATTCTGAACCAGCACTGGAACTTATTCAAAATTTCAGCATGATGCTGCAAAACAAGGCTGACCAGAAGCACTTCAAGCTGTCAGCTATGCCATGTTTTGGATTGGTTGTTGTAGGCGACACGCTCAAGTAAGCCTTTTTAAACTGGCTTTCACACTGGTCCCCTGATTTGGGCATCAATTCTAGTCATGCTTGCAACTGCTGGAAGCTTGGATAAGGCATTCAACACGCATTCATGGCTGCATCATTGATGATCAAGCAATGGTACAGCAGAGGAATGTTCAACCAACTCCCATCATTCCTTTGTGCAGGGTGTATGCCCTTCTTGTGACCGAAAGAGTATGTGCTGAGCCTTTGACCAATGCGGTCCACTTCAACGGTCTCTTGCATGCCAATCCTCAACATGTTGAAGCTTCAGCACGCTTGCTGAAGAGTCTGGCGCTGGCTGCCAACAAGCTTTACTCAGAGATGCAACTCTTGAGGGAGCAACGAGCTCCCATGCAACGCTCTGACAGGCTGACATTGGGGGTACCATACCCGCTGCAGGACACGCTGAGGTGAATGCATTCACTCCTTGTTCACATTTGCCATTTTCCAGTGTGGGTACAGCCTGCCCTTTGCTGATAGATAAGCAGCAAGTTCAAATGGCATACGTCATCATGTACAGCATGCATTGCATGTTTTGCTTCTTGAGGGTGTTTGGGTTCTTTCGTACAGACCCTTGTTCACAAATCACCATGGACTTTTTTGCTTGACTTTCCATGTACATTGGCCTCATGTTCCTGTGTCAGAAGCAAGGATTTGAGGGCCTTGCATTGCCTCCCCAATCTTCTGGATTTTGGCTGGTCTTGCTTTTGTACTGCAGCTGTGTCACTGCGTTTGTGTGACTTACACACACAGGAACTACCACTTGTTCTGTAGGTATGCGCAGGTCACAAAGCGAGCCACCTCTGGTCATGAGCAGACGTATCATGTCACAGTCCTGCCACAGCAGCAACCAGCTGTTGTGAAGTTTGCAGGATACCCGTATCCAGAAGAGGTGCGTGTGGAGTGTGCAAACAGGCACTGAGCACCTGAGCTGCTGGGTGTATTTCCTATGCCTGGTGGTTTCAATCAGGTACAAATATGGTACAAATATGGTACAAATATGGTTCAAAGCCTTGCTCAAAACAGCAATGCCTGCAGCATCAATGCAAGGCTGCGGCACTGGGGCAAAAGGCGCCTTGTGTGACTGCTCTGGGCATTGCCAGCAGCAGCTGGGTGCGTACGTAACGACAACACAATCACCAACTCGCTCAATTTGATTACCAGCTGCCAGCTTCCGCTTTTTGTTCCTTGTGACACCAGATATATGCTCACAACGCTGTCTGCTGTGCCTCTGCAGGTGGACGTGCAGCGGCTGACAGACCGTTGGCAAAGTCTGGAGCATGCAACACAGGCGCAGATTGCAGATCCCAAACTAGAGGCTGCTGTCAAAGTAGCTGTGAAGGAGTTGCATGCCATCAACAACTACCGACATGGGGACATCCGAATGCCCTATCTCATCTTCAGGTAGAGGCTTGATGGCGCAGACAATTCTCATCTTGTCAATCATCAGTCCTTTCATGTTCTATTACACAGTATGCATTGAATTAGCCAGTCGTGCAGTGTAGGGGTCGTCAACAGCAATCAGGTGCATCAAAGTGCTCCAGGCCTACAAAGTTGACCTGTCACGGTTAATGACTGTCTGGTGTGGTGGCACAGCACAGCTCCACTGCGTCAGCATTTGCCAAGCGAGTCTGATTGCGCTCTTCAGCCGTGATTCGTTGTTAAACATATTCAAAGCATACATGCTACAACCTGTCATATGATACATAGACTGAGCAGTTGCAACTGAATATCTGCAACATATGCGCTTGTAGCTGTTTGCTCAAGCAGCCAGTCTCACAGTCTGTCTACGAAAATTTTGTCAACTGCAGCCAATTGCACTTCTACGCCGGTCCACACGTGATGTCACACAAGACATGTGCCTAGCTGCAGGACAGAGTCTGACGGCACATACTCTATTCGGTTCTTGGACCTGGACTGGTGCGGTCCAGAGACGCAGGCCAAGGATCCCAGCTTCATGAGCCAACATATAGACTGGCCAGATGATGCTTTGGAGGGCACGCCCATCTTGGAAAAGCATGACCTGGAGATGGCTGAACTGATGTTTAGGCCAAATGACAATCTAGTCCAAGAGCAGCGACGGCGCAAGCGCATGGCACCCATCAGGCCGGCACTCAATTCGGCTATCAGGATGCATCACAGAGGCTTCTTTGTCAAGTTTTGCAGTTCTCAGCAGCTCCGAGCCAGACAAGGCTGCTGTCGACTTCGCAGGGTGTGAGCGAGTTGCGTGCAGCATTGCTGCATGCAATGTGCATGTAGACAATCCTGATATATGCTGCACAAGCTGTTACTTGGGGACTTGTAAGGCAATTATATTGTGGCTTGCAAAACTCCTCCATCTTCAGCAAATCTCATGCTCACCTTTCAATGGGTGAATCAGTGACACTTGTCTGCACAAGCAGCGCCGTTCCTGGTCTCAATCCTGTTGTCTTGGTGACGGTTTGTTTTTCTAATATTGGTTACCTTTCTGCTATTAGCAATCAGCTGGTACAGTACAGCTCAGTGTAATTATTTTACAACATGTACTCACATGAAGATGCCGATTGGCTGAGCAGTGAGCTTGCTGCAATTCTGTGAGCTCTGCAACCTAGAGTTGGTGAATCAAGGAGCATACAAGTGCAGGTCTCAGGAGTCACTCTCAGGAAGTTGTGTTGACTTTATGGCCTGCTGGCAAATGTCACAGCAGCCTTCAGGCTTAGCCCTAGCCTAGATGCTTGCGCTAGCCTTCTTCCTCGTTGTCCAGCTTTACGTTGAAAGACTCTTAGGGATTTAGGGGCCATTAGTAATTGAACAATTAGCGTTGCATTGCGTAAAATGCGTAAAGCACCTGCAGAGGCGAGCAAAGTTGCTGATCCTTTGATACGCAGTTACAGTGTCAGTCAAATTGCTTTGTGCTGCGGAATTCCCGTGCTGCACAATCTTTCCGAAGTGACAGAACATGGGACAGTCTTTCTCTACTGAGCGTCAAATCAAGCCTCAGATCTCTGGCAGTTTGACCAAGACATGCCCGTCACCACAGAGGATAAGGGCAACACCGCTGCGTACCAGCAGGGCTGGGAATCCAGCGCCACCTCCGTTGGGCACTATGCTGCTCAAGAACATCCAAATGCTGGCGACGTTGAACGACGAATATGGCGATATTGCGGATGCTGCCATATATATTAAAGGCAACATCATTCAGTGGGTCGGCAAGACTCGTGACATCCCAAAAGAGCTGCGAATTGCCGAGAGCACATTGGACCTTTCTAACAGGATAGTGATCCCAGGACTAGTATGCTGCCACCACCACATGTACCAGGTAGGCATGCAGAGCTAATTATTTGAGCAGATGATATGTGTTCATGCTGCCCTCAGCCATTTGCTGCACTGCATCATACTCAGCATCATTCTCAGCAGTGTCATCTGCTGCAGCACCTGCAATGATTGCAAATATGCGTCTGATGGTTTTTGCATCAACTTTCCTGTAGGGCTTGACCAGGCTCAGAGGTACTAATGAGAGCCTATATGGGTGGTGGGAGGCCTGCCTACCTGCCTGGTGTGAGCTCAAGGTAAGGAGCCCAATCAAGGTGGCAAACTCATTACAGAACATGTACCCTGGCAGTTGATGATGTACAAGTTGCATATGCAGGTAAGCAAAACTCGTACAACGATTTGCCTTGCATCAACGCAAAGGTTTGCTCTGGAAAGGCCAAAGCACTATGTTGAAAGCACTCGGGCTGGCAGGATGATGCTTTGCATGGCCAGCCAGCGTGAATCATAATACAAACCTATCATGTGGCTTTGCAGGCTGAAGATGTACACCTGTCCTGCAAGCTAGAGATGACTCAGCTTGTCATGAACGGCTGCACCACCAGCAGTGATGATCAATATGTCAACCCAAATGATGTCAAGCTAGACGATGCCATCAGAGCTGCCAGGGAAGTTGGCATTAGGTAGGCCCTGTTCCTCTTCCCGACTCCACCCCTGCCCCCAATCATAATCCATGCCTGATGTTGACCAATGCCCTGCTCAGATGTTACTCAGTCAGAGGAGTACAAGTCACAGGCAGTTTACGTTGTTATTGTGCGCTCAAATGATGGTCAGATGCTTGTTTTGCATTTATCATCATTGTTGCTTTCAGGTTTCAGCCTGCTAGGGCTACTACAAACCAAGGGGACGCTGTGCCAGGAAGGCCCTGTCCGCCTGCCCTGCTAGAAGATGAAGCTGATGCCCTGAAGGACATGAAGCGATGCATAGAGGAGTTTCATGATGACAAACGGTGTGCCTCTGCTGGCTCGTCACTTCAGCAGACACTTGGGACATCCAGACCACTTTCAACTGTATGCACGGTCGTTTCACAGCTCATGATACTCAAGTGCTCTGGAAGACGTTGCCTGCAACACAACCACTTCATCACACACTCACTTTGACTAAATACCAACTGCAGAGCATGTTGCACACATACCTGCCTTCTGCTCGACAAAGAGTGCACAAGACGTGCAAAAGCTGCACTGCATGCAGCGGCTCATTGCTGCACCTGTCTCTGGTATGGTACACTGATGTTGATGTCTCATGCAGGTATTCCATGCTGAAGATAGCTCTGGGAGCTGAGTTCAACAGTGAGAAGATGTTCAAGGATGTAGCTGAGCTGGCCAGCAGGTACAAAGGAGTGCAGCTGCACACACATGTGGCCGAAAACCCGGTATGGCCATCCGTATGAACAGTATACTGTTTGGTAAACTGCTTGACTGACGAATGGATTGATGGTTAAATCAGAGTACCATCTGCAATATGTGCTAGTCTGTTGTATACGGCAGTCTGTTGCATGCTTGTCTACGGGTCACACATATATGGTTCAGCCCTGTATGCATTCATGCAAAGAAGCATGCTTGGCTCACTCTTGCACAGCTTTGGCAATCAAGATGAGTCAAGATTCATGCGCGTTTACTTTGCATCGGTAATTTTGACATGCCAAAAGACTAGGGTGTTGATGTTCAGCAGTGTTTGTGGTGTGCAGGAGTGGACCACATTTTGTCAGGAGAAGTTTGGTACAGGAGCTGCAGGCTTCATGGAGTGAGTGCTCCTCTTGCTTGCAGGTGTCACTATGCCTGCCTTATCACCTCTGTTCCTCATTGTTGCCTCCTACAGCCCAACCCTGCATTGACTTTTTTCGCCCTTGCTGACAAATGCGCCCCTGCCGCCTGAGCCCATCTTGTTGATGATGGGTAATCATGCGCTATAGCACACTTAACTTTGGTGCAACATGGTTGGCACAAACCTGACAACAGTATTTATCAAGACATCATGCATAGAGCTTGATGTGCTGGGGTGATTGGTCCAGTTGTCTCTTGTACTCAGCAGTGACTCGGAATAGCGCTTGAACTTGTACTGTTGCCAGAGCAGCTATGTTGCACACAATGCATGGCCTTTGCTCAGCTGCAAGGCAGGCACTTAGACATTCAAACTCAGCTGACAAAAAAGCTGTTGTGTGCAGTCACAGCAAATAGTCAGACAATAGCAAAATGGCAAAACCAATCATGCTTATGTATGATGACGACTTTGGGGTGTTGTCACAGGAAGATGGGATGGAACAAGAGCAATGCCTGGATTGCCCATGGCTGTCAGCTCACGCCTGATGATGTTTCAGCCTTTGCCAAGTGGCAAGTGGGTGTTGCTCACTGTCCATG
>JAABUS010006613.1_pt1 | contig 13947 bp, 15 predicted proteins | sample 5560161 | NCBI WGS metagenome assembly JAABUS01 (sample SAMN10711885, study PRJNA513376) | rock metagenome | isolation source: Antarctica rocks | place: Antarctica: Victoria Land, Trio Nunatak nord | collected 2016-01-04 | reverse complement strand
ATAACTGTTTGGAATCGTTGTCTAACTTTCAGCAGCAAGTGGCGTGGATGGAAAAGTGGCTATTTGGTCTGTATAGTGAATCTAGAATAATCTCCTACCAACAGCAAATACAGGACCTTGGTCAAGCAGGGCCGTGCTTAACAAATCTCTAAATAGTTTCATTGAGTTTGGTCTTGCTTTAAACTTGTCCTCCAACGGCATTCCCATTGGTTCTATATCCTAAAGTTACTCAAAGCCGCAACGATTCCGAAGTGGAAAGTACTTCTAATAATGAAGCGCTGTCTGAGATGTGGAACAGCTTCAGATGCTAGAAGGCTATGGCTAAATCCACAAAGACCTCAGTAAGAACGTGGCTGTTCCAGAAAATCTTCCTTCACATGCTCTTGTTGACAGATTACTACATTTGGCCTGTATGTCCTTCTACACTCCACAATTGCGCAGCCTCTCTTTTGCCGCTCCCCTTACGATAGTTCCAATCTTGGGATGGAGCAAACATTCCTGAGGAGCACTGGCAGAGTCCTCCGTACACCATGGCTGCTCGCCTATACGGTGCGACAACGCCTGCGGCCTCTAAGCAAAACATTATTGTGACTCTGCCAGACCAGTTGTTTCAGGAGGGTCTCTTACGAAGCACTACAAGAGCAGCTGACCAGGTCAACAACGGAGCCTTTTCGCAAATCTCGCCATGTACCCAGCCATGCTCGCCGCCTGTTTGGTCTCGTCAGCAATTTTGAAGATCTAGAGATGACCCAGTACCATTCCAAGATCCACCCGAGCGCTCCCCACCTCCGACTCGGTTATATACTGCAGTCAAAGAGGAAAGGACATTAGGTGTCAATGCTGAATACGGAATGCCCAAGCCGCCACACATTTTAAAAGCAGAACCGGTGGCTTCTAATTCTATGTCTATCGACCACGAAAGCATTCGAAGCCCGCCTACCAAGTACACTCGCCTGACAAGTCTGCGTCCTGACCTCTTCTTGAACCAATGTGAGCTCTGTCAAAATCTTGAAGACATCTGCACTGCTGCCGCCGGTAACTTCTGGCGCTGCCAACCCCGTTCGGCCCACGATTGACCACACATTCTTCGCTCAGCTACTAATCACTCACGCAACTATCGCCACTTTGATTCCTACCCTAGAAGTACTCAACCTGCCATGACTAACAACCGATACGCTGATCACCAGGAGTCCGAGCTCTCGCCGATGAACTATCTGTTTCGAATCGTAGATCAGATGCGGGAGCAGACAAAGTAGGCCAACTCAGAAAGGTTCGAGCTCATCCACCGGATGGGAAACGTGTTCTCGGGGAGAGAAAAGGTCATGGCGGCTGCTGGGAGAGAAACCATAGAGCTGGATATGAGTCAAGAGGCCGTGTTGGATGTGGTCATGGCGGCAAGAGATCTTACGAGGTGGTTCTTGTGCGAGGACGGGAAGAGAGAGATTGACAGGATGGGCAAGGATATGTGGGGATTTGAAGCAGTTAAAGTAGGTCGATTGAACGAGAGATGACAGCCTGAAGGGGATGTTGACAAACGACAGTGTAAATGGTGGGTGTTGTTTTGCATTCTTAATTGAAGAGCTTCAGCAAGTTCGCATCAAGGTAGCAAAAATTCCATGCTCAATTTACAGTAGACTGGCGGCTTTGGAGAGATGATACACTGTGAGAACGCAATAACGAGTACCTACGATACCTACCCACGTTACCCTCCTCGACAACCCAATCGAGCAGCCGCTAGGGCTTTTGGTCGGCCCGAAAATTGAACCCCACCATGATTAGGGCTAGAATAAAACCGTTTATTCTACAATAAACGTGTTTAAAACTCACTAGCGGTTTATTCATGTTTGTTTATTGGTTTTATATTATGTAAGCAAGCTAAACCTATCTGGTTTAGCTGGGAGGGTTTGACCTCGCTGTCACCATTGCTCCATGGAGTAAATCTATCTTCCTACCGGGCTACCACCAGCTATGCCTCCTCAACGCGGTGGCAAACCTCGCAATCAGGCTGTTACTGGAGCCTTTCAGAGCATAATCCTACCAAACCGAATCGTTTCTGCAGTGAAGTGCTTATACTGTCACCTTCAAATGGCCTTCGGAACCAGTCGTCAGCAGACTCATCTGAATCAATGCACTGCTTACATCAATCGATCTTTCAATGAGTCAACTGCACTAGTTCAAACGATGCTATCATCAGCAGTTAAATCACTATCTATCGCAGTGGTTAAAGCATTGAATCGAACGGCAGCAATGACAGTCTACATGTTGAATCTATCACTAAATTAGACTGATCGCGTCGGGTCGAGTACCCGAGTTCGAGTCGGGTACTCGGCCCGTCAAGACCCGATTCGGGTCAGGATTCTTGACTCGAGTATTCGAGCCGAGTCAGAAGGTTCGACCCGAGTAATCGAGTCGAGTTAGAGGGTTGAAACCGAGTATCGACCCGGAATTCCCGACCCGGCCCGCCAAGACATGAAGGTAGATAGATAGATATTCTATTATGACTCCCTATTATGACTTTCTACCATGGCTCCCTACCAAATAGCCTCCATGTTTCCCCTTCATGGCTTCCCTTCATGGCTCCCCTTCATGGCTTCCCTTCATGACTTCCCTTCATGGCTCCCCTTCATGACTTCCCTTCATGACTTTCCTTCATGACTCCCCTTCATGGCTCCCTATCAAACGGCCTTTATGTTTCCCTACCATGTTTCCCTACCATGTTTCCCTACCATAGCTCCCTACCATAACTTCCTACCATAGCTCCCCTTCATGTTTCCCCGCCATGACTTTCTACCAAATAGTCTTCATGTTCCCCTTCATGACTTTCTATCAAGGTAATGCAAAAAGGTAATGCAAAAGTAAAAAACCGGAAAAATTATCTATATTTAGCCCTCTTGACGTCATATTCGATTCCTTGACGAGTCGAGTCGAGAACCCGAATCGAGTATCGACTCGAAGTCGATACCAGGCCGAATCAGAATGTTGAAACCGAGTATTCGAGCCGAGTCAGAAGGTTGATATCGAGTACTCGAGCTGAGTCAGAAGGTTGGTATCGAAACTCGACTCGACGATCAGTCTACACTAAATCACTATGAGAATTTGTACATTCGAGCTTATGAGCACGTCTTTCATTCTTAATACACATTTTCTTTGCACACGATCATGACAGAAGTGCTGTTGAATGAGATCTATCAAACGATGAAGGCGAAGATCGATTCTATGCTCATGAGTCATTATCTGAACTTCTTCAGCGATGAGTCGACTAATATACGAAAGAAAAAAGTCATAAATCTATGTGTGCACGTATCAAAAACAGCTACATCAAAAGAAGAAGAATTTCATTTGAGAGTCGAAGTCGACGTAACAAAGACTATGAATGCAAAAACACAAGCTCATTGACTATTGAATCACATCAACGAGATTCTTCAGAATCAGTTTTGAAGAATGAATACATTTGTCATCGATACATGTTCTATAATGAGAGCTTTATAAAGTGAGCTTGAAGCATTTGACGAGTTGAAGCATGTGTTCTTCGTTTCATGTGATAGTCATGATCTTCAGCTGTTGCTTGACAACATCATGAAGCTTTCGTGATTTACAAAGATACTAGAGAGAGCACAGTGAATTGTTAAATTCTTTCTCGCTGCTCTCAAAGAGCTGACAATTCTGTGAAAATTTCAGATGATGATTAGTACAATATCATGTTTTCGTCGAAGATTCTTGATATTTCTCAGCTTTACGCTCGTCATCTTTCTCTTTCGATTAGTCTTTTATCTATATAGAATCAAAAAACTTAACATCACACGACAGAATTCTTCTTCATTGAACTTACTTAAGAATCTTTCTCAGTTCTATTCATTAATTCACATATTAATTATTTTGTTTCTTTAGACATATGATCATAGATGCTCGCTTATACTCAACATCTCTACACGCTGAGTGTTAGAAACTAAACTAAACTAAAGATTCTATCAATATAGAGAATTGATTATTATATTACTTGAACTAGATACAGAACAATACATCAGATAATGTACAAGACGAAAGACAAAAAGTGAAAGAAAAGAACAAGAATTCAACTTTTATATACATGAATTGAGCAGAATCAAGACTAGACAGTGTTACGAAGCGTGTCGACATTGAATAGAGTCTAGTCAATAGGCTTTAGAAATTTCGGTATGTGAACAAGAAACAGCGATGTTTCGAATTGAAATATGCTGAAACATTTCATCTATTCGAGCTCTAGCAAACCGACTACTTCGTCCCTTTGTTTGCTCTACTATAGATACAGCTCGAAACTGTCTTCTTTCTTCTGTATTCTTAGTTTCCTAGTTATAGCTATCTCTATTGATCAAACATTCTATTCAGCTACGCACTACCTCGCTGCAGTGTGGTTAGATTCTAGGCATGATCTCAACAGACAGTAGTTTTATTGACCTAAGATTGCAAAGCAATTAAGATGATCAAAACAGAATTGTTGAGACTAGATTAAGATGATAATGACTAAATTAATGACTTGATTCAATGAATCAAGATTATTTAAAATATCAATGATTTATGTTTTAAATTGAATTAATGATCTGACATCATGACAGTAACTCTTCTCTTTAAGACTGAGCTTCTGCAAGATGATGAGAAGAAACAAGATGAAATAAGAAAGAATTGAAAACAAAGACTAAAATGAGACAAGAATTGATGTGAGTGCATTTTAATGTGATGAAGCACAGATGAAACTAGAATAAATCTGAGTCACATCTGAGTCAGATCTGAGCAAGATGTCTGAAGAACAAGATGAGATGAGATGCATTTTAACATGATGATGCACAGAAATTGAAATACATTTAAGTCACATCTGAATCAGATTTAAACGAGATGTTTGAGTCAGATCTAGACAAGATCTGAGTCAGATCTGAGCAAGAAGAAGACAAAACACAGTTTAATATGATGATGCATAAATGAAATTAAAATACATCTGAGTCAGATTTGAGTCAGATCTAGACAAGATCTGAGTCAGATTTGAGCTGAATTGAGATGATGAAGATTGAACTTAAAGTTCTTGACATTGACATTGAAACATCACACATGACAGTACATGTGATTCTTCGATGACAGAGTTGACTGTTACGAAGCGTGTCGACGTTGAATAGAGTTTAGTCAATAGGCTCTAGAGATTTCGATATGTAAACAAGAAACAGCGATGTTTCGAATCGAAATATGCTGAAACATTTCATCTATTTGAGCTCTAGCAAATCGGCTACTTCGTTCCTTTGTTCGACCTACTATAGATACAGCTCGAAACTGTCTTCTTTCTTCTGTATTCTTAGTTTCCTAGTTATAGCTACCTCTATTGATCAAACATTCTATTCAGCTACGCACTACCTCGCTGCAGTGTGATTAGATTCTAGGCACGATCTCAACATTGACGAGATGATATTTATTGAACACTTGCTCACAATTATTCAGAAGATGAAAAGACTCTCAAGTAAAGAAGTGATCTTTTCAATCAACGTAATACTTGAGCAGAGATGAGCTATAGCATCTATTATGCTTGAAGTTTAGTATGTTGTTTACATATCAGAATCTTTCATCATTTTCAATGATAACAAATTCTTAAGATTTCTGACATTGACTCAAAAGAAAGTCACTTGCAATATGATTTAGAAGAATAACATGAAAGATTGAATGAATCTTCATGAATGTTAAAAGATTTAACTCAATGATCAGAGAATTATTCTTAAAGACACGCTTGATCTTGAAGAGATCAACATTATGATCATTTAACTTAACAGCAAGATGAATGATTTTGAGATTGCAAGCATTCAGTCAGACTTCATCTTCGATGAAGTATTTAGAACAAGAATGACGAGAGAGATTGACATTGAATTCATAAATGATCTGAGTTATAAGCATCTCATCACGTAGATGCTCAGTTAATTTCTTCATCTTCTTGATGAACTCTTTGACATTGATTAACTTATTTCAAGCTTGAGATGTAAGATTCTTGAACAAAGATTCAAAAGACTTGAAGTCTAAACATGAGTTTTAACTTGAATTGATCAAGAAGAATGATGCTAAAGTGATTAATGATGATGCATTATTGATGATGAATTCAACTTCAGAAAGTCATTTAACTCAGTCATTCTGCATGTAGTTGATGAAGACTTGAAGATAATGCTTCATGACAGCATTGATTCTTTTAATTTGATCATCGATTTCAAAGTGATACATCATTAATAACTTGATGTTTATCTTCAGCATTTTACACATATGCTTTCAGACATTGAAGATGAATTGTGTATCTCGATCAGATACAAAGAACTCAAGTAAATCATGATGTTTTCAAATATGAGCATAAAAGTAATTGATAACTTCTTCAACTTTCATAAAAGTAGTGAGAACTAAATGTTTCATTTTGATAAAATGATCAATGAAGACTAAAACATATTTATATATGATATTCATGAAGATACTGAGCGGTAAAAAATCTACATAATTCATGAAGACATCACGTCAACAATGTTTGAGAACTGAAAGAAGATGCAATTATTCTTGAGTTCATTGTCTAAAGAGTTTGAAGCATGTGCACATGTGACAGTTTTATACAAAGCGTTGAACATACTTATAAATGTTTGATCATCAGTAGACTTGACTGATCAGTTCATAGCTTTTTGCTCTTTCTAAGTGATCATTGACAACACTATCATGAATGAGCTGAATGATACAAAGATGTAATTTATGTGAGTTGAGCACGTACTTTCTTTCTTAAAAGTACAGATGATTCTCGTGAATTTTACACTCAACTAAAGAAATCTTGTTGTGATGTTGTGTTTCATTGCAAAGCACTTCAATTATCTGAACTGCAAATTTGTCATTGATTTCAACTTGCTTTCATAATGTCTGAGTGAGAGTATCAGCAGAATCTTCATCAAGATTCAGAGTGTTTTGATCTAGTTAAGACTTAACGTCTTCAACGTTGAATTCTTTGATTTCTAGATTCATGAGAACTAGAATTTGTAAAAATGCTGAGATAACTGAGAACAGATGTAACTGAACTGAATTCAGAATGATAATTTGTGACTGAAGCTTCATGATTTTAATGTCAAAGACATTGAAGACGAGATTTTTAACAATATTGAAGTTTAAAACATGAGTTTTTAGAATTATCTGATGTTGATATTGATGTTAAGAATTGAATGTATCTTTCTCTTTAAAAAAATCTTCTGAGCGACGTGTCAAAGCATTCAACTTATCATTGATCTTGTTGAAATGATAAGCGATGCAATAGTTGAATTTAAACAGAAACTCACTTCAATGAGCTTAATGACGACTCAACTGCTTAGTTGACATGAAATACTCAAGATTTTTATGATTCGTGATCATCTCGACAGAGTAGTTAAAGTCTTCAAGCTTTGATCATCATTTCTTGAAAGTGCAAACAATGATCATGAATTCTTTATTGTAGATCTCGTAGTTACACTTGATTGAGTTATGCTTCTTTGAAAAGTAAGTGATTGAATGAAGAATCTCATTCTCATTGTATTAAGAAAGAATGTCTTTGAACACATAGTTCAAAGCATTGATTTCTATCACAATCTTGTGATCTGAATTATAATGATGAAGAATAATCTTGAAAGTGAAGACTTTCTTAAGAATGTTGAATGCAATCTGACATTTCTGAAATCAGATAAAGAATACATCTTTTCTGATGAGATGAGTGAGTGAAATAGCTATTCTACTATAATCATAGATGAATCTTTTATAGAAGTTCGCGAAATCTAGAAAACTTTGAACATCTTTAACGTTGATCAGAATGAATCAATTGACAATGATGTTTATCTTAGAAGAATTTATCTTAATCTCTTCAATGATGATTATCAATTCTAAATATGAAACTTAAGTGATGTGAAACTTGCATTTGATTATATTCATCTGAAGATTTGCTTCTTGCAGCTTTTACAGAATGAGCTTGACATGAATTTTATGCTCAAGTTCATTGTTGAAATAAATCAAGATGTCATTCAAATAAGCTGTATAAAACTTATTTAAATGTTTGCAAAGAGTATTGTTGATGTACTTCTGAAACAAGACAGACTCATTACATAAATTAAAGAGCATGACTAGATACTCAAATAATTCAAATCGAGTGCAAAAGATGATGAGAGCTTCATCTTCTTCTTTGATTCAAAGTTGATTGAATGCAAAGATGATATTCAGCTTGATAAAGATTTTAGCTCGATTTAAATGATTCAGCGTTTCTGAGATTAAAGACAAAGAATATTGATTCTTGACTGTGATAGTGTTCAGATCTCAATAGTTCATGCAGAAGCAAAGTTCTTCTTCGAATTTCTTGATGAAGAGAACAGAAACAATCATCTGAAAGTGATTAACTCAAATGAAATCTTTGCTCAGATTTTCATTCAGATAATGACGAAGTTCTAGAATTTTATCATGACTCATGTTGTATAAAGCGAAGACTGAAAATTGAGCATCTTCTTTAAGATGTATGACATGATCATGAGCTTGATGCAAAGACAAGATATCAACGTTCTTCTTGAAAAAAACATCTAGAAACTTAAAATATCTGAATGATAAAATTGTGACTGAATCGACATTCTTACTTTGTTGATAGATTTCAAGATTTTCTTGTGTCATAAATGCAGTTAAATAAAATTTCTTTTTCATTTGATGAAGATTCAAATGAAGATTTTTATCATATATACTGTTTTGAAAATGAGATGAAAACTGAACAAGAGTTGAACTGTTCTTTGAATAAACAGTCAAAGTTGTGTGACGCGATTTTAACTCATCAAAGTCTAGACTAGAAGATGAGATTGATTCAAGATTCAAGAAAACATCGATTTTTCTTAAAGTGACGCTAAACACTTCAATGTCTTTGACATGAGCAGCATGATCAAAGCTTTAAGCTTTTAACTCGACTATGTCAAGTTGTATAAAAGATCAATCAAATTGATCTGCTTGAAGAACAACAGAAATTCTAAAGAAGAAAGAATTTTGACATTTGATTTTTGATAAGTATTCTTTTTGAATGACTTGAAGAATACAACTAGAAGTTTCTTGTTTCAGATGAAAGACAAGATTGAATGAGATTTGTTTCTTGTGAACAAGCTGAGTATTAATTAACTTCTCATGAGCAAACGAGAAGTTAAATTGCTTCTTGTGAGCAGATGAGAAACTGAGTTGCTTCTTGCAAGTGAATTGAAAACTGAATTGCTTCTTGTGAGCGAACTGAAAACTGTTGAGATCATGCCTAGAATCTAATCACACTGCAGCGAGATAGTGCGTAGCTGAATAGAATGTTTGATCAATAGAGATAGCTATAACTAGAATATTAAGAATACAGAAGAAATCAAAGGGAAATTTCGAGCTGTATCTATAGTAGGGCAAAACAAAGAGAGCGAAGCAGATTTGCTTAAGTATCAAAAGCGCTAGAATAGAGTGTTGAGGCTAGAAGTTCAACATGAGTCAAAATCTCTAAAGCTTGTTAACTAGAAAACTCTATTCAATTTCGACACACTTGTAACAAAAACTGAGTTGCTTCTTGTGAGTAAACTGAAAACTGAATTGCTTCTTTCAAGTGAATGAGAGATTGAGTTGCTTCTTGCAAGCAAACTGAAAACTGGGTTGCTTCTTTCAAGTGAATGAGAAACTAGATTGAAAAAAAGCTACTTTGTTAACTTTGAACGAGAAATTTTCTTCTTGTTGATTAAGATCATAGATCTTGACGAAAAATGAGTAACAATGATTAAGACAGAAGAAGAAAGACAAGATGAGAATATTGTGCTCAAAATTAACATTAATGACGTGATGATGAAGTTATGACAGACTCATGATGATGAAATACTGACTTAATTCAATGATATAAAAGAATAGTCTTTTGATGTATTTATCAAGAATCATTGTGATTTCAACGACATGAGTAATGTCATCAATTAAAGTGACTTGATCATCAAATTCTTGAAGTCTGCAAGAGTAAATTAATTGATGCAAGAAAAGATGATGTTGTTGCGCAAAGAATTTATTCATAAAGACATAAGTGAAGACTTCACTATCAATCAGAGCAAGAGCGAGAACTCTAGATTGAACTTGACGTAAAATACAGAATATTATCATGTAATTATCTTTAAATGTTGAATTGAATTCAAAGAGTTTCAAGACAGATTTAGCAAAAAACTTTCTATATGATTGAAGTGAGAGTGAGAAGATTGAGACTAGTAAATAAGATGATATATATACAGATTTCTGAACGCGACTTAGCTCAGAAACTAAACTTTTTTCGCAGACAGCAAGATTTCTTCATTTATACTGATGACATCACTGTCATAAACGTTTATGATATGCAGAGTGAAGAGCTTCTTATTTGAGCATTCTTTAGCAATTTTGCTTGAATGTTGCAACTTGCAGTAGTAGCACAGCTTTTACTTGTTGCAAATTTTCTTGATCTCAGAAATGATCAGAATCTTATCTTGAATGATGATAATAACGAAGCTTAAATTCATTGACTCATTGAGAAACAAGAGAGAAAGAGACGAAGATTGAAGATACTGTCAAAACAACAGTCACAGAGATGATGATCTTTGAACTCAAAGAATTACTAGTCAATGCAAAGATGCTCTTGACTTTGATGAATGAAACAATGATGAAAACGAAGCGAGATTGACGATGCTTAAGCTGCTGAAGCTCTTCATCAATGTCAGAGAATGCTTAAATTCATTAATGAAAGATGAATGATTGAATTTCATCAAGATTTCATCAGAAGAGAACAACGACTTGAGTGAAATAATTGACATTGCGCTTCAGACAGTCAGTTAACAAGAAATCTTTCATCAAAAAATGTTCTTTCTTTTGATAGAAGAGATTGTAATAGTTGACAAAGCTATTCATGTCTTGCTTCAGAATTTCACGAAGATATAAATGAGCATCTTCTGTCTTGAAAGAATTGTTACAGCAATAATGCAACTTGTGTTGTCAATCTGCAAAGATAAAAATGATACAGAGATCATTGACTCGATATTGATTCATTAGATTGTGAGTCTTCTTATCTGTTAGAAGTCAGCATAGAGTGAGTCAATATGAGTGTCATTTAACTAGAAGATAAATGCTAAGAAAGAAAGATAGCTACAGAAAAGAAGCTGATTACATATATGTGTTTCTCAGTCAACGCTAGACTCAATAAAGACTAGTCAAGATGATGAAGCGAGAATAAATCTGACAAGACTAGAAGATTGAGTCTGACAAGACTAGAATCATGACATTATTCTTTCTCTTCGATGATTCATGTTCACATGAATGTATTTTCTGCTCGACTTGATTGATTGCTCAATCATGATTTCACAGGCTCAGATCTGCTAAATCGTGATTGATTGAATTGTTGATTAGTGCAATTTGTTTAAGTATTGAATATAAAAATCATCAACAATCTTCTGAGCGTTTATAAATTCGTTATCATCAGCGTTGTATCAATTGAGATCATTGTCATAGTTATTTCATTTGACTCTATACTGAAGTTGTCTTCAATATCAACGAAAATTCAATATATCATCGATTTTTCACTCGTTTTCATCGTTTATCATTATTGAATCTGAGAGTTCATTCTTTTGATCAGACAAGAGATTATCAATAACAGAGCGAAGCAAATCAGAATAAAATACATCATAAACATGCATAGACTCTGATAATTTCAGTTTATATGAAGAGTCAACAAGATCTAAATTGATGAAAGAATTGAGCATTTTGTCATCTAGCTTTTTGAAAGATTTCGCTGTAATGATGTTTCTTTCATTCAGAAACATCTTTGATTTAATCTTGTAATTGTTACGAGCGTATCAAGACTGAACAAGGCTGAAGCTCTAATCAATTCGCAGTGAACGCTAGCGAGTTCTCTGCGTAATGATTAGAACTAATCAGCGAGCTAGCCAGATATGACTCAGATATGACTCAACACTCTTTTTCTTTCTCAACATTCTTTTCTTTCATCAACATCTTGTTCATCTACATCACATTCTTTTCATATCACAAACATATTTCTTTTGAGCCTAGCGCAGTCTCTGAACATTACATAAATAGAAGCTCTTGTATCAATCTTCTTCTGTATTCTTAATATTCAGTTATAGCTATCTCTAAAGATCAAGCACTATTCAACCCTGACTTTCGCTGATTGACTCACCTAGGCACGATTCTGACAGTAATCAACTTCTTTTCTATGCTTATTGACTTGTTTCATCATTTGTTCTCATGTTTTGACTAGCGACTTGCGAGCAAACTTCAGTGTTTTGTTCATATGTTCAGATATATTCTCAACTTTAGTCATCTGCAAGCGTTCACAAGAACTTTCATATTCAATGACATTGAATTCAAAGCTCATACGAGAATGAAAGTCTTTGTTTAGAAAGAAAAAGATCAAGAAAATGACTGAGAACAGAGCATTATTGTCGATGAACTCAATCATGAGTAGTAACTTAGTTCAGTCATTCTGCATGTATGAACAGAAGAATCAAAGATATTTTTCAACGTTTTGATTAACTCGTTCACTTTGATCATCAATCTAAAAGTGATAGACTGTAAAGAGTTGAAGATTAATGTCTAGTCTTTTGCAAAGCAACTTTCATAAAATGAAGATAAATTGAGAGTCTCGATTTGAAACAATGAAATCAAGTAAATTGTGTATTTGATATATTCATTGAAGCATTAGCTCAGCTGTTTTTTCTGCTGTGATTCTCTCATCATTAATGAAGCAAGAAATATAATGTCGTTTCTTTGTCAATCTACATATCACTGTTAGTATGATGTTTTTACCTTTTGAAAAAGATAAGTCAATGATGAAATTCATGACTATGTTCTTTCATTGCTGTTCAAGTATGAGTAGAGAATGTAGTAGTTCATTGAATTTATCTCAAGAAGTCTTTGATCATTGACAAATGTAGCAGTTTCAAATATATTAATTTATTGTCTTTCGCATTGAAAATCAATAGTAGTATCTTCTTATGATCTTCATCGTTCTGAGAATTTCAAGATGATCAATAGAAGATTGATCATGAACTTCTTGAATTAACTTCATTTGAAGATGCTCATCAAAGAAAACTCATAGAAGATCATCTTGATATAGTATTTCATTCTGAACTTGACAATTTCTTAATTTAATATCTTCATATTGAGCTTCATCTTTTAATATGACTTCACAAAGTAGAATACAATTCTCGTTGATTCTGTTAGCTTCTAGAATCAATCAATAAATTGATTCATCATTCTCTTTCTCTTCTAGATCAGCGATTTTCATTCGATTCAACGTGAGAATCGTAGTTCGCTGATAGCGACATCATTCATTCTTGAAGCTTCTAGAAACTGAATTGACTTGACGAGTCAATGCATCGACTTTGATGTTTTATTTGTCTGAGCGATACATGATTTTAAAGTTGAAGTCAACGAGCTTTTATACTCAGCGCATTTAACGTTTACTTAACTCTTTATCTTTCATTAATGACGTTAAAGCTTAATGATCAGTGAACATCTTGATGAATAGCTCAGTCAATTTCAGCTCAGATCATCTGTTACGAAGCGTGTCGGCATTGAATAGGGCCTAGCCAATAGGCCCTAGGGATTTCGGTATGTGGACAAGGAACAGCGATGTTCCGGATCGGAATATGCTGGAACATTTCATCTATCCGAGCCCTAGCAAACCGGCTACTTCGCCCCTTTGTTCGGCCTACTATAGATACAGCTCGGAACTGTCTTCTTCCTTCTGTATTCTTAGTTTCCTAGTTAGAGCTACCTCTATTGATCAAACATTCTATTCAGCTACGCACTACCTCGCTGCAGTGTGGTTAGATTCTAGGCACGGTCCCAACATTAAACTAAGAATCCGTTAACCCTACGATACGAGTACCAATATTCATTCAAGACACTCGGCGGACAACGGAACGAGTCTAAAGAAAT
>JAABUS010006610.1_pt1 | contig 13956 bp, 13 predicted proteins | sample 5560161 | NCBI WGS metagenome assembly JAABUS01 (sample SAMN10711885, study PRJNA513376) | rock metagenome | isolation source: Antarctica rocks | place: Antarctica: Victoria Land, Trio Nunatak nord | collected 2016-01-04 | reverse complement strand
GCTTTCACATGAGCTGAGAACAACATAATGCAATTCAAAGACTTGAAATCTGAATTGATACACTTTGAAAGACATAAAATGACACTCAATCAAATGATTATTCTACTCAATAACATGATCATAAAATTAAAAACATGTGTACAATGACTAAAAGTCTGACTGAATTGAAAGCTCAACTTCAAAGTTCATGTGCAAACGAAAATCGTGACAGTCACAAGAACGCTACACTCGTTATTTAAATTAATGAATAGTGAGTGAGAACTAAATGTCAAATCAGAAAAGCAGTTATATCTGACATGCATCACGTCTATTAGCGATTATGACGTCGAAATATGATGAAATAATCAAAAAACCTACTTAGTCAAATTTCGCAAACTGCAAAACGCTGCATTATGAAAAATTCTGAGTGCATTTCAAACATCATCGATAGATGCTATGCAAATAGAAGTCAAAATCTCGTCAGTGAAGATGCATTTAAATCAAAAGTGCAAGAACTATGCAATTTGAATAGTTAAATTATTGAAAAAACACTCTATCAGAAAAAGAACATCTATTTCATACTCATCTCAATACTTTATTGAATTGAATCTAAATTTGAATGCATTGAAATATCTGAACTGAAATGAGATGAAGAAGAACTTATCTTGAAAAGTCAAGAAGTGCAAAGACAGACTCACGCAGATATATCAAATATTGAACAAAGTGCAAAAAACACTGAATTCAATAAAAGAAATCGAAATTTCTCACTTCAAGAAATCATGAGATTAAGAAATTGAGCATTTAGCAAGAATTTAAATTAAATTTGCAAAAAGCGAAACTCATGAAACAATCAATTTGCACTACAGAGAATTAGAAAGAATTATCAAAAAGACGAAAAACATAGTGATGTACATCAATGCATTGCAAATTCGAAAAAAGATAGCAAAAGTCGAAACAGAAATGAAAACAATAGTGATATTCACGCATGAATTTGTCAGATACAGCAAAGCAACAAGCGTTTCTGACAAAATAATCACAACGAAAGCGAAACTGCAAGCTATTAGCGATGTAATCGCAATATGCAGCGAAAAAGCACTCAAAAACAGCGAAATTTGAGTGTACATGAACAGTCAAATGACTTTGCAAAGACTAAATGCAAAGAGCAACGTCAATGCGAAGTTATTCAATGACATACAACAAAACTTGATCAATTTACGTCAGAATCAGTGTTAAATTCACATACAGTGAATATTGAGTTGCAAGAGCATTATTGAAAACGAAAAAGCAGATAAATTGATCAAAAGCATTGCTCAAGAATTATCAGCTATCATCAACATGAAAGTAATCATCATAAGCTTCATCAAAAAGCAAATTTGCAAAGAGACGAAATTACAATGATTAAATGTCTGAAAAAGCAGCATCAAGAAGGAAAATCAGTATCAAAAGCACATATTGAAGGCGAATTTAAATCACAAATCACTAAAAGAAATGAGAAAAATCAATAGACTAACATTTTCAATCTTTATTCAGCTGAAAATGAAACATGACTATTTCAAGAGCTATTTGCATCGATTATCAAAGAATAATTCAAACAAATGTTATAAAATATGCAATGCAAGACAAACGTTGAAGCATTTACTGCTGAACTGCAGACATTATAAAGCAGAGCAGATAAAGTTTAAGAAAAAAGCTCAGCTCAAAAACACAGACACTATATTGACACTGTTTATCATCAAGATTGAAAGAATTGCAACATTAAAGTATTTGAAAAATACTTGAATTGCAACGAGAAAATGACTATTAGAAACGAAAGAGTAGAACATGAAGAATATGAAAAGACAAAGAAAAACGAAAGTACAATGATGAGAATTGAGTGAAAGCGCTTGTATGCACAAACTATCAATGTGATTGATTAATGAAAAGATATAAAGCAGCGACTTTGATCAAATTACATGTAACTTAGCATATATACAGCGTCTAAACAGTGTCATAGTCATAAACTGCATGCACTTAATGAAGAAATAAAAAAATCAGCGCTGAATCTACTAGTAAATCAAGTACATGCAGTATAAGACTGCAAAATCAAGTACGTAGTCTTTATGCTTAATTTAAATGTTGCTGAGATGTTTAATCATGTCTTACACATCAGACTTCTGCATACTTTAAGATATATATAAAAAAAATTTCATTAAGTGCATGCAATCTATGACTATGACATTATTTAGACGCTGTATATATGCTAAATTACATGTAATCTAGTCAAAATTGCTGCAGTATATCTTTTCATTAATCAATCATATTGATAGTTTGTGCATACAAGTGTGTGAGCTGTCTATATAATCAAGTGATCATATAAACAATTCAAGATTGTGAAAGCTGATCACTTCAACATAAGCTTTTGACTTGTCTGTATAATCATCAAGTTACGCAAGCTAAATGGGCTTTGATTTATGTAAATGAAAGCTGATCACTTCAACGTAAGCTTTTGAGTTCACTGTATGATCATTCAGCTGAATGAATTAAATGAGTTTTGATCTATGTATTTGCAACGCATGTAGATCGATCAGAAAATTGAAAAATCAATTAATTTACTACATCACACAGATGTGTATGTGTGCAAAAGCTGAGTCGTGCTTTCATAATGACTGTGTGAATGTTGTATATTAGTTGCAGCATGTACGCAAAGACGTTGCTGTCATTCTGTGTATATGAGCAAAGACTGTGTTGTGTCTTTGCAATGTATGTATTTGCGACGCATGTAAATCGCTCAGAAAATCGAAAAATCAATCGATTTACTGCATTGCATTGATGTGTATATGTGCAAAAGCTGAATCATGTCTTTGCAATGACTGTGTGAATGTCGTATATTAATTGCAACGCATGCGCAAAGACGTTGCTGTTGTTCTGTGTATATGAGCAAAGACTGTGTCACATCTTTGCAGTGTATATGATTATGATGCATGTAAATCGATCAGAAAATCGAAATCAATTGATTTACTGCGTTGCACAGATGTGTATATGCACAAAAGCTGAGTCATGTCTTTGCAGTGTATATATGTGTGATGTATATGAATTGCAGCGCATGCGCAAAGACGTTGCTGTCATTCTATGTATATGAGCAAAGATTGTATCATGTCTTTGCAATGTATGTGATTGCAACATATGTAAATTGATCAATTTACTGCATTGCACAGATGTGTATGTATGCAAAAGCTGAGTCGTGCCTTCGCAGTATGTGTATGTGTAATGTATATAAGTTGCAATGCATGTGCAAAGACGTTGCTGTCATTCTGTATATATGAGCAAAGACTATGTCATGTCTTTGCAATGTATGTGATTGCAATGCATGTAAATCAATTTGATAAAGCGAAAAATTGATTGATTTACTGCATCACGCAAGTCTGTAGATGTGCAAAAGCTGAGTCATGTCTTTGCAATGTATGTATGTGTGATGTATATGAGTTGCAATGCATATGCAGAGATGTTGCTGTTGTTTTATGTATATGAGCAAAGATTGTGTTGTGTCTTTGTCATGTATGTGATTGCAATGCATGTAAATCGATCTGATAAAGCAAAAAATCGATCGATTTACTGCATTACACAGACATGTAAATGTGCAAAAGCTGAATTGTATCTTTGTAATATATATATGTATATTATATATGAGTTTAACATGTGAATAAAGCGCTGTTACTGCTCTGTGTGTGATTGCGCTGCGTGTAAATTTATCTGAAAATGCGAAAAATTGATTGATTTACTGCATCACGTCTGTCTTTATATGTGCAAAAGCTGAGTCATGTCTTCGCAATATATATGTATATGTTGTATATGAGCTCAACGTGTGAATAAAGCGTTGTTACTGCTCTGTATGTGATTGCGCTGCGTGTAAATCGATCTGAAAATGCGAAAAATCAATCGATTTACTGCATCATGTCTATCTGTATGTGCGCAAAAGCTGAGTCATGTCTTTGCAATATATGTATATATGTTGTATAAGAATTGCAGCATGTATGCAAAGATGTTACTATTCTTCTGTGTATATGCAAGCTTCAATGCATTGATGACTGCATTGTTATTGTCTCACTTTTTGACTGTGTGTGAGTTCAATGCATGAGTAAAATGTTGTTACTGCTCTGTTGATGTTAATAAGATTATTCATCTCTTCTGACAAGCATAGTTTGCAGAAGATTCGTAGTCAGCATTTTGTACAGATAAATCTTGTTGTCGATCACATACTTTAAGAATGAAAAGAACATTGAACTATATAGTTAAATAAACTTGCAGCTTTCTGAAAGACTAAGAGTCATTGTTGATGTTCAATGAATAAATCAGCGCAATGCAATGAATAAATGCTGACATATCACAGAAATTTCTTATATCATCAATTCTCTTTTTATTCTTTAATGCAAGTTTAATTAAAAAAATGCAAAGCTTTAAAAATCAAAATTGAAGTGTTTGACTTTGTAAATGACATTAATATTTTAATTTATGACAAAATCATAGAATTAATTTGCAAATCACTGAGTTAAACATATAATGTTTGTGCAAAGTGAGCTTGAACTTATGATGCTACGTTCGCTTCAGAGAAATACAAACTTACACACTTTACTCGTAAGTTAAAAAGATTCAACATGACAGTTCATTTACATATAGAAAACTCAATAATAAAGTCAAAATTAAATGTACAAGTTCTTGAAATGCAACTGAACACAAAACTATGATAAGATTTACATCTTTGTTAAATAAAAGCAGATCACGTCATCAAAATGCTGATGCTTAGTCAACTTGAGATCTTTATCTGAGAGACTACATTTGCAAAAGCAAAACAAATATACTTAATAATGATAAGATCGAAAATGACATTTGAAGCATTAATATAATATTAACGCAATAAAGAAAAGAAATTGTCAAGTATAAAACAAAGATTAGAAACTCTTCAGAATCAAGTGTTGCATCATGTGATCAACATCTTCAGAAAAGTGAACATTAAAACATTGAAAGTTGAAATATATACATTTTCGCTACATGTTCATCTGAACAAGCTACAGAATCAAGTCATACTACATAGTTGAATCAACGACAAAATACAGAAGACTTGATGAGCATGCAAAATCATACATGCTCATCTGATAGAAACTAATAAATTCATTTCTTGCTTTTTAATCTTCAAAAAATGACGTTTCTGAATGTTTTAATTCATGAAGAAGCAAAGATACAATTTAGATGCAAACGACTTAATCTTTTAATGATGATTCAAATGAATGAATGTGCAATTGCATAGTTTCACAAAAGTCAATAAAATCTTCAATGAGAAAACTACAAAAAATGCATCGCAAACATTAATGCATTTCTCACTCAAAGATTTCATCTATTCAAGAAGTCAGTAAAGATGCATGATAATTTTCAAAAGAATGAAAGTATTTTTGCAATTCATATCAAAATTGAACGCATAAAGCTGAAAATTTATCTGCACTCAAGAAACATGTCAAGCATGAATAGCTTTTAATGCAACTATGAATAAAGTCATCAGACAGTTAAGCATATTCTGATGCATTGTTCAAATTGAATGCATCTTCAATCAAATATGTTATAAAATGTTGACTTCATGAACTATTGAATCATCATTTTAATCATGAAGAGTTTCAAGACAACAGCAAGAATAATAATGAAAATGAAGCTGTTGAAACAGTTTAGAATGACAAGAACATTCATTCTTTAACATGCAATCATCATAAACAAATTTGATACATAGTTTCAGTTTTATCATCTTGACTGCATGTAACAGTTGTATAAACAGCGAGCGATTTTCTATCTCAAAGAGTTTTGTTCACTCAACACACATAACATAAAGTTTCTCATGAGTCAATCTAATTAATGTCACAAGAATGTATAAATTTATTATTATTATTATTGATAAAGTAATGATGAAAGATAATGTAAAAAATGAGATAAAATAAGAGCAAAAGAACAAAGATATTCATGATAATGCATTTCAGTAATGCAATATTAAATAAAGCATTAATTTATTTATAATTGAATGCTTTGAATTGAAAATTAAATGCAAAGTAAATGTTAAAATTATCATTAAAATGATAAAGTTTTTTGATATAACTGCTGCAACATAAGATGCAAATACTACTGCAATATAAAATGCAAATACTATTGCAGAGAAAATTATTTTAAAAGCAATGAAAATATACATTATTTATATGTATTATTTCTCAGTTGTAAAAACTAATATTAATTTAAAAAAATAATAAATGAGTTGAATGTAAGTATTATGATTTTAGTCTTCATCTATTTTTCATTTAATCTTCATCTGATTTCATTCTAATTGAGTTTAGTGAAAATCTGATTTAAAGATAATGTCATTGAAACTCTGCATCATATGTGTAAGACATCAATTCTTTCGAGTTTAGCACAGAGCTGAGAAGAATACATATAAGAACTCAAGTTTTTATCTGTACATACTTTTCTTTCTTAGCATTTATCTATTAGTTAAATGACATCTTTATGACTCATTCTAGATTGATCTCTAACAGTAGATAAATGCTAATCAACTACTCTGCTATCAACGTGTAGATGATACAAAACAATCTACTTTGTTTATTCAGAAAATTCGCAAGAAATTCTTTAAATTACTTTCATCAAAAAACACATAAACAAATTTATTAAAATTTATTAAATCAATCACTCAATCAAATCTATCTTATCTTTCTTACAATGATGTATGACTTTGAATCAGTTGAGTCACAAACAGCTCATCTGCTTAAAAGCATTGCTAGTAGATGAGTTTCTCTTATTTCTTTCAATGCTTCAGTCAATATCAAGAACGCTGATATTTCATGAAACATTAAGACAGAAGAACAGCTTCGTCAATGAGTTTATGATCAGTCAAACAAGATCATCAAGATGTTGAATGAGTTTAGATCTCAACAAGATATGACTTTGAAACTCAATGAGCAGTGAATTGTTATTCAAGTTGAACATGACAAGAGATTGAATCAACTAAAGATTAAACAAATGATCATAGATACTTTAAAAGAGATAAATAAACATTATTAAAAAAAGATGTTGAATCTCAAGAATAAACTTAAAGAAGTATCACATTCAATGAATCAGTCTCAATCTTAACAATCTACGAAATCTTGAGCTTTTATCAAGAACTATACTTGACGAAAGTTGTTTACTTTATTCAACAATGATCATCACAAGTTCTTCAAGTTTTTGAATTCATTTATATTCATTGATGAAGATGAATCAACATGAAACAGCTGAAGAATCAAGATTAACAACAAGCTTCAGATAAATGTTAATCACTTTGATAATGAGAATATCTGTATTGTTTATGTGATATCTAGACTAAAAGATGATGCTGCTAAGCATATCTTTGCTCAATATCAACATGATGCTTTGCGTTCATACATCTCAATCAACAAGCTATTTGAGCATCTGAAAGAAATATACAATGAACTGAATAGAAATTGAAAGTGTTGTTGCAAGTACAACACTCTGAAATAAACAGACAAGTCTTTCAATGTTTTTTACTTCAATTTTATGAAGTTATTCAACTATCTTGATTATGATAATTGCATTTTGATGAATGATCTTCAGAATAAAATCAATAATCGCTTGCAGAATGCTTTATCAATCTGTTCAAAGAACTTTACTTCGCTCACTCGCTTAAGAATCTTTCTTCAGAGTGTGAATAATAAACAATGAGTCAACTATCAGCTACGCAGTCAGCTTTGCACTGTCATCGTCAAAGTCACTGTTGTATCTGATAAATGCATTGCTACTTCATTGTCAGTGATGACTTTGATAATTAATTATGTTAAGTCTACTCTCTTTTTTATCTCTGAGTCAGCAAGATTGTTTATCATTTGTTATACTTGCAAGACTTTAAGTCATTTGTTCAAGAATTGCTCTCAGAACAAGATCAATACTTCTGCATCTTATGCATTTACTCTTTATTTACATGAAATCATCATTTCAAAGAATAAAAAGAATAAGAAAATGTCTTCTTTCAAAGATAGCAAGACAAAAAACTAGAGACTTTCATTAAAAACGTGATGAAAAAAATGTTAATTTCTTCAATGATAAGCATGTCAAATGACTCTTTTGCTTCTGAATCTTTGACTATTGAATGTATACTTTCTAGCAATGAAATTAGTTATTCATTGAAGTCATTGATTGACATCGAAGTTGCTGACTATTCATTCATTAATGAAGTGATCACGCAGATTATTTGTGATAAGTTGCAAATTGAGTCTCTGACTTTGATCAAAGTGAAGTCAATTCAAGAATTCAACGATCATTATGCTAAGAAACTCATTATTCATGTCATTTATTCAAATCTGACTGTTCAAGATCATATGATTGACATAGTCTTTATGTTGATTACTTAATTAAATCAACATCAAATGATTCTTGAAAAAACATGAATGAACAAAATTAATCTAGTAATAAATATGCAAATCAATTTTCTTCAATTTTCGAATTTCACTTCTAGTCAGAAATCAATTGTTCTACTCTCAAGTCATAGAACAATCATGAAACAGAAAAGCTTGACTTCTACTCATATACTGAGAAGATTGTTCACTTTCGTTATCTTTTAACTCAGTCAGAAATCACTTTCTTTTAATCAGTCAAAAAAGAAGTTCGTTAAATCAATTAAATAGTTAAAATCGCTTGAAGCAGTTTCGTTTAACATCAATTCTAAATCAACGTTCAGTCTGAAATCAGCTTTCAGTTCAATCAACATATTCATAATAAAGATAGTTGCATATAGAATGTTAGTCAAACAATCAAATGTCAAGATCTTTGCTGTTATCATCTTGAAAATCGATTGACTCATAACTACAGTCAAAAACAAGTCTGAAAAAGTGAATCTGCATAAGCTTTTTCACGCTGAAGTTCTTAAGCAAGTCAAGATCAAGCTCTTTTCTGAATATCACAACTATTTAAACATCTTCGATTGAGCAATGATTGATCAGCTATTATTGCATCATTTTTATGATCATAAAATTGAGTTGATCAATGAAGAAACACTCTCACAAAGCAAACTATATCAGATGTTTAATTACAAGCTTCAGAAAATAAAGAAGTATTTGATTAAACATTTGAACAAAGAATTCATTTTCTTCAGCTTTGCATTATACATTTCGCTCATTTTGTTCACTGAAAAGAAAGATGAAAGTCTGCATTTCTGCGTCAATTACAGAAAGCTCAATGCTTTAATTAAATGAGATCACTATTTTTTGTCATTGATAGACGAGACTTTCACTCATATACAAGAAAGCAAGTATCTGACTCAATTAAACATCATTGTCACGTTCAACAAGCTACATATGCACTCAGATAACAAAGATTTGACTATCTTTATTATCTTTTTCAACTCATATAAATAGCATGTAATGCTCTTTGAATTAATTAATGAATTGATGTTTTATCAACATTATATGAACGATGTATTATTCAAATATCTACATCAGTTTTATCAGATTTATCTAAATGATATTATCATTTATAGCAAGATCTTAAAGAAATATAAGCAACATGTACAATTAATTTTAAATAAACTACAAGAAGCTGATCTACAGATAAACATCAATAAATGCAAGTTTCATGTTCAGAAAATCATCTTTTTAAAATCTTTAATGTCAATCAAGAGACTTAAGATGAATTCACAAAAGATGTAAGCAGTCGTTAATTGATTTACACTCAATAATCTCACTCAGATGCAGTTCTTCATTGACTTTTGCAATTTCTATTGATGCTTCATCAAGAACTTTTCAAAGATTGTTCATTCAATAATTTGACTTATTTCAAAAAAAATCATATTTGAATGAAATAAAGTTTGTCAGATTGTCTTCAACTATATGAAGAAATGTATGATTGAAACTTCTATACTACGTCACTTTAATTAAACTCATGAGACTATTCTTGAAATTAATTAATTCAACTACGTCAATGATGAAGTTCTCTTTTAATATGATGATGAAGAAGTACTACATTCAATTGTCTTTTATAGCAAGAACATGTTTTCTGCTGAATGTAACTATAAAATATATGATAAAGAATTTCTGATCATCATTCAAGCATTTAAACACTGATGACTTGAACTGAAGTTAACTGACATTTCTATCAAGATGTTCATTGATCATCAAGCACTAATCTCATTGATGAAAGATAAAGAGCTGAGCAGACATCAGATGCGCTGAGTTCAGAAGTTCATTGACTTCAACTTCAGAATAATGTATTGATCTGACAAACAAAACATCAAGATCAATGCATTAACTTGTTGAGCTGACATCATGTTTAAAGATTCAGAAGATGAACATGTTTATTATCAATGAATCACTATTCTGACTTCAAATTGAATGAAAATTGCTGACTTAAAGAAGAACATCAGTGAATCAATCTATAAACAGATTCTTAAAACTAATGAAATCAATGAAAATTGTATGTTACTTCGTGAAGTAATAGCAAAAGACAAAACATAATATGAAGATATCAAATTAAAGATTTGTTAAACTCAGAATAAAATTTTGTATCATGATAGTCAGTTATGAGTTTCATTCAACAAGCTTCTACAAATGAATCTGATTCGTGAAATACATGATCAATCATCAGTTAATCATTTTAATATTTTTAGAACTGTGAAAGTCATAAAGCGAAATTACTATTGATCTTTTATGCGAAAAACGATAGATTGATATATTCAAAACTACTACGTATGTCAATGTTCAAAGATATCAAGAGATAAATTAAACAACTTGCTTCAATCTTTATTTATATCTGAACAGCAATGACAAAACATAGTCATGAACTTCATTATCAATCTATTTGATTTGTACAACTACAACATTATTCTGATTGTCATCTGCAAATTATTAAAAGAAAGACATTATATCTTTTGCATCATTGATGATGAAAATATCACAGCTGAAAAGACAGCTGAAATGTTGCTTCAATGAGTATATTGAACTCATAATTTATCAAGCTTCATTGTATTTAATTGAGATTCTCAGTTCATCTTCATTCTTTGAAAGTTTCTTTGCAAATGACTGAGCATTTCTCTTCAATTATTCATTGTTTATCACTCTTAAATTGATGATCAAAGCAAAAAAGTCAATCAGAATGTTGAGTGATATCTTCATTTCTTCTGTTCATACATGCAAAACAACTGATTCAAGTGACTACTTATGATCAAGTTTATCAACAATAACATTTTGTTTTCAATCGTTTTCTTGATTTTCTTCTTCATGAACAAGAACTTTCACTCTTGTATGAGCTTTAATCTTAACATCATCAAGTATGAAAGCATTCACGAACGTCTGCAGATCATTTGAGTTGAAGATATATTCAATCATATGAATAAGACATTGATCTTCGCTCATGAAACTCTGATCAAAACATGAGAACAAATGATGAATCAAGCTAACAAGCATAAAAAGAAGATCAATTACAAGATTAAATCAAAGATGTTTTTGAATGAATGAAACATCATTACAGCAAGATTCTTCAAGAAATTGAATGACAAAATGCTTGATTCTTTTCAAATCATAAATTTTATTAACTTCTTTTATAAATTGAAACTATCAAACACTATGCATATACATGATGTATTTCATTCAGAGCTTCTTTATTTCATCGTTAATGATTCTCTGTCTGATCAGAAGAATGAATTCTTAAGATCAATAGTGATAAATAATGATGATATATTGAACTCTTAATGATATCAAAGATGACTTTAATATTGAGTCAAATAAAAAAGCTATGACAACAATCTCAACTGATATAACATTGATGATGATGAATTTATGAATGCTTAAAAGATGATTGATGACTTTCATATTAAATATTCAAGAAAAGCGCACTAAGAAATAACATTCATGCAAACATGAATAGTTAAGAACGAGAAGTAATGTTATGATTCTAGTCTTCATCTATTCTTCATTTAGTCTTCATCTGATTTCATTTTAATTGAGTCTAGTGAGAATCTGATCTAAAGATGATATTATTGAAACTCTGCATTATATGTGTAAGATGTCAACTCTTTTGAATTTAGCATAAAGCTGAGAAGAATACATATAAGAACTCAAGTTCTTATTTGTACATACTTTTCTTTCTTAGCATTTATCTATTAGTTAAATGACATTTCTATGACTCGCTCTAGATCAATTTCTAACAGTAAGCAAAGAAATATTAAAATTTATGATTTCTATAGTTTACTTAATTCAATAAAGAATTATTTATCATAATAATTTGAAGAAGTTAAAGCAGATTGATGATATTAATTTTATGACAGCTTTTTAGAATTTTACAACAGAATTTGTTACTTTCTCAACTATCAAAGAATAAGAAATTCAAAATTTAATACATGCAATAAATTTTAATTTGAATGATTTCATCATAATAGAAAATGATGATGCAAAGATGCACTATGAAGCAAAGAAGAATGAGAAGAAACTATAACATGATGAATATGATATTATTAATAGTGAGAAGAAAGAGAATAATAAAAGTGAAAAGAAAATAATAAAGCTGTTTAACTAGTGAACAGCGCTTATCTTACTTTCTAAATTCTAATCATAATTCATAATTTTATAAATTCATAGTGCATTATCTTTTTGCATTATTATGAAGAATGTTCAATAGAAAGTCATGATGAGAATCATGAAGTCTTCATGATGAAGACTGTTTAATCAAGCTATTTACATTTAATATCTTGTTGAATCAAGTTGAGTTGTTGAGTTGTTGAGTTGAATCAAGCTTCTCAATTTGACTTGAGTTCTTGAATTCAACTTCTCAACTCAACTTGACACTTTTTCCAAAAAATTTCAACTCAACTCGACACTTTTTGAGTCGAGTACTCAACCTGAACTCAGGTACTCAACTTGACGCAGTCAGTCTAGGCTAGATCTAGGTCAGATAGAAGCTTGCTCTAATCAATACGCAGTCAACTCGCTAGCGTTGACTGTGAATTGATTAGGGTTAGAGCTTTGGTCTTATTCAATTCTGGCACATTCGTAACACTATAGAGAGTTTGCCAAGCATTGTCAAATTGAACACGGTATAACTCATGACATATTAAGCCGAAGGTATGACGTGGCCTATGCGATGCCTTGGCAGAGTTCCAGAGCTAACCCAGGTCTGGTCTTCGGCCCAGTCTCTGGCCCTAGCCTCTGATCTAACCCCTATATGTCAATTCATCATGACACTATCTCTTGTGAGTCATGTTATCTCATCTATGTTCAATTCAAGATGTATAACGCTACATGTCTTCTTCATTATTCTCATCTCTTTCTTCTTTATATTCTTCAACATCTTGATCTTGACGTCGTGAATCAACACTCTCGCGCGCTCGTGACGCAGTACTGTCATCGTAGACATGTCTTTGATTCAGAAGTCATTAAATTTCAAAATTCTTTTCATTATTGATTCTGAAAATCATCATTTTCTTGAATTATCTGATTATCTGTATATTCTTTCGTGTCTTCAGCGTGTCGACTGCGTCTGATTCGCGTGTCAGTGCTACTATCTTCGCTGCGCTCATCTTATGCACTATTTTCGTCTTCTGATTCTCTTTGATTCACGTCATTATTTTCATCTCTCTGCTTGACTTGCGCTCTGACGACGTCTGCTCGATGACTTCTCTTCTCATCTTCTGCGAAATAACTGCGAGACCTCTTGCTATTTTGGCCCAGGTGTCTGCTCCTTGAGCGTGTTTCCTCTCTCTATTTATTTCTTCCAGCCTATCAGCTGATTTCTTCAGCCTCTTCACCAGTGTGCTGATGTCGCTGCGCTCCGTCGTCGCGGTAGCTTCGCTGGTTCGCCGCGTCATCTTCTCTATCAGGATGAGCAATTTGCTCAATTTCGTCATTGAAACCATTCCGGACGCGTTTTTCTCCTTCGATTCATAGAGTTCGCTTATTCTTTGCCTCTTCATCGTCATATCCGCCGCGATTTGGG
>JAABUS010006609.1_pt1 | contig 13961 bp, 11 predicted proteins | sample 5560161 | NCBI WGS metagenome assembly JAABUS01 (sample SAMN10711885, study PRJNA513376) | rock metagenome | isolation source: Antarctica rocks | place: Antarctica: Victoria Land, Trio Nunatak nord | collected 2016-01-04 | reverse complement strand
CACCTGATGGACGCGACGCCGGTGACGCTGGGGCAGGAGTTCGGCGGGTACGCGGCTCAGATGGCGTACGGGATCTCACGCTTGGAATCGTCGCTGCCGCGGCTGGCCGAGCTGCCGCTTGGCGGGACCGCGGTCGGGACCGGGATCAACGCGCCGGCCGGGTTCGCGGCCGCGGTGATCGCGCTGATCGCCGCGGAGACCGGGCTGCCGCTGACCGAGGCCCGCAACCACTTCGAGGCCCAAGGCGCGCGGGACGCGCTGGTGGAGACCTCGGGGCAGCTGCGAACGATCGCGGTCGGGCTGATCAAAATCACCAACGACCTGCGCTGGATGGGCTCGGGGCCGCGGACCGGTCTGGGCGAGATCGCGCTGCCGGACCTGCAGCCGGGCTCCTCGATCATGCCGGGCAAGGTCAACCCGGTCATCCCGGAGGCCGTGCAGATGGTGGCCGCCCAGGTGATCGGCAACGACGCGACCGTGGCGTACGCGGGGTCGGCCGGAAACTTCGAGCTCAACGTGATGCTGCCGGTGCTGGCCCGCAACGTGCTGGAGTCGATCCGGCTGCTGGCCAACTCGGCCCGGCTGCTGGCGTCCCGGTGCGTGGACGGGATCACCGCCAACGTCTCGCGCGCTCGCGAACTGGCGGAGTCGTCGCCGTCGGTGGTGACGCCGCTCAACCGCTTCATCGGCTACGACGAGGCGGCCAAGGTGGCGAAGCAGTCGCTGGCCGAGCGGAAGACGATCCGGCAGGTCGTGATCGAGCGCGGGTACGTGGCCGAAGGGAAGATCAGCGAGGCCGACCTGGACCGGGTGCTCGACGTGCTGTCGATGACCCGCCCGCCGGAGTAGCTCAGGCCGCCTGCTGGGTCTGGCCGGCCGCGAGCTCCGCCTGCTCCTTCGGGACCTGGATGGTGCGCCCGCAGTACGAGCAGGTGTCCGTGTATTTCGTGGACACCGGGAACAGCGGGATGAAGAACAGCGAGAACTTGCGGACGCGCTTGACCAGCTGGTGGGCAGCCGGCTGCTGGCAGTTCTCGCAGACGTAGTTGAGCGTCGCCAGCAGTGCGCTGGTCAACCGGAATCCGAAGATGAGCATGAATCTGCTATGCCCGCTCTCGGCCAGGTGCCACCCGCCGACGGCCACGGTCGCGCCGCAGCCCGGTGACCATGCTCACGCGGTGAGGCGGGTCGCCGTGATTCCGCGCGGGTCGGTCAGCGGCGCGGTCAGGGCCTCGGCCCTGTCGGCCAGGACCCGGCCGGCGGCCGCGTCCCCGTCGCGCTCGCGCACGTCGTCGACCAGCGCGTCCCAGAGCAGGCCCGAGGCCGGCTCGACCCGCAGCCCGGCCCGGGCGGCCGCGATCGCGCCGTCCAGCCGGCCGGCGGTGCGGTAGCCGCCGGCGGCCCGGTGCGCGACGTCGACGACGAACGCCGGCAGCTCGTGCGACACCGGGTCCCGCGCGATCCAGGTGTAGCGCCGGGGCAGGTGCGGCTCGACCAGCGGCCCGCGGGCCAGCTCCAGCGCCCGCAGCACGTCCTCGTCGCCGCCCCGGGCTGCCAGCGCGACGAACAGGTGCCAGTCCAGCTGCACCTCGTCCGACAGCCGCAGCCGGCCGTCCTCGTCCAGGCGCAGCCGCGGCTGCCCGGCGGCGTCCGTTCCCAGCCAGTCGCCGACCCGGGCCAGCGTCGCGTCCCGCTCGGCCACGGTCACCCCGTACGGCCAGACCGAGGCGGCCAGCGCCCGCGGCGTCACCCCGCCGTTGAGGGCGAGGTAGCCGGCGATCTCCAGGGCCAGCGGGGTGCCCGGCAGCAGCCGGTCGGCGCCGTCCACGCCGGGCCCGCCGAAGATCCGCAGCAGCACCGCCGGCTCCCGGTCCGGGTCGACCGGCCGGGGCAGCGCCGGCACCGCGAGCTGCTCGACCGGCTGCTGCGGCACCGCGGACAGCGGCGCCCACACCGGCGCCGCCGGCACCGGCGCCGCGGCCTCGGCCTCGGCCCGGATCAGCCGGGCCAGCGCCGCGTAGCTGCGCACGCTGAGCAGCTGGGCGCCGACGCTCACGCCCAGCACGCCGGTGTCGAGGATCCCCTTGTCGTCGATCGCGAACCGCCAGCGCGCGTCGGGCACGTCGCCGGCGATGAGCACACCCAGCGGCGCCCGGCGGGCCGAGCGAGCCCAGTCCTGCAGCTCGGCCAGCTGCTCCGGGGCCGGCGGCGAGGCCAGCACCAGGAAGTCGGGGGTCAGCCCGTCGCCGCGCAGGCCCCGGACCCGGCCGGTCAGCACCGAGTCGATGCCGGACGCGGACAGCGCCTGCCGGCCGGCCGAGAGCCGGTCGGTGACGCCCTCCACGACCTCGTCCAGCGAGTCGACGCAGCGCAGCCGGTCCTCGCTGATCGGCGCCAGGGCCGAGCCGAACCCGACCAGCGTGACCCGCATGTCGTCGGACCAGCGGTTGGTCACCAGCTCGACCGCGGCCGCGGCGACGACCGAGCGGGCCCGGTCCAGGTCGCCGGTCACGCAGATGGCGCCGCCGGCACTTTCCAGGTCGACGAAGATCCGGCCCTTGCCGTCGCCGCCGACGGACACCAGCCCGGGCAGCGGCGCGGCCACCCCGTCCACCGCCGGCAGCGCGATCGACCGGTCGAGCACCCAGCGGGTGCCGCCGGCCTCGGCCACGAACGGCAGCGGGGCCTGCTCCTGCGGCACGGCAAGCAGCAGCTCCAGGGCCTCGTCGGACAGGCGGGCCGCGTACACCTCCGGGACCGGGCGGTCGTGCTCGGCCAGGGTCCGGGTCAGGGTCCGCAGCGCGTGGTCGAGGAAGTCGGCGGCGGCGGTGTCGGCGCCGAGCCGGACCGCGACCTCGGCGGCGGCGGCCTCGGCGTCCGGCAGCGGTACGCCGGCGCCGGGGCGGCGCTGGTTGGCCCGCTTGCGCCGCAGCGCGATCAGCACCTCGAGCACGCCGGCGGCGAGCAGCTCGGCGCCGACCAGGTCCCACGGGATCTCGGGCGAGCGCTCGGGGGCGCTGGCCTCGCCCGCGACCGGGCGGTTGGCGGCCGCGACCTGGGCCAGCGATCCGGGGGTCGCGGTGCCGCCGGTCCCGGTGCCCGGCGCGGAGCCGGTCCCGTTGGCCGATCTGCTGCCGGCGATGGAGCCGGTCCCGTTGATGGAGCCCACACCGCTGCCGGCGCCGGTCCCGTTGACCCCGCCCGTGCCGGTGCCGGTGACCGAGCCGGTCCCGGCGCCGGTGTCCGGAGCCGCCAGGTCCGGGGTGACCTCGATCAGCCCGTCGCCGTTCGCGTCGGCCGGCAGCACCAGCGTCCAGCCCGGCCGGATCAGGCTCTCCAGGGTGAGCCGGGACCCGTCCGGCTGCACCCGCCCCTTGTTCAGCTCGAAGACCTCGCGATAGCGGATCCCGGAGCCGAGGTAGCGCTCGGAGATGTCCCACAGGCTGTCGTGGTGACGGCCCTGCGGCGGCATCACCACGTACTGCCGGGCGCCGTGCAGCGCGCCCGCCGACTCGCTCCCGCCGGGCGCGACCCGGGCCGCGTCCGCCTGCCGGGCGGCGGCATCGGCCTGCCCGACCGCGGTCCCGGCGACCTGGCTGAACGCCCCGGAGATGGAGGCGACCGCGGCCGGCGCCGACCGGGCCGGACCGGCCGGCGCGGGCGCGCTCTGCAGCCCGTGCCCGGCGGTCGCGAGTAGCAGCACCGCGGTGATCAGCCGGCGGGCGAAGTCCTGCTGGGCGCCGGCCGCGAACGGCACCCGCCACGGCAGCCCGCTCCCCCGCACACCCGCGACCAGCTCCACCAGCAGGCAGGACAGCAGCTGGGCCCAAGCCAGCCAGACGATGCAGACGATGATGTCGAGCACGAACTCGACCGGGACCTGACCGCCGACCGGGTCGCGCGGGATCTCCGGGATCGGGTTGCCGACGACGAGCACGAGCGCCGCCGGGATGCCGATGACGATGGCCAGCAGCAGCACCGCGGAGGCCAGCCCGCGCAGCGTGTCGCCGGGTCGCTTGACCCGGCGGGCACCGTCCAGCGGCGCCGTCGACATCGTCCTGCTCACCTGTTGCTCGCCCTCTACAGCCCGGTCACCGCGACGGCCTCGGCCGTCTCGGTCACGGTCAGATTCCTGAAGTTCGGATCGATCCCCAGCAGCGTCGTCCGGAACGTGACGGTCACGGTGACCCGGACCCCGTGGTACTGCCCCGGGCCGACCTCCCGGGTGAGCTCGGTGCGCGTCGCCGTGAAGTCGCCCTCCTGCAGGTACGGCTGGGCGGCCTGGTCGACCGCGTTCCGGTCGGTGATCCGGCATTCGCCGAGGGACCGCAGCAGCCCGACGTCGCACTGCCCGGCGGCCGCCCGGGCGGCCTGCTCGGCGCTGTCGGCCGCCCGCTGCTTCGCCTCCAGCGCCGCACCGCCGTCGATCACCAGCCCGGCCATGAAGATGATCGCCGGGGCGAAGATGGCCACGAACAGCGCGGCCGAGCCCCGGTCGGAGCCCAGCCGGCTCACCAGCCGGCGCATCAGTCCGTCCCCCGGTAGAAGTCGACCGCGGAGCGGGCGTTGCGGGTGATCGGCTGCGAGCCCCACATGGTGGTGACGCGGCAGGTCACGGTCGCGGTGACGGTGCCGCCGGGCACCGGCACCTGCGGGTTGAGGATCAGCGGCTCGCAGTTGCGGCCTGCGGTCGCCCGCTGGTAGGCGTCCTGAGCGGCGCCGGCGGCGTTGCCGTTGTGGTTGATCGTCGCGGCCCGGGCCGCGTCCCGCGCGGCGCCCTGCACCAGGGCCCGGCCCTCGGTCACCCGCCCGACCGAGATGATGAAGGAGATGACGACCAGCAGGGTGGGCGCGAGCACGGCGAGCTCGACGGAGAACGAGCCACGCTCGCCCCGCCGGGTCCCCCTGCCGCGCGCCATGCTCAGTTGTCTCCTGACCGCTTGAAGATCTCGAACGGCCCGCCGGCCGTCTCGGTGATGGTCAGCCGGTTGCCACCGAACACGCCCGGAATGATCATGATCGGGTCGGCCGAGATGGTGATCCGGACCTGGGCGAGCGCCGGGTCGACGTCGGCCCGGTCGACCCGGGGCCGGCTGGTGGTGTCGCCGCTGTTGTCCAGCCGTTGCCATTGGGCCAGCGCGGACGTCTCGGCCAGGTTCTGGATCTGCGCGCCCGACGGGACGGTGTCCTCCAGCTGGGCCGTGGTCGGGTAGGCCCGGACCGCGCGGGCGACCCCCTCGGCCTCGGCCTTCACGACGTTGCGGGCGTGGTAGTAGAGGGCCGACTGCACGACCATGAACACCAGGAGCAGGAACGCGAGTGAGAGCACCGCGAACTCCAGGCTGCCCGAGCCACGGTCGGCCGGCCCGGCCGGGCGTCGCCGGGGCAGCCGTCGGCTCACTGCGGAATCGGCTCGTTCTGCACGGTCGCGCCGGCCTGCCTCACCTTGGCGAGCACGATGGTGCCGATCGCGACGGCGGCGGCGATGAGGACCGCGGCGATGATGGCGGTTTCCAGCGCGGACGCGCCGCGCTCGCTACGCTGCCGCAGCGGTTGGAGCCGGGTGTTGACGAGCGCCAGCGTCAACGCCACCAGCGGGTTCTCGAGGACCTTGTGCACAGCTCTCCCTCGTTGTCTGTCTCGGCGGGGTCGCAGACGGACCGACGAATGGTACCTCCGTGCGGTTCCGCCCGAAACTACAGAATTCGACTTACTGCCGGGTAGGCTAAAAAGACCAGATAGCCCAGGACGATGAGCATCTGGGCCACCAACATGGACTGGGAGCGCTCTCCCGCCTTGCCCTCCATCTCGGCCAGCTCGCGACGTCGCAGCGTCGCCGCCCGGGCCGCCAGCGAGTCACGGATCTTGGCGCCGTCGTCGGCGACCAGGGCAAGAGCGGCGGCCAGGTCCCGCAGCTCGTTGAGACCGACCTCGTCGCCGAGCCGGCCCAGCGCCGCCCACGGGGTCAGGCCCTGCAACCGGGCGAACGCGAGCGTGTCGCGCAGCCGGGCGAACGGCCAGCCGCCGCCGATCGCCGCGGCCGCGGTGAGCGCCTCGGGGACGCCGCGGCCACCGGCCAGGTTCATCGAGACCAGGTCGAGGAAGGCGCCGACCGCGTGCCGGAAGTCCTGCCGCCGGTCGGCGGCCTCCCGTCGCAGCGACAGGAGCGGCAGCGTGGCGGCGACCAGGGCGAACACCAGCGACATGCCCACGGACACGCTCAGCCCCAGCGGGATCCCGCCCGCGGCGGCCGCGGTGGCCAGGACGGGCCCGAAGAGCAGGCCGCCCACCGCGAACAGCACGGTGCTGGCCAGGAAGCCTTCCAGCGACCGGCCGAGCACGGCCAGGTCGGAGCGCAGCGACTGCACCCGCAGGCCCCGGGCCTCGAACTCGGCCGCGAGCCGGGACCCGAGCCGGACCCGCCAGTCGGGCAGCCCCTCGTTGGTCAGGATCGCCTCGGACACCGAGAACCGGGCCGGTTGCCGGTCGGCGTCGAGCCGGGCGATGCCGGCGGCGATGCCGGTCCGGGCCGGGCGCAGCGCCATCACCAGCACGAGCAGCCCGAAGCCGGCGATCGCACCGGCGACCAGCGCGTAGACCAGATCGCTGGAGAGGATCACGACGGCACCCCCGCCCGTCCGAGCGGTGCCTGGCCGCTGCGGTCCTCCAGGAACCGGTGGGCCACGTCGTACCGGCTGAGCCGGCGCAGCCAGAGGAACCCGGCCGCGAAGAACGCGCAGACCACCGTCAGCGCGATCTGGCCGCCGAACGACCCGTACGGCTCGACGTAGGCCGGGTTGAGGAAACGCAGCCCGAAGACCACCAGCAGGGTGAGGATCGTGATGATCTGCACGCTGCGCCGGGTCGCGGCCCGGCTGGCCTCGATCCGGTTGCGCATGTCCATCTCCTCGCGGGCGGCCTGCGACAGCGCGGTGAGCACGTCGCGAAGGCCGGGCCCGCGGAGCCGGGCGTTGAGCACCAGCGCGGCCAGGATCAGGTCGGCGCCCGCGTCGTTGAGGTCGTCGCCGAACTTCAGCAGCGCGTCGGGCAGTGGCTCGCGGGTGTGCAGCCGGTCGATGAGCAGCCCCAGCTGAGGCTTCAGGATCGGCGCGGCCGCATGGTAGGAGGCCGGGATGGCCTGCTCCAGGCCGACCGCGCCGGCGATGGTGTCCCGCAGGGACTCGGTCCAGGACGCCAGCGCCTCCAGCCGCAGCACCTCGGCCCGGCCGTGCGCGGCCCCGCCGAACAGCGCGGTGGCGAAGAAGCCGAGCAGCCCGACCCCGATGCCGACGACGAGCCAGCCGGTGGCCAGCAGCGCGACGATGGCCAGGCCGCCGCCGAGCAGCAGCCGGCGGCCGATGTCGGCCGGCGCGAGCCGCTCGGACAGGGACGGCCCGGTCGACTCCCGGGGCGTCCAGCCGACCAGGGACGCGATCAGCAGCAGCAGGCCGCCACCGGCGACGGCACCGCCGAACAGGGCCAGCAGCAGGTCGGTACTCACCCGGACCACCTCCCGTAGTCGTCGGGCCGGTAGCCGACGTCCTCCAGGTCGTCGATGCACTGGATCGGCGCCGCCGGGCGGGCCCGGCCGTCCGGACCGGGGGCCCAGATCTCGCTGGACGTCACCCGGCCGTCGACCCCGTTGACCTCGCGGACGCTGGCCACGAACCGGCGCAGCCCGCCACCGGTGCGGAAGTCGTTGCGCCGCTCGATGAAGACCACGAAGTTGATCGCGCCGGCGATGAGCATGTGCGAGGCCTCGATCGGCAGGTGCTCGGCCGCTTGCAACGCGTACGTCGCGATGCGGTTGAAGACCTCGGACGAGCTGTTGGCGTGGATGGTGGACAGCGAGCCGTCGTTGCCCTGGCTCATCGCGTTGAGCATGGTGACGATCTCGTCGCCGAGCACCTCACCGACGATGACCCGGCTCGGGTTCATCCGGAGCGAGCGGCGGACCAGCTCGGCCATCGAGATCCGGCCCTGGCCCTCGGAGTTGGCCAGCCGCTCCTCGAACGCGACCACGTTGGGATGCAGGTCCTGGAATTCGTCCATGCCCAGCTCCAGCGCCCGCTCGACCGTGATCAGCCGCTCGTGCGGCGGGATCTCGTTGGCCAGCGCGCGCAGCAGCGTCGTCTTCCCGGCGTTGGTGGAGCCGGCGATCATCACGTTCTTGCGGGCCAGCACCGCCGCCCGCATGAACGCGGCCAGCCCCTCGTCGATCGTCCCGTTGCCGACCAGGTCGGACAGGAACACCTTGGGCAGCCGGGCCCGCCGGATGGAGACCACCGGCCGCCGGCAGACCTCCATCACGGCCGAGAGCCGGGAGCCGTCCGGCAGCCGCAGGTCCAGCTCCGGGTTGGCGGTGTCGAACGGCCGGCTGGACAGGCCCGAGTACGCAGCGAGGGTCTGGACCAGCTCGACCAGCTCCTCGTCGGTCTCGGCGACCGGGTCGAGCATCAGCTCGCGGCCGTCCGCGTAGCCGACGAAGACGCGGTCGGCCCCGTTGATGTCGACGTTCTCCACCATCGGGTCGTCCAGCAGCGGCTGCAGCCGGCCGACGCCGTAGAGCGCGGCGTGCACCGCCGCGGCCAGGTCCTCCTCCTCCTCGGCGCTCGGCGGGAGCCGGCCGGACTCCAGCTCGACCCGGGCGTGCGAGGCGAGGGCGCGGGCGATGAGGGACCGCGCGTACTGCCGCTCGTCCTCGGCGCTCATCGCCAGCCCGAGCACCGCGTCGTCGCGGCGCTGGCCGGCGATCTGCTCGGCCACCTCGGTGCGCAGCCGGCGCACCAGCGCGTGGTCCATCACCGCTATCGCCCGACCGGGGCGGCGAGACGGCCGGCCAGCTGGCCGGCGATGTCGCGGGTGGAGCGGACCAGCAGCGACTTGTCCAGGCGGCCGACCCACTCGCCGGTGAGCAGGCCGGCGCCCTTCGGGTCGAGCGCGACCCGGCCGAGCACCGGCACCGGCAGCCCGGCCTGGCGCAGCACCTGGTCGATCTGCTTGGGCGAGGTGTCGTCGCGCGGGCCGGTGACCACCACCGCGTAGACCAGCGGCGGGCGGCCGGGGCGGCGGTCGAGCTCCCGCAGCACGGCGCCGGCCCGGGCCCGCAGGTGCGCGACCGCGTCGATGCTGGGCCGGGTGACCAGCACGACCGCGGCCGCCGAGGCGAGCACGTCGGCGGCGGGACTGCCCGAGTAGAGCCGGCCGCAGTCGGCGATCACGTCGACGCCCGGGGCTCGGTCGAGCAGCTCCCCGACCGGTCCCCACAGGCCGGCCAGGCCGCTGCCCTGCTCGCCGGTGGACAGGCCGACGATGACCTCCAGGCCGCCGTCGAGCCGCTGCACGTGCTCGAACACCTGCTCCGGCCGGGATCCGCGGCGGACGCCGACGGCCATGCTGATGAGGCCGACCTCCGGCGACAGCGGGGCCCCGCGGGGCCCGCGCAGGCGCAGCGCCACGTCACCACCGGACGGGTCGAGCTCGGCCAGCAGCGCCCGCCGGGGCCAGACCGCGGCCAGCGTGATCGCCGTGGTGGTGACCCCGGGCGATCCCTTGTCCGAGGCGACGACGATCAGGGGCACTACCCGGTCCCCTTGTCGTACGCGTGGCCGGGGTCCAGCCGGACCACCGAGATCGCGTTGGCGGCGTTGGCCGCGGCGACGGCCGGCAGCCCGGAGTTGGGTGAGTCGGCCAGGTCGACGTTCTTGATGTCGATGCCGACGACCACGCCGTTCTGCCCCGAGGAGCCGCCGCCGACGCTGGTCACATAGGCCGCGGCGACCAGGGTGGCGCCGCGCGGCAGCGGTTTCTCACCGGACGCGGCCGCCCCACCGGTGCCGGCGTTGGCGGTCGGTGTGTAGAGGACCTTGACCACGTCGCCGGCGGACAGGCCGGCCGGGTAGCGCCCCTCCGGCACGGTCAGCGACATCTGACCCAGCCCGACGGCGGGGGTGAGCGCGTCGCCGAAGGTGCCCTCGGTCAGCAGCGAGCCCTTCCTCAGCGCGAACATGGCCTTCTTGCCCTCGACCCGGCTGCTGAAGTCGGCCACGGGCACCGGCGCGAACACCGCGGAGTTGGTGGCGGCCAGCGCCTGCTGCCGGAAGTCGTTGCGGGTCAGCGTCTCGCCGAGCGCGATGTTCTTGTTGACCAGCAGGTATTCCTGCTTCTGGCCGCTGGTCAGGACCAGGGTCGCGGCCAGCGCCGCACCGCCGAGGATCAGCACGAGAGCGAGCAGGGCAAGCATCGGCCGGCGCTGCCGGGAGGGCACCGGGAGGCGCTCACCGTTCAGCATCGGGCCTGCTCCGGCGCTGCGTCTGGCAGCGCGGGTGGGATGCTCGCCGTTCGTGGTCTGGCTGGTCATCAGTGCTCGCTCCGGTCGGGGGCCGGCTGGGTCGGTGGGCAGTCTAAGCACCTTTCGGGAGCACTCCCGACTCCCAGTTACAGGCTGTGGACAACCCGTCCGCTTGTGGACAACTCAACTCATCCCGTGACCGGTTTGACTAGGGTCGGCGGCCGGAGGTGAGCGGGGTGGACGTACAGCTGACCGCCGTGGACGCCCGCAGCGGTCGCTCCGCGGACGTGGTGCTCGTGGTGGAGAAGGACAGCACCGTCGCTGACGCGGCCCGGGCGCTGCGCAACGCCCTCGGGCTGCCCGGGGTCGTCGAGGGGCTGGGGCCTGCCGGCGACGGGGTCTGGATCGCCGGTCGCCCGGTCGACCCGGCGCTGCCGATGACGGTCAGCCCGGTCCGCGAGGGCGCGGTCGTCGGTCTCGGCGGCCCGGTCGGCCTGGGCGTGCACGACCCCGACGTCGGTGGCGTGGCCGAGGTCCGCGTGGTCGGCGGCCCGTACGCCGGCCGGGTGCACCGGCTGCCGCTGGGCGAGTTCGTGCTCGGCTGCGCCCATGACGCCGATGCCTACGTGGCCGACGCCAGCGTCGCCCCCCGCCAGGCCCGGCTGCTGGTCACCCCGCAGGAAGTGCGCTGGACCCCGTACGACGGGGCGCCCGGGGCCACGGTCGAGGGCCGCGCGCTGAGCGAGCCGCGGCCGCTGCTGCCGGGCCAGGTCGTGGCGGTCGGCACCACCCGGCTGACCGTGGTGCCGGCGGAGGCGCCGGACGCCGCGCTGGTGCCGAGCGAGGACGGCGGGCTGGCCTACAACCGGCCGCCCCGGCTGCCCCCGGCGCCGGCCAGCGTGACCGTGGAGATGCCGGTCGAGCCGACCGACGGGCAGAAGCGGCCGATCCCGCTGCTGGCGTCGATGGCCCCGGTGGTGCTCGGCGTGGCCATGTTCGCGATCACCAAGTCGCCGATGTTCCTGCTCTTCACGCTGCTCAGCCCGGTGCTGATGCTGAGCAGCTGGCTGACCGAGCGCAAGCAGGGCAAGCGGTCCTACCGGCAGCAGCTGGCGGACTACAAGCGGGACATGGCCAAGGCCCGCAAGGAGATCACCGAGGCGGCCCGGTGGGAGCGCCGGATGCGCCGGCACGACGCGCCCGACCCGGCCACGGTGCTGGTCACGGCGCTGGGCCCGCGGCGGCGGCTGTGGGAGCGGCGCCGCTGGGACTCCGACCGGCTGCTGCTGCGGGTCGGCACGGCGCGGTTGCGCTCGTCGATGGAGCTGACCGGCGGCTCCCCCAAGGACCGGCCCGAGCAGCCGATGCTCGAGGACGTCCCGGTCACGGTGCCGCTGATGGAGGCCGGTGGCGTGCTCGGCGTGGCCGGGCCGCCGCGCGAGGTGCACGCGACCGCCCGCTGGCTGGTCGCCCAGGCCGCGGTCCTGCACAGCCCGCGGGACCTGTCGATCATCGTGCTCACCGACCAGTCCGGCCGGGCCGACTGGGAGTGGACCCGGTGGCTGCCGCACACCCGCCCGGACAACCGGGAGACGGTGTCGCTGACCGGCAGCTCGGCCGCAACCACGGCCCGGCGGGTCAGCGAGCTGGCCGGGATGGTGCAGCAGCGGCAGACGGTGGCCGACAGCGCCGGCCGCGCGTTCGACCTGGGTCGGGTGCCCGTCGTGCTGGTGGTGCTGGACGGGGCCCGGCAGCTGCGCTCGCTGCCCGGGATGCCGATCGTGCTGCAGGACGGCCCGGCGGTCGGCATCTTCGCGATCTGCCTGGACGCCGAGGAGCGGCTGCTGCCGGAGGAGTGCCGGGTGGTGGCGAGCTACCAGCCCGGCGAGCCGGTCGGGATGACCGTGCGGCGGGCGTTCGGCGACCGGATCCCCGGGGTGCTGGCCGACCAGGTCAGCGTGGCCTGGTGCGAGCGGGTTGCCCGGGCCATGACCGCGGTCCGCGACGTCAGCCGGGAGGAGGACGACAGCGCGCTGCCGACCTCGCTGCGGCTGCTGGACGTGCTCGACCTGGAGCCGCCGGCGCCGGACCGGATCGCCGAGATCTGGCGGGGCAACGGCCGGACCACCGCGGCGCCGATCGGCGCGTCCGCGACCGGCACGTTCACCGTGGACCTGAAGAAGGACGGGCCGCACGCGCTGGTCGCCGGCACCACCGGCTCCGGCAAGTCCGAGCTGCTGCAGTCGATCATCGCCGCGCTGGCGGTGGGCAACCCGCCGGACGCGATGACGTTCGTGCTGATCGACTACAAGGGTGGCGCCGCGTTCAAGGACTGCGTCGACCTGCCGCACACGGTCGGCATGGTCACCGACCTCGACGGCCACCTGACCGAGCGCGCCCTGCAGTCGCTGAACGCGGAGCTCAAGCGGCGCGAGCACATCCTCGGCCTGGTCGGGGCCAAGGACGTCGAGGACTATTGGGACACGATCGACCACCCGGACTTCGTGCCGCCGCCGGGCTACGTGCGCGACCCGATGCCGCGCACGATCCTGATCATCGACGAGTTCGCCTCGCTGGTGGAGGAGCTGCCGGAGTTCGTCACCGGCCTGGTCGGCATCGCGATGCGGGGCCGGTCCCTGGGCGTGCACCTGATCCTGGCCACCCAGCGGCCCTCGGGTGTGGTGTCGCCGGTGATCCGGGCCAACACCAACCTGCGGATCGCGCTGCGGGTCACCGACGACTCCGAGTCCAGCGACGTCATCGACGCCCGCGAGGCGGCCCGGATCGCCAAGAGCACCCCCGGCCGGGCCTACGCGCGGACCGGGTTCTCCGCGCTCACCGCGTTCCAGGCCGGCCGGGTCGGCGGTCGGCGGCCGGGCGCGGTGGCGGGGCCGCCGCCGGCCTTCGCCGGGGTGGTCGGCTGGGACCGGCTGGACACGCCGATCGAGCGGCCGCAGGTCTCCGAGGACGACTCCAACATGGAGACCGACCTGCAGGTGCTGGTCGGGGCGATCAAGGACGCCACGGTCCGGTTCGGGGTGCCGCGCTACCGCAGCCCCTGGCTGCCGGCGCTGCGGGAGGAGATCTCGCTGGCGGACGTGCCGGCGCTGAGCGGGCAGCCCGCCCCGGCGGATCCGGCCGGGCGGGTGCCGGCGGCGCCGTTCGGGATGGAGGACCTGCCCGAGAGCCAGGCCCAGGCGCCGCTGCTGCTCGACCTGGAGCACGGCAGCCACCTGATCCTGGCCGGCGCGCCGCGGTCCGGCCGGTCCACGGCGCTGCGCACCATCGCCGGCAGCATCGCCCGGTTGACCAGCTGCCGCGACGTCCACCTGTACGCGTTGGACTGCGGCAACGCGGCCATGATGCCGCTGGCCGACCTGCCGCACTGTGGGGCGGTGGTGTCCCGGGACCAGGTCGACCGGACCGACCGGCTGCTGACCGTGCTGCTGGCCGAGATCGCCCGCCGGCAGGTGCTGCTGGCCCAGCACGGCTATGGCTCGCTGGCCGAGCAGCGGGCGGCCGCGGCGCCCGAGGACCGCCTGCCGTACCTGGTCTTCCTGCTCGACCGGTGGGAAGGCTTCATGGCCTCCTTCGACGAGCTCGACGGCGGCCGGCTGACCCAGAACGTGCTGCGGATCCTGCGCGAGGGGCCGTCGGTCGGGCTGCGGGC
>JAABUS010006608.1_pt1 | contig 13964 bp, 14 predicted proteins | sample 5560161 | NCBI WGS metagenome assembly JAABUS01 (sample SAMN10711885, study PRJNA513376) | rock metagenome | isolation source: Antarctica rocks | place: Antarctica: Victoria Land, Trio Nunatak nord | collected 2016-01-04 | reverse complement strand
CAGCAAGTGATCAGCGTTTTAAAGGGCCGGCAGAAGCTGCAAAGTACGGAGCTGTGGGCGTGATCGTACGTTCGATGACAGAAACCCTGGATGATTATCCGCATACCGGCGCAACCGCTTATGAAGAAGGCGGAAACAAAATCCCGGCAGCAGCAATTTCTACCAAAGGAGCCAATTTGTTGAGTTCAATGTTGAAACAGAAAAAAGATATTCAGTTCTACCTGAAACAAAGCTGCCAAACCTTGCCGGACGTACTTTCTTACAACGTTGTAGGAGAATTGAAAGGAACAGAAAACCCAAATGAATTTATCACCGTTGGCGGCCATTTAGATTCCTGGGACCTGGCAGAAGGCGCAAATGATGACGGGACCGGTGTGATGCAATCGGTAGAAGTGCTGCGGATTTTTAAAGCTTTGGGTTATCGCCCTAAACATTCCATTCGTGCGGTTATGTTTATGAATGAAGAAAACGGGCATAAAGGCGGCTTAAAATATGCAGAACTTGCCCAAAAGAACAACGAGAAGCACTTGGCAGCAATCGAATCAGACGAAGGAGGGTTTACGCCGCGGGGTTTTTCATTCAACGAAGTGCAGCCGCAAGTTTTGCAGGAAATAATTAAAAACTGGAAGCCGTTATTAGAGCCTTATGAAGTTGACCGGTTAGTAAAAGGTGGTGCCGGAACAGATATTGAACCCTTAAAAGCAACTATTCCTGCGGTTGTTTTGATTGGTTTCCGGCCGGATTCCCAACGTTATTTCGATTTGCACCATACCGCAAAAGATGTTTTTGAAAACGTAAACAAGCGCGAACTGGAGTTAGGCGCAGCTTCTATTGCTGCCTTGGTTTACCTGATCGATCAGTATGGCTTAACTTTTAACTAAACAAAAATAATCACGAAGCATTAATGCTTCTTTTATCATATAAAATATTACTGTCCGTGCCCGACGAAGATCCCAAAGCAATAACCAAACCAGACCCATTTGCAGCCCTCCGTTTTAAGGAGTTCCGTTCTTATTTAGCCATGCGTTTCTTTTTGACGTTTGCTTACCAAATGCAGGCGGTTATTGTGGGTTATCATATTTATCAACTGACCAAAAGTGCTTTAGCTTTAGGTATGATCGGTTTGACAGAAGCCATTCCTTCCATCGGCATTGCTTTATATGGCGGTTATGTAGCCGACAAATCAGAGAAAAAGCGTTTGTTGCTCATGATTTTTTCGGTAATGTGGATTTGCTCTGCCATCATGCTGTTGGTTACGCTGCCAGTTGCAAGCCGTTACTTTAGCAGCAATCATATTATTGTAACACTTTATGTGATGATATTTTTTATCGGCTTGGCAAGGGGATTTTACGGCCCAACTGCTTTTTCTGTGATGACGAGGATTATTCCGCGCGAATTGTATCCGAATTCTTCTACCTGGAACAGTTCGGCCTATCAAACAGCTTCTGTATTAGGCCCGCTTGCCGGTGGGTTGATATTTGATCGTTTGGGTATTTCTATCACTTTTTCTTTCGTAGTTGTTTTTATCACCACAGCCATGATTGCTATCATCACTTTAAACCGGCATGAGGCAGAATTTGTGCCGAAAGAAAGCATTTACAAAAGCTTGTCAGAAGGCATCAGCTTCGTTTTTGGCAACCGGATGCTGTTGGGTGCACTAAGCTTGGATCTGTTCTCGGTTTTTTTTGGCGGGGCTGTGGCTTTGCTGCCAATTTTTGCCAATGATATTTTAAAAGTTGGGGCACAAGGTTTTGGGCTGATGCGTGCCGCAGATTCTGTTGGTGCCGTATTGACGATGCTGGCCATGACACGTTTTTCTCCTATGGGAAAACCCTGGAGAAACTTGCTGGTTGCCGTTACCGGTTTTGGTATTTCCATCATCTGTTTTGGCTTTTCCAAAAACTTTTACCTGTCGTTATTTTGCCTGTTTATGCTGGGTGCATTTGATAGTGTGAGCGTTTTGATCCGGTCTACCATTATGCAATTGCTTACGCCCGATCAGATGCGCGGCCGTGTGTCGGCCGTGAATTCCATGTTTATTGGTTCTTCCAACGAAATTGGAGCTTTTGAATCAGGTGTTACGGCACGTTTAATGGGAACGGTTACTTCTGTTATTTTTGGCGGATCGATGACACTGGTCGTCGTCATTACAACATTCTTAAAAACAAAGAAATTGGTGCCGATGCAACTGAATGAAATCAATGCACCGGAAGTAGCAAAAGTGTAAAGACCAGAAATCCCGTGCTGTCATCCCGACCGCAGGAGGGGTATTCTTCAAAGTAGTAAATACACAATTAAAAGAAGATTTTTCTTCTTGGTTGAAAGGACAAAAAACCTTGGAGCCTGTTTAGAATTTGTTCAACATGTTTTCTATGCTTCTTTTATCACCTAAAAAATGGCAGGCTTTTGGTTTATTTAAATTATGCAAACACCAATTTTTATAGGGTAAAAGAAGCATCGTCATTAATCCTGGGCATACCGAAGGATATTGTATCAATTTAAACAGTCTCTCTTACTGATTTTTATGTGCTAAAAGAAGCATTTATTCCCCTGTCATCCCGGTGAAAGAGGATCTTCTTTAAGCAGGATCTAAGCGAGTGAAAAAAGATTTCTCCCTTTGGATAGAAATGACAGCGTGGAAACAAGAAATCAAACTTCGGCTTCTGTTCTTTCACCAATCTGCTGCCGCCACATGGCATAATACAAACCTTTCAAATCCAAAAGTTCGGTATGTTTTCCGGATTCGATGATGTGGCCTTTTTCCAGTACGTAAATCCGGTCGGCATGTAATATGGTGGATAAACGATGCGCAATCAAAATCGTAATGTGGTTTTGCTGATCAGAAACATCACGGATCGTTTTAGAGATTTCTTCTTCCGTGATCGAATCCAAAGAAGAAGTAGCTTCATCAAAAACCAACAAATCCGGTTTCCGAAGCAAAGCCCTGGCAATAGACAAGCGCTGTTTTTCCCCGCCTGAAACTTTAACGCCGCCTTCACCGATAACCGTGTCCAATCCATGTTCTGCACGTGCCAGCAAATTGTAACAAGCCGCTTTTTGCAGTACGCTTAAACATTCTGCGTCAGTTGCATTTGGTTGAACAAAAAGTAGGTTTTCCCGTATCGTTCCCGAAAAAAGCTGCGTGTCCTGGGTTACAAAACCGATTTTTTCACGAAGCTGATCCAAATCGATCTCCGAACTGCTGATGTTATTGTATAAAACTTTTCCGTTTAAAGGCTGATACAAACCGACCAGCATCTTCACTAAAGTTGTTTTTCCGGAGCCGGAAGGGCCGACAAAAGCAATGGTTTCGCCTTTTTCAACACTAAAATCAATATCGGTAATGGCATTGCGGTTGCCGGTTAAATGGCGAAAACTAACCTGCTCAAAAGTTAAGGTATTAATTTTAGGCAAATGAATTGGATTGGCAGGTTTTACATCAATATCGGTACTGAGGATTTGCTTGAAGTTGTTTAAAGAAACTTCCGCTTCCCGCCAGGAAAGGATGACATTGCCCAGTTCCTGCAAAGGGTTGAACAGGAAAAAGGAATAGAACAAAAACGATAAATACTGACCGGGCGAAATGGTTTTTTCAAAGATCAGGATCAGTAAAACTACAATCATCACACTGCGTACAAAGTTGACAGTTGTGCCTTGCGCAAAACTGATACTGCGCACATATTTTACTTTTTTTAGTTCGAGGTCGAGGATTTGGTAAGTGGTTTTATTCAGCCGTTTGATTTCCTGTCCGGCTAAACCCAGACTTTTAATCAACTCTATATTTCTTAATGACTCGGTAGTAGAACCGGCAAGTGTAGTGGTTTGCGTAACGATTTTTTTCTGGATAGTTTTAATCTTTCGGCTCAAAAACATACTCATAAAAGTAATAACCGGAATGGCGGCAAAATAAACCAGCGTAACTTTATAACTTACCGTAAGCGAATAAAAGATGATAAAGATCATCCCAATCAAACTCACAAATAAAACACTGATAAAAGAAGTAATAAACTTCTCCGAATCCAGCCGTACTTTTTGTAAAATGCCCAAAGTTTCGCCGCTGCGCTGATCTTCAAAAACCTGGTAGGGCAGTTTCAGCGAATGTTCCAAGCCATCGGCATACATCCTTGCGCCAACTTTTTGGGTGATGATATTGGTATAATAATCCTGAAAGTTTTTAGCGATCCGCGAAACCATAGCTGCGCCTATTGCCAAAGCAACTAAACCTAACACGCCGTAAATAAAATTATGGCGCGACAATAACTCGCGCTTATCAATATATTTATCAAACAAGCGGCCTGTGATATATGGATCAAGTAAGGAGAAACCTTGGTTAATGGCAGCAAGCAGCAGGGCAAGTACCACGAAACCGCGGTAGTTTTTTAAATAGTTAACAAGGAGCTTCATAAGATTTTGTAAAAATACAAAGAGGGAATAAGCCTTAGTCTATTCCCTCTTATAAATTGGATTTGTATGACAGTTGTTAAACCGTCATGATGTCTTTTTCTTTTATTTCGGCCAACTGGTCAACTTTTACAATATAACTATCTGTCAGCTTTTGCACATCGCCTTCGCCAACTTTAATGTCATCTTCGGAAACCCCTTCCGTTTTCAATTTCTTGATCTTTTCGTTGGCATCTTTGCGCAAATTGCGGATGGTAATTTTGCCGCTTTCTGCTTCCGCTTTTACCCTTTTTACCAGGTCTTTTCTACGTTCTTCCGTTAAAGGCGGTACGTTGATGCGGATAATTTGCCCGTCATTCTGCGGGTTCAGGCTGAGGTTTGATTCGATGATTGCTTTTTCAATCGGCCCTAACATGGATTTTTCCCAAGGCTGGATCACCAAGGTACGTGCATCCGGGGAATTGACCGTGCCAACCTGGCTTAAAGGCGTAGCCGTTCCATAATAATCCACATATACGCCGTCCAGCATGGAAGGTGAAGCTTTCCCTGCCCTGACTTTGGTCAATTCGCTATCTAAAAACTCCAAGGCTTTGTCCATGTGGGTTTTGGTATCTTGTAATTGTTTTTTAATGAGTTCGCTCATCTCTTAATTTATTTTTGCAAAAGTAAAAATACTGTTTCAGAAATTAGGCTGATGCTGTTTTATGCCGGTAAAATTAGTGTACCAACGTACCGATAGCTTCTCCGTCAGCAATCTTTTTAAAATTACCGGTTTTGTTCATATCGAAAACAATGATCGGCAGCTTGTTTTCCTGACACAAAGTAATGGCCGTCATATCCATCACGTTCAAGCCTTTATCATAAACTTCCTGGAAAGAAATTTCATCGTATTTAATGGCCAAAGGGTCTTTCTCAGGATCGGCAGAATAAATACCATCCACACGCGTCCCTTTTAAAACCACATCCGCTTTAATTTCAATCGCCCGCAAAGAAGCTGCGGTATCGGTCGTAAAGTATGGGTTTCCTGTTCCGGCCCCAAAAATTACCACACGGCCGGTTTGCAAATGTGTCATGGCGCGGCGGCGGATATAAGGCTCACAAATCTGTTCCATTTTAATGGCCGATTGCAAACGGGTTTCTATACCGATGCCTTCCAAAGCACTTTGCAAAGCCATACAATTGATCACGGTGGCCAGCATCCCCATATAATCTGCCTGCGCGCGTTCCATTCCTGATTTTTCTGCGCTCAACCCACGAAAAATATTTCCTCCTCCCACCACAACCGCAATTTCAATCCCTGCATGAAATACACTTTTAATATCCTCCGCATACTGCAAAACACGTTTATTGTCGATGCCATACTGGCGGTCGCCCATTAAGGATTCGCCGCTAAGTTTCAGGAGGATTCTTTTGTATTTCATGTTGATTGAATATGGATGAACAAGATTTGGGCTAAGGTTTGCTTGATAGAATATTGCCGTTAAAAGAAGTATGCAAGTGCTGGAAATCCTCATTAAATACGATAAAATCTGCACGGCAACCTTTTTTGATTTGGCCTTTTAATTCATCTTTTAATAAATGTGCCGGATAAAGTGATGCCATGTTGATCGCTTCTGCCAAAGGAATATCGGCAAACTGCACGCAGTTTTGTACTCCTTTCAACATCGTTAACGCCGAGCCAGACAGCGTTCCGTCAGGCATTACATAATGATTTTTATTGAATTGATGCTGATATATACCTTCCTTGGTTTCGGTAACGGCATCGGTAATGAGGAACAGCTTTTCGCCCAGTTCGCGTTTGGCCAAACGGATCATCGGGTAATCGACATGAATGCCATCGGGAACAATGCTGGTATAAGGTTTTTGTTCGAAAATAGCCGGAATAAAACCGGGATCGCGATGGTGCATTTGCGGCATGGCATTGTATAAATGTGTAACTGCTTTTACGGGAGATTTTAAAAAACGATTTGCTTGTGTAAAAGAAGCATTGCTATGGCCAGCCGAAAGGATGATATTTTGCTGATCCAAAAAATCTAAAACCTCATCATCCTGCAACTCCGGTGCAATCGTCATCATTTTAATTTCTCCTTCAGTAAGATCAAACCAGTGCTTCAGTTCTGCTACCGATGCTTTTCGGATCAGGTTCTCCGGATGCGCACCTTTTCGTTTTGGGTTGAGGAACGGACCTTCCAAATGCAAACCCAAAAAATTGCCGATGCTGTTTTTGCGGTATGTTTTTGCGGCTTCGATTCCCTGTTCCACAATGGCGGCGGTATTGGTGGCAATGGTGGCGAGAAAACCTGTGGTGCCTTGTTGCAGCAAATCGGTTTCCATCTGCAGTAAAGCCGCTACCGTTGGTTTTCCGCCAAAAAGATGACCGCCGCTGCCGTAAATTTGCAAGTCGATCAATCCGGGAGCTAAGTAATTAGCTTTTAAATCAATACTGTTTTTATCGGCATAAAACTTGTTTTGATCGATTATATCCAGTACAAAACCATTTTCAACTAAAACTACTTTGCCGGAAGATATTGTTCCGTTAGTAATCAATTTTAAATTATAAAAGGCAGTGATCATTTTTTTACCGATAAAAAAAGCACAAAAAAAATCCCCGCTGGTTTAGCGGGGATTTAAAGTATAACTTAAGAGCCTAATGCAACCCTTTTGAAAGCAGTTATGGTCAGTCCTTTTTGAATTCCATTTAAAAACTGGGTAATGGTTTTGGAAGAGTCCTTTACAAACTCCTGGTTCAACAAAGTAGAGTCTTTGTAAAACTTGTTTAGTTTTCCCTGCGAAATTTTTTCAACCATTTCTTCCGGTTTGCCTTCGGCTCGGATTTGTTCTTTCGCAATATCCAACTCGCGCTGGATAGTAGTTGCATCTACATCACCCTTATCAATCGCAACCGGGTTCATGGCCGCAATTTGCATCGCTACGTCTTTTCCGGCTTCGTCAACACCTTCTACCACTGCATTTAAGGCAACCAAAACGCCCAAACGAAAATTTCCATGGATGTAAGGCACTACACGTATCCCTTCAAGCACTTCGTATTTAGAAATACTGATTTTCTCTCCGATTTTTCCGGTTTGGTCCAAAATTGCATCCGCAATCGTTAAACGGTCATTATCTACATCCAGTCCCAAAGCAGAAAGTGCTGCAATGTCTATTGGTTTTTCATCTACTGCACGGTTGGCAATATCGTTTGCAAAAGCAATAAAAGCTGCATTTTTAGCCACGAAATCTGTTTCACAATTTAGTTCGATCAAAACGCCGCGTGTGCCATCATTTGAGGTACGGGCGATAACCACGCCTTCGTTCAGTTCACGGTCTTGACGGCTTGCTGCAACTTTAGCACCTTTTTTACGCAAAAAATCAATGGCTGCTTCAAAATCACCGTTTGTTTCAGTCAGTGCTTTTTTGCAGTCCATCATTCCGGCCCCGGTTTGCTGGCGCAGTTTATTTACATCTGCCGCAGAAATTTGTACTGTTGACATATCTTTTAATTTGATAAGTTTAATATTGATTTTAGATGGTGAATTTCTAAACGTTGTTATTCGATTTAATTCACCATCTAAAATTTAAAAATTTAAGTTTTCGTTTTAAAACGAAAACTTAAGCAGCTCCGTGTCCTTCTGTTGCACTGCTGTCAACAACATTTGTAGGAGCTTCAGTTTCGGCAGTAGCTCTTCTACGGCGCGTTCCTTCAGTAACTGCTGCGTCTGGTTGAGGCGCATCAGCTTTTGCTTTTGCAGCAGCAGCTTCTTTTTCGGCTTCGTCTTCTTTGTCGCGTTTGCGCTCATCCAAACCTTCTTCAATTGCTTGGGTAATGATACCGCAGATTAAAGAAATAGATTTGGTTGCATCATCGTTTGCCGGGATCGGGAAATCAATGTTTGACGGATCAGAGTTGGTATCCACCATGGCAAACGTAGGGATGTTCAGTTTTAATGCCTCAGAAACAGCAATGTGTTCTTTCTTCACATCAACCAAAAATAAAGCTGCCGGCAATCGGTTCAGGTCAGCAATACCACCCAAAAGTGATTCCAGTTTGATACGTTCCCGCTGAATCATCAGCCTTTCTTTTTTAGAAAGAATGCTGTAAGTACCATCTTTAGTCATTTTATCGATGTTAGACATCTTTTTAATTGACTTACGAACCGTTTGGAAATTCGTTAACATACCACCTAACCAGCGTTCGGTCACAAAAGGCATGTTTACAGATTTTGCAAAATCAGCAACTAAGTCTTTTCCTTGCTTTTTGGTAGCAACGAACAATACTTTGCGGCCTGATTTTACGATTTGTTTGATTGCAGCAGCAGCATCATCTACTTTGCTTAATGTTTTATTTAAATCGATAATGTGGATGCCATTGCGCTCCATGAAAATGTATTGTGCCATTTTCGGGTCCCATTTTCGGGTAAGGTGACCAAAGTGTACACCTGCATCCAGTAAATCCTGATATGTTGTTTTTGCCATTGTTTTGTCCTCCTTAAAAAATTAACGTTTACTGAACTGAAATTTACGGCGTGCTTTTTTGCGGCCTGGTTTTTTACGCTCCACCATACGGTCATCACGTGTCATTAAACCTTTTGCGCTCAAAGCACTTTTCTTTTCCGCATCTAATTCAACAATAGCTTTGGCAATTGCCAAACGAACGGCACCAGCCTGTCCGTTTACGCCGCCACCGGCCACGTTAACTTTTACATCAAATTTTCCGGCAGAACCAGAAACTTCTAATGATTGGGTAACTACATACTGCAATGGTAATGTTGGAAAATATGCTTTGTAATCTTTGCCATTAACGATGATGGCACCATTGCCTTCTTGCAAATAAATGCGGGCAACTGCTGTTTTTCTCCTGCCGGATGTGTTGGTAACTGACATTTCTTTTCTCCTTTAAAAATTAAAGTGTAATGGTTTTAGGGGTTTGTGCTTCGTGCGGATGCTCGGCACCTGCATAAACATGCAAGTTACCAAATAAGGCTTTGCCCAAACGTGTTTTAGGTAACATGCCGCGTATGGCTTTTTCAACTACACGTGTCGGATGTTTTGCCATTAACTCCTTAGGAGAAATGAATTTCTGGCCGCCCGGATAACCGGTGTAAGAAACATATTCTTTTTCACTGAATTTGTTTCCGGTCAGTTTTACCTTGTCTGCATTGATAACGATCACATTATCCCCGCAATCTACGTTTGGAGTGAACCCTGGCTTGTGTTTTCCTCTGATGATCATAGCGATCTTAGAAGACAAGCGCCCCAAAATCTCGCCTTGTGCATCAACAACAACCCACTCTTTGTTGACGGTTTTTTTATTGGCAGAGACAGTTTTGTAACTTAACGTATTCACTTGCTTTGTATTAAATTAATTAAACAGTTTTTCTTTACCCCGTAATTTCGGGACTGCAAAGATACTGGAAAATGTTTTATTACAAAGGGTTAGAGAAGAATTTTTAGGGGATAAAAGAAGTATTGGCGTTTTAATGAAATGGGAATTTCTTATTGGTTTTTATAGCCGATCAAATACTTTAAAGAATAAATTTCATCGATTTCCAAAAAGGATAAATATTCACCGTCTATAATTTCAAAATCTTCTCTTTCCCAGGCGTTAAGTGCAGCAATATCAGGAAAATCATCTAAAGGAATTTGAATGGAACGTTTGTTGGAAAGATCAAGGACAAGTGTATTTTCGTCGCTGAAACTAACATTTATGATGCTAAGCGTTTTTTCTAAAGTATTCATTTTTTAATTGCTTTTACTTGTTGATGATTGTAAAATAGTTCTAATTGCTTTAATAGTAGAAATTGATATTCAACAATTAAATTTTTAATTTCCGACAATTCCTTTGCTGTAAAATCTCCCTTTTTGCTTTCATCCAGTTTGATTTCTGGCTCCAACCAAAATTTGCATGATGTTTTTGAACCCTTGTACTTGTAAGTTACATGGATATGCTTTCTAAATTCATAAATATCAGTAGCGTAAATTACAAAAATGTATTTTGATAAAATCAGCAGCTTTCCCAAGTTTATTGGCCTTTCTCAAAGTTAACATTATTAAAATTAAAGTGATTCAGATTAATACTTCTTTTACCGCCCAAAACTTCCAAACGCCTATATTTGCCGCCGCTAAAACAAAAAACATGCACGCTTCTAACCTCGCGCAAAACCTTCATGGTTCTGAAATCATCAAAATTGCTGCTGAAATCAATGAGCTGAAAAAGAAAGGTGAGCAGATTGCCAACCTCACCATCGGTGATTTTGATCCTTCGATTTTCCCGATCCCGGAAGAACTGCAGCAATTGATTATCAAAGCTTACGAAGCAAACCAAACCAATTATCCGCCAGCTGATGGCGTTTTGGAACTGCGCGCCAGTGTTTCTGCATTTTTAAAAGCGAAATTTGGATTGGATTACGGTACAAATGAAATTATCATTTCCGGTGGTTCACGGCCGTTGATCTATGCTATTTTTCTGGCATTGGTAAACGAAGGCGAAAAAGTTGTTTTCCCGTCGCCGTCCTGGAACAATAACCATTACTGCGATCTGTTGCGTGCTGAAGCCGTTATCGTTCCAACACAACCGGAAAATAATTTTATGCCAACGGCAGATGAATTGCGTCCGCATTTAAAAGGTGCTGCCTTGCTTTCACTTTGCTCTCCGCTTAACCCAACCGGCACTATGTTTTTGAAAAAAGACCTGGAAGCGATTTGCGATCTAGTGATTGAAGAAAACAAAAGACGCAGCAAAAGCGAAAAGCCCTTATACATTTTGTACGATCAAATCTATTCACAGTTAACTTTTGGCAAGCACGAGCATTTTAACCCCGTTTCTTTACGTCCGGAACTGCGCGATTACGTAGTTTTTGTAGATGGCAGTTCTAAATGTTTTGCAGCAACCGGCGTTAGGGTTGGTTGGGGATTTGGCCCGGCAGCAATCATCAATTACATGAAAGCGGTGATTGGCCACATGGGTGCCTGGTCGCCAAAGCCGGAGCAGGTGGCCATGTCTAAATTTTTACAGGAAAATGCTGCTGTTGAATCTTATCTGACTACCTTTCGTCAAAACCTTCAAAAAAACTTAGACACTTTATACCGCGGTTTCATCAGTTTAAAAGAAAAAGGTTTTGCCGTAGATGCGATTGAACCGATGGGTGCCATTTACTTAACGTTGAAAGTAGATTATGCCGGAAAAACTACACCTGAAAGGAAAATGCTGCGAACTTCAACAGACATCAATTTTTACCTGATAAAAGAAGCACAGGTAGCATTGGTTCCATTTTCTGCTTTTGGTGCCGAGGATGATGTCAACTGGTTTCGGGCCTCGCTTGGCGCAAGTACGGTGGAAGACATACAGCAAATGCTGCCGCGGATTGAAGCGGCTTTGGCACGGTTGAAATAGTTTTTACTTTATCGCTTTTACAAAAATCTTCATCGGGTGTTGTTTCTTTTGTGCGTTCTTTTGCTTGATCAAAAGAACCAAAAATCAAGAATGCCGGATCGCCTCCGGGCGGCATTCAACCCACCGCGCCTGGGTGGATATCGTTCTAAGGGATATCGTTCTGGTGCTGATTTTATAGTAAACTATGAACTTGCTATCACGCCTTTCAGGGCCGCTTGCAAGGTATGCGCCCAGGCGCGGGAGGCGGAACAAACGCCCGGAGGCAATCCGTTTGTTCTTGATTTTTTGGTTCTTTTTGATCAAGCAAAAAGAACGAAAGTAAGGGCTGAAAGCCCGCTTGATAATGTTTGCTCTACAAAATTTCTCCTTTAATCAAATAAAAATTTACCCGATAAAAGAAGCATTGGTATCAACACAAACCCTTAACCAACTACGCCGCCTTGCTAATATACTTCACCAAGCTTCTTTTGGCTACCGGCAATAAAGTTTGTTCCAGCGGGAAAGTAATATCACAGGCAACCTGGTAAACAGCCGGGTTTGGCAGTTGCTTACGGTTATTGATTAAATCAAGTTTAATAGATTCGGGCGTATGCACAAAACTCAAGCTGTAATTGGCAATATAAGATGTGTTGATGCCGCGGTATTGATCGTCCTTCCCTTCAAAAACTGTGATATGATATTCGTAAACGTGCAGCCCTTTTTCATCTCCGTTGCGGATAAACAAATAGCCAAAGTCCGGAACCAGCGGGATCACGCCAACCGAATCTATCAGCAAACGGGTTTCCACAAAATCATAAATTTCCTTTCCCTGCTGCAGGGCCGGATCCATTTTTTCTAAAGCATAAGAGATGATCTGCTCGATCTCCTGCATCACATAATCATCTTTCACCATTTTTTCATACGTTAGTTTCAAGGCATCAAAATCAGCTTTGGTTAGCCGCTGCGGAAAATTTTGCTGCATCAGCACTTTGTTGTTTTTAAAATGCAGCAGGTTGTTGTAGTGGAAGATGAGGTCGCCCAGATCAGGATACAACTGACTGCTGCGGAAATGTTTGTTGATGTGTTGCAGGTAAGCCAGCAAAACATATTTTTTGTGCTCAAAATCAATTGAACCTTCAATAAACCAGTTGATACCTAATGCCTTCATTTATTGCTCCTTTCAAAAATCAAAAGTTAAATAAAAAATCACATTTTTGCAATGATGCAAAAAGGAAACCTGTTTTTAATTCCAGTACCGCTTGCTGATGAAGCCGGTTTAAAATCTTTTACGCCTTTTTTAAAGGAAAAGATTAACCATATCAACGAATATATTGTTGAAAACGAAAAAACTGCACGTAAATTTTTAAAAGAAGCAGGTTTAAGGACTGCGCAGGCCGATTTAACGCTGCACGATTACGGCAAACACCAGCGTGGCGGCAGTTTATCTTATTTTTTTGGTGGATTGGAAGCCGGAAAAGATGTGGGTTTGATGAGCGAAGCCGGTTGCCCTGGCGTTGCCGATCCGGGAGCGGATATTGTTGCAGAAGCACATCGGCGGGGCATAAAAGTAGTGCCATTAGTTGGGCCAAGCTCGATCTTATTGGCGTTGATGGCTTCCGGTTTTGATGGCCAGCGTTTTGCTTTCCACGGCTATTTGCCGATTGATAAAGCGGAGCGTTCCCGAAAAATTAAAGAGTTGGAAGGTTTTTCCGAACGTTACCAGCAAACCCAAATTTTTATCGAAACGCCTTATCGCAATAACCAGTTACTGGAAGAAGTTTTAAAAAGCGCGCATCCGAAAACGCTGCTTTGCATTGCCTGTAATTTAACCGCTGCCGATGAAATGATTGCTACCAAAGATATTGCCGAGTGGCGGAAGCAAACATTAGACCTGCATAAAAAGCCAACCATCTTTCTGCTGCAACGCTTATAAGTTTTATGCCGATAAAAGAAGCATCAGCGAGAATTTGAGCAAGGCTTCAACTATTTCATGGTTTTTTCGTTCCTGAAAAATGATCCCTGCCGAAGGCCATTATCCTGTTTTAATTGTTGGCGCCGGGCCTTCCGGATTGATGATGGCGGCGCAACTCCTTCGTTACGGCATCCAACCGATCATTATCGATATTAAAAAAGGGCCAACAAGCCAATCGCGTGCTTTAGCTGTGCAAGCGCGTTCGATGAAAATTTACCGGCA
>JAABUS010006606.1_pt1 | contig 13965 bp, 10 predicted proteins | sample 5560161 | NCBI WGS metagenome assembly JAABUS01 (sample SAMN10711885, study PRJNA513376) | rock metagenome | isolation source: Antarctica rocks | place: Antarctica: Victoria Land, Trio Nunatak nord | collected 2016-01-04 | reverse complement strand
TTACAGGGGAATTGTTCCACAGCCGGGTTGACCAGATGGTAAAGAGGCGTCTGGAGATTCCCTCTCGTATTACGGTTACGCGAGAAGAGCATTTCGTATCCCCAAAAGCACGGCCGAGTTTTCCCCTATCATCTCCCGGGTTCCCCACGGATTCCCTGCGTTTTCCCTGCGAAGGCAATCTGTTCTGTGGTACAACTACAAAGCTACTTCCTGCTGCGCGCTGACAGCTGCGCCTCAGGCGGCCGCTTCGCGGCACCCGCAACTGTTCACGGCATGCCTCGTTTGATCAAAGGCCCTTATACCGTCCCGTCCGACGCCAACCACACAGGCGTTTAGCTGCTGCGCGATCTCGTCGATCTTCCTAGAAAAGAGTACCAGAGGGCCGGCAAGAGAGGGCCTAGGGATCTTTCCGACGAGAGATGCCTCGAGTTTCACGCCAAGAGGGCCAAGGTGGCTGTTCACAAACCTGGAAAGGGCATATTCAACAGTGAGTACATCATAGTGCAGATTGCAGACAGCGAAGAAGTAACCAATGAGCCAACGAGCCCAAGTGTAGCAGCAATGACCCAGCTGTAATAGTGCCAGCAACAAGAGTTGTCATACTCCCATATGGCGCCGTAAAACCGGCAGCAGAAACAGTGCTTGCCGTAAAGCAAATTGTGTTGCAAACAAAGCTGCCGTCGTTACTGTTCCTGCAGTCACTGACAAAATACTTCCATAAGTAGAAGAAAACGAACTCGCAACAAGAGTTGATGCAGACACAGATGTCAAATTAGCCAAACTTGCTGTCAGTGATCCGGCTGATATAGTTGATGCGTTTGCATATGTCACACTGTTGCTGATAGTGATGCATCTGTGATTTTGAATGCTGTAAGAACCGTCAAACTACCAACCGGCGCGGACAATGAGGCAGCTGTTAGTGTGGTAGTTGCCAGGGTAACAATATTTCCTAAATTTGCAGACAAGCTATTGGTTGTGATTGTGGATGCTGCGAGAACTGTCAAACTACCAAGCGGGGTTGACAATGATGCAACTGTTACTGTAGATGCTGCTAGACTGGTTATATTTCCAACGTTCGCAGACAAGCTATTGGTTGTGACTGTGGATGCTGCAAGAACTGTAAAACTACCAACCGGGGCTGAAAAGGATTTCGCTGTCAGTGTAGTTGTTGTTAGGGAAACAACATTCCCTAGATTTGCAGACAAGCTAGAAGTTGTGAGTGACATCAACCTACCACCCGGGGCTGACAATGATGTAGCTGTTATTGTAGAAATTGCTGTACCGTCAAACTACAAACCGGGGCTGACAATGATGCGGCTGTGATTGTGGATGCTGCCAGTACCGTCAAACTACAAAGCGGGGCTGACAATGATGCAGCTGTTACTGTAGATGCTGTTAGACTAGTTATATTTTCTACATTTGCAGACAAGCTATTGGCTGTGATTGTGGATGCTGCAAGAATTGTCAAACTACCAACCGGAGCCAAAAGGGATCCAGCTGTTATTGTAGATGCTGCTAGACTAGTTATATTTCCAACATTTGCAGACAAGCTATTGGTTGTAATTGTGGATGCTGCAAGAATTGTCAAACCACCAACCGGAGCCGAAAGGGATCCAGCTGTTATTGTAGATGCTGCTAGACTAGTTATATTTCCAAAATTTGCAGACAAGCTATTGGTTGTAATCGTGGATGCTGCAAGAACTGTCAGACTACCGTCCGGAGCTGACAAAAATGAAGCTAATATCGTAGATGCTGCAAGGGAAATAATATTTCCCAGATTTGCAGACAAGCTAGAAGTTGTGAGTGACGTCAAACTACCAATCGGGGCTGACAGTGATGCAGCTGTTAGTGTAGTAGTCGCTAGAGAACCAATATTACCTAGGTTTGCAGACAAACTACCAGTCGTTACTGTTGAACTTGCAAGAACTGTCAAACTACCAAGCGGAGCTGACACAGATGCAGCTGTTATCGTAGATGCTGCAAGGGAAATAAGGAAATTCTGGTGTTACAGAAACCCAACCGTACAAAGGCTTGACATTTGTTGCACACTTGTGTTGAGGGACAGCAGCGCATATGCAGACAGGACGCACAACCTCAGTAGGTTTTAGGGTTGAACACAATTTTGCCTTCTTTCATTCTTTGAAATGGCTCCCTATTACCAGATCAATACCTAAAAGTTAGCGCTGACTTGGAAGATGGACTTTTTCTGCGATTCACCTGGGGACCTCTTGACCCGCAATCATTTCTGACTTCCGTAAAGCTACATACTAAGCGTGGTCCCGATTTACGATTTCTACAAGCATTTAAAAGCCCATAAAAAATTACGGGTCCAGAATGTAATTTCTTAGCTGGAAGCTGAGACCCGTAGCACAAGCGACATATTCAACGGCACCCTACAATTTATGAACTAAATCTTCTTACTTTGATAACATTTTATGACATAAATTGTAGCTCTAAATATTTGATTCAGAGTTAATAGAGAACTGTGAACTCTTTGATACAAACTTGCGGGAAATCCTTGCGGCAAACCAAACTTCACCAACCTCACATAACTCATGATCCATCAAGACTTTAACACTTGTTTTCTTTTAGATAAGTGAGCCCCGATTGATGATACTTTACAATCTGTCAAAGCCCGTAAAAAATTACGGGTCCAGAATGGAAGTTCGAAGCTGGAAATTGAGACCCGTAGCACAAGCGACATATTTAACGGCACCCTACAATTTATGAACTAAATCTTCCTATTTTGTTGACATTTCATGACATAAATTGTAGTTGTAAATATTTGATTCAGAATTCATAGAGAACTTTGAAACTCTTTGATACAAACTGGCGGGAAATCCTTGCGGCAAACCAGACTTCACCAACCTCACATAACTCATGATCCATCAAGACTTCATCACTTGTTTTCTTTTAGATAAGTGAGCCCCGATGGATGATCTTTTACAATGTGTCAAAGCCCGTAAAAAATTACGGGTCCAGAATGGAAGTTCGAAGCTGGAAGTTGAGACCCGTAGCACAAGCGACATATTCAACGGCACCCTACAATTTATGAACTGAATCTTCCTATATTGATGACATTTTATGACATAAATTGTAGCTCTAAATATTTGATTCAGATTATAACCCTAAACCCTAAACCCCAAACCCCAAACCCTAAACCCTTCAACCCTGTAGTCATCTGGCGTGGCCTCGGTACAAATGTATCGAGATCGCAAAAGCTTGAGACACAACTGTGAAACGTTCACAAGCTAGCCCGGATGCACGAAACTCTCCACACACAACTGCGGAATTCAAGCTACAATTTTGAACTATTTACAGGCTAGCCTGTAAGTATGGGTGCATCTGTGGAAGCAAAGCAGTCTCCACACAACAGTGGAAACCAGATATGCAGGATAAGACTCAGCACGGGACAGACTGTCTCATTCCAAAAGAGACTGTTTGATTTTGGGACCTGTTTGTTGAGACAGACAGTACACAAGATCCAATGTGTTGCAGATGTGGCCAAGCATCATGGGATTTGAGCACTCAGTGGACTAGCATGTACACTCGTGCCGGCTTGAGACAGCTGTTGTCCAGTTTGAAGACAGGACGTCGCGGAATGTCCACATTTGAGACACTTTTACGAAAATCTATCATTCTGCGGCCCAGTGCAATGCCACACAAGCTTAGTTTATAAAATGTGGGGTTCTTGCATATATATCAATGTTGTAGATGTGGCAAAACATTGCGGGACTGGAGCACTCAATGGACTGGCATAGACGCTGCCAACTCCACTGTTGTTCAGTTTCAAGACAAAACGTCGAGCAATGCCCACATTCTAGACATTTTAAAAAAAAAGTTTGCAGAAGTTTACTATCCCACACAAGCAAGCCCGTAAAAAGATTGCACGCTATCTGTGATCCCACACAAGCAAGCCTGTAATGAGATTGCGGGCCATCTGCAATCCCACACAAGCAGCCCGAAAGAGGAGTGCGGGCCATCTGTCTAGTCATCTGTCACGGGTATCAATGCAAAACAAATATCCACCTATGTTTTACATCCTATACCACCTTATAGTTTAGTTTCTTAAACGTGGGGTTCTTGCATATAGATCAGTTTGTTGTAAATGCAGCAACAGGTTGTGGGACTTGATCACTCATGAGCAAGTCAGCAGTGCTGTGCCCACTAGCAGTGTACGCAAGTCCACAAGCACAATCCCAAATCAAGCTCATCTGCAATTTGTCAATGGTTGCGCTAAGGGAGCTTGAGATTGCTGCCATTGAGTCCAAATCCGATGTGGCCAACATGAAATCTGCCAACACTCAACAATTGGTTGTTTACTTGCAGGGTTGACATTGACCCAAAAAATGGTGACAATCTTCAATGACTACATCAGTGTAGATGGGGGTGTATCTACACTCTGGGGGTGTAATTCATTCCTTCCTTCCTCCAAAAGTGGTAAAGCAACAGCAGCTGACAAAAAACATTACAAAGGTTCCTTGCGGGATAGGCTTGGGGTGGCTTCAGCTTGATAGTTGCAGCTTTGCTCATTGTACTCTACTGCACTTTTCTTCTGGCGATTCAGGCTCCGGCAGGACCTTCCACGAGAGTCAGTGTCATAGTGTGCTCCACATCACCGCCAGTGCCCAGTGTTACACAGTGGGACCTTGTTGCACAAAGAGAACTCTTTTTTCTTCCTCCAAAAGTGCTTCCTCTTGTTCTAGCTGGTGTCTCATCTCATGCTTCTTCCTGATCTCTTGCAAACAACATGCAAATGTCTGCTGGCGGCTGTGCTCCACAATGCTAGCAAAAGGCTTTTTGACCTCTGTATCATACAACTCCATTGTGAGAATGGACAATGGCTCCGAGATAGCCTGCTTCCAATGATTTAAGAATTGGCCTTTGCTTTCAGAGACCATGAGCTCAGCCATCACAGTGAGGCCCGCAGTCTTATTACATGATTGCTTGGCATTGATGTTGTGTACAGTGTGTAGATTCTAGATGCTCCATCCGGGCTAGCATGTGAACATGTCACAGTTGTGTCCTGATTCCTGTGATACTTTTGATGCCTTGACTCCTTGCGTACACTCGATATCAGACAGTTCGTCTGGAAGTCAGACCGCCTGTCTTCAAATTGGACAGTCTGTCCCGTGTTGAGTCTTGTCTTGCAGTTCTGATACCATAATTGTATGTGGAGAGTTTGTGCATCCGGGGTAGCATGTCAAGAATTCACAGTGTGTCTTGGGTCCTGCGATACTTTTGTTGCCTAGAGTCCTTGCGTACACTCAGTCTCAGTACCAGACAGTGTGTCCAGAGACAGACAGCCTGTCTTTTGGGTTACAACAAGTCCCGCAGTCGTATGAGGAAGTTTGTGAATGACTAGCATGAATATTTGACAATTGTGTGCCGAGTCTTGCAGTCTTGTAGGCTCACAGGAAAACTTTTGTTGCTTGAGTCGTTATGGAAAGTCTGTCTTAATATCAGATAAGTGTCTCAAAATCAGACTGTCTGTCTTGAAATCAGACAGTTCAGGCAGTTTGTCCCATGTGGTGATTTTTACGGGCTTGCTTGCATGGAATCATAGTTTTCCGTAAATTTTAGAAGGAGAACGTTTGAAATGTGGACAATCCTCAACGTCCTGTCTTGAAACTAGACAACGGCTGTCTTGAAGGGTTCTCTTGAGGACTAGGTGTTGTCACTTTCAGCGGAAGGACGGCAACTATGATGATGGTGTTCTGTCATGACATGCTAGCGCTTCCAATTGCAGCAAGCCTACACATTCAAGCATAGCATCAGACTCACGTTGTTATGGCGTGGGATACTTTGAAGCCCAGGTTCATGACCATTGTTTTTCATAGCGAACTAAAGCAAATGGTGGGTCGCCGTGCAGTAACATGATATTGTGATTTTCTGGCACGGTCCGGTCGCGCAGCAACCAAAACCAGTTCACAAGCGTGTTTGCACCTGGATTGACAGACAACTTTAATCCAATGTTTCTGCCTCTCAGGTGCCTAGTGGCTTCCTTTCCTATAGCATGGTGAAGCTTCAGCTTAATTGACATCAAGCACCATTTCTGGGTTGCTCTGGATGCCAGAGACAAGCTTTGTGACAATTGAAGTAGATGCTTGGCTTATAATCGCCAAGTCCAGCTTGCCTGTTTCCTCTCTGATGGCCAGCTTGGCTTGCGCTTCCTCTTCCCCAGCTTCCACCTCCTTGTGGGTTCTGTGAGGACCTTGGCAGGTCTTCTCATGTCTGCATCGAGTCTCTGCACTCTTCAAAGGTTTGCCACAATCTAATCTGCACTCGAATGTGCCGGCATCGCATGGAGTGCTCCAGTTTAAATGTTGTTGCCATGCCCAATTAGTTTTCGCAATGTAGTTGCATTTGTGGCATTTCTTCTTCACCATGTTTGTTGCTATACATACACTCAAGTTGCGTCTTCTTATGTGCATTTGCCTGCACACTACTCTTTTATGCGTTCTCTCAACCCGAAATCATTTCTGATCATTGATGTGTCAGCACAAAAAGTGCCAATAGCTTGCTACCGCTTTATTGCTCCGCTTTGATACCCCTCCCTCAACAACTTACAGATAATTGAGGTTGGTCACCAGGAGACTGTCACCAAGAGAGGATCACCAAGAGGAGGTCATCTCTCAACCCGCAATCATTTCTGACTCCTGTAAATTGTTTACAGATAAGGCCCCCCCGGTTGATGTTTTCTGCAATTATGTCAAAGCCCGTAAAAAGTTACGGGTCCAGAATGGAAGCTGGATGTTAAGACCCGTAGCACAACTGACATATTCAACAGCAGCCTACTATTTATGAACTAATTGTTCTTATTTCAATGACAACTTATGACATGAAATGTAGCTCAAATTTTTTGATTCAATGTTAAAAGTGAACTTTGAAAGCTTGAAATGATGTTCTACAAACTTGCCGGAAGCTCCTTGCGGCCAGCAAACTTCACTTCACCTTATTTTCATGAAGAGTATTGGCACTCGTGATGGACACATGAAAGGCTGCACTTACACGTTCAGTTGTTTGAACTGTTCTTGCCCGTGAAAGTTGTTCCGGCAAGCCAACCGCACAAGAGCCTTGTTGTCAGTCCTTAACACTTCCAACACTTGACAATCTGCTCAAGGTCAGCAGCGCATATACAGACAAAGACGTTTAGTCGGTTGTAGAGGTGAGACAAATCATATATGAATATGAGAGCAAAGTTGTTGCATTTTGTCAGATTCTTGTATTTTGTGTTCTGAAGTTTGAAAAGTGGCTGTAACTGGTGTGATTGAACAAAACATGTAGATGTAAAATTTGGGTTGCGCAAATGTTTTTTGAAAAACTAGTATGAATTGGCTGAAGTGGTCAGCTCAACAAGCGAGTATCTTTCACATGAATTCAATAACCTAGATGGCAAGCGTCTTTGCCGGTGACTTTGTGTGCTAGCACCTACGTGTTAGCTTGACAAATTAGACCACAAGCCAGGTGAACCTTGTTGAGGAACCATGTACTTCCAGCAAAAGGTCATTCTGCACTTTTCAGACAACTTGCTGCATGCACTCACGGCTAGTATACAACTTGCCAGATACACATGCACACTCATGTCACTCCATCAGCCTGCTTGCTAACACCTCTTAACTGGATAACATACTATACACTGATTATTGGCACAAACATCTTGGTAGTAATGCTGGCTGGCATAAATGAAAGATCCTAGCAGGTGTTGCAGTCAATGTATGATGTACTCGTGAAACATTTACAACACAACCACTGCGTTCTGGCTGTGCTGTACACAGTACTTGGTGACTGAGCCAACAAAAAATTTGGTGATTGCATTCTTGCTTGACTTTGTCAGTAATGTGAAGGCTGCATCAAGCTCTGCTGCTTGCTTGCATATGGTCTCACCAATCAGTGAAGTAGAACTGCCCAGAACCCTCTTCATGTGCAGAACTGGTTTTAGGTTCACCTTGCTCAAGCGAGGCTGCACGACCTCCTGTAGAAACTTCCTTGCCTCTGCCTCCTGCAACCCAATCTAGGGTCACAGATTGACTACAAGCACCGCGACCAGAAAGGAAGCAATAACGCACAACCTGTGCAATGAATACTAAAGAATGCAACCAAAGTTTGTAGTGACGACCTTGATAACAGACCGTCCGACAGGTTAGGATTTATGCAGGTCAAGATACAAGAGCAGCTTCAACAGTGTAAGGCTCAGTGAGATAGTACCAATCAATGATACCTGCTCTTCACTCAGGGCGTCACTGGTCTCATAGGCAAAGGCAGCAGCACCAGCGCCCCCAGGCAAAGCAGCTGCCTCAACTGCCTGGATATGCAGGATGTGCAGCGTGTAGTCGGGCCCTGCACACTTAAGCAGGGCAGTGAACCCTGACAAGTTGCATTATCGCTGAATAAAACGCCGATTGCCACAGTCAAGAACTCACAAGCAGTCACAAGCTTAGGGCTGTTCGCACCGTGAAAGTGTTTAGCTGCGAAATCTACCAGACGCAAAGTAGCCTGCGCGTCGTCCGTCGAGTCAGATTCCGAGGATTTGTCAGACCTTTGTGGCCGCAACGCAGACGACAATGTTTTGCAAGCGGCTACTGAACATAAGTAAGGGATAGCCGTGGCATACCTCTGAGTTATCCACAGCAACCAGGACGTTCATCCTTGACAGTTGGGCAAGTCGGGTAGTAGTGAAAAATCAGACGTCGGAAAGTTGAGGAACCCTCTGCGGGGCATCAGGACACTTTAGTCACCAGCAGCATCGGAATATTCTGCTGTGTACATCCAGCAACGCATCTTTTGCATCTTTTGATTATTAGAATGTGCCATATACAGGGTTTTATACGTTACAACCTAGGAAGAAGGAGATTAGGGTTGACACGTGGTCACACAGTATCAGTCACACGCCAGCAGGCATGCAAACATAGCGGACAAACAATATGCTCAAGCTGTACGTCGAACGCAATCATCCGGTTCAGCGACGACCTGTCTCTCCTGATCCTGAGTCCTTATTTACCATAACCAAGGCGCTCAGTGCGCTTCGTGCTGTTTGTGACGTACAATGTCTACAGTCGCTAACGGAGTGTCAGGTACATGCCCAGCCGCTCTTGTGCTGCGTGCACGGTACTTGCTGCATATCGAAGTCGATATTCACTCTGACTGCAAACGATTGCGACTGAAACCGTATGTATTCGTGTCGTATGCTTGCATGCGCAGATATCTCCTCACCGCAGACAAAGTTACACCGGCTCCTGTACCAGTCTGTGTTGCAGACCCCAAGTTTCCTTTCAGCAGGCCCTCAGGCACGGCTCCACCTGCTGAGTATGCCAAGCTGCGAAAGCAGTGCCCCCTCTCGCAAGTCAGGTTGTGGGACGACAGCAAGATGTGGATGGTGGTGCGTCACAAGGATGTCTGTGACGTTCTGAATGACCCTAGGTTTAGCAGGGTGCCAAGGCCTCTTGCTCGCGCTGTGGCCTTATTGCGCCTGTGCTGTGTCAATTGCCATCTGTATATATTCTGTGCCACTGTGTTACCTAAAGATTCATCTGTAAGATGTGCTTCTCGCTTTCTGCATCTACATCGTTTGCTTGGCTGTTGCCACTCATGCCAAAACCTTCAGGATGATGCACATGACACCTGGCATTCTCCATACATGGTATATACTGGTGTATTGTAGCTTCCAGAAATCAAAACCATATTGTGGCAAAGAGTGCGGCCATCATCGTCAAGAGGATTGCAGAGGCCATTTCACATGTTCCGAGGCATTACATACATCAAGTCACTGCGGTGTTAATCACTGTGACTTATATACTGTGGCAATGCTACAGGTTCGTACACACCCTGGCTTCCCGGAGCTAACCTCTGGTGGTAAGGCCGCAGCTGCTCACAGGGCAACGTACGTCGATAAGGATGCTCCCGAGCACACCAAGCAAAGGTCAGCTGCCACCTCATATACCGTTACAAACAGCTGCCTGTTTTCCGTTTCTGTTCCATGCTGCATCTGCCTGACTACGTACATGAAACCATGCTTGTGTTTGCTCCACCAGCTGCAGTCAATGCGTCAGCATGCTGTCAGCCTGGCCTCTGCATCCTGTGTGTGCGTGTGTTTACATGTGGGGCTGTCCGTGTGGGCAGGCGCTGCATCAGATGCCATCATGGATGTTGAGCTGTGCCCATATATGTAGTGTGATGGTGTCTTGAGCATGCAGCGCATTGTTTTGTGATGGCACACATTGTTCAATGCTTCTGTTGCCGATGTACATGCACCCTGCTGAAGCTTTCAATGCTGCCCATACTTCACATACCAGCAAACATGCATGCTTATGTGTTGCAGAGGCATGGTAGAGCCCTTGTTTGACCCCAAGAACATTGACAGCCTCCGGCCCAGCTTCCAAAAGACTGTTGATGAGTGTCTGGAAGAAATGATCAAAGGTGGCTGCCAGGAGCCTGTGGACCTGGTGGAAAAGTTTGCTCTCCCTGTTCCAACCCAGGTATCTTCTCAGCAGCACATGCTTCACTGGGTGCATAACTTTCTTACATGACGCTTTATTTTTCGGTCAGCCTTTTTCCTTTGCTGTCACAGATGTGTGACTGCCTTAACGTGAATGCACACAAGCTGTTGGGGCTTTAGAGTAGAACATGAGCTTCTGTATTATGCAGCCGTGACAGCGTTTGCTGTTGCACATTGGGTGCAGGCGCATTCTGTACGCTCAAGGTGGAAACCTGTCTGTCTGACACTGGTGCATGTGTGACTGCAGATCATCTACAGGCTAATGGGGATCCCAAAGAAAGACATGGACTTCCTGACAAGCAAAAACGCTGTGCGCACCAGTGCCAGTGGAACTGCTAGAGACAAGTCTGCAGCCAGCAAGGACCTCAATGAGTATATAAGCAAATTGGTGAGTCGCTACCGTTGCTTGGCATCATGCTGTGGTTGACTTCCCTTTTGCAACATTGTAGAGTATTGTCATTGTGATGTTGCAACTTCTTCAGACCAGCCCAGTATGCACACAATTGCACAGCAGCATTCTTGCACTGTGCAGATTCCAGTTAAGAAGCATGTATGCATGGGCATCAGGAGCAGTAATGCAGTGAAGGGCAGCTCAGCAAGCAGATGTGCAAGCGACTGAGTGCATGTTGTAGGTGGACAGCAAGGTGAAGGAGCCAAAGGATGACCTTATCAGCAAGCTTGTTGTGGAGCAGGTGGGCATGACCATCTCTGATGTGTATGCGCTGTTTTATGACCATGCTTTTTGCCATTCACAGGCGCTGTAAAGCATTTTGGCTACTGTCTGCATGTCAGGAATGAAGTACCATGCGTCTTACACCCTGCTGTAACATCCAGGTGCATATATCAGGCATCAAATTGCATACTGCGCTGAAGCTGCTACACCCAAGTAATGCTTTATGTGGTTGCAGATGAACAAGGGTAACCTGGATCATGAAGATGTTGTGCACCTTCCTGCATCTGGTTGCTGGCAATGCCACCATGGTCAACTTGATTGCACTGGTGAGTGGCAGAACACAATGCACATGCTGCCTTGCATGCAGCAGCATTGTACGCTGACAAAAGTACTATGTGCAATGAAAATGTCTATGCCTAATGGAATACTGGATGTGGAGCTTCTTGGCCAGGTGCCCCTCTTTGTGCCCTGTGATCTCATCTCTGCTATTGTGGTTGCCTGCTAGCAATTCCACCTGCCCTCCTGAGCCACACTGCAAGCTCAGCAGCGGTTTAGGGTCAGTGATCAAGGTTGTCACACATGTACAGTGTGTTTGGTCCCTGCACCTGGCTTGCTGACAAGCTGCTTGACAGTTAGCTTCTGCCATTGCTGTGATGGCATGCTGCGGTTCATGTGCGGCAACAACATTTCAGTGCTTGATGTGTATGTTGTGGACTGAGCTTATGCACAACTGGCATAGCTCGTGTCTACATGCCTGTCAGGTGTAGCGGACTGCAGGAAAGCACAGGTTCTGCAATGCCATTCCTGCCTCACTGGGAGTTGCTTTGCTTCAGGGTACCCTGCCTCCTGGAGCATCAAGTACAGAAATTTTACTGCTACCATACATATTACATACAACTTCACACATGATTGCGGTCTTGTATCTGACCAGTCGTGGGATGCAGTGCTTTACATTTGCATACTGCTATCATTCAGGTGGTGAAGAAGAATGAAGGCATCTATGCTTCAAACATGTCAGCCAACAGGGATGAATCAGTCTTTAAGGACCCCGACACCTTTGACATCCACCGCAGCCTGGGACCCCAACTAGGCTTTGGCTATGGTGCCCATGTTTGTGTTGCAAGGTGGCTGGCCCGCGCAGAGCTCCAGTGTGTCTTTGGTAAGCCCGGTGTCACTGACTTTCCCTTTATGCATATCAGTCAATATCCTCTCAGTGCATCAGTCTGAAAGTGTAGAGGGATGTTGTTTTGCCTTGCGCACTGCTGTGTAAGCTGTGTTGTCAGCCTCAGTATAGATGACGGTATACAATCCGAATCCTTACCCTCTCCCAAAAGCTCCTAGACTTTAGGCTGCTGTATAGCTTTAGTAAACACAAATCTGGGGCCTTCAACTGCAAAGATTGTTATGCTGAATGTATGCAAACAGGAGATAGCTGTATTGCAGCAATGTCTGGGGAAGATTGCAAAATCTGCAGGTTTGTCAGTCACACATTGCATCACATGCCTTGCTGTTGAGCTTTCTTATAAACAAGTCCAATCCTGTGTTGCAGGCACAATCTTGCAGAAGCTGCCCAATCTGAAGCTGGCAATGCCGTTTGACAAAGTGAAGTACTCCGAGCCAGACCAGGATGTTGGCATCACGGAACTGCCTGTCACGTGGTGACAAATGCAACCTCCTTTCGCAACACACACTACATGTAAATACGTTGGTAAGCTGCTGAAGTTGACCAGTTGCAGTTGTAAGCGAAGCAAGTAGCAGACGGCCTATGCATTGGATACTGCAGCAGCAAATTGGAATTGTTGCAACACTTTGCACCCTGATGGACCGAAAGTCCGCCAGTTGTTGATATTTGCAATGTAACAATGAGTGCCAAAGGCGGTAGCATGTACATCTGGGAGCACCTGGCAAAGGGTGCACTGGATGCGAAAGGTTACTGCTCACCTCTGTAAATTATGATGCTGCCTAGGCGGCTCCCAAAGATTTCTCAGTGTCACAAGAGCTCACTGTTGGTCTACAAGTTACTCTTAGCAGTACAATCCTGTAATGGCAATTCTTGTTACACCAAGCTGGAATCGCATGTACCACAGCCAGCAGCTGGATGTGTGAGAAGCTGTGTAGTTTGTGTCCAGGGAAAACCACAACCTCCAACGCTGCACATTCCTGATGCATGTTGTGTACGCATGCTCTCACACACCAAAGTTTTTGAGGTGCTTAGCAACTGATTATGTCCCCGTTGGCTGCGCCATAGGGCGGCACCTTTTGCCAGCAAGAGCTTTGAGGTTTCTTCCACATTGTCCGCAATGAGAGCCTGTGAAAGTGTACTGAAGCACCTTCTTGGCAAGCCTTTTCAGCCAGAAGTCAAGAGCTTCTCCCCACACCTGGATGTGGTGCAAAGACTTGCAGGCAGCCTTCTGTGTAATTGTTATTTCCTGGATGATTGCACTGCAGAATCTAGAACAATCTTTAGGGTCTGGTCCTGCTCACTCAGGCAGCCATGTCAGTTCTGGAGGTGTTGTCAGTGTGGACAGATCTACAAGCTTCGCATACCCAAATCGATTGCAGATTGTCAACTTTGCTCTTAGGGAGCTTGGGAGCGCAGCCATCAAGTCTAAATCAGATGTAGCCAAGATGAAAGCAGCTGACGTCAAAATGTTGGCTGAGTATTTGCAACAACATCTTGACCATGACCCACAGAACGGTGAGCCTCTGGACTTTGACAAAGACTGTGTGATGGTGGGCGGCGCCTATCCATATTCAAAATCTGGCAACCCGACAGCAGCTGATATAAAGCAGGGCC
>JAABUS010006605.1_pt1 | contig 13966 bp, 9 predicted proteins | sample 5560161 | NCBI WGS metagenome assembly JAABUS01 (sample SAMN10711885, study PRJNA513376) | rock metagenome | isolation source: Antarctica rocks | place: Antarctica: Victoria Land, Trio Nunatak nord | collected 2016-01-04 | reverse complement strand
GTGCCGCAGATGCAGGCGGCGGGCGGCGGCGCGATCGTCAATATCGCCTCGGTCCACGGCTTGCTGGCGGTACGGCGGCGGGTCGTCTATGACACCGGCAAGGCGGCGGTGATCGGCCTTACGCGCCAGTTGGCGGTCGATTTCGGGCCGCTTGGCGTTCGCGTCAACGCGATCTGCCCCGGCCTGATCATCACCGAGCGCTCGAAGGAGCATTTCGAGTCCGATCCCGAGCGGGTCGCCTTCTTCGCCGATCAATATCCTGTGCGGCGTGTCGGTCGCCCCGATGATATCGCCGGGGCGGTCGCATTCCTTTGTTCCGACGATGCGTCATTCATCACTGGCCAGTCGTTGGTAGTCGATGGCGGGATGACAACCCAGTTGCAGGAAGATTTCGGCGTCCGGCAGGGACGATACGCGCAGGATCATCCCGAACTGAAGGTTGGGTTTTGACGATCGTGCCCCTGTCGTTGGGATTATGGCTGGCGGCTGAAGCCGCCAGCCAACGTTGGCCTCTAGCCCTGACCTTCACCTCGTGCCGCGTTGACAATGTCGCGCGAGGCGTTAGCATGGTGCCGTACCCTGGAAATCCCCAATATCGATGACGCTAGGTGTGACGCTAGGCGTGAGGAGTGCCGTATGGCCGAGGTAATCGTGATCGGTGGCGGCGTGGTCGGTCAGTCCGCCGCCTATCAGTTGGCCTGCGACGGCGTTGCGGTGACATTGATCGACCGGGCCGATGCCGGGCAAGCGACGGCGGCGGGGGCCGGGATCATCTCGCCCGGTACCGGCGCGCTCGGCGCCGGTCCGTTGTTGCCGTTGGCTTCGGCAGCGGTCGCGTTTTATCCCGAACTCCTGGCGCATCTCGCCGAGGATGGCGAAACCGATACCGGCTTTGCGATCTGTGGCGGCCTGTTCGTGGCGACGAACGAGGAAGAGGCGGCCCAACTTCCCGTGCGGTTCCGCGCGATCGGGGAACGTCGCGCTGCCGGACTGCGGAATATCGGCGAGGTTACCCTGCTCGATGGCCGCGCGGCACGCCGACTCTTCCCGCCCCTCGCCGATATCCCCGGCGCGATCCACCTCAGCGAGGTCGGGCGGGTGAATGGTCGGCTCCTGCGCGATGCCCTGCGCCGGGCGGCGGTGCGTCGCGGCGCAACGCTGATAGAAGGGAGTGCGGAGGTCGTCCACAGTGGCGGGCGGGCGACCGGCGTGCGCGTCGCTGGGCGCGAGATCGCCGCCGCTGCCGTGATTATCGCCGGTGGTGCGTGGACGAATCTGCTTGGTGCGGCGCTCGGTGTGACGTTGCCGATCTATCCGCAACGGGGGCAGATCATGCATCTCGATCTGCCGGGTGTTGTGACGACGAAGTGGCCGGTTATCCTCGGCTTTCACTCGCACTACATCCTCGCTTTCCCAGAGTCGCGGGTCGTGGCTGGGGCGACCCGCGAGTACGACTCCGGCTACGATCCCCGAATGACGGCGGGTGGTGTCCACGAAGCACTCGGCGAGGCGCTGCGCGTGGCCCCCGGCCTCGCTGGCGCGACCCTGCATGAGGTGCGGATCGGTCTGCGTCCGGCGAGCCCCGATGGCCTGCCGGTCCTCGGCGCGCTGCCTGGGTTGGACAACGTTTTTGTCGCCACCGGCCACGGCGCGTCCGGCCTGCAACTTGGTCCACAGTCCGGCGCGATGATCGCGGGGCTGGCGCAGGGGCAGGCTGCCCCGATCGACCTTGCGCCGTTCGCGGCGACGCGGTTTGCTGAATGATTGGCATGGTGTCGAGAAGGCCGAGCGCCGGAGCATTCCAATCGATAGGGTTGACGCGCCTGCTGTGAGTGGTGCGTGGGGCCGTTACGCCTCTGCCTCGTCTCGTTTGCATACCGTTGGCAACCGACCGCCGAGCAGCGCAGGCCCGGTGATGTGCATCTGCGTGATCTGCCCGCCTGCGTCTTCCTCAAAGGTGACGCTGAATGGCAACGATGCGAGGACGAACGTGTTGGCCCCTTGTGGCAGTAGCGGGGTGCGCGGCCAGATCTGCGGCACACCGTCGAGGAGTAGGACGCCATCCTCCACCGCGAGTGACGCGGTTCCTGCTGCACTGAGCGTTGTGTAACGGTAGCTGCCCACGTAGCGCGCGAGTGACGCTGTCGGGGCCGCTTGCCGCGCCGGTGTGTGGAGGTCGAGGAAACGGTGGGCTTGCTGCAAATACCTGTCCCATTCCCCGGCGGTCGTGTCGATGGTGAGGGTCGGCAGATCGGCAGCGGCGCACGCCGCGTCGGTCAGTTCGCGGTAGGCCGTCCAGTAGCCGACCATCCCGGCGAAACCGTGTAGCCCCAGGCGTCGGCCATAGGGCGACTCGGTGCCCTGTCTGGTGAGGTGCGCTTCGGTCTTCCCACCCCGGCGCGCACAGATCCGGGTCAGCGAACGGGCGATATCGCCTTGCCGGAGGTAGATGAGCGCGGGTTGTAGCGGCGCGATGATCCGCAAAACGTCCGTGATATAGCCCCTGATCTCGGCGTCCGGCAGATCGAGCGGGAAAAGGCTCCAAGTCAGGTAGCCGAAGAGGCAACTGTCGATGACCACAACGCGCTCATCCGCCGCCACGAGTGCCGCGAAGGTGCGCCACTGCGCCAGCGCCGCGTCAATGACCGCGCGATACCGCCCGTGCGTCAGATCGTCGCGCACCTGTGCGAGCGTGGCGGCGTCCTTGAACACGTAGATCGGATGCGCGGCCTCTTCCTCATACCACCAGCGCACTGCGATCCTCTGCGCGGCGATCGTCGCGGCCAGTGCCTGCGCGGTCGTGGACTTTCCCGAGCCGGGTATCCCCTCGATCAGGATGAGTTTGGTCGCGCGCATCGGCCCACCACTACGCGGCGGGGGCAGCGAAGATCGCTGCCCCCGCTCGATATCTGCGACTACTGCGGGCCGCTATGCGCTCGGCGCGGCCTGTTCGTGCGTGCGTGCGGCGGCTTCCATCAGGGCTTGGAGGCGGCTGACCATCGCTGCGGGGTTGGGGTGCAGCCCTTCGAGCAAGAGTGCGTTGTCGTAGAGTTGCTCGATCAGCAGCCCGACAAGCGCGCCATCCGCATCGGCGGCGGTGCGGCGGGCGAGATCGACGACCAATTGGTGGCCGCGATTCAGTTCCAGCGTCTTGGCCGGCACGCTGTAGTCGCGGCCCATCATCCGCTGGATCCGCGCCATGTCGCGCCCTGGCCCGTTGTCGGCGGAGACGAGTCGCGCGGGACTCGCTTGCAGCACGGTCGAGCCGCGCACGCCGCTGATCCGCTCGCCGAGGATCGCTTCGACGCGCGCCATCAGCGCCGCGAACGCCTCGTCGTCCACACGCGACTCCGCGCCGGTATCGTCACCGGGCAGCGTCAGGTCGGGGTCATCGAGATTCTTCAGCGGTTTGCCCTCGTATTCGCTCAACCCTTCGAGCATCACGCTATCGAAGACATCGGTCAGCAGGAGCGCTTCAAGATCGCGCGCCGCCAGCGCCTCCAGGTGCGGACTCTGCCGCGCACTCTCCAGGTCGCCCGCCAGCACGTAGTAGATCGCTTCCTGCCCTTCAGTCATCCGCCCGGCGTAATCGGCCAGGCTGATCAGCGTTTCACCCGCCGCCTTGGTGCTATAGAAGCGGAGCAGCGGCACGAGATCGCCGCGCACCGTCGGGTCGATGGCGATCCCCTCTTTGAGGAATGGCCCGAACTCGCGCCAGAAGATCGCGTACTTGTCGGCATCATCTTTCGCTAACTCACCGAGCGCCTTGGTCAGCCGCCCGGTGAGGGTGCGCCGGATCCGCTGGTGGACCTGCGTCCCCTGCACCGTCTCACGCGCGACGTTCAGCGGCAGATCTTCGCTATCGACCACCCCTTCGATAAAACGGAAGTGCGGCGGTAGCAGATCTTTCGTCTCTTCCTGGATTAGCACCTTGCGTGAGTAGAGCTTGATCTTCCCCTCGATCCGCCGTTCCAGCAGGCCGCGCTCGCGGGTGGCCGGGACGTAGAGGACGGCGTGGAGATCGATCGGCACATCGGTGGAGACGTGCATGTGCAGCAGCGGTTCGTTGTGATCGAAGGTCAGGTTCTCGTAAAAGCTGTTGTACTGCTCGTCCGTGACCTGATGCGGCTGCTGACGCCAGAGGGCCGTCTGCTGGTTCGCCTGCTCGCCATCGACGTAGACCGGGAAGGCGATGAAGTCCGAGTGTCGCTTGATCGTCTGCTTGATCCGCCAGGGGGTGGCGAACTCGGCGGCATCCTCGCGCAGCTTCAGGGTGATCGTCGTGCCGCGCTCCGCGCGCTCCGCGGGGCCGACGGTGAATGTCTCGTCGCCGCTGCTGCGCCATTCCGCCGCTTCGGCGTCGGGGCGGTAGGAGAGAGAGGTGACGATGACCTCCTCGGCCACGACGAACGCGGAGTAGAAGCCGACGCCGAACTGGCCGATCAACTGGCTCTTCTGACCGGTCTCCAACCCTTCCATAAATGCCTTCACGCCGGACTTGGCGATCGTGCCGAGATGCTCGGTCAACTCCTCGCCGGTCATCCCGATCCCGCTGTCGGCGATGGTGATCGTCTTGACGTCCTCGTCGACCGTGATTCGAATCGCCAACTCGGCGGCCTGATCGCGGGCCTCGCGATTCGTCAGCAACTCGAACTGCACCCGATGGAGGGCATCGGAGGCGTTGGAGAGGAGTTCGCGCAGGAAGATCTCGCGATCGGAGTAGAGCGAGTGGGCCAGGATCGTCAGCAGTTGTTTGACTTCGGCGCGGAAGGGGACTTGCGTCGCGTCCGCTTCTTGTGTCGGTGCCGAATCCGCAGACATAGATTTCCTCCGTGAGCGGGGCTAACAAAATTTCTGCCGAATGCAAAGTCATCCGACGCGCGCCATCGTTAGCACTCAAGCAGAAAGAGTGCTAACGGTTCTATATTAGTGATCTTCATGGATAGGCGCAAGGGGTGTTACGGCCAAAGCCTGTCAAAGGAGATAACAGTAAGAGATGTCGACATCCCTTTCTACATTTAGATGAGGTAGTAGTACTTTTAGGCTATATCACGAACCTAAATGTCTGTTTCAGGGCTGCTCGTGTACTAAGTAAGCAACGGGTTCGTGGCTACTCGTATGTCGAGCTTGACTGTTTGCCACAGCGCATGGTCGTTCGTGGAAGGAGAGGTATGCCACAAAAGTTTGGATCGTTGTGCTAGGCGGCACATTGTGACACTGACAAGGAGCAATGTATGGAACCAGTAGAGGTAATCAATGCCGCATTGCAACTTTTTCTGATCGCAATCATGGTCCTCTTCATCGCTGGTCTTGGTTGGTTAGTCGGTCGCCTTTTGGGGCGCTCGAAGAAAGGAGATGATCGGTAGCTATCGCCTTTTTCGTTCCCGGTATGTTGATCGTACAGGGCCTTCTGTTCAGCAGTTGTGTGTAACCCCTTTGCCCTTCTCTGCTCCCAGCAGTATCTTTGAAGGAAGAGAAGCGTAAGGCTATTTCGTGCAGGATCTGCCGGACAAGCTTATGACGTGGCTTTTCGGCTATCTGTTTGCGCTAATTACCCTATTGGCCTTTATCGCTTTTCTGCACTTTTCTCTGATCTTTTCTCAGCTGCGCAACCCTTCGGCGCTGCTCGGGCGTGCGAGCGCTGCTTGGCCCTGGGTAGCGGCCTTCACGCGGAGTTCGAGGACATCGCTGAGCGGCAGGACGGCGATCCCATTGGCTTCCAAAGCGCCGCGCACCGTGCGCGCCAGTTCGACCGCGCCGGGGGCGTCGCCGTGGATACAGATCGTGTCGGCCTGGATGTCGATCTCGCCACCGGTGAGGGTGGCGACTTTGCCGCGCAGGGTCATCCGCACCGCGCGGCGGGCGACCTGGGTGGGGTCGGTGATCATCGCCCCGGCAATCCGCCGCGAGACGAGGGTGCCATCGGCGTTATAGGCGCGGTCGGCGAATACTTCGCGTGCGAAGGCGACCCCGGCGGCGGCGGCAGCCCGCTCGATCGCCGAGTTGGGCAGGCCGACGATGATCAGATCGCGGCGATAGATCGCGACCGTCTGCGCGACCGCACGCGCAAGTGCGCCATCGACCGCGATCCGGTTATAGAGTGCGCCGTGGGGTTTGATGTGGCGGAGCGGTGTGCCGGCGGAGCGGCAGAAGGCATCCAGCGCGCCGAGTTGATAGAGGAGATCGGTGGAAACCTCGTCCGGGGTCATCACCATATCGCGCCGCCCGAAGCCGACGAGATCGGGGAAACTGGGGTGTGCGCCGACCGCAACGCCCTTCTCCTGCGCCAGCGCGACCGTCTCGCCCATCGTGCGCGGATCACCGGCGTGGAAACCGCAGGCGACGTTGGCCGAACTGACCCAGTCGAGCAACGCTTCGTCCTGGCCGAGGGTGTAGGGGCCGAAACTTTCGCCCATATCGCTGTTGAGGTCCACGGCGGCGATCATCTGCGTTTTCTCCCTGCCCGGTGGCGTTCACGGCGCGTACCACCGCATTCCTCCGGAACGAACACCTTAGATCCTGGTGCGTTGGGCATCGGTGGGTCGGTCCCTTGTATGATAATACGTGACGAAAGACCAGCGTATCGAGCAAAAGGCCGAGATTTAGCCAATAGTATGGGGTACTTTTCGCCTACGCCCAGCGACGGACCCGCGAATGCTTGTAGCGATCGGCGACCGGTTGGCTGTTTCGATACGGAAGAGTACTGATCAGTCGGGGGTATAGGCGGTGACCGACCTCGTGCAGCAACCGATGACGACCGGTGAATGGCCGTTCGTGTTCTCTTCGCGGCAGGCAACGGTCTTGCTGGCGGCGCGTGTCGCCGGGGCGACGACCGCCGCTGTCTCGCTCGATCTCGGCCTGACAACCGCGGACGTGACGCTGACGCTGGAGCACGTTGTGCTACCGCGCGAATCGTGGATCGGTTGGGACGATCTGGCGCTGATCGCGGCGCGCGAGGAGGCGTGTTTCGCCGTGCGCGCACCCGGCGCCATCGAGCGGATCGGACAGTTCTCCGAGGCGTTGAGCCGTCATTACAGCCTCTACCCCACCGCTGGTGCGCCGACACTGCTGATCGCCGGGTTCAGTATGCACCGGATCAAAGGGACCGACCCCTGGCAAGATGGGCTCGCCAAGGCGCACGCGGCGGATCCGTTGCGTGGCCGGATCCTCGACACCTCGACCGGGCTCGGTTACACCGCGATCGAAGCGGCGCGCACGCGCGGTGTCGAGGAGGTCGTGACGATCGAACTCGACCCGACGACGCTGACGATCGCCCGTGACAATCCCTGGTCGCGCGATCTCTTCACCGACCCGAAAATCCGCCAGCTCATCGGTGATTCGTACGAACTCGTGCCAGAGTTTCCGCCCGAGTCGTTCTCACGGATCATCCACGACCCGCCAATCTTCAGCCTCGCGGGCGAACTCTATTCCGGCGTCTACTATCGCGAACTCTTCCGCATCTTGCGGCGCGGCGGTAAGCTTTTCCACTATATCGGGAATCTGGAGAGCAAGGGGAGCGGCGGGGTGGCGCGCGGCGCGATCCGTCGTCTGCAAGAGTCGGGCTTCACGCGGATCGAGCGGCACCCCGAGGCGTTCGGTGTCGTGGCGACCAAGGCGCGCTGAGCAGGCAGTTCTCCACAATTGCCTTGGCAATGATCGCGCGCTGGCGTACCCTTTCTGCTGCCGCGACGTAGCGATGACCTGGATTGTGATGATCCCGGTTATGACGTAGCGATGACCTGGATTGTGATGATCCCGGTTATATGGAGAAAGGGACGCTGGCCGACGTGCAGTTGGATACTACCATCTTCCCACCGCCACGACGGCCGACGAATACGGGGCGTCGTCGCAAAGGTCGTGCGCCGTGGCCGCGCCAGATCGCGCATATAGTGTGGGCACCTGATGCCGCCACCGTTGCTCTGCGTACCGGTCGGGAGCGCGTGCGCGATCTGGCGCAGCAGCATCTGATGCCGCTCTTCCTTTATAGCCTGCTCGCTGTGCTGGTCACCTACCCGCTGATCCTGCACTTCGGCTCGCGACTGCCGAGCGACGGTGGGGACGCCCTGCAGAACTATTGGAATTACTGGTGGACCGGGCGGGCGCTGGCAACCGGGCAGAATCCCTACTGGACCCCCTACCTCTACGCCCCTTATGGCGCACCACTCTACCTGCACACCCTGAACCTGTTCAACGGGGTGGTGAGCCTGCCGGTCCAATGGGCTTTCGGGCTGATCCCAGCGTACAACAGCGTCGTCTTCCTCTCGTTCATCCTGGCCGGGTATTTCGCCTATCTGCTCGTTGCGAAGGTGAGCGGCAGCCGACTGGCGGGATTCGTGGGTGGTGTTGTCTACGCCTTCGGCTCGTACCAGATGACCCATCTGCTCGGGCATATGAACCTACTCGCGTCGGAATGGATGCCGGCCTATATCCTCTGTCTCATCCGCGCGGCGGGCGCGAGCGGGCGGCGGCGCACTCGCTACGCCCTCGCGGCGGTCGGCGCGCTCCTCCTCCTGATGCTCTGCGACTGGCAGTACGTGATCTTCGCCGTCCTCTTCACCCTCCTCTATGCGCCGGTCGTCAGCCTGGCGCGGCGCTCGTGGTCGCCGTTCCTCGTCGCGGCGGCGATCGGCCTCCTCTGGACACTGCTGGCCGCGCCGCTGATCTGGCCGACGATCGCGCAGATCCGATCCGGAACGACGGACCCCCCGACTGCCGCGCAGGTGCGCCAGCACTCGGCCGATCTGCTGGCGTTCGTCACGCCGTCGCAACTGGCGACAGTCTGGCAACCGGCGCTGGCGGCGCTGCGCGGGCGGATCTGGCAGCCCGACAACGAGGGCGGGATCTTCCTCGGCTTCCTGCCGCTCATCCTCGCCGCCGTGGCGGTCTGGAGCGATCCACGCCGCGCCCGCCCCTGGGCGTTGGCCGCCGCCCTCTTCGCGATCCTGGCGCTCGGCCCGACCTTACAGGTAGGCGGGGTCGATCGCGGTCTGCCGCTGCCCTACACCCTCTTCCAATACGTGCCGTTCCTGAGCGTCGCGCGTGTGCCCGATCGCCTCAGCTTGATCGTCACCCTCTGTCTGGCGATTCTCGTCGGGATCGCCCTGGTGTCGTTAGCGCGACGTTTCGAGCGGCGGATCGGCGCGCGGGGGCGCGTGGCCGTGGTCGCCGCGCTCGTGGCCGTGCTGCTGATCGAGCATCTGGCGATCCCGTTCCCGTTGGAGGCGGTCAGCCCCGCACCGTTCTATCAGCAGCTTGCGGCGTCGGGCGAGCCGGGGACGGTGCTGGAACTGCCGTACTGTAAGCAGTGTTCGCTCACCAACTATCGGCAGACCGTCCACGAACACCCGACGATCGGTGGCTATACCTCGCGGCGACTCGCCTACCCTATCCGCGATTCGCCCCTCTATCGCGAGTTGTCGACCGACCCCGACATCACCCCGGCGGTGGGGCAGGATGTCGTCGGGCGGCAGATCCTGGCCTACGCCGCTGTCCGCTGGCTCGTCGTCTTCCGTGCCGAAGCGGAGGGTGATAGCGGCGTCGAGCGTTTCCTGGCGCGTTTCGCCGAACCGACACCGCTCTACCAGGATGCGGAGATGACGGTCTATCGTCCGCTGCCCCCCACGGGGATCGCGCAGTTCCTTGCCCCGCTGAGCGGCTGGTATCCGAGCGAGCGCGCCGCCGATACCGGGGTGCGGTTCCGCTGGCTCGCGGAGACCGGGGTGACCGAGGTCTGGAATTTTGCCGACGCTTCGCGCGAGTACACGCTGCGCTTCGACACGTTCACTTATCAGACGCCGCGCCGCCTGGAAGTCCTGCTCGACGGTCGGCCGTTGGGTTCCTGGCAAGTGACCGGCCCGCGCACTATCGAGCTACCGCTGACGCTGGCACCCGGCGCCCATCGCCTCGAATTTCGCGCGCTCGATCCGCCGACACAGCCCAGCGCGCTCGATCCGGCGAGCAAGGATGATCGCGCCCTCTCGATCGCCATCGCGAACCTGACGCTGGTTGGACGGTGAAGCCTGCGCGGAGCGGAGCGTCTGCGATACGACACCGCGCTGAAGTCCGCTATGGAGGAATCGTTCGATGCTGAACAATACCGCGCCGTATCTCGCCGAGTTGCAGGCGCAACTGACGCACCATTACCCCGCTTGGGGGGTAGCTGGGCTGACGGTCGCAGGGGCGGGGCTCAACTTCCTCGTCTGCCGTGCCGAGACGGACACCTTTGGCCCGGTGGCGCTGCGGGTGCCGTGGGTACGCACGCTCGTCAACGACACCGATGGTGTTCTCGACGCGCGACGCTTGCTCGAACAGGAGGCCGCGCTGACCGTCCATGCGGGCCGACACGGTGTCGCCGTCCCGGCGATCCATGCGCTGCACCTCGGCGCGGATGGCTACGATTTCCTGGCGTCGGAGTTCATGGTCGGCGATGAGAGCGCGCCCGAGCCGCAGGCGTTCGGGCGGTTAGTGCGCGCGATCCACACCCTGCCGGTGCCAGAGTTGGCCCTGATCGAGGCCGGTGCCGTGCCGTTCCACGAGCGGATCGCCACACGCCTGACCGCGCGGGCGGCGGCATTCGCCCGCCTGACCGGTGCGGCGCTACCATTGCCGCCGCGTGCGGTCTTGGCCGACACGTTGACCCCGCGTGCCCCGCACCGCGCGATCCTGCACATGGATGCGCGCCCGGCGAACCTCTTCCCGCGGCGTGGGGCAATCGTCGCCATCGCCGATTGGGGCAATGCGCTGTTCGGCGATCCGGCGCTCGAACTGGCACGGATCGCCGAGAGCGGGCATCTCAGCGACGGGTTCCTCGCGGGGTATGGGGAGGATTTGCTCGCGGCGGTCGGGCCGACGATCGCGACGATCTATCGCCTCGATACCGTCGTGATGCTGGCGATCGTCTTTCTCGATGAGGCACCCGACCCGGAGGTGGCACGAATGATGGCCGCGCGGGCGCGGATGCTGGCGGAAGGTTTGTGAGGCGGTCGGGGACGCACTGCCCCGACCGCAGGGGACTTAAAACCTCACCGCCCCTGAGCCTTTGAGGTGCAGCATCGCCCGCGCTTCGTCGGATGTGGCCGGTTCGAGGCTCACTTCGCGCATGATCCGAACCATCTTCGCCACCTGATCGGCGTTGCTCTTGGCGAACTCGCCCTTGCCGATATAGACGCTGTCTTCCAGGCCGACGCGCACGTTGCCGCCCATCGCCAGCGCGGCCAGCGCGATCGGGAACTGGAAGCGCCCTGCCGCCGCGACCGACCATTGGAAGTCGCCGAGCATCTTCTGCGCCTGATTGTGCATCATCACCAGGTTCTCGACCGACGCGGGGACGCCGCCGAGGATTCCGAGGACGAACTGGATGTAGATCGGGCGCTGCAAGATCCCGGCATTGACCATGAAGGCGGCATTATTGATCATGCCGACATCGTAGATTTCCAGTTCGGGGCGGGTCTCCTGCTCCTGCATCGTCTCGATGAAATACTTCATCCCGCCGAAGGTGTTGGTGAAGATATGCTCGGTGGTCTTTTCCAGGAATGGCTTCTCCCACTCGAACTTGTATTCTTTGTAGCGTTCGGCCAGCGGGAAGAGCGCGAAGTTCATCGAGCCCATATTACAGGAGGCTAACTCGGGCGAGAGGGCGGTCACCACGCCAAGGCGTTCGGGCGGGGTCTGGCCCGGCGCGCCGCCGGTCGTGGTGCAAAGGACGACATCGCAACGCGCCTTCACCCGCGTGGCGACATCGTGGAACATCTCCAGGTCCGGCTTCGGCTGGCCGGTCTCTGGGTCGCGGACGTGGATATGGCAGACCGCCGCGCCCGCCTCGTGCGCCCGCACACACTCGTCCACGATCTGATCGGGTGTGATCGGCAGGTAGGGCGACATCGTCGGGATATGGATCCCACCGGTGATCGCCGCCGTGATGATGACTTTCCCCTGATTGGCGCTCATCGTTCCCCCATTCCTTCACTCGTTGCATAGACACCGCCCCGTTTTCGTGCGCGCATAGTAGCACATGGGGCGTCGGCCCCCCGGCCCCCCAATGCTGGGGGCGGGGCGAGCTGTTGAAAATGCCGGGAGCATCTGCCGAAGCTGCCGTGCTGCTGACGAACCTTCTCCCCCAGCATTGGGGGCCGGGAGGCCGACGCCCTACGCGAAGCCTTTCGCCCAGCCTGCTGGTGGGGGGCTGCCGTAGACGATCTCTTGTGCCCCGAGGAAGGTGCCGAGTTCGCTGATCGCCTTGGCGACCGCCCGCCCGACGCGCACCCCTTCGGGAGCGCCGGACTCGGCGTAGATGGCATTGATCGTCAGACGATTGTTGGCGCGATCCATCGTCGGGTCGATCCGCCCGATCAGGCGATCACCATGCAGGATCGGCAGGACGTAATAGCCCCAGCGTCGCTTCTCTTTCGGGACGTAGATCTCGATTGTGAACTCGAAATCGAAGAGGAGCTTCGTGCGCTTCCGATCGCAGATCAGGTTATCGAATGGCGACAGGAGCGTCGTTCGTGGCCCCCAGGCGGGATCGCCCGTTGTGGCGGCGAGTTGATCGAGCAGCGGCAGGTCGTCGGCGTGGACGTACCACGGCCCGGCCCAGCTTTTCGGCGCGACATCGGCCTCCGCCCCGGCGATTGCCACCGGGACGATCGCGCGCTCGGCGAGCAATTCGGCCAGGATACCGGGGAGTCCGGGGTAGCGGCTGCGGGTGAAGTGCTGGGTAATCTGGTTCGGACGCGCCACGCCGAGGGCGCGGATCGCGCGCTGCGTGGCCGCGCGGACGACCGTGTGTTCGTCCCATTCGTCGCGCGGCGTCCAGGCTGGCAGGACGCGGTCGCTGATATCCCAGAGACGGTGGATCCCGGTGCGCCCGGAAACCATCACATCGCCGCGCAGCCAGAGATGGTCGATCATCCGCGCCACGTTGCGCCCGCTCGTCCAACCGGTGGAGGTCCAGCCGCTGACTGCGCGGTCCTCGAAGGCGTTCAGCGGCAGCGGCCCTTCGGTGGTCAGGCGGGCGAGGATATGGTCGGCGAGGGTGGCATTCTCCGTCGCCCAACTGTGCGAACGCTGCCCCCAACCGTTGTCGCCAGCCAAACGGTTCCGCATCAGCAGCTGGTGGATCGGGTAATCCTCGGTCAGGACGAGTGAGGCACAATGTGCCCAATACTCGAAGAGTTGCCGTTCGCGGTGGACGACCGTTTCCAGATCTGCCGGGGTGAATTGCGGCAGGCGGCTGCGTAGGACGAGGAGTTGAGTCCGCGCGACGACGTTGATCGGGTCCATCTGGAGTGCGCCGAGATCGCGCGCTACCTCGATGATCCCCGCCACGCCCCCGGCCGGGCGTGGCCCCGCCAGCCGCTGCCGCGTGATCGCCAGTTGCCGCGCGACTGTCGGCGTAATCGTGCGCTCGGTCGCGACCGGATTTGCCTTCGCCATGCGCTGTCCCCCCTCAGTTTAAGGCGTAGCGAACATTCGTTCGTCGGATTATCCCGTGCGCGGGTCCGAGATGCAAGCGCTTCGGCCCCGCAAATAGCCGCCGCTGGTGAACACAGCTGTCGGCCTACATATCGCGACCTACGTACTTTCCGCCACCTGCTGCGACTGAAAGCTGCGCTCTCTGCACGCTATAGACGGCCAGGCGACCAATGATGTGGCGCGCTGAAATGCGTGCTGACGGCGAGAGCGATTAATGCTCTTTGGGTGGACGACATTTCTCTTCTCGATGATCGGTTTCAGTTGCTGTCGGGATGGTGGATCGGGACTGGATGACGACGAAATGGTGCCTGCGTAGTTTCCGCCGCCGATCATTTTTCCAGAGGGTAATTTGGACAAAAAAATACGTAATAGGACTTACGCAGTTGCCGATCGATCGGCTAAACTAGGGGCATGAACGCACCGAAATGTCAGCCTGCGGACTACATCAACTATTTGGTCGCCAGCCCGCGCGTGGTGAGCGGCACGGAGGCCGCCC
>JAABUS010006602.1_pt1 | contig 13969 bp, 13 predicted proteins | sample 5560161 | NCBI WGS metagenome assembly JAABUS01 (sample SAMN10711885, study PRJNA513376) | rock metagenome | isolation source: Antarctica rocks | place: Antarctica: Victoria Land, Trio Nunatak nord | collected 2016-01-04 | reverse complement strand
GAAGACTTATTAAAATTTGAAATATTTAATATTAATAAATATAATTTATTCACTCTACTATATATATATATATATTAAATATAATTAACTAACTTAATTCTTATAAATATATAAATTTACTATATTTAATTTATCTAGTAAAAGAAATGAGAGAATATATAAAAATATATATAAAAAATTATAATTAAAATAAAAATTAATATAATTAGAATATATATTAAAATAGCGCGTTAATAAATTATAATATTAACTTTATAAAGAGAGAAGAGAAGTAATTTTTTATTATTCTCTTCTTTTTTTTATTTTAAAGAAAGGAATTACGTTAGTAAAATAAAAAATAACTCGATTATAATTTATAATACTCGATAAGCGCCTTAAAAGTCTTGAATACGATATTTATCTACCGATTTAATATACGCCCGAGGTATATAGTTAAGGGGCCTAAAATTACTCGGGTATATATTAAATAAATTTAAAACTACTATTAACGGGCGCTAAATTAGAGGTATATTATTAATTTTAATTTTTACTTATAATCTCTATTTATAGCCTAGGCTCTTATTTATAACTTTTTTTATAATTATAATTTTTATTATAATTATAATTATTATCGTTATCGTATCGTTATAATTATAAACTTTAATATATATTTTAATATATAGTCTACGTATTACCCCCACGAGGATTTCGTTTAAATCGATCGATTTCGGGGATTAAAATTTACTAGTATTTAAAATTATTCCGAGAGATCGTTATCGTCGATAAAAATAATTATAGAATATTAAGATTTTTAAAAATTTTAAATAGAAAATTATATAATTTTCTAAAATTAAAATCCCTAAAGCTCCGAGTTTAAATTATATTTATAAAGAGTTTAATATTTATTTTATAATAATTTTAAATACCCGTCGAGCGCCCGTCGAATATTTTAATACTCGACGGGTACTCGATAAGCGCTCGATATATATTTAAAATTATTTGGGCGCTTTAAATTTATTTTAAATATTTAAAATAATTTATTTTTAAACCCTAAATTATTAAAGCCGATTTTCGATTTACCGATATATCGAGTTTTCGATTCTTTCTCTTCTTTACTCTATTCCGTAGCGTAGGGTCTTTTATTAAATTTAATTTTTAAAATAACGTAATAAAGAGTAAAAAGCTCGAAATAATAAAATTATATAAAAGATAATAAAAATCTTTATATACTAGCTACTTCTTCTTCTACGTTAATATAAAAAATCACGATAATCGAACGAGGTATATAAATTCCTTACCTCGTTATTCTATTTCCTAATCTAGAATAATCTCTAAAAATTAGCCCTCTTTTTCTACTTTCGTGAGTAGGTTAATATTATAACTTGTTTAACGTAGATAGTCCAACCTCGCTTTACTAGCGCTAAAGTTCTAAACTCTCCCTCTCTTACACACCCCTTCCTTTCTCCTAGGCAAGTCACGTCCAGCTATTGTATACTTCTAGTCCGTGTCTAGGTGCTAATCAATCCCTAGGCCAAAAGATACAGGAGCTATAAACGAGTGTAGTCTAGCTTAATCAGCCAAATCTTGATTTTCAAGTGACATAGCGACAGTTCGATCTAACTCTCTTCGTTGCTATCATCCTCATCCTCATCCTTATCCTCCTCGACCAAAATCTCATCAACGCCCCAGTGCCGAACCATATCCCTCGCCCCCTCCACGCTCTCCAGCGCCCCCGGTATCGCCGCTTCGATCTCCTCTCTCTCATCACCACTACCATTACAGTAAGCAATAACAATATTCTCAGCCGCGGGCATGGGTAGCCGTGGTGAGCTGGGATCCTTCATGGCGGTCATGTAACTGTGTAGGATATGGGTTAGGCTGGTGAGAATTGAGGGTGTTGTTCCAGAGGCGGTATTGATTGGTGACTGGAGGATATAGCTATTGTGTATAGAACCTGATTCTGTTAGCTGCCCGAGGAGCTCGAATAACATATGCTCGGTTGCCGTTAGACCCTCGTCGGAATTCGCGTGCGTCAGGGATGGGCCTTGATGGCGTGAGTGGTCATGGGGCTGTGAAGATTTTCGAGCTTCATCGGTAGAGTATCCTTCATAGAAGTCATCCAGAGTATCTTTACTTCCCCTTCCTGGGACTATTTGACCGCGGTGAGACTTTTGCAGCTCTTTATACTGTTGGTCTAGACCTTCATCGTCTGTTACTAGATCTTTATAAGATGCTCGGAGCTCCGCAAGTGTAGAAGGATGGGAGGTGGATTGTATCTGCTTGAGTAGCTCATTTCGGGCGGTTAGCTTGACTTTTATCTCTTTTCCCAGCGAAGCCAACTCAGAATTCCTATAGTCAGAAGTCGCGAATTGCTGTGGACGGTCTCTTAGCATACACGGCTGTAATAGAGGGGAGACAGTACGGACGCTGCTACTGACGGTCATTATCTCTTCGGAAGCGCTGCTGGCCGGAGGTACTGCAGACCCCAGTCTCGGACGACTATGCTCTGATTCGGCGATAGTACCTTGATCTTGTAAAGGGCGCGGTAGAAGAGTGCTGCTTGGAGGTGTAGGGATGACGTTTGTAGATTGGCGAGGGAAACTGTATGGTCCAAAAGGAGAGGAAGGCGTGGGGAGAATCGAGTGCCGTGTGTGGCCAGCTTTTTCGATCCACTCTGAAGCAGAGAGGCCCGGATATCGGGTTTTCCTAGCTGTGTTGGGAGCAGGAGCAGGAGCAGGAGCAGGAGCAGGAGCCGGTGTAGATGGAACCGTGGAGGTGTTAAAGGGCGGTGTGCGGCTTGAGACAGACAATGGTGTTGACAGAGGTGTCTTGCCAGTCTGCGGTCTTACTTGGCCTATCACCGTTGTCGGCTGACTCTGAGGAGATGGCCGGCCCTGTGTTGTTTCTTTCTGCGCAGAGACTACCTGGCAGGGAGAAGCCTGGTCTCCGCGTGTAGTTTGCACCTGTGTAGATGTTCTCTGACCTCCCGATGGCGGCTGTCCATGCACTGCTTGCGTAGGTGTTCTTGGAGTCAGCGGTCTCTGTAGACTTGGCAGAGGCGACGAACGATCTAGTAGAGCTCCCGATAGACTAGGCCGCGTAGTCTGCCCAGATGAAGTCGTTTGTGTGTGCGGAAATCCTGGTGTTTGAGTTGCGCGGCTAGGCCTCGCAGCTGAAGAATCTCTTTGTGGACTTGGCTGAGGCGATAAGCGAGCTGGTAGAGCTCCTGATGGGCTAGGCAGCGTAGTCTGCCTAGATGAAGTCGTCTGTGTCTGTGGAGGCCCCGGTGTTTGAGTTGCGCGGTTCGAGGTGGGCCTCTTATCTTGACGATTTCGGTAGGAGTATCGTGTTGGGAAATCTGGGTGCCCGTGTTGATAGTAGTGTGTCTGACAGAGTTGATGCCAGAGTTTGTCGCGGCTGTTGCTGCATTGGTCCCCGATTTTCTTGCTATTTCTTCCACCATGGGTGGTGACCTCCCCAATACAGCGTGGCATTATATCTGGCATAGCTGTGGCTTCTTTGTTCAGTGTAGGCGGTGTAGAGGATCGTGTACCGAGTAGAGAGATCTGGGAAGAGAGTCGAGCTTGGAGGTAGGGATTAGGTAAGGTGGTGAGCGGAGTTGGTAGGAGCTGCGACAATTGATGAGGAAGATGCACAGAAGAAGATGCTGGATGCTGCTCGCCAGGGGAGTTTGGCCCTTGCTGCAGCTAGCCCGCTCAACGTCCATAACGCTTTATTCCTTTTTCTTCCCCTGCTATCAGAATGTTTGTTTATCTCCAGCTCTGAATCAGCCCACGTGTTATATTGTATTCTGCACAAAAGAGGCTATGTACAGAAACATTGTACATAGCTTTCATATCTGGGCCTTGTGAAGAAAGTGGCCCGTTGAATTTCCAATGTACAGCCGAAGAATAGTATACAGATTGATTCCCTCTGAAGGTATACCACGCATTGGTTTTTCGACTCACTTGCTGGGTATCCAGTAACTCGGCCCTGAACTTGCAAGTGGAGACAACGGCTGATCCTTGTTGTGGAAGTCTTTTGAGCTGTCCTCTCTCTTCTTACATCTCTCCTCTTTCCTAATCACCCCCTTCGCGCCCCCATGTTTATAGGTCTGCCCAGTGCCAGCTAAACAACTAACCCAGCGCCTATATCACCATCATCCAAGCTGTAAGGTATCATATTGCGTCCACGTCTTCTCTTCTCAACACAGCACGCTTCTCCATTCACCTCCAGCTATTTCGGACCAAGGTCCACCAAAGTAGGTTAGAACCTCCAGGCATGTGGCATCAAGACCTGTTTGTCCTAGCGGGTGTTCCGTAGTGGAGGCTTGTAGGAAAGTGGATGCGTAGGCAGGGTATAGGCTCGGCGGTTCATAGGAGGGAAGGTATACAGGGTCTCAGGAAGAGGTTCTGTGGGTCTGTGAGTTATAGAAGTTAATTAGCGAGTACTAAAGGTGCTATTTAGCCTGGCTGCTACTCTACTATTCAAATCAAGGAACCCTTGGACGGCAGGCAGGGTTACTGTGTAGAGTACTCGTAGAAAAGGGTGCGCACCTTTGCCCGGTCATTGCGTGATGTAACAGTGCTTGTGTTCCATCGTGGATATTGTTTAAAAGATAACTCGACAAATAATTAATATATGTTCCGGGCACTTGGAGTAATGCTAGGAAAGTGGGAAACAGGAAACATGATGATGGAACTTCGAAGCTCAGATTGACTTGGGTATCAAATTGCCAACCCTAGCTGCTTGGCATCTATTGTTTGTTCCCTGTGTCTGCCCTTACATTACAACATTATTGCTCCGACTCTTGCTCCGGCTGCTGCTCCGACTCCTTCGATTCCTATGACTCGCCATTGTATGAATTCAATATTGCGATAATAGAATATACGAGTACTCTGGACCGAAGCTCCACATCCAATTCTATAGTCCACTATCATTACGAATCACTAAGGCCACGCTCTTTATTCCATTAAAAATTATATGAATATGATATAAATATCGCAAGCCCGCCCACCTCACCAAGTCTTGCACCCCGTAACCCAAACTCCCCAGCCAAAACTCCCTAATCCAAACTCCCTATCCCAAGCCATCGCTATCCCAGTCAACACACCCATCAAAACACCTCACAACCTAAACATCGGCTCATTCCACCTCCTCCAATCCATCTCCTCCACTTCCATCCTCACCTCTTCCGAATACTCAAACCCCTTACTCATCCCCCCAAAAAACCCCCGCAGCTCTTTCGCGAAAAGAAGCACACTCGCACCCTCCCACCCCACCCGCACATCCCTCCCCTTCACATTCCTCAGCCGGAGACCAAGCGCCATCAGTGCCGCTCCAGCTTGATGAGTTCGGAACCCGATCCCTCGCACCACCAATGCCGCATCCATCAGATCCGTCTCACAGCGCTTAAGCACGGCCGCGTTCGCATCGATGCCTGCCATGTCGTTGGGTGCGTTGCCAAGACTGACCCAGAGCCGGGCGAAGAATGTCCGGACTTCTTCCACCTGGGCGCGTTGGTGGTGCTGGAGGTGGTGGGTTGATTTGGCGGCGAGGGTGAGGAAGGTGGAGAGGGAGGTGTTTATGGAAGCGATGGAGTTGGTTAAGCGTGTAGCGTCAGTGTGGAGGAGGGTAAGGTGGGGGCTTGTTGCGCTGTGTCAAACTGAGTCAGTGTGGTGTATATAAACTCGGTCTGTTGTTGGGGTGAGGGTATAGCCGGATAAGACTTGGGGTCAGAAGAAGAGGAAGGGGAAGTGTATGTACGTACCTAAAATAATCCTCGAAATGCGTTTGGAGCGTGGTGGTTGCGTTTGCGGAGAGGAGAGGCCCACTACCTAGGAGGCCGAGTTTGCAGGATATCCACCTGGAGCTAAAGTGGTGAGTCCACGATGCCTGGGACGCAGTATCGGAAATATCATGATAGACCAGCCAGTCCCAGTCCGGGCAGGGCGAAGTGCTAGCTTCGGCAACAATCCTCGTAAACACGTCTTCAAAAAGTTTCGTGTGCGCATGAATGGTATTGACATGATAGATGTAATCGTTTGTGAAATCCGTGAATTCCGGCGTTGCGGTATCTATGTCGCTGATTATGCTAGCGAGGAGGGTAGTAAGCTCGGTGCGATTCACAATGTCTGATTTGCCGATGAAGAATTGTAATTCTTGTAGCGATGCCGCGGACCAGGCCATGTCGTGCGGGATGCGAAAGAGAGTGCGTAAATGCGTTGTGGCGGTGTTGGAGCCTGATGTTGTGTTTGGAGGTTCGTATACTGGTGGTTGCGAGGAGGACGTTGACTCAATGGACGAACAGAAATCGACGGGACAGACCATGGGCCGGAGAGGGTTGTAGCTGTAGGCACAAAACGTGTTGATGGGCGGGCAGAGGTATGTTGATATAAGATACTGATGGGTGCAGAACACTGAGAGAAGCATGAGGAGGAAGGGGAGGGTGGTGAGATAGCTAGCAATAGTGTAGACGATGATGATGGTCCAGCGTATGGCGCGCTTGATGGCGCGCTCGAGAAGGCGCAGACATTCAAGGCCGATGGATCCGATGTGGATGATTAGCGCCCAGATGGAGACGACAAATTTGGTGCATGGGCTGAGCCAGTAGCCGAGATTCCAACCCTTGATGTTTGATGCTCCTGCCACTCCAACATTTTCTCCTCTCGGTGGATTAGTATGTGGACCTCCTGATGGATGTCGTCGTGCTCCTCCTTGTCTACCAATTTGTGGTTCTTCGAAAACGCCATTCTGTGATCCTCCGGGTATATCTTGCAGAGGCTCTTGTACGTTATGCTGTAGTAGTCTTGGCGTAGGGATAGGTGTAGTACCGCGCTGTGCAGTATTTGGTCTACGTACAGGTAGTCCATTCTGTCCCAGGTTGGTGACAGGTGGTGGCGCTGTAGGTATGGTATCCGGAGGAGTCGGAGGCAAATCGCCGGTTGTGCGCGGCGTTCGTGGACCTACTAGATCATTAACAAGATGTGGAGCTGGCTGTTGTCCAATCTCTGAGCCATTTTCTTCTCCGGGCAAATTGCGGAGCTCAGGATACGTCACCACGCCATGAGCTGGCGTAGGTGGATATCCCGTCTGATCCAAGTCAGCAATCGTCACATCGGGCCACCGAACAGTCGAGGGCCTACTACATCAAGGGCCTGAGCCTCCCGCCGTGCTTCATCTCTTTCACGGCGCTTCACCTCATTCGCAAGTCTACGTAGGCTTGGATCATGATAAGAATCGTACTCATTGTCGCCAGTCCCGAGGCTGGTGTTTGCCATGTTGGCGAAGTTGATGGCTCTTGGAGCGTTAACGAATGGTGAATGAAGTCTGGATGGTGAGGGCAGTGATGTTGAATTAATTCGGAGATGCCGTAGAAGTTTGCTGATGGTAGAAGGCGTACCCAACTTATAGGTAGCCGCTGAGTGACTGGTTGAGACATGGAGTAATCCTAATGAGACCACGCATAAGTAATGGGGTGTTCAGTAAAGGGAAAAAGCGAAACCATCTGGGCCTAGATGAAGAATATTGGGTTTTTTAGACAAAGAGACACATGAGACCATGAGACGGTAATTCTGAATGTACACCAGCCATAGTGGTTGATGCTGGATGTTTCTTAGATTGGAATGATGAATGCGAACAAAGCGATGACTGGATCAGGAGGAAGTGCCAATTACAGGGATTAGAGACAAATCTTATATAAGGATTGCGAAAGAGGAAGAGGAGTCGTTGTGACGCTGCTAAAGCAAGGCCTTGGGGAACGCTAATGAACGGTAGTCCTAGAATTCCCTGTCTTGTGAACGTAATAATACGAAACCCAAAGCCTGATCTGGCGAAATGACGCCGGTCGATGTTCCAGCACCCTCACTCTAGACTTCTCCTCTAGGTCGTCTTGGACGCTGTCTGGATTCTGAAAGTAGTTGTTGGCTCAGGGAGTTGTTAAGCTACTTTATTTGCATTGCAGTCTTCCGGCTTCCGTAGTACAAGGCGATAGCCTATACTCTCTACCGCTTGAACAACCTCTGCTATCCTTGAATGGTCTTTTCAGTCAAATTGTCCTGGGCGCTTTCGGGAGTGAAGGTCGCTGGAGGGTCTTTCCTGGGTGCGTAGAAAGTGTGTGTAGCTTGAATTGCTTCCCCGGCAAAGTCGTAAGTATCTGGCAAGATGCCTCTATGGCAGTCTTCCTTCTTATCCACGACCATCTAGCTCGCTGGATTTACCGTCTAGGATGTTGAGGCGAATCACCGAAAGTGTGATGGGTGTAATCTGACCTTGGCAGGAAACTTGGCGGTATACGTGCAGGTGCGTTCGTATTGAGAAGTGTGCCATCTCGCTGGGAAGCTCCAACCCTTGGACCCGACTGACGAGTAGGCATTATCGTGGTCGGAACGTTGGATCCAAGATGTCCTGCCACGTAAGATTGTTCCATATTTTGTAGAGCTTCTTCCCTTGTGGGGTCCCCTATGTCGCCGAGTGGCCCCCGAGGGTGTTGGGAGCTGTACGGTGAGGATGCCGTACTGGGAGGACTAATATATGCGTTCGTTCTTGGACGCTTTACGCTATAGCCACTGCGTGAGTCAGTCAGTAGTACTTGCATAGTGATGGCTTGGTGACAGACGTTTCCGCATTGACGGGCGAAGACAGCTCCCTCTTTCCAGTCGATGTCATCTCAGCTGTTTGGTAAGGAGATCTGTGGAAACAAGTCAATCAAAAAGCTTGAAGTTTGACCTATTTAGACTTACGAAGGGTCTGGAAGATCCAACACGTTCTGATGTCCTGGGCATGCAGGATTATAATAGCATCTCTTGGACTCTTCCTGAGGAATTGAAGCCACATTAGCCTTGCCAACCATTTCAGCCAGTCGGACCATAACAAGCTGGCAATACCTGTTCGAAAACACACTCCTCATGGTGTTTGTCCCGATTACAGTGATAGCAAACAGAAGCATATGGTCTTTTAGGGATCGGCAAGCATTTCTCATCGTGGTCTTTGCAGTAGTTACACTGTTGGTACATGTTAGTATGCTTATGAAGGTATAGGAGGAAAAGGGGCTTTACAGGAAGTGGAAAGATTTTCATCTTTTGGACTTCTTTGCAGCGTCCTTTTGGAGACAGCTTTTCCCATGGTGAATAAGGCATGGCTCTTTCGAATGCGATACGTAGAATTACGTAGAGTAAGTACGGCAGCAGGGGGAGGTAGAATAAGAATAAGAGTCGCAATGGGCATAGTATAGATGTGTATACTTTAGATCGATCAAAGTATCGAAGCCAGAGCAGAAGAAGAGGGAATTGTGGAGGGGAAATCGATCGATCCGGACAATGTCTCGGGATTTGACAGCGCTCATCTTATGATGTGTCATCTTTGCTCTCGGATGAATCGCTAGGCCTGTACAAGCCAATGCTAGGGCTCGATCGATGGGGGCTTTTTCTCAGCGCCTTGTTGGGTAGTGGCCTTTTGCCATCGTTGTTTGTGCACTTATCTCCCCCCAAGGTTGGCTAGGAAGACCAATCACTAATGTAAATCATCGCTGGAGGCCGCTTATTTCTAGTTCCACGGAACTTACATGCAATGAATATTTTGGGGAATGTTTCGGGGTAGTGGAAATTCAACCAGCTCCGGGAGTGCAACCCCCGTAATGATCTAGGTCACAATTCGATCCACTTGAGCCGCAATTTATTGACCACATGCTCGGTCGTTTCCCAAAAGCAGGGCGTGGTGGGTCCTGGTCGGAAGTCGCGAAACATGTCAAGGGCTAACGGGCAGAAAAAGGGGTTTCAAGTGCTGTAGCGAGCTCGAAAGCGCGAATCTCCCACACGACCATTGGAACATCATAATTTAGTCAAACGTCATGCAAGGCAAAGTCATCCTACGTATATTACCAGAACAAGCGTCTGATCCCAAAGGATAAGATCATGGGAAAATCCACAGTATTTATTCGTGCTTCCGACGGCAGTAGTGAGTGCTTTTTCGTGATCCAGAGTATAGCAGCGACGGAAACGATGGCTTTTGGATCGTTTTTTGTGTGGCAAGCTATATTATTGGAGGCAAAGGTTAGTGAGAAGTCACGTACAATGGAGAATCCAGGTGCGCGTCCACGCCGGTACCGGCGGTGCTACTCTTGCCGCAAATGCAACTGTCAATGTGCCTTCCGTAGTGTTAGTAGTGAACCTACTTCAGCGACCAGTGCAGTCCTCATAGATGCCCATGCCTCAGCGTTACATCCACGACTAAATTGGCCGACACTATACTTTGCCTGTCCAGAATTCCAGTGCAGCTTGCTTGTGTAGTATCTCTGCGTTAGTATCACTTCTCGAGCTCCTGTGCCACAGCTGCAACCGCGAGTATGGATTCGTAGTATCGACGTTGTGCACAGCTCAACCGCCTCGGCAGCTCTCATGTGTAATCTTAGAGGAGATTGGTTTCGAAGGAAAAGATGAGCGCATTGTGCAGTCTATGGCTAAGAAACGGTAGTCAGCGACCCTACTCAGTAGAGACTATGTTGACTCTAGCCTTACCCGATGAGGCGGAGAACCTTTTGCCGTGGGTCTTTGCCTGCTTCTGACTTCGACTGCTCGAGGCCTCTACAGGCTCCCTTTACAACTCTTTGTTGCTTCGCCGATGACCATGTAGACACTGGACCTGCTTGTTTTCCATCGTCATCTCTGTCATTTCGTTGTACCTCTGCAAACAGCGCTTGAGGCTTGGGTCTTATACTTCCGACTTGGTGAAAGCGTCTTGAAGCTTGAGTGTTGTCTTTTCTGACTTGGTGAAAATGTCGCACCAGTATGCGGTCGTGTCGACGTGGCTATTGGTTGCTTGAGTATGATATGCCTATTCCACGGTAGTTAAGTCTTCCGTTGTTCCATGCCAGTGGTTGCCATCTAGCCTTTGCAATACAGCGTGAGTGTAAATGTAAGGTCGTAGTCGCAGCAAGTAGCCTGCAGGAAGCTGTTAATGGTGGTTTCGTAAGAAGCCTGGTGATCTATATGACCCGAGGCATCAGCTCTATCCATTTCAATTAAAGTAGCAATAAAGCTATCAGGAACTCAGGCTTGATCATGCAGTGTATGTGAAGCTCATATCCTAACGAAGGGGCTTGTTGTCTTCAAGCAAGTCAATAGGTGTGAGTCCACTTGCTTCACAAAATATTGTCCAACAGCAGTGCGCTTGGCTAAAACGCTTGTATTCAGCGTTGCGATTACACTTTCGGCGTGCCCTGCAGCACAGGTACCAGCCAACTAGCTCCATGATGTCGATCATCATGATTGCGTAATGCGCCGATATCAGAGTCCCAGCATTATAATGTCAATCGGAAATTATGGCCTTCCTGTAACGTGTTATTGCTGTTGTCGTGGTGAAGTGCTCCTGCTATCGCTTTGCGAGCCGGCCTTGTATTGGCCTGTTCAAGATGGAACTTTGCCCAGGCGTCGATCTTGATCCGAGATCTGTTATAGTAGGGGATTGGAGTCGGTGGATAGGCAGGGCGTAGGGATGCTAAGGTGCATAGACATTGGTATGTGTGGATTGGCGGTTGGGAAACGTTGGTGAAATCCGAATTGATAGTGGAACGAGCCGCATAGCGGAGGCGGGTTGGGAGGCTGGGTTTGCTCAGCTCGTCTGGACTGGTCTCGAGTCGTGACTGACGTGTAGAACCCTTGGCCCTTCATGACGCTAGCGAGGATGAGATAGAAGAATGTCTTGGGTCGATGACGATGGGCGATAGGTCTTTGCCTGTAGAAGCTATGGGCTTCACCTAGGCGCTGGGCGATTCGAGGGGCGATCGCTTTCTCTTCTTGGTACCAAGGCCATTTTGAAGTCTTTCTAGCTTCTTCACAAGCGGTTTTGTAGTTTCGAAATCATTCAAGACGGTTTGGTGCTGTATTTGCTTGTTTTTCGATTTCGTTTCTACATACTGACTGCGTGCAGGTACTGTCGATGGCTTGAGCACGATTCCCCACAATCTTCTCTTCAAGCTTCTTTACTATTACCTCCTCTTGTGCGAGTGTAGTCTTGATGGAGAAAGGCTTTTCCTCGTCTATCCGCGGATGCTGCACACGGATGTTGGGTACCGCGTAAGGTAAGGTGACGGGTTGGCATAATCAACGAATAGGGGTGCTCTGATTCAAAGACGACGTCTGAAGGTGATCTGTATGCCTGCCAACCAGCCCTCTTAAGGGCGAAGTGCTGGTATTGTTTGGCGTACAGCGAGTTTTTGGCAGTTTTGAGCGAGAGCCCATTCCACCGGTGTATTTGCTATGTGTGAATCTGATGATGACTTGAAGGCTGTAGCGGAGGAGGTGAAAGTTGCGGAGGGCGAGGAGGGAAACGAGGGGCCTCGTAATGAGTATTGTAACTGGTGCTAGCGCTAGTCAGCTCTCAATTCAATGTTGAGGTCCATCTAGCCTAGAGCCTCTCACTATCGATGGTTTCAAATCCTGCCGTTGAATTGGCATTACCCAAGATGATCCCAGCGAAGCACGCCCATGACCTTGCTTGATGTAGCCCATCTTTTCTCCTCCTGAGTCTGCTGCTGGTGCTCCTCACAGCATTAATTTAGCCTAGCTACTCTACAATCTTCTCTTCATCGCCTTAGCAAATCAGCCCCCGAACCGTATTGTGGTAATGGGAGCTCTAGGCATCCTCGTAGAGTTCCTCGTAGAGACCGATCTTCGCATTGTCAGACGTAGTATCACTTAGCTTAATGGTCCTGTATGACTTACCTCGATACTGACATTCTTGCTGTCCGCATCTCATTGTTAGTTTGTTGATGTTTGTATGTTTCGTGGGGCAGTCGTAAAGCTTGTGAAAAGAGAGGAATTTCAGAAAGCCTTTCTTGAGATGCTGATCTCACAGAGGGGGTATGGAAAGCAGGTATGGAGAAAGTTGGGTTGAGAACTCGTTCACTACGGAAGCACTAGAGGGTCGCCATCTCCGTAAGGAGATTACGGGGGCGGTAGGAACAGGTATAGGCGGTGTATAACGTAGTACGATCTAGGTCACGTAATATTAGACTTTACAAGTCCATTAAGATCACTAAATATCGGTAACGATATATACGTTTTACGAAGTAAATACGCGGGATTATATAATAAAAAGTGAATAAAAGGACCCCGAATAAATATTTATATAATTTATAGTCCCTTTAAAAAAACCTTCTAATCTATACTACTCTTAAGGTACATATATACTAGAGGCTCGCTATCTCTATAAAGAGATTACGGGGGCGGTTAAATTTAATAAAGAATATATAATAAAATTATAAAATTTATTAATTATATATATAATTATATATTCGTTAAATATACTATAATAGTTATATCTTTTATAATTTAAATATATATAAATATAATATATTTTATTTCTATTAATTATTTACTCTAATTATTTATTTATTTATTTCGAAGTCTATTTCAAAAAAAATTATATATTAGTATTTATATTAATTATAATTATAATTATCTAAATAACTTAAAAATTACTTTATTAAAGATTTTATACTACTCGTTAATATAATAATTATATTTATAATATAGATTTATTTTAATATTTACTTTTAATATAATAGATTTTAATCTCTTTATATATTTTTATTATTTTTAATAATAATAATAATTAGTTATTATCTATATAAATAATAGAAAGATTTAGAGATTTTATTCTTATAAATTTATATAATATTATTATTTATGAATTAATTATTAATTTATAAAGTCGTTATTTTCATAGAGAAATCACGGGAGCGATAAGAGTAAATTTATAAATAAATAATAAATATATAAATTAGAAACGTTAAAAAACTTAAAGTATATCTCTTTATTTATTTATTTATTTATTACTACTCTATTTATCTATAATTAATTATTTAATATTAATTTCTATTATAACTATTATTATTTCTCGAGATTCTAAACTACTTTATATAATTTTCTAAATTTTCTAGATACAATCTATTATTACTTTTATTTAATATTATAGAATTTTATTTAATATT
>JAABUS010006601.1_pt1 | contig 13973 bp, 15 predicted proteins | sample 5560161 | NCBI WGS metagenome assembly JAABUS01 (sample SAMN10711885, study PRJNA513376) | rock metagenome | isolation source: Antarctica rocks | place: Antarctica: Victoria Land, Trio Nunatak nord | collected 2016-01-04 | reverse complement strand
GCAACGCAAAAGTCTGTTTTTTCCTTAATTAAACCTGTTGGTGTATGCCAACAGGTTTATTTATTCAGCTCTTGTTGCATTTCTTAGTTGAACTTACTTATTATGCCCTCGTGAATATTATTTAACTTTTAACCAAAAACTTATTTAGGCAAGGCGATTAAAAATGACCTGTTTCACGAGGAATTACTATGAGGACAGTCATCCACGGAAATAGTCCTATAAGTTTATTTGTTCTTTTTGTAGGGTCAAGGCCTTTTAAATGTGTTCGGTAAATTGTTTATGCTTCTTTTATCACATAAAAAATGGTAAGGTGATGGTTTTTGGCTGAAGGCTGACAGCTAATGGCCAAACACCAATTTTTTAGTGCTAAAAGAAGCATTATACCCGATCCGGGGATATATCAACACGCTGCCCTCAGTTATTTAACCAAGTCCTTTACCTGATATGATTTCACCTCGATATCAGTTGCGCCAAAAAAACCTTCTGCGCCTCCTGACACATTGCCGGTGATCTTTCCCGGTACGGATGAGAAAAGGCCTTTCCAGTCGGTTTCCTGAAAGATGCTGTACAAGTATTGGCCTTGTGCATCGGATAAAGAAAATTTATAGATTTTGATGCTGTCGGCCAACCCTAATTCAATCGTCCGGTTGACTTGGGTAAGCGGATATAAAGCATTGGGTGATCCGTACCGGTGTGCATAACTATAATCGTAATAAGTATCGAACATAGACGGATCCCAGATGATATTTGTATTGTTCGTTACAATCCATTTGAGTGCATGGGTTACCCCAAAAGTATGTTTCGGGATTGTCAATTGAACTTTCCCGTTTTGCAAAGGGACAGTTGCAAAAGGGAGTATATTGCCGGCAATGGGTCCTACTCTTTTTAAAGTATCCACTGCTGTGTAAGTTTTGTTGTTATAAACAACGGTCAAAGTATATGCCTGGCCGTAATTATGATTATTGTTGACTATTGCCATGTAAACCCCGGGTGCATTTGTTGGAATAAAGTGGGTATCGTTTTTACCGTCATTTACGGTTACTGAAGCATTTGAAACAGGTGTGATCACATTGCCCGGAGCAATGGCAGGAAGGCTTAACCTTATAAATTGTTGCTTTTGAAGCGAATTGATACCGCCTTCTATAACCAGCGGGTGCGGTAAAGTTGACGGTTCAAAATCAATTCTGTTCAAAACATTCTTTTTACAGCTATTCAAAACCAGCAGCAAAACAACAAGGGAATAAATTTTTTTTAAACGCATTGCTTAGGGCCTGTTTAGAATTTGTCAATCTATTTTATATGCTTCTTTTATCACCTAAAAGATGGTAAGTATTTGGTTTTGGTTTGTTTAAATTGATGCAAACACCAATTTTTATAAGGTAAAAGAAGCATTGGCATTCTTTCTTGTATAAACTTAAACAGGCCCTTAAAATTTGAAATTATAAGATAACGTTGGCAAGATACCCGAAAAAAACTCTGTGTAGCCTAAGTTATCAACAGGAGAATTTTGATTTAACCCATAAAACAACGGGTTTTTTTGATTGTACAAATTATAGATCCCTATGCTCCAGCTGCTTTTCCACTGCCGCTGGTTTTTTACGGATGGCTTTGGTGTCCAGGTTGCATTGATATCAAGCCTTTGATAATTTGGAAAACGGGAAGCATTCCGGTCTTCAAATATAGGAACCCGGATATTGTTCTGCAAAAAGTACCCAACCGGTAAAGTAACCGGCCGGCCACTGGCAAAAGTAAAGAAGGACGAAAGGACTACCCGTTTGGCAAGCTGGTAATTTGCTGTAAGCTTTACATCATGTGGAATGTCATAATTGGCCGGATAGGTATTGCCATTATTAATGCCTGCTATTTTTCGAAATACCCTGGAATAGGTATAGGACAGGTTGCCCGTTAACTTGCCGGTGTTTTTTGTTAAAGCAAACTCGAGGCCGTACGCGTTTGAATGCCCAGACCGAAGCTGGCTTTCAATAACCGGGTTCAAAATAATCTGGGCATGATCAATCAGGTCTAACTGGTTGTTTAACTTTTTATAATAACCATCTAAAGTAAAGATGATAGGATCAAGGTTAGCCTGGTAGCCCGCTGACCAGGAATCAGCTTGTTGAGGTTTTACGTTCGGACTTGCAGGGATCCAGGTTTCTAACGATGAAAAAGCCAACTCATCGTTTTGTACCAATTGCAAATATTGATAATTACGGGCATATGTTGCATAAACCTGCTGGAGGTTATCAATTCTGTATTGGATAGTTATCCTGGGTTCCAACTTAAAAAATGTATTGTACCCTCGTTTAAGGTTGGATTCTTCACCTATATTTTGATATTGATTATTGATCAGGAAAAGCTTATTGGTTTCTAAATTTATAAACAGGGACGCGCGTAAACCGTAAGAAACCTTTAATTTTTCCTTTATATTAAGGCTTTGGGAGAAATAAACAGCATTTTCCAAAGCTTGTGATCTTGGAATGTTAAAAGCCCCGTTGTAATAGGAAGTTTCCCCCGGGGCGAAAAAATGATAGGTCCCGTTAAAACCAAATTTAATCTCATTGCCCGGACGGTTATAATAGGTAAAATCGCTTTTCAGGCTTATATCCTGTATGCCGGTTTGCCATTTATATTTGTCTAAAGCTTTTCCCGAATTGATGTCCAACTGATTTTTATAATTGCTGTAAATAGCCGAAAGGTTGAAGAATAATTTAGGGTTAAAAAGGTGGTTCCATCTGAATGTAGCTGTTTTATTGCCCCATTTATTGACAAATGAGTTAGCGGACGACAGGTAATCACTACCCAAGTAGGCGGAAAGGAATATCCTGTTATTTGTGTTTAGCTTGTAATTGGATTTTAAATTGTAATCATAGTAAACCGCATCGAGATTAAAGGGTTTAAAACTATTGTCGAACACATCGTACAAACCTCTCCTGAAAGCAAACAAGAACGAGCCTTTATCTTGTAAAATTGGCCCTTCTGCCGAAACCCTTGCAGACAGCAAACTCATCCCACCTTTGATATGGAACATTTTATCGTCCCCTTCTGCCATCCTCGAATCGATAACTGACGACAAACGGCCTCCGAAATTTGCCGGAATCTCATCCTTGTAAACCTGGATGTTTTTTACCGCATCCGGGTTAAAGACCGATACCAATCCAAATAAATGCGACGGGTTGTAAACTACGGCTTCGTCCAACAAAATCAAATTTTGATCTTTGTTGCCGCCCCTTACAAATAAATTACTGCTTCCCTCCGTAATGGCTAAAATACCACTTTGCATTTGCAGTGCTTTTACCAAATCAAATTCGCCACCGTAATAAGGCAAATACTTCACTGATCCTATAGGTAAAGCTTTGCCCGGAACTTGCGAAACCCCGGAATGATCTTGTTCGGAATTAACGACAACTTCTTTTAAAGTATGTACCTCTTTTTCCAACTTAAAATTACCGGTAACAGATCGATCTGATGAAATGGTTATTTTCCTGGGATTGTACCCAACATGGGTAATTAATATTTCATATTTACCTTGCAGGACAGTTAGGGAATAGAAACCATAATTGTTACTGGAAACCCCCTGATTAAGTGAAGTTATAAATATTACTGCACCTATTATTTCTTCACCGTTTTCCGCATCCAAAATATGCCCGCTTACCGTAAATCTTTTCACCTTCTTTTGGATGATGACGATTTCAGGTCCGGTAATTTGATAAGTTAAGTCCGTGCCCGAAAACAGAAAATCCAGTATCCCTGCAAGCGGAACTTTTGTGAAGGATTTGGTTATTTGTTTGGCAGGCAACAAGGAGGGGTCAAAAGATATGGGCATTTTACCATCTACCACTAATTTGGTCAATGCCGCTTCCAATGATATGCCTTTAAATGCTGTGCTAAGTTTTACCGTATCTATTGCCGCATTTTGGGCAGAGGAGGTATGTGCTGTTGACAAAAAGAAAAACAATAAATAAAACCAGGTAACATTTGATCCTGCTCTTTTCCTTTTCGTCATTATGGCATCTTAAAATTAAATCTTAAAAAGGCGTTAGGGGCTGCTTAAATTTATACCGGATCTTTTCACAAGTTAAGGATTTATCACAATGCTTCTTTTAGCACTAAAAAATTGGTGGCTGATAGCTGATAGCTAATAGCTAATAGCTGTCAGCAACTTACCATTTTTTATGTGATAAAAGAAGCATCAACTATTTCCCAAACAAATTGAAAAAGGCGCTAATTTTTTAAAATAAACTTACCGTCCCGCTTCTCTGATTTAATGTGTAATGATAACGAAATAACACGAATGATACTATCTGCCGAAAGCTTTTCATAAGAACCGGTAAGTATGCGGTCTTTCAGGTCGTCGTCTTTAAAAATGATGACAATACCATAAGATTTTTCAATTTTCCTGGCAACTTCGCTTAAAGGTGTCCTTCTGAAAGTGAATTTTTTGTCCATCCACGATTTATAATTGGCATCCTGGTTGTATGTCCTGGCTATTGCTTTTGTTTCAACATTAAATATGCCTTTATCGTTGGGGTGCAGGATTATTTTTTTGTTATCAGTTATTCTTTCCAACGATACTTTTCCGGTACTCACCACAACGCTGACCGTTTTGTTTGTTCTCACGATGTTGAAACTTGTTCCGATATCATTCAGGTTGATTGCACCTAACTTGACCAGGAACGGATGATGTTCCTGGTGGATTACATTAAAAAAAGCTTCACCTTTTATCAGGTTTACAATTCTCGATCCTTTGAAATCTTTTTTACTAAAGTTGACCTCGGTATTTTCATTTAGTAGGATTTCTGTTCCGTCAGGAAGCCGTATTTTTTTATGCTCATTTTCTGCTGTCGCGAAATTATTTTCCGGGTTTATATAAAAACGATCAATTAAAAATAAACTTACAATCAACAGGATAGCCGCAGCGGCAAGTCTTGTGAACAAAGCAAAATCCCGCCTCATCGGAATTACCTTTTTTACGGCTTCCTCTGATTTATCAATTTTATATTTAAAGTTTTTCCAGGAAGAATCCGGATCTAATTTTTTGTAAACCGATAGTAATTCCAAATTATCTTTTAGTGAAGATAATTCATGATAAGTTTGTTCATTAGCTGCCGAACCTGCTCTCCATAATGCTAATCTTTTTGAATCCTCAAGCGAAAGTGTTCCTTCAAACTCCTCTATGATCAGCTCATATGGGATAGGACTGGAGACGTCGTTTTCTTTCATAACATGTAGGAAATAGTAAAAATTAATTTAACAAGCTGAAAAAAGCCAATAGAACTATTGTTAATTTCTGTTCGGCTAATATTAGTCTTATTTTCTTGAACCCGTAAGTCAGGTGGTTCTTAACCGTTTTGATTGAAATATTTAAAGTGTCTGCGATGTCCTGCTGTTTGCGTTTATCAAATTTACTCATCACCATCACTTTTTTACATTGCGGCGGCAGCAGTTCCAGTGCTTTTTCGAGTTTTATAAGTTGTGTTTCCAACTGTTCTGAATGGTTGTTTTCATCCGTGTACAATTCTTCAAAATCAGCAGCAAAGTTTTCATTTTTAATCATTTGTTTTTGCTCTCTTTTAATTATATTGAGGGATGTATTGACCACAGCCCGGTGCAAATAACTGGCAAGGGATTGGGTAATTAACAAAGCATCGCCCTGGTCCCATATTTTTAAAAACACATCATGAACAATTTCTTCCGAATGCTCCTGACTTTTGGTATAGTTGTAAGCAACCATATAAAGCTTTTTATAATATAGCTTGTACATGGACTCAAAAACACCGTCGTCTTTCAAATGGATTTCCTGTAAATTTCCTTTATCCTCATTTATAGTATTACTTGTACGGCCAGACATGAGGTAATCAAAGGATACGAATAAGTAAAATTAGCAGTTGACTGAAAATCATAATTTCAATCAAAACTAAGAGCCTGTTTAAAAATTAATAAAAGAAAAATTTAATGCTTCTTTTAGCCTATGAAAACTGGTGCTTGAATAATTCAAACAAACACCAATTAAATATTTACCAGTTTTTAGGTGATAAAAGAAGCATCCGGTTGTCATCCCGGACTTGTTCTAAGGTCCCTCAGGACAAAACAACAAGCTAATTATATGTCATGCCGAAACATTCCGGCATGACAAAAGCATAATACAATGATTTTTAGGTGATAAAAGAAGCATAGAAATATTATTAAGCAAAATTTAAACAGGCTCTAAATGGAATCAGATCAATACGTCTATTTTTGAACTGCACTTAAGTTTCCGGAAATTTCACCGCTCTTAAAATTGTCTGTATTGATTTTTACAAACCACAAACCCGCAAGCAGATCAGTCTCCTGGCTTGCCGTTAAAGTTACATGGCCATCAACAGGAGATGTATAATTTAACCCGTTATTTGCAGCCAGATCAAAAGTGGGAGTTGTTACACCTTTGTCGTTTTTATAAATGCTAATTGATGAAGGATTGACCCCTGTAAATGTTAAAGAATAAAAAAATACTTTTGTTGTATTGTCATAGCTGCCGATCAGCGACGCCGTTGCTTTGGAACTTGTTTTTAAACCTAAATTGTCCAGGTTTGAAGCAATGGTATAGTTCTTGGTTAGAGGTGCATTTGTCTGATCGTTGATCAAATCGTTATCTTTTTTACACGATGTAATGGCAACAGACAGTAGCGCTATTGCAATTACGAACAATAAAGCTTTGTGATAATTTGTTTTTTTAACTTCGTGATAAGGTGCTCTTTTCATTTCTTTAATTTTTGGTAAATGATCGAATTCTTTTTTGATCATTCAATTCACATTAAAGACATACTAAATATTATAAAGTCCTATATACATGTACTAACCTTATAGTATTTATCAAAGTTAGATTCGGGATGAGCTGTAATAGAAATACGGCCAATAGTTTTTGCTACTGGCCGTATGTTTTAATGAAGTGATAAAATTAAGAGCAGTTAATCTACCTTTATAAATTTACCGCTCTCATCAAAAATCAAGTCTTTGCCTTTAATTTCGGCTTCAAACATTTTTTTGCCGGCAGCATCCGTAACCCGCCCGGCTTCTAATATTTTACTGCCTTGGTAATGTGCCTTTACGTAAACTGCAACTGAAGCAGGCAGTTGTGATACCGGCATAGCATCAACTTCTTCCACAAATGCCCCGGCAGGGGTAAACACTACGGAAGTGTCCTCACCGGATTTACCGCCCCAATTAGCCTCGTAATTCCCTTTTTCCATTTCCCAGGTCACCTTTGCTGCATTTGGGTATTTTTTTGCTAAGGCTTCCTTTACGGCAGCAGGTACGTTGATACTTAAATTGCCTGCAATTAGGCTACCAGTTAAAGCAGCCATTGCAATTGATAAAAAAATTGTCTTTTTCATAACTTATTTAATTAATTTAAACAAGTATAACATAGGATTCTGAATTAATCTTGTATAGATCCTGTAGTTATTCTGGATAATCCTAATATTGCCACCAGGCAGGCAGAAGATGAAATTATCTTACTTAATTTTAGGTGTTGGTCAACAATAAGAAAGATAGATTGGGCTTACCCTATAAAAATTGGTGTTTGCATCAATTTAAATTAATCAAAAAAAGCACTTACCATTTTTAGGCGATAAAAGAAGCATAGAAACCCCGACAAGAAAATTTTAAACAAGCACTAAAAAGTATAGAAACTTCTTACTTGGATAGCTAAGTTGCAAAGTTAAAAAGCTTATTGATTTAAGCCTGTAAAAGCAATTTAAATATTGACACAGGTTAATACTTCATAAAAGTTGTAAGGAAACCCATCAACTTCCGACAAAACAGATATGAAAAAGCTAAATTTAATAATCATACCTTTTTTACTGCTGGCGTTTAATGCGAGCAGCCAAAATTATACTTCAACCAAAAGTCCGACAAATGTTCAGGCTTATCCCAACGCTAAACCTGACAGTTATTGGAAAAAAGTTTTATCCCCGGAAGCTTACGAAATCCTGGTAAACCGGGGCACAGAGCCGCCTTATAAAAACCCTTATTGGAACAACCATCAAAAAGGTGTTTATGTGAGTGCTGCTACCGGCAAGCCTTTATTTAGTTCTGATACCAAGTTTGATTCCGGTACCGGCTGGCCAAGTTTTTTTAAGCCGATCGACCCAAAAGAAATTAAAATTGTGAGGGACAATTCTGACGGTATGGTTAGGGATGAGGTGGTAGAAGCAAGTACCGGTTTGCATTTGGGCCACGTTTTTGATGACGGGCCTGCGCCCACCGGCAAACGCTATTGCATGGATTCTTATGCTTTTAAATTTATCCCGGCTAAGTAACACACGATCAATCAACTAATATTTTTTATGAAAACATTTAATTTATTCCTGCTGGGCCTGCTATTTATTTTTGGTTGCGCAAATGGCCAGGAAACTGCCCATGATAAAGCCTTTGCCACATTGCCTGCATTAAAACCCGGAGAAAAGGTAGCCACTTTTGCGGGCGGCTGTTTTTGGAGTTTGTCTGAAGGTTTATCAGAACTGAACGGCGTAAACAAAGTAGTGGCCGGTTATGCCGGCGGGGCAGTTAAAAACCCGTCTTATGAAACTGTTTGCACTAAAACAACAGGCCATGCCGAGTCTGTTCAGGTGTATTATAATCCTGCTATAATTAGTTTTGCTGCTTTAACAGAAGCATTTTTTTATGCACATGACCCCACTACGTTAAACAGGCAAGGGCCTGATCAGGGAACAGATTACCGTTCTATTGCTTTTTATCGCAATCCTGAAGAAAAGAAAACGATTAAAGAAGTAACGGCTAAAGTGGATAAAGAACATCATTATAAAAACCCTATTGTGACGCAAATCTTACCGTTTAAGGTATTGTATCCTGCCGAAAATTATCACCAGGGCTATTACAAACTTCACCCGGAAGAAACTTACATCCAACTGGTTTCGATGCCTAAAGTATTAAAACTGCGTAAAGTAAAGAACAATTTATTGAAGCCGGAATTTCAACAAAAAGCTGTTGCTTCTCTTAAATAAATCAAAAATCAACCTGAATCTTACGATCATGGATTTCAAAAAAACCGGTTACAATCTTGGTGTTATTGCTACAATAGTGGTGCTGTTGTGGATTGGCATATTCAAATTTACGGCTACAGAAGCTATGGGTATAAAGCATTATGTCAGCAATAGTTTTTTAATGAGCTGGATGTACAATATAGCCTCAGACCAGGCAGTTTCTGATTTGATCGGCACTTTTGAAATTATAACCGCACTGCTTTTAATCGGTTCTTTTTGGAACAACAAGATTGGAAGAATAGCCGGTTACGCCGGGATAATTATATTTTTAACAACCATCAGCTTTTTATTTACGACGCCCGGGATTTGGAAAGCTGTGGAAGGCGTGCCAACAACAGACTTTTTTGTAGTGAAAGACCTTGCGTTTTTGGCGATCATGTTTTTGGTAGTTGGTGGGCACTCTACAAACGAAATCCATAAACAAATTTAAGTTGTGTTTGAGTTTTGACCGGCCTGTTTTTGATGCTTCTTTTATCACCTAAAAAACAGAAAACCGTATGCTTCTTTTATCGGCATAAATTGGGGAAACAAGTTTTATAGGCATAAAAGAAGCATTGGTTTTTTTCGATCTGAATTTAAACAGGCTCACAATTTAATTCAGATTGTTAAGAAGCTGTCTAAAAATGGTTTAATATAATTCTTATGGATGCTAAATGGACTATTGATACAGCAGTATTGTTAAGGCGTTTATAGTTTTTTGAGTTTCTCCTATTAGCATCTATCCAGTAAAAAGGTTTTTCCACGATCCACCTTTTAGGCAGTACTTTAAAGGTATGAAGTTCATTTCGCTTGATGATCTCCATCTGCATTTTGAAGGTTATTTTGATCATTGCTATCAATTTTCCGCGGTAAACGCCATTGGCAAATAGTTTACTGATGTTCTTCCAGCTTTCACTCATCTTGTCGATTGTTTCCATCGCGCCGTCACTGTCCTGTACCGATGCGCTTTGAATGACTACTGCAAGGACAAGACATTGTTTCAATAAAATATTGTAATTCCAGAATTTAATAGCTCAATTCAAGTTGGTTCTTCACAAGATTATAGTATTCATTTCTTTGCGCAATTAATTCGGTATGACCGCCCATTTCTACAATTTCCCCATTTTTTAAAACAATGATCTGATCCGCATTCTTCACAGTAGATAATCTATGCGCTATAATAATCACTGTTTTCCCTCTAAAAAATGATTGAAGGTTATTATGGATGATGTTTTCATTTTCGGCATCCAGCGCCGAAGTAGCTTCGTCAAAGAAAAGATATTGCGGGTTTTTATAGACCGCTCTTGCAATCAAAAGTCGTTGCCTTTGACCACCGGACATACCCAATCCAACCTGTCCCACTTTTGTTTTTTCCTTTGATGGTAACCCCTCAACAAATTGGCCTATATTTGCTATGTTGATAGCATACTTTAATCTCAACGGGTCAATTATCATGTCACCTGCTGCAATGTTTCTTTCAATGGAGTCAGAAAAAATGTATCCATCTTGCATCACAACTCCACATTCTCTACGGAGGCTTGTGGTGAAATTTCCAAAATATTCTGGTCGCCATAGAATATTTCTCCACTAGATGGATCAAACAGCTTCAACAATAGCTTCATCAAGGGAGGTCTTACCGCTTTCGCCTACAATGGCCGTGATCTTGCCCTTACAGATTACAAAGTTCAATCCATTTAGAACCTTTTGATCTTCCGCAACGACATGTGTAAATGAAAGGTTCCTCACATGAATATTACCCTTACCCACCAACAGGGGTGTCGCCTTGTCAAGAACTTTTAAAGGTTCCATTCCATCCTTTTCCTCTTCTTCGATCGCCTGAACTTCAGTAAGCCGAGCCATGCTTAATTTTGCATCTTGCAAAGAACGAAAGAAAGCTATAAGCTGATTGATGAGCCCGTTCAACTGACCGATGATATATGAAATACTTATTAGCATACCCATTGTTATCTGACCACGAATTACAAAGAGTGCCGTTAAGAAAGTTACTAAGACGTTCTTAAATTGATTAATAAACTCATATCCAGACACCTGTATCTGCTCGATTTTCAGGATGCGCACATTTATTTTAAATAACCTTTGCTGGATTTCAGCCCCTTCCTCTCCCTTGTAATCTTCCAGAGAATTTAGCTTCAGATCCGTTACACCGCTTACTATCTCGTAGACTGACTGTTGGTTCTCGCCCTTAACTTGAAAGCTGAGATAATCCAATAGTTTCCGTTTCTTCATCCAATAGAGCGGCCAAAACAGGGAGATCATGGTGAGGGAAACATACAGTACGAGCAACTGGACATCGTACGTGAATAGGATTCCCAAAAAAGCAGTAAATGTAACAATCGAAAATAGAGTAACTGTACTTTGTGAAGTCAAAAAGGTTTCGACTCTATTATGATCCGCAATCCGCTGGCTAAAGTCTCCATGAAGACGCGCATCAAAATATTTGAGTGGAAGCCTCAAAGTTTTCTTTATAAAATCTGAAATGATGTCAATAGAGATCTTGGTTCCCATTAATAGGGCAATCCAGTTTCTGGTCGCACTGATCATGATATTTCCAGAAAATAACGCTAATTGGGCCAAAAGAATGTTGAGTGTAATCGATAGGTTCTTTTGTTCAACTCCCTCATCGATCAGTTTTTGTGTAAGTATTGGGAGACCTATTGCAATGCCTGTTCCAACAAGCAATAATAAAATCATCCAAGAAACTTGTCTCCAGTGCGGAAGCAAGTAACGAAGTAGATAAGAGAGGTCAACCTTATTGCTTTTTGGAAAAACCGAACTAAAGAATTCTTTTGTAGGATGAAGGAACAGGGCTGTTCCTTTAGTATCACCGGCACTCCATGACTCCTTAACTTTTTCCCTATCGTATGTGCAGATTCCATATCCCGGATCGGCAATTTTGTAGCGCTTTTTTCCAGTCAACAAGCCCTTTTTTATATCGTAGAGCACAACAAAATGATTCTTGTTCCAATGCAAAATACAGGGCAAATGGTCTTTTTTTTAGAGTGTGCAGATCCGATCTTACGGCTGCAACATCGAATCCGATATGCTTTGCGGCCCTGCTCAATCCCCATACAGAAACACCGTCCTTTTCGACAAAGCACTTTTCCCTTATGTATCCCAGATCAATATCCTTTTTATAATATAAGGAAATTGTTGCCAGACACGCAGGTCCACAATCCATTTGATTCAATTGAAACACCGGTTCCATCTTCAATCCTGGTAAATCGTATATAGATTCCCAATTTTCTTTTGGTTATCGGTATAGATTCTACAATACCTCAGTATATCGTCCCTATAATCAACTACTTTGTCAGGACTTGCCATCCAAAGATCTTTAATGTCTGTAGTATTAAGAACTTCTTGGATGCTAGTGTCATTGATATTCCCAAACACTTTAGAAAATAAAAGATCATTTTTCAGATTTCCATTTTGATCAATTACTACTTTTTTGTTGAAATAGGGATGATATTCCTGAGCCTCCATAAAATATTTTGTGTTGATCGGCTTCCAATTGAACTTTCTTTTCATTTGGATTGAGTTCGATAAAACGAATTTTATCTGTACTTCCTTTCAAAAACTTTGAAGGTGCCCCATAAACAAGTATACATTCTAATTTTTTGTGCTTCTCAAAAATATCCGACAGATAAAATTCTATTCCTGATTGATACTCCAAAATTACATTAATGGATTTTAAGCCACTATTGTAAAATGAAAAGAAAATATCATTTAGAGAATCAAGCGTCCTTTTCCCTATCCGCAACTCAAGGAAATTGCATGAAAGGTTATCTAGTGTTAAGTTAATCATAAATTGACGGATAAAGTCTTTTCAGTTTTATTCTTGTGTCCCCATTAGTAAACTGCCAGTTAATTTTACTGTTCTTGTTATTTCGGTTTTCCTGCCATGCACCAACTTCTTCTTTGATTTTATCCATGGTGGCAATGTGCCTGTTCAGGCATTGTCCGTTTAACACATGCAGTTCTATTTCTGCCATGTTTGGGCGTATATACGAACTCAAACCTGTCCCATAGCCGCTTGGCTTCCTGTGGTTCAAACGTTTCATAAAATGCCGAAGCTGCATGGGTTTTGAAATTATCCATGGCCAATGTAACCTTTGTGGCACCCGGATACGGCTCATCGGCTATTCTTTTAACGAATTTTGCCCAATCCTTTTTTGTCTTAGGTTCCGTAACTTCCACTATCCGGGTACCTTTCGAGGGTTCATTTGCCATGAAGATATTTACAACCCCATGCCTGATGTACCCCTAATCTACCCTTGCCTCTTGTCCCGGCTTTACAGGTAACCCCACTTTGCCTTCTTCTATCAACTGCTTGGGCGGTTCGTCCATGCATATTACCGGAAATCTTTCATTATACGGTTTCTTATAAACATCCGGCACCCGTTCCATATTGGCCACGAACCCACTGTTTTTCTCCGGTGGTATTACCCAACCTTTGACTTTCCAGGGCTTAAGTCCATTTTTTTTAACACGTTGCCCACTGTTACGTAGGATATGCTTTCTGCATATTCCAACTCCGCCATTTTATCGGCCAGCAACCTTAATGGCCATTTCGCATAGCCTTTTGGCGGCCCACTGCAACAAAGTGATACCAACTTTGCCTCCATACCCCCATCTACCTTTACCTCATACTTTCTGGACGTTAAACGCCTTTCTAATGCAGCTTCAAACCCTTCTCCGATAAACTTTTTCTTCACCCGGTCTATCGTGCGCATCCCGATCTTAAGCACCTTACTTATTTGTTTATTGGTGATTTTTTCAGAATATCCCCCTTCGTCACCATTCAATAATATATAATAGGCTGTGCGGAATGTCTGCGAAGTATGAGACCCTTTGTTAATGATATTATGCAATTCTTCTACTTCTGTTTTCGTTAGTTTTATGCTATATCGTATCATTTGTTTTTTTACCAAGATA
>JAABUS010006600.1_pt1 | contig 13977 bp, 17 predicted proteins | sample 5560161 | NCBI WGS metagenome assembly JAABUS01 (sample SAMN10711885, study PRJNA513376) | rock metagenome | isolation source: Antarctica rocks | place: Antarctica: Victoria Land, Trio Nunatak nord | collected 2016-01-04 | reverse complement strand
CCCCCACCCCCTCCATCCGGATCTCGTTCCTCTCCGCATCAATCGTCACCACATCCCCATCCCTCACCACCGCAATCGGTCCGCCCACCGCCGCTTCCGGCACCACATGTCCCACAATGAAGCCGTGGCTCGCTCCACTATATCTTCCATCCGTTACGAGTGCCACGTTCGTCAGCTTCGCGCCCATGATCGCTGCCGAAGCACGGAGCTGCTCCGGCATGCCTGGGCCGCCTTTGGGGCCTTCGTAGCGGACGATGAGGACCAGGTTTTCGCCGTGTTTGATCTCGCCCGCGTTGAGCGCGCGGTCTAGCTGAGATTCCTTATCGAAGACGCGCGCTTTGCCAGTGAATTTCGTGCCCTCTTTCCCTGTGATCTTGGCGACTGCACCACCAGGGGCGAGGTTCCCGCGCAAGATCTGGAGATGGCCGGAGGATTTGATAGGGTTCGAGAGCGGCCGGATGATAATTTGGTCCTGAGGCAGAGAGGGGAAGGAAGCGATGTTCTCGGCCAGGGTTTTGCCTGTGATGGTGGGGATTGAACCGTCGAAGAGGCCGGCGGCGCAGAGAAGTTTCTGGACGGAGGGCACACCGCCAATGGCGTAGAGGTCGGCCATGAAGTACTTTCCTGAGGGCGCGAGGTCGGCGATGAAGGGGGTTTTGTTGGTAACGCGCTGGAAGTCGTCGAGGGTCAGGGGAACTCCGGCGGTGGCGGCCATGGCCAGGAAGTGCACGACGCTGTTGGTGCTGCCGCCGAGGGCCATCGTGATCACCATTGCGTTTTCGAAGGCGCGTTTAGTGAGGAGGTCGCGGGGTTTGATATTTCTTTCCATGCAAATCCTAATAGCGTCGGCGGCTTTGACGCATTCTCGCATTTTCGCGGGGGACGTCGCGGGCGTGGAAGAGGAGCCGGGCAGGGATAGCCCCATTGACTCGATCGCAGTGGCCATGGTGTTAGCCGTGTACATGCCTCCGCAGGCGCCAGCGCCTGGGCACGCGTGCTGCTCAATGTCATCCATAATCTCATCTTTATTCTTGGATTGATCGCCCCCGTCTGAGGGCTGTGAGAGGTTGTTGTAGATGTATGCCCCAGAAGCTTCGTAGCAGGTCGAGATATTGATGGGTTTTCGAAGTAGGTTGCTGTGGCCTACCGCTATCGATCCCCCATAAATCATGAGTGAGGGTCTGTTGTGACGAGCCATTGCCATGACGCAGCCTGGCATGTTCTTGTCACAGCCTGGTATAGTTATGCAAGCGTCATGTTGCTGGGCGCAAGTTACAGTCTCAACGCTATCGGCTATGATTTCGCGAGTCTGTAGCGAGAAGCGCATACCTAGCACGATCAATTGGCCTGTGTGCTCAATCTCAGTGTCCGAAAATACCTTCATTGCCCATAGTAATTGCATCTGAGACTCCGATTGTGTTGTACTGCCAGGCTAGCATCCCCTGTTTCGTTACAGCCTCCTTGACGGTCTTTCCGAGGTCAAGTACTGGATTCGCCACCTTGGTCAGACATCGTTCCTCCACTAAAACAATAAAATGCATCTTACAGTGCATGTTGCACGGATTTCCTTCCCACCAGACCGATGCCACTCCAACATGCGGGCTGTTCTTCATCGCGTCACGGTCGGGAACTCCGGCCGCATAGAGCATTGCCTGCGGCGGCGTCAGCCGTGATGGCTTTAGAAGCTCGGTCCATATGTCCATACCTGTGCGCCTGGGAAATCATGATCCTTGGTGATTGTCGAGGAGTACTTGTTGAGTCGACTCTTGCCGTCTGCTGTGATGGCATCGTCCGGAAGATGAGGGAAGGTCAAAAACCTGGGCTTTTCAGGCTCACTTTGCTTCTGAAGATTCTCAAGATCCATTGTTGGTAGCAACTATCAAAGTGTATGTCTCGAAATTGATAGCAACACAGGAAACAGGGTATAGCAGTAGTACAGTAAGTAATGACATCTATGAAGAGGAAACCCAAATATTTAGATCGAATTGAAGGCAGTAAGTACAAGGACGAGACCACGGCTACATGAGTCTAAAGAGGAGCAGCTCAAGAATGCGGAATCATGATTGATGCGGATATACAGCAGGGGACGACCCAAAGTCACGATGGCCTCGTGAACAGAGAAAAGGTGGTAGCTCCTTTAGACGGCGAGTTGCGGTGAGCCCGAGGTCGGAGAAGGAAGGAAAGAGACACGAGCAGACTTTTCCTCGCAGCAGAAAACGGTATTCTAGCCCTCTGCTTGACGACTCGCACCAGCTCTTCCCCACCATCATGATTGCTGATCACTTATCTGACCTATATGTAGACAAGGGACCGTCGGAGATGTGCAACTGAAGTACGTGAACTAAGGGAACCAAGAGGACACTGGCACGGAGAGCAAGGTAAGAATCATTTTCGCCACCGAGACGTGCCTTCCTGAAGTTCCGCTCCAGATCCAGGCCGTCGTTTCCCGGCACCTTCTCAAACGTCCAGCTGTCTCTGGGCTGAGAACTAGCGATTGGGATCGCCAGGCGGGATGTGCAAGTGCGGGACGTCTGCCCTGCAACATCTGCCGTCCAGGAAGATACTCTGCATCTGCCTCGTACTCATTCACCAATAGCCACGTCAGAGTCCATACTCTGGCAACCGAGCGTTGGAACGGAATAGAGCACGCTCCCGGAATCGACAGTGCAGTCGAAGGCTCATGCTTCCTCCTGCAAGTACTCCGTCGCGTCATCTTGACGCTCCATCGGTAGCCAGCGACTGCTGCAGCTGCGCCATCGCGCTTCCATCATTGGTTCATCATCGCTGCTCGACGTCCTAGCGAGATGCTGCCATGGCACCATGCTCTCTTCTGCCTACAAAAGCCCAGGCATTCCTGCAGCCATTGATCGTTGTTATCTTTCTCTTGACGCTCGGTGCACAGGCGGAACCTTCTTCAGCATCCGGCGCCAAAGCAACTCAGAGACCGGGGAAATCCAATGCACAAGGATTTCCACTTCATTCAACAGACCGTTTTCTTCTAAGGACAAGGCTTCAACGATATGTTCGCGCCATCGACAGACAGCTCGGGGTTTGGGACATGGTGCAGCTGATAGCATTCTGTAGCCTCATTGGGGCATTTACTTTCTGGAAAAAGAGGAGGGCAACACAACATGGCGATTCTGCAGAAGCTGGAAGCACTGGGGTCGAGAAGGTGAAACGATCGATCCCGGACGAGCAGCGAAGCTTAGGTGAGTAGCAAGGGATACTAAACGCACACGTACATGTACTGAACGGGTTCCATTGCACACCAGTGATGTCGCTAATCGCTAATACTGGATTCCGCTGCAGATGCAGAAAGCACTGATCCCGGTCTATTGAAGAAACACTCGACATTCAGGTCCTACACCACCCCAAGCGGAGTATGTTATCCTCGCATCCGGACCTTCTACCGGCCCCACTCTCAGGCAGACAAGCTTCCCTCCGTTCCGACTCTTCTTCCCCTTCTGGTATTCGTACACGGTCTTGGTGGATCATTGGCGCAATTCAATGCGCTCCTAACCAGCCTTGTCAACGTTGCTCCATGCCTTGGTATTGATCTGCCAGGTTGCGGTCTTTCGGACTTTTCGCCAACCTCCTGGGAATATTACACCCCAAGTGCGCTAGTGGAGCTTCTAGCAGTGGTTGTTGCGGAGCACGCCGAACAACATGGCCGCCAAGGCGTGGTACTTATTGCCCATAGTATGGGCTGCTCCTTATCGGCCCTCCTAGCATCACCATTGTCGCCAATACATCCAAAGAACAGGGTTGAAGTACTCGGCTTAGTGGCGATTTGCCCACGAGCTTCAGCACCGTCTGACCACCAAGTCACAACTTTCCGGCGGCTTCTTTCTGTCCCGACCCCAATCTTCGACATTTGGCGACGATGGGACCGAAGAGGAGGGCCTAACAGCCGCAGCGTTGCACGATTTTTAGGCCAAGGTGCAGACATCGAGGCAAAGAAATTACAGGAGAGGTTCAATTCACAAAGCCGAACAGCCGTTTGGAGACGGATGGCTTGGGGAACTTTACCGAGACTCGAAGAAGGGGCACAACAGCATATGGGTTCTGGGGGCCTCCCAGGCCTGGAAATCTGGAGCAGCCTTCAGATACCACTTTTTCTCATCGCGGGCGAAGCAGACAACATTACCAAGCCAGAAGAGCTTACGAAAATCAGTCAAGTCATTCGTTCAAGTGCAAGCCCAAGTCTCGGGGAAGATGGTAGCGGATCAAGTAACATCGGTCGCCAGGTTGCCAGTAGCACTCAAGGCGCCCTTGGCAAAGATACATCTGGCCAGGGACAGCATCATAGCACAACAAGTACCGAGACGACTGTCCTCAAGCAGGACGAGAAGGCTGCCACAAAAAGCATCGGGATGGCACCAGCATATACCAAACGACAGAGGGTGCTGAAAACCAGCATTCTGCCAGCGCCCGCCTCTCACGCGCTTCTCTATGACCCTACGACGTATCGTACCCTAGCTGGGTTGATACAGACCTTTCTCTACGATCACATCGATAGCCGTCTCTCCCTTGGATGGCAGCTCCAATATCTTACGACTGGAGGTAAATGGGATGTCAAGAACCTTGCCAAATGGCAAGCAGTCAGGCCAGTCTCCGAACCGATCGCTGGTATCTTCCGCGCTATGAAGACCCTCCGACAGATCGACGATACCCACTGTCCCGACTGTTTCGTCAGACAATGGAGGGGGAAGATCAAGGCCGTCATCGACATCAGCCACGAAAGTCCAGTCTACGATCCCAAGAACCTAGACGAAGGCGGCATCGAGTATCACAAATTCCCGACCGTTTCGAAGATCCCGCCCACGCCAGAGGAGACACGAGATTTCATCAAGCTTGTCGATCGCCTGCGCTCCGCGCCACCGAAATCAGGATTCGAGCAAGCATTGATCGGTGTACATTGCCATTACGGGTTCAACAGGACGGGGTTCTTCATCTGTTCATATCTCATTGAGAGGGAAGGGTACGGCGTCCAACAGGCGATTGATGAGTTCGGTGCGCATAGACCGCCGGGGATACGACATGAGCATTTTCTTGATACCCTGTTTGTGCGTTATTGCGTGGGCTTGAAACGAGCTCCTACGCTGTAGATGTAGACATAGATTGGCAAGGGCTTCGATGCCTGTGATCTTTATCTCCAGACCCTTTTGTTCTTCTCCAGCCATACAGGCATCCTCCTCTCAGACAACCTTTTCTTCGCCCTTGTACCCATCCTGCCATCCATATCCAACCTCATTGTCTCTCAAGTCGACCTCGGAAATGGCACGTCAATACCGCCAACAACAACAACAACAACAACAACAGTTACAATGCGCTCGCCAAGCAGCCCATCAATCCCAAAGCCCCACCAGCTCACACCAGCCACGCGACCTCTCCGAAAACAACATTGACGTTGCCTAGTTCCGCCGCCGGCGCCAGCAGTGCTCCCGCTGTCGGTACATCACGCCATTTCCCCCTCTCTTCCTTCAGGGCAAGCCCCGTCTCAGCCTCGACCGCCAAAGCTTCCCCTTCACCTCAACGCAAATTTTCGAATCCGCGGTACCCCGTGTGGGAGCCGACGACCTGATGGCAGCGACTTCATTGACAATATTCTCGGAGCCGCTCTGCCCCAACGTCGATGGCTCGGGACGCGGCGAGTGCGAGGCCTCTGACACTCTGGGAGAAATCGCATGCGTCCCTCTGGGTGCATCAACTTGAACCACCCTCGATCTCTGATCAAGAAGTACTTTTCACCGGCTGGCCCTTCAACTCCGCCCTCCTTTGGACCGTCTCCGCCATATCATCCTCCTCCAACTCCTTCAGCCCCTTTATCACTCCCTCCCGATCCCCCTCCTTAAGCTCCTGACTCATCTTAAACTTCCCCTCCAACCGCGTCACCCTCACCTCAAACCCCACAATCGTCTTCCTCAACAGCCCCACAAACCTGTCCGGCGCATCCGCCACCTTCCACGTCCGCTCATAGCCCATGACCCTCCCCTCCGCAAACTCCGACAAGTCAGACACCTGCTTAGCCAGGAACTCATCCGTCTCCCCTGCCTTCGAATCCAGGAAGAAGGTCGCAACGCCATACGCCTGCGCCGCGGCATAGTTCCACGTCGGCACCACCTTGCCCGTGCTGGGCTTGGTCTCGGTGTAGAATTGGGGCGTGATGTAGTGCTGCTGCGGGCCGTTGAAGAGGACCATCACTTCTTGCTCTAGCTGCAAAGGTGCGCCAGGGGCGGAGGAGCGGAAATGCTCGATAAGGGATTTGCTGTGGGAGTTGGCGCGCGCCATGTGGCCGCGAAGCACGCCCAGCTCGGTCTCGCTCATTTCGTCGGCGACGTCAAGGAGGAAGGGGATGTGGGTGCATTGGATGAAGGGGAAGTCGGGGGAGGGGAAGGCGGTGGTGAAGATGCCGAGGGGGTTGTCGCGGATGAAGCGGCGGAGGGAGGGGATGTTGAGTTCGGCGTGGGCGGCGCGGAGGTACATGGTTGGAAAATTGAGATGGATTGATCTCGCTGAGGACGTGGAGTGGCCGTGCTCTGGTCAGAGAGATGTCTGCCAGCTTTGGAGGTTTTGAGTAGAGATGCTCCTGGTGCACGGCGGCATTCCTCCGGTCTACACTGCCGTCTTCTGAGACATTGGACTTTTTCCAGGTTGGACTTTCCGGCTTGGGTAAGCTCGACGCTAGATTACTTCGACTTCTACCTTAGATGCTCTCGACATTCAAAATTCAGATGCTGAACACCCAGAACATTCTAAAATCTGCTTGACTCATCGGCATGGGTTTAGACAAGGTAGAGTTGTGTATTTTGTGTTTCTCACAAGCTACATAAATGTCCTGCTACTACTTCTATCTGTTGGAGATGTCAATCTCCTATGTTATATATTTGGAAATTTAATCAAAAGCTACTCCGGGCCCCAGGGCCAGTCTCTCCTGAAAATATTTCGATCTCTGTACTTTATAGAAGCCTCTCCAGGAAGTATGACCCAGGCCACACATGAACCGACCCGAATCCGGGAAGCAAAACAAGAAGATGCTTCCGCGATCGCGCGTCTGGGAGCCAAAGTCTTCTCTACCACATTCGGCCACTCAATGCCAGCGTCGGACCTTGAAGCCTATCTAGCCGAGTCATACAGTCCTTCGGCCATCCTCGCCGACTTAGCCAACTCAAACAAAGATACTGTCCTTGTCTGTCCCAGCACCAACCCAAACCATGTACTCGGCTTCGCAACCCTAACCCGGAGGACCATTGAGCCTTGCATCAGGCACCTTGAGGGTACGACTGTCGAGTTACAGCGACTCTATATTGAGCCTGATAGTCATGGACGGGGTCTGGGAAGAGCACTCGTCATGCATGTTGAGACGATAGCCAGGCATGAAGGGTTTGCCACGATGTGGCTGGGGGTATGGGAGGAGAACGTCAAGGCCCAGCAGGTGTATGGTAGATTGGGTTATGAAAAGGTTGGGGATCGCGATTTTGTTATGGGCTCCTGTCGGCAGACTGATTGGATCATGCTCAAGAGTTTGGAGTAGCGCGCCAGTTGTGGGGGAAAATTATTAGATTTTGACCTTCAACAGCTTCGTAGTTTTTGTGCCATCTATGAGTGATTCCAGCATATATCATTGACCCACTGGATCGGCCCAGCTCCAAAATCCGAATCGGCGTCCTTCGACTTCCATTCCATTAACCGCAACAGCCAGATTTAGGGTCATCGATAACCCTAGTGACGTAGAGGGTCGCGTGCTATGCTCTATTGGAGCTTCAGACTTCATATTGATCGTCCAAGAGCTTCATCAGAGACCAACAACTGGTCAAAGCAATTACCCAAGTAGACCGACACACGCTCCACAGACTACACACACATATCATCTGTAAAGCTAAACTCCAATCAATATCCATAGCATCCACTATGACTCGGGGAAACGCCCACCAAGCTAAGATGCACTACCAAGGCAAGGAAGAAGACTTCGTCATCTTTGTGGACGACGTCAAAGCAGTTCAGGACTGGAAGAATGATCGATCAATTCCGCTGGCGCAGGTCGTCAGTGGATTCAAGATCTTCGTGACCCACAAGTATGCCCAGTCACTCACCAAGAAATAATCCCCTCAAGCCTGCAGTGGCAGCTGACCATATGGGGTTCCCTCCACAGGCACGGGGCTCAAAACGCTCATGACTCTGCGAGCAAGGCTACCTTGGAGAACGAGTTTGGTACGCACAATGACGACGAGTGCATTACCAAGATCCTGGAGCAGGGTACCTTGCAGGAGACGGAGGTAAGTCCATGGGATCAGGTCGCTGATGTACTCTACTTATCTAGTGCAGGCGGGGGAGCGTCAAGGTCCGAAGAATGATTCGATGGGCACTCGACAGGCTCATTGAGCAATCCCTTATCCTTCGATAGCGGAAAAGGAATAGCTATTTGAGCATGTAGCATTGGGAGATACCAAATATTTCAAAAAGGCATACAATAAGAGCTGCTGCCAGACGTCAATGGCATCGAGCAGTTTCATGTGCTATGTTCTAGGATCGTGCGATAAGCTTCGGTCTACTGACATTCGCGAGAAGGGAAGTACGAGGAGTGAGTTCCGGCATGTATCCTCTATTGTCTGCATTGAACTTTTTTGTTGCCCAGCTGATCTTACGTGTTGCAAGTCGACCGTCGATTGCCCACTATGTTTCCCTTCTATCTACGAAAGCCGCCATGTCACTCATGTTAACGTGCACTCTGGCTCAACCATTCATATCAGCACACATCGCGTCACAACGCAACTTTTCAGCCGCTTCCATCCTCTCATATTCTGCAAGACTCATACGGATATCGCTATCCCGAGGACTGTCGTCGTTCTCCTGAGCCGTAGAGACGTTCTCCTGAGCCGTAGAGACGTTCTGCTGAGCTTCAAGTAGATGCAGGCATCGTTGGATGTTACTCCGCTTTCTCTCTTCGTTCTCCAGCTCCTCCTCCCTCTTTGCTCTCGACAGCTCGTCATCCTGAGTCTTGTTGGCGTCCTTGTGAGTCTTGAGCATCCTTAGACAGCCTTGAACATTCCTCCGCTGCTGCTCTTCCTTCTCCATTCTCACAAATATACCCTGAAGCGTAAAGTGACGCATGTTGTGCATCTTGCTTTTGACATTCTCCAGCTTTACTGGGGTGGATAGCCTCAGCTTCTCAAGAGCTTTTTCAGTGAAGGGACTCGTCTCTATGACTCGGCAGTGTTCCAGGTAAAGAGCGTTGATAGATCCGTTCTTGACGACCATGAAAAGAGTTGCGAATTCTGCATCGTCGCGGAACCTGTAAGTGTGCTGTTCGCTACTTTTCCCTATCATACGTGGCCATATCCTAGGTGTAACCTCGACTGCGTTGTAGCAGCGGCGGTCTGCGTCACCAAGGGTCTTGCAAACTTCGTCTGGCGATGCCATTTCAGTATCTGGTAAAATCGGGTTTGACATCATCCTGCAGTATAGGCTGTCAGGCTTGATGGGACTGACGCACGTGTAGATTCTGCTCACTGTATTCGACTTTATTACGATATGACAGCGAAGCTGGTTATGAGTATTTCCTGATTACCAAAGCAGTGCTTTTGAAGGATCCGTACACCAGTTGACGCTTCTTTGACTCTGCGAGAATTTTAAATCTGAATTTGAGGCAGTATTATGATGGTAATGGTGGAAATGGGTTTGGACTGACGTTATATAGCAGCCGGACAATTGACCAGTGCATTGCGAAAAGCATAATTGCCTCTTCTTGCTATGCGGAGCGGTTAGTGTGATTGGGATTCGGTGTTAAGTTGAGCAAGTTCTTCAGCTCCGTTTCCGCTCCAAGTGGGAAATTCTGAATTAATGATGTCCAGATTGGCTCCCTTTTTACCAAGAAGGGGATTTGACGAATCGATGGTAGGCTCATCGAATAGCTGTGAATTGGTCGACGAAGAATCAATCCACTGTAGGATACTGCATCACTCAATCAGAGCACCGCAAAGGTGATGTCTATCAGCATAGGTTATAGGTATATCCGGTGGTCGGCGTAGTTTAGTCCACTTGTATCCCAATCTTACTGCGAGCCCTCCTCAAGTTCTCTGTCATCCTCATGGTCCTCACGGTCTGCTTCACATGAAGCGACCAAGTGGAAATTGTCTCATCTCTCATAGCACACCTTCGATGACTCTTCCAGATTGATGGATTGAGCCCATGAGAGCGCGAAAAGGTCACGGTACTACATACAGGAATTTGATGAGCTGGAGCACAATGCCTGATGTGATGGTCGAGATGCTAAGACCGATGTTTTTTTCCTGCTTGGTATTAGCCACTCAGAGCACGAGAGTTGGGTGGGCGGCTTGATGTCAAAAATATCGGAACGCTGTTGTTCTGGACTTAATTTGCACTCTTAAATCTACACTGTTTCAAGCAGCAGACATTGAGGAGAGCACATGATGCAGTGCTCACTCTTATGCACCTGCCTTGCCGCAAACCCAGTGGAGTTTCATCGTCAGCGAGAAAAACGGCAGGCGTCAGTATCTTATGTATTCCAAAGCTCAGGCCAGCTCTGAAGAAATTTGCATATCGGCAACATTGACAATAAACAGCACAAGTACTTCGCGACCAAAATCGAACCGAGAGAGCGATTAGTGTTTACACGATATAAAGGCTAGGAAGCTCGGCCAATGTAGATTCAGACATTTGATCTCTATATCTTACTGGAGAAAACCCGGCTTGAGAGGAGCTACTAAGCTTCTGGTCCAGACATTTCTTCCCTTAAATCGGCAAATGCCGAGTGCAGCCTTCAGATAGAAGGAGACTTACTCGACAGTCGCTCCTTCCAACTTGTTGGGAGGAGCATGTATCTACCTGATACGTCTCGATATCTTTCTCTTCCTCTTCTTCCTTCTTTTTTCTCAACCCCCCACATCTTCACATTGCTACTATCTCAGGACATCTTTGATTCCCATACATTCGTTCAAGCAACTTGAATACATATCCTTTACTTTTGCCTGTGCCAGCATGGCTCATTATATATACTCCAAAGCTCCAGACCGCGCATTGCTTTCTCCTGATTGGCGTGTCAAAGATGAGACATCTCTAGCTATTCTCAGAACACCGTTGATTCGAAGCTGGCGGCCTCGTGAGGCTTCGAATGGCTTCCATATTTATGAAAACGAGCCGGCATTCATTCCCGGCAAGACGACGAACGAGAAGAGCTCCAAGAAAGAATATGACCGACGCGCAAATCGCGCGATTGAGGAACGAAGGTCGATTCGCGTGGGCAACCTCTTGTCCAAGACCACGAATCAGGATGTACATGATTTCTTTATCAAGGCAGGATACGCGGTGTAAGTGATTTCACCAATTTTTGAGTATATCCTGTTCTTTTCTAATACCGAAGCTTAGGGAGCATATCGAGATGCGCACCGATCTAACTACGGGGTAACTAATGATAGGACGTGCTATTACAACTTTTTACTGATTTTGGGTAGAGTAAATAAGCTATACTGCTTCGTGGCGCTTACGACGAAAGATCTGGCCGACGGAGCACTCAGAAACCTACACGGCGCGGAGATACTTGGTCGACCCATCAGGGTTGAGCCGCGAAGACCAGGACTTAGTCGCAGAGAAGCCAACAGCAGGAGCGCCGAGCCGACTTCGAATGATAAATTCCATGTAGACACAGCTCTGCAAAGACAGAAGAGGACAGACGCGGTCGACATTTGTGGCTACGAGCCAAAGCGCCTGTTTGTCTTAGACTTACCTGTTTTATCGAGCTACTATGGCTTTGACAAGAAAATTCGAGACCTGTTCCGGGGATTCAAGGTGTAGGTTCAACTGCTTCACCTGGTGTTCGAGTCGTATCTAACGTTGTGTAGAAACTATGTCCACAAAGTCGAGAACGGAAAGACTGATCCCTACGTCTACGTGGACTTCTGTTCCCCCGCTGAGGCCAGACATGCAAAGTTCGCCAAAGATGGAGCCAACGCCTGGGGTCGCGCGGTTCGGATCCAGTATCTCAGGCCTTGTGCTGCCAGAATAGTTGATACGCCCCAACTGGGACCCCGAGCAAGGGTTGCCAAGCCATCGAGAGAAAGCAGACACCTTGGAAGCAATGTCTACGAAATTCTAGGAAGCTTTGTCGAGGCGTAGATAGGGCGCAATGGGCCGAAGGAGGTACATGATCCTAAGGGCCATGCCTTGCTTGGTTTGAAGGCTGTGCACACCTTGATATAATACTATTCATTGTTCGCAGAGAACTTCAACGCTTGTGATGTGAATTCAGTATTCCGAATCTGCTACTCTAAGTCAGCAGAGTTTCTTGGAATTGCACACCTAAGAGACGAATTTCACCGCAAGTTCAACCCTCTGCTCTAATCCTGAAGACCCAGCGACGCTTTGCGTATGGGTCTGCATCGGTCGAAGGGCCCTACCTGTTGTCCTGTAATTGTGAATTGCTTCTCATCTCATTCCTCAGTGGTAAACAGCTTGACCAGTCAAGGGGTAGAGCCGGCCCCTTTATTATACGGCAGCCAGCTGTGCAGTTAGTGCATCCCCAAAGAATCCTGTGCTAGCTGAGAATGGTATGAAGTGCTTTCTAGCGTGCTCGTCTACGTCATTGTACATAGAGCTACTCGACAGCCCAGCAACAGAAGCGAATTATCAGCTTGTCAGATGTTCACGCAGCTCAAGATGACTCGACCATCGACCGTATTGCAATTCATGCAGCATGAGATTGATCTTCCACCTTTACCTGGTCCAAAGGGAGCAGACGTGCAACAAATGACAAATCCTGCCTTAGCCGCCGGCCTGCACAAGCTCCTGTGATACCACAGACCTCACCTCAACCTCACGTGCTGGACTTGCAAATTCCTCCACTTTACATGAGCCTCAACCTCCAACCTCCAGCCTCCGACATTCTGTTCCGCAGCCTCTAAGCTTGCGAGATCGATCAAATCTGCAGATCCCATCCAGCACGATTGAAGCCTATCTCTCGTATCAAGCACCAAGTGAAGTTACACACTCTAACGAGTCACCAAAGCCTTCCTCTAGCCACCTCCACCCATCTCAACCTCGACCATGACCCCCAAAGCGACCTCTCCCCCCAAATCCCCCACCCCCGAACCCACCCCCGCAACCGCCGAGCCCGCAACCCTCACCCCCAAGCATCTGAAATCCGGCTCCAACGGCTCATCCTCCACCATCTCCAACCCCGACGACTCCGACTTCTCCTCAAACCGCATCTCCTTTTCCTCCGGCCGCATCTTCCGCCCCGACCCCACGAAAGAAGAGATCGAGAACAAGACGCCCGAGGAGCTGCGGGCACAGTACCCGCCGGACGATGCGAGGGCCATGAGCCCGCGGAGGAGCAGTGCGGAGACGGATCAGATGCATCAGAATGCGAGGATCTCGATCCAGAGGTATGTTCTTCGACAACCTGAATGTTCGGCGTAGTGATATAGTGATCTGATATTTCTATTGGCAGGCACGCGCAGTCACTCCAGTCCTCGCTCGATGAGATCGCCAACCAGATCGAGACTGTGAAGATGGATCACGCGAGGCTGGAGCGGGATAACCTCGAGCTGCAGAATTATATTGGGGGCCTCACGCGCAGCATCTCTAGCACGTCGATGAGTTCGGGGAAAAGCAAGAAATGAACCATGTCCCCAAATCTGTCGATACGGCCATCCTATAGCCAGTCCCTTCGCGTGCAGATGTTCACGCAGGGGGGTTTGTTGTGGATAGACTTGGTGGCATATTGCTGGTTTTTTTGGCTTTGAGGGCCGCAAGATCCATAATCGCTTTCTCAGCAAAGCAAAAGAGCATGTTTATTGACAGGCATTTCAATACCCAGCATCGGTTCAAAGCAAGCGAGGCGCTGGACGGGATAGCTGATGTCCTTCTTTAGCAAGCGAGCATAGATAAACAAGCGAGCAACAGCCAGCATAATTATCTTTCTTTCAGCTCTCTATTTCCACACTGTATACGATGCCCTTT
>JAABUS010006598.1_pt1 | contig 13978 bp, 21 predicted proteins | sample 5560161 | NCBI WGS metagenome assembly JAABUS01 (sample SAMN10711885, study PRJNA513376) | rock metagenome | isolation source: Antarctica rocks | place: Antarctica: Victoria Land, Trio Nunatak nord | collected 2016-01-04 | reverse complement strand
TCCCGGCGCCAAGCGGCGCCGCCCTTGCCCTCCGCTGCGCGCCGCGGCGCCCTGAACGGGTCGGGACGAGGGGCGTCCCGACACACAACCCTTGGCCTCCGGCCAGGGTCGAACAAGGGGCTGGACAGGAAGACAAGCCAGCTCGTGGACACAGGGAAACGTGGACACCCTTAGCGGCACCCGGCGGAGGCTGGGGATGCTGAACGGACGGCAGGCGGACGGGAATAGGGGCGCAATCGTGTCCCCTCTCAAGAACGGCATCCAGCAGAGGTGCACTGGTGCATCTCCATTTCGGGCGTTCGTTTGGCATCCGCTTTCAGGGGTCGGGGAGGCGTGCGAGCCGCACGCCAGGCCCGGCGGCGCTGTCCGGGTCGATGAACTGGACGCCGGCCCCCTCCATAACGCGGCGGATGGCATCGACTGTGCGGCGGTGAGGTTGGGTCAGGCCACGTTCGATGCGGTGCAGGGTCCGCAGCGTCACGCCGCATTCAGTCGCAAGCCGCGCCATCGTCCAATCCAGTAGCCCGCGCCCTGCTCGCACCTGGCTAGGCAAAAGGATAATAGATCGGACATTTCCGCTTGCGACCATGCGGAACTACCGCCATGTTCGCACCCGCTGCAACGTGCAGCGGCCGAACGGAATGCTTGAGACATTCCGCCCGGCCCAACCCCAGCCATGGTTGAGACATGTCCGGAGCCATCCTGAAACTACCGTCTCACGGCGGTGCGAATAAACCTGCTTTTTCCTGGACCCGGCTTGATGGCCGGCAAACAACGTGGACGCCGGAACTCGTGGCACGCCTTGCCGTGCTGTGGAGGGCCGGCTACCACCACGAAACGATTTCGGAGGCTCTCGGCGTCGGCCCGCGTGCCGCGTGCTCCAAGGCCACGCGCGCGGGGTTGCCTGCCAGAGGGCGCTTGCTGCCGCTGTCCAAGGACGTGGATGCAGCCCGCCGCCTCGATGCGCTGGGCAAGCCAGCGCCCAAGGTTCTCAAGCTCAAGTCGGGTCGCGAGGTCATCGGGCGGCAATGCAGCCTAAGCGGGGCATGGTTCTACGGTCTGTGTGGTGTGCATACCTCGCCTGAGAGCAATCTCACCGAGCGGTTCAGGGAGGGACTGTCGTGACGTTTGATGCAGAGACGATGCCCGAGCTGATGGCGCTGCTCAGCAGGCGCGATGCCAGCAGCCGCAAACTGGCCGAGGAACTGAGGCGCAAGCCCGCGCTGGAACACGATGCAGGATTCATCGCCCGCGTTGCCGACGTGGTGCAGCACCTGGAACGCACCGGGGCGCCGCTTCCGATAGCCGAGGAACTCCGGGCGCGGCTTGCCCCGGAGCCCCCGGCGCCGGAACAGTCCCGCCAGGGCGCGCCCCAGCAGCAGACCCAGACCCGGGCCGCGGCGGTCGGGTCCGCCATGGCGCAGCTCTACGCGGCCCTGCGGCCACCGGCGCCGGCCACCCCGCCGCCATGGGAGCAAGCACCGCAGCCGCTGGGGGACAAACTGGCCGCGTTTGAGCGCCGCATGGCAGAGACCGCCACCGCGAACCAAGCGCAGGCGGTGCGGCAGGCCGGGGAACGCGCCCAGAGCGCGCTGGAGGCGCTTGGGGCGATGCCGGGTGGTGCTACCCTCGCCAGGGTTCGGGAGGCTGCACAGAGCGAGCCTGGAGGCGTCCAGGCGGTGGTTGAGGGCATGAAGCCCGGCGGGCGGTTTGCCGATCTGCGCACCGCCTTCAACGCCGCGCTGGCGCAGGATTGCGGGTTCGCCTCGGCCTATGACCGGGTCGTGAGGGATGTCACGGCCTACGGCCAAACGCGGTTGAAGGTGGATAGTGGCGATAGGTTCGAGGACATGGATCAGACCATCGGGCAGGCGTCCCAGGCGCTGCCGGGCCGGAAGCCTGGCAAGTCGGTGCAGGACGAGATTGCCGAGAAAGCTTTGCAGGTTGCCGAGTTCCTAAAAGCGGCGGTGCTGCGGATCGGCGCTGCGATTAGTTCAGCGCCGGCACCGAAGCCCGCAGCCTCGCCCAAGCTGGCGATGACGCCCTGACAAAGGGCGGGCAAACAGCAACGCATTAGCCGAGGCCCAGCCACCGCTGCCAAGCGGGTCGCCGGGCTTCGGCCAACACCTCCCGCAGTGCGCGGGCTTCTCCCTCGGCTGTAGCCGCCCGCACCCTGGCGTCCTCCCGATCCTGCCGGATCACGTCGCGTTCCTGCTCAATACGGCTGATCTGGTCCCGCAGCTCCGCTGCCGTAGTGTCAGCCATGGCTAACCGCTCGCGAAGGCTGGCCACATGGCTAGCCAAAGCGTCTAGTGTCTGGTCACGTCCGGGTAGCTGGCTATGTAGTACGCTAGCCGCGTCGTTTCCGGCCTGGCTAGCTCGGCTAGCCTGGATGGCGGCATTGTCTAGCCGCACGCGGGTCATGCCGTCGTTCCCGCGCACCGATTGAAGCTTTCGGCGCTTCACACGATGGCGCAGCGCATCCACCGACATGCCAGTTAGGCTAGCGGCCTCGGCTAGCGTGTAGAGCTGGCCTATGTTGCCCGCCTGGTCATCCATCGCTAGCCAGGTTGGCCGGATGATTGCACATTCGCAAGAGGACAGCGGAACAGGCCCCGTCAGTCCGCCTGGACGGATGATGCGGCATGGCCCGCCACGGACCTCCAAGAACCGGCCTGCTGCCAGAGTAGGACGGCGACAAAGCCCAGGCTGGAAGCGACGGCCGCCAGGACAAGGCTGCCAACGGCCGCGCTCCGGACACGGGACCTTCTCCGCCTGGCCAGCATCCTTCCTTGCAGCTCGTCCAAGTTCCCGCTCACCCCGCCTCCCCTTTTTGCCTGGCCTTTCATGTTGGCTGCGGCTCCGGTCAGGGAAGGTTAGGAATTATCAGGTGCCGGCCCGCCGGGACATGGCCCGCAAGCGCGCTAGGAGCGCCGTACAGCCGCTTCAGAGCGTTTTCCGCATGTTACTGGCCAGGAAGCAAACAGCCCTCAGTCGCGTCCAAAACCGCGCGGCGGGTCGATCTCCAGGCCGGACAGGTCCAGGTCGCATACGGCGCGTAGCGCGTCAGCCGTAGGCGTGTCCGCCAGGCTCTCTGGCAGCCCGTCCAGCCATTGCTGATAGTCGGCCTGCAGCTCGATCAACTCCGCCACGGCATCGCGCCAGCGCTGCGGCCGGCTGCGCCGGTCGGCGGGCCTGCGATAGCGCATCTTTACTATGGTCGCCATGTCGGCAGCGCGGGCGGCCCGGTAGCGGGCCTGGCGCTCGGCCAGGGTCATCGCACGCTCGCCGAGGGGCTTGGGACCCGGGGGCATGACACCCCCTTTAATGCGTTACGTAACGGGTTGCAATGGTTCAGCTATGGTGGCTTGAAGCCGAACACCTCGAAGAAGGTGGTGTGGTGCAAGTCGAGCCAAGCGGCCGGGGCATCCCCGAGCTTGCCCGCGATGACGGCCGGATCAAGGGTGGCCAGCTTGTCGAAGCGCACCATGGATGTGACCTTGAGGCCGGTGCCGGGGGTGGGCAAGATCGGCGCCATGTCCGGCCCCGCGCGGGGCACGGAGGTGATGAAGCACACCACCAGATCGGCGCGGCGGTGGTTGTCGCGCGAGACGACGAGGGCCGGACGGCGCTTGTCGCCGGACAGGTCGGTGAACGGGAAGCGGGCAAGGACGATGCTGCCAAAGGCGAACACCTAGCTGGCCCGCGGCTGCACCAGGTCGTCGTCGGTGTAGAGGTCGGGTTCATCGGCGAGCCAGTCGAAGGCACCACCGGCTTGAGCGATGGCGGCCATGGGCAGGGCGTCGGCCTCGCTATCCATGACCTCCACCAGCACATGCACGCGGGCGTCGGCGGAGATGCCACGACGGGCCAGCTCGGCGGAGAGCTGGCCGGCTTCGGCATCGAGGACGATCCTTTGCATGGCAGCGTTCCTTTCCTTTCTGCCCATCCTAGTCGGCCCTTTGACCGCGAAGCCGTGTGAAACGGCCACTCCAAATAATAGGCCGGGCCCTTCGATCCCAGGAACGGTTGAGCACCGGCGGCGGCGGGACCAACGGTGGCTTGTAATCCGGCTCGTTCGGATCGTCGCGCTCCGGATCTTCTGGCGGCAGCATCGGCGGCGGTGGCGGCGGCGGCAGAATCACATCCGGCATTTGTACCCTGACAGAAGTGCTCATACGCTGTGTCCTTTGTCCAATGGCAACCACCATTCGACACTTGGTCTGTTCGCCGGTTCGGACACAGCGCGCAGTTGCTTGCCGGTCATTGCGGGACGTCCTTTCCCGATTGCCCCCCGCTGTTTGTGCCTGTTGCTGCTGCCTCCATGTCAAAGGCGCGCAGTCCTCGCCGCCGCCAGCGTGCTTTGAGGCCGGCGGGCTTTTCTTCCTGGCGTTCGTTCTCTTGCGCTTGCAGCCGGTCCGCCAGCTCCAGGAACGCACCAAGCAGTGTGGCGCGGTCATCGTCCAGCAGCTCGACCAGCCCGGCTTTCTGCACAAGGCCGCCCAGCTCGATGAGCTGCCGGGTGCGTGCGCGCCGTTCTTGCACCCAATCGCGGGTGTCATGACGGGCGCGGGCGAGGTTGAGCCTATTCTGCTGCACGGTCAGGTGCCGGAGTTGCACCGTTGTTGCCTGGAGTTGCCGGAGCAGGGTCGCCGGCACTGGCCTTCTTTCCCCGCTTGCCCCCTTGCTGAAAGAAGGCTTGCCCGCGTTCGGTCCACCTCGCGACGGCTTCGGGCGTCTTGTTTGATTGCTCGACAGCGGCGAGCAGTGCCCCGGCGAGGGCTTCCATGGGCAGGGCATCGGCCCCGAGGACCTGGATCAGCTCGCCAAGCTGGACGGTCTTCTGTGACTTGACCTTTTTGGCCTTCTCCATGAGGGCCTGGAGTTCGGCGTCGAAGTTGCGTGGTTTGCGGGCCATGGGATCGGCTCCAAGGTGGTGGCGGGCAGACGCCAGGCTAACAGCGCCCTACTCCTGCTGCCAAGCATGATCCACCTTGTCCTACCAGAAGACCCGAGCACCCCGTCATTTCTGGCCGGAGCGCAGCGAAGGCGGATCAGGAAATGCGCGCTTATAAGCCGTTGCACGGCTTGCGCTGGTAGGGCTAAGCTCCTGTCCGACATAAGCGTGCCGGAGCCCTGCCAGGTGGCGATCTACCACTTCTCTGCCAAGATTATCGGACATTCGCAAGGGCGCAGCGCGGTGGCGGCTGCGGCCTACCGGTCGGCATCCGAGTTGCTGGACGAGCGCCTGGACCGCACGCATGACTACACCGCAAAGGCGGGCGTGGTGCATTCGGAGATCATGCTGCCTCCTGGTGCGCCGGAGCGGTGGCAGGACCGGACGACGTTGTGGAACGAGGTCGAGGCCGGCGAGCGGCAGCGCAACAGCCAGTTGGCGCGCGACATCGAGATCGCATTGCCGCGGGAGCTTTCGCGGGCGGAGGGGATCGCGCTGGCGCGGGACTTCGTGCGCGAGCAGTTCGTGTCGCGCGGCATGGTGGCGGACCTGAACGTGCATTGGACGGCGGCGGCGGACGGCGAAGTGCAGCCGCACGCCCACGTCATGCTGACCATGCGGGAAGTGGTCCCTGGTCAGGATGGGGATACCGAGCGTGCCAGGTTCGGCAGCAAGGCGGCGGCTTGGAACGACCGGGCGCTGTTGCGCGGATGGCGTGAGCGTTGGGCGGAGATGGCGAACGCGCGGCTGGCGGAGCTGGACCATGACGTACGGATCGACCATCGCTCGTATCGGGACCAGGGCATTGACCTGGAGCCGCAAAACAAGGTCGGTCCGGCGGGAGTGCGCCGCGAGCAGCGGGGCGAGGACGCGGAGCGCGCGGCCGAACACCGGGCGATTGCGCGGCGCAACGGCGAGGCACTGCTGGCAGAGCCGGACGCGGCCTTGCGGATGCTGACGCAGCAGCACTCGACGTTCACCCGGCAGGACATGGCGCGGCTGGTGAACCGGCACACGGACGGGGCGGAGCAGTTCGCGGCGGTGATGGCGGTGGTTTCGGCGTTTCCGGAGCTGGTGCAGCTGGGCTTGGACGGGCGCGGGCAGGAGCGGTTCAGCACGCGCGAGATGCTTGGGGCCGAGCAGCGGATGGAGGGTGCGGCGGAGGCGCTGGCCGGGCAGGACGCGCACCGGGTGCTGATGGTGGCGGGACGGCAGGCACTGGCCGCGGCGGAGCGGAGTGGTTTGGCGCTGGGGGCCGAGCAGCGGGACGCCTTTGGGCATGTGACGTCGGGGCGGGACCTGGCGCTGGTGGTGGGCTACGCGGGCACGGGCAAGAGCGCGATGCTGGGCGTGGCACGGACAGCGTGGGAGGCGGCGGGCTTTCGGGTGCAGGGGGCGGCGCTGTCCGGCATCGCGGCCGAGGGGCTGGAAGCGGGTAGCGGCATCGGCAGCCGCACGCTGGCGAGCCTCGAGTACGGGTGGAAAGAGGGCCGCGATCTGCTGACGGCGCGGGACGTGCTGGTGATCGACGAGGCGGGTCTGGTGGGGTCGCGGCAGATGGAGCGGGTGCTGTCTGCCGCGGCGTCGGCCGGGGCCAAGGTGGTGCTGGTGGGCGACCCCGAGCAGTTGCAGGCCATCGAAGCCGGAGCGGCGTTCCGAGCGTTGGCGGAGCGGCACGGGGCGGTGGAGATCCGGGCGGTGCGCCGGCAGCGCGAGCCGTGGCAGTGCGAGGCGACGCGGGAGCTGGCCACAGGGCGCACGGGCGAGGCGCTGGGGCGCTACGAGCGGGCCGGCATGGTGCAGGGTGCGGCCACGCGCGAGGTGGCCTGTATGGCGCTCCTAGACGTTTGGGACGCGGCGCGGCGGCAGAGTCCACAGCAGAACCGTGTGATCCTTGCCTACCGGCGGGCGGACGTGGCCGAGCTGAACCGGCTGGCGCGGGAGCGGTTGCGGGCGGCGGGCGAGCTGGGTCCGGAGCAGGCGTTGCAGACGGAGCGGGGCGAGCGGTGCTTTGCCGCGGGGGACCGGCTCATGTTCGGGCGCAACGAGCGGGCGCTTGGGGCGGGGCCGGACGGCCGCGGCGGGGTTGCGGTGAAGAACGGCACGCTGGGCACGGTGGAGGGGATCGACGCCGGCGGAAGGTTGACGGTGCGGCTGGACGGCGCGGGAGCGGACGGGTCAGCGCGGCGGGTGACGTTCTCGGTGCGGGACTATGGCCATGTGGACCACGGGTATGCGGCGACGATCCACAAGGCGCAGGGGGTGACGGTGGACCGGGCGCACGTGCTGGCGTCGGGTCTGATGGACCGGCACGCGGCGTATGTGGCGCTGACGCGGCACCGGGAGGGGGTGAGCCTGCACTACGACAGGTCCGAGTTCCGGGACGGGGCGGCCTTGGCGCGGGTGCTGGGCCGGGAGCGGCTGAAGGACACCAGCCTGGACTACCAAGGGCCGGACGGGGCGGCGCGCGAAGGCGAGGCGCTGGCCCGGCGCTACGCCGAGCGACGCGGCCTGGACCCGCTGCGGCCGGAGAGCGCCATCGTGGTGCGGCCGGAGCCTGGCCCGAAGCGCCCTCGGTTTGGCGGGCTGAAGCTCGGCACGGGCCGGCTGCCGGCAGTGCCGGGGGCCGCGGTTGTGGGTCCCGCGCGGCCCGAGCCCAGGCCGGCGCCGGCAGAGGATGCGCTGTCGCAGTCGGTGGGCCGGTTCGCGGTGGCGTGGGAGGACGCACTGCGGATGCTGCGGCAGGGGCTGCCCGTCCTGGCGCACCAGCAGCAAGCGCTGAACGCGGCGCAGGCGAAGATCGAGGCCGAGCAGCCCGGGTTTGCACAGGAGGTAGCGGCGGCGCTGCAAGGCGACCCGGAGCTGATCGGCCCGGCCGTGGCGGGCGCCGCCGGACGGGCATGGCTGGTCGAGGTTGCCGAGGCTAGGCAGTACTTGCGGCAGGTCGCGGCCGAGGACGAGGCGAAGCGGCAGGCGGCGGCAGTGCAGCGGGCGGAGCTCGACCCGGTGCGGGCGCGGCTGGTGGAGCAGCGCATGGAAGCGTGGTGGCAGTCGGAGAAGCCGGAGGTGGGCCGGTGGGACCGCCACCTGGTGCCGGCGGCCGAGGCGGAGCGGGCGCGCGTGGCGCTGTCGCGGGAGGTGGAGGCGCTGCCGGACGCCGAGCTGCGGCGGGCGGAGGCGGGGTGGCAGCGGCAGGCGGAGCAGGAGCGCGAGGCGGCGCGGCAGCGGCCCAGCCCGGGCATGAGGATGTAGGCCATGGCGGACGGGATGGCGGGGCGGGAGCCGGACGAGGGCGAGGCGGACGCGGCGCAGGCGTTCGAGGGGCTGTGGGCGGAGGTGGCGGCGCTGCGGCAGGGCATCGAACTGGTCTACCGCCAGGGCCAGCAGGCGGCGGCTGCGGCGCCGGCCGCGGTGGCCGCGGTAGACTACAGCCCGACGCTGGGGGCGATGGCCAAGGAGCTGAAGGGGGTCGAGGCCCGGCTGAAGGCGATCGAGGGCAAGCCGGCGCTGGGGCTGACGCCGTCCGCGTTCGAGAAGGACATCTGGCAAGCCGGGCTGAAGGCGAGCGAGCAGAGCGTGACCGTCATGCAGGCGGTCAAGTCGGTGTTCGAGGAGGCGTCGAAGGAGTTCAAGGGCGTGCTGGGCGGGGCCAGGGCGCGGCGCGAGCAGGAGCTGTGGGTGGGCACGGCGGCGCTGCTCGGGGTCATAGCGGGTGTGGTGCTGTGGTTCCTGGCGGTTGGGCTGCTGCCGTGGGGCTTGGGCCATCGGATGGCCGCGGCGATGGTGGGCGGCGACCGCTGGAATGCCGGGTCCATGCTGATGGAGGAAGCCAATCCCGAAGCGTGGGACCGGCTGGTGCGGCTCGACAAGGCGTGCGGGAGCGCCTCGGTTGAGCTGTGCGAGGCGGCGCTGGCGCTGCGGAGCATCCCGCCTGTTGCCCCGATCCAGCCGACGCCAGCGCCGGAAGCGGCGAAGCCTACTCCGTCGGCCGCGATGCCGGCGCCGTCGCCGCCACACGGCAACGCAGGAGCCGGGCGGTGAAGCGGCAGGTTGTCCCAGTCAGACTACTGTTCTGGATAGACACCGCGGCGTAAGTGCATTCCCGGTTCGTGCCACCAACCGTGCTATTTTGCCCATTCTATGGCGTGACCCCGGTACAATGTTGAGGCACAGCAGAGTGGGATGGTAAAAGGGAAGTGGCACAGCCATATGAACTGGCGCTGATGTTGATTTGGCGGCCAAGCGTGTAGGTGCATCGAGTTAAAACACTTATGGTGTGTTTCAAAACAGGAGGAAAAGTGAACAACGAGGAAAACTTCATTCAAAAATTTTCTGAGGAAACTCGTCAATTATTTTTAATAATTCTTGTTGGACAGGACAGTATTGTTCAAAAACGGGGTGATTTTTTTGTTACCGTGATGAGAGAAATAGGTAGCCAAACGGCATTTAGCTATCAGGTGAGATGCCAAGGCAAGTTCTACAATATTAATATTAGCTACCTTTCTAAGGGACAGGTAAAAATAGAAACTTCATTAGGATCAAAGGAAAACTACCAGATATCAGAACTAACTAGAACAAAAGTAGAAAATATTGTTGTTAACTGGTTGAAAAAAGTTGAATATGAAAAACGATGAACTGAATAGGCTTTTGGAGGAGAAATGCAGGTAATTGTAAGTGCGTTTATAATGTGGATTACGTTGTTTTCTGTTTAATTAGCTCAAAATGTAGGATGGGTATGTACTCAGCCTGCGGTGTTTCCTGATAAAGGCAATGATATTGCTCGTTACTGGGTAGAAGGAAATAAGTTATTTATATCAGATAAGTACGATGATCTTTCAAAGAAATACGGTATGCCTTCAGATCGGTGGATTGTGGTTGTTAACAATGCACAAGGCCTTGTAGCTGTTGCAGCAGATGCAGGAATCCAACATAACCAATCTTATGTTTGGGGTGACATGATCATGATTAACAAGATAACTGGAGAACTTCATAAAACATCTTTTCATGTAGAGGACAAAACAGACGAGGTGGCAATAGGTCGTTGCATAAAAGGTTAAATTGAGAGTGCTCTAGCGTTGCGCTATAAAGCAGATTTGTTAGTCCAATAATGTTCGGTTATGGAAGATCACTTTGCCACGCATCAAAAACCTTGCGGAAACCACACCCCTCTTAATGCCATATTGCCAATGTTTGGTCTAACATGTTTCTTCTCAAGTTCATCAAAATTGACATCGTGCTTCACGGATTTGATTTTCAAATTCTTGCATTTTGTCAGAATAAGCTCACGCAATATTGACTCTGCATCTGTAAGATCACGGGCGGTTACACCACAACCGAGATCGAGCACTGTCGGTTTTTCCAACTTTTCAAAATGGAACCAGTATCTTCGCATCGGAGATCTTACTTTATTCCTGATCCTGAGCGCAGGCTGGTGTGCCATTCCAAAACCGGAATGCAATTACCTCGCCATCTAACTTGTGCGGGTCTGCCTTCAAAGGATCGTCGCTGACCCACACGTCCTCGATGCGGCCAGCTACGGTCGCAACCGCAATCACTGCTTTGTTGCCCAGCAGCGCAGACACGAACTGCTCAACAGCAGCCTTCGGCGATGTTCCTGAAAGCGCGGCCAGGATGTCCGCATGCGTGTGCCAAGGGTAGCCCTTAAAGCCCAAGGTGACATCGTCGGCCTCATCAACGGCCACCACAAACGTCAGCAACCCGTCCGGGCTGACGTGCCTGACAAGTTCTTTGGTGGCACTTGGCATCCAGGCACTCTCCTGAGGAGGTTGAGTTTCCATACTGGGCCGTTCCGCTTAGGGGCACGGCCCAAGATCACTGAGCTTGGCTACCTCTAAGCCCACTCTGGTTTGTCCTCAGGCGGACCTGTCCACCCCCAGTCCACAAGGACTTCGCGCAAACTCTCGAGATCTGTTCCTCTTTCAAAGGAAACGCATGAATATCCGAATCCGGCTGCGGATAGCGCATCAGCATGCGTTCCAATCACCGACCAGTCTGAATCAATGACTATTCCGCAAGAACTGCCAAAATGCTGGAAATACGCTGCAAATACAATCTGCTTCCCATCTAACGTCACTTTGTATGGAGCAGTTACCTGCACGTTCAGTTCCTTCGCGACAGCAAGCCAATGATCTTTTGTTGGAACCATCGTTGTGGAATAGCATTTTCCGTATCTGTTGCCCACCAACTGCCACGCCTTCCACCTGCCAGGCCGATAATCGCAATTTATGGCAACTCGCCAGTAGTCGGGGGAAAGCAGCCCGGAAGTCGCTAGGGGCGGGCGGGGCCGAAGGGCAGCATAGGCGACGCGAGGACTTGGATTCAGAGGGCCTCGGAGCGGGCCGGAGCGGGCGCGATTACTTGAGCAAAGGCGACCGCCACGATGCCGATCCGCGCGGCGCCCGCGCCCCGGCCAGCAGCCCCTCCGTGCTCAGGTCCTCGTCCAGCTCCGGCCAGTGGATGCCATAGCCGCCGCCTGCCACCTCCCAGCGCGCCCGCTGCTCGGGCGTGCCGCCAGCCAGGCGGGGATACCAGGCCAGGGGCACAGCAATCGTGCGCCCGTCCATCAGCGCCACCGTCAGCTCGTCCTCGCTGAGCGACACGTCGCGGACCCGGATGTCCGCACCCTCAGCTTGTGCCGAAGAACTCATGCCACGCTTCCAGCAGTTCGGGTTGGTGCTCGCGGACCAGCCGCAGCATGCCGCCCAGCTCGCGAGCCGGGTAGCCGGTGTTGCCGGCCAGCGCGACTGGCTCCAGCCAAACCTTGGCCGAGGCGCCGCCCCGGTCCACGTGGACGTGCGGGGGCTCGTTTGGCTCGCGGCTCCAGAAGTAGAGCCGGAAACCCTGGATGCGGAGCACGGTCGGCATGGATGGCCCTCCTTGGCGGGCAGGGCGTCGCTGGCCGTGGTTGCCAGGGCAAGTGGGCGGTCATTCAGCGGCACCGGGCGGTGGCCGTCTACCGCGCAGGGCGGCCATGGCCTCCACCAGGTCGGGTTGCAGCACCGGTAGCGTGCCCTGCTTCCGGCGGGTCTTGCGACCGACGTGCGACAGGCGCAGTTCGGCTTCCGCGGCGTCGGCATCCGTGCCCGTCTTCGGCTCGAAAGCCAGGGCCACCTCGACCACCTGCCGGCCACGGCGCTGCTCGCCCACACTGACGGTGAAGTGCGCCAGGTGGTTCACCTCGGCCACAGCACGGTCGAGAGTGAAGCGGCGAAGCAAGCTCCAATCGCGGTAGGTGTCGGGCGGTACACCCAGCACCTCGCGCAACTCGGCCACTGTGCCCCGCCAGATGCGACCGCGGCGGCCGACCATCAGGCAGCCGCGTTCGTAGAGGGTCACGGCGTAGCGGCTCTCAAAGGCGAGCACGGCGGCTCGGTTCAGGCTGGCGTAGTGGTCGCTGCCCTGCATGGCAACCCGCGCGGCTTCCGAGAATTGGAACCAGATGACGGCCCCCTCGGCATCGTCGGTTTCGTCGATGCGTCGGGTCAATACGGGGGCGACCTCGACGGCGTGCCGGCCGGCGGGGCTGATAGTTTCGATACGGATCAGGGTGCGCTGCACCTCGTCTAGCACGTCGCGCAGGCGGTCGTTTCCCTTGTGGCTGCCGCGCAGCTCCCGCTTGGTGATCTGGAACAGCCGTCCCGGCTCCCAAGCGGCGCCAGCGGCTTTCTGGAGCATGAGGGCGATGGTCTTGCGGGCGCTGGCGATTGGGGACGAGCCACGGGCGAAGCTGGCCTCAACCAACTCGCCGGCCTTGACGACCTCGGTGTTGGGCACTGCCTGCGCCGCCATATGCGCTGCCCGCATGGTGCGACTAACAGGCTTTTCGTTCGAGAAAGAAAGACTCGACATGAGACCATCTGAGCATAGCCAAGATTGGAGATCAACTATGCTTGGAGTGCCCCCCATTGCTAGGGATAAGCCCCCCATTGCTAGGGATCTGCCTCATAAACATTTGAAAAATTTGCACAATTTTCGCCTGAATCCTGAATCCATAGAATCCGAAATCTCGCGCGCGCACGACCCTGTGGATAACTGTTAATCTGTGGGTAACTCGTTCGCTCTGCTATGGGCAACGTAAGTGCCACGGTGCTCGCTACGGGCAAGGGGTAGGTCTTCGCCATGCTCGCCACGCGCAGCGCCCGAAGCCGGGCGCTGCGCGTGGCTCCGGTCCCGGCGCCAAGCGGCGCCGCCCTTGCCCTCCGCTGCGCGCCGTGGCGCCCTGGAGGAGTCGGGACGAGGGGCGTCCCGATACCCAACCCATGGCCTCCGGCCAGGGTCGAACAAGGGGCTGCACAGGGAAGTAGGCTCGGGAGGAAGGCTCCCCTGTCCAGCCAAGCCGGCAACTCACTGCTGAAGCCTGAACAGTCCCCGTCAGTCCGCCTGGACGGATAATACGGCACGGTCCGTCGAGGACCTCGAAGAACCAACTTGGTGCCAAAGCAGGACGGTGACAAAGTCCAGGCCGGACGCGTCGGCAGCCAGAACAAGGCTGCCGACGGCTGCGCTCCGGATGTGGGACCTCCTTCGCCTGGCCAGCATCCGCCCCTGCAGCTCGTCCAAAGTTCCCGCTCACCCCAACTTCCCTTTCTGCCCAGCCTTCCATCTTGGCCGCGGCTCCATTCGGGGAATGCCAGGAATTGTCAGGCGCCCCTGCCTGCTGAGATGACCCACAAACCCGCTAGGAGCGCCGTACAGCGGCTTTGGCGCGTTTTCCGCATCCGACTACCGACCAGGAGGCAAACAGCCCTCAGTCACGCCCAAAACCGCGCGGTGGGTCAATCTCCCTACCCGCAGCGCATCGGCCGTGGGCGTGTCCGCCAGGCTCTCGGGCAGCCCGTCCAGCCACTGCTGGTAATCGGGGTCGACCCAACATTGACACCGGTGGCGAAATCAAGAAGGTGCGAAAGCAGCCTAACCTACGTGCGCAGTAGTTGGGGATATTAAGAATATTTTGCTAAGATTTTCTGATTTGGCGTGATGATATCAGCCCTGTTTCCCGCC
>JAABUS010006597.1_pt1 | contig 13981 bp, 13 predicted proteins | sample 5560161 | NCBI WGS metagenome assembly JAABUS01 (sample SAMN10711885, study PRJNA513376) | rock metagenome | isolation source: Antarctica rocks | place: Antarctica: Victoria Land, Trio Nunatak nord | collected 2016-01-04 | reverse complement strand
ACCGGCTGGCCGCGCATTTTGAGAGTCGCTGCCGGGCGGTCATCCGGATGCCGCACGACGACTCGCTGGAGAGCGGCGCGGAGGTGCAGCTGGCCCACCTCGGTCAGCCGACCCGGGACGCGCTCTACGAGTTCACCCTCGCCGTCCTCGACGGGCAGGGCGAAACGGCTGGCCCGGCGGGCTGACATGGGCGGAGATGAACTCCGCCAGGCGTGCTACTCCCGGGGCGAGCCCGGTTACTCCTCCGGGCGAGCCCGGCGGTCGAGGTCGCGCAGGAAGTCGGGATTGTCGTCCGGGGGCAGTTGCGGGGGACGGCGGATGGTCCGCGGCCGGGTGGGCCGGGGGCGGTTGGTGGCGCCCGGGGTGGCTCGGTCGGGCCCGATGACCCGCCAGATCACGACGAGCACGATCGCGGTCACGACGAGAGCCACCAGGAAGACCATCAGCACCAACCCTTCGAAGCCAAGGGTAACCCCGCCCCGGCCGCAGCGGTGGGGGACGGGCTATCCGGGCGGTGGGGTGCGGTCCTCCGCGGTGTCCCCCAGCAGGCGGCGTACTTCGGTCTCCCGGAACCGGCGATGTCCGCCGGGCGTACGCAGGCTGGCGATCAAGCCGGAGGCGGCCCATCGGGTGACGGTCTTGGGATCGACCCGGAACACCGCGGCGACCTCACCTGGGGTGAGAAGCCGGTCGGTCATCAGGTCCCCTTGCTGTCGAGTACAGGACCCCATCCAAGCTAGCACCGGGCCCGGACTTGACCCCCCGCAGCGGCGCTTGTTGACTCGCCGCGATGGACGCCGTCGACCACCAGCTGATCCGGGCGCTGCGCGCCAACGCCCGGGCGACGTACGCCGAACTCGCCCGTCAGGTCGGCCTGTCCGCCCCCGCGGTGCACGAGCGGGTCGGCAAGCTGGAGTCCGCCGGCGTCATCACGGGGTACCACGCCACGGTGACGCCCAGCGCGCTCGGCCTGGGCGTGACCGCGATGGTCGGGGTGTTCGAGTCCGACCACGACACCGACGAGGACGTTTCCGCGGCGCTGGCTGCCATGCCCCAGATCGAGGACTGCTGGTTCGTCGCCGGTGAGGAGTCCTTCCTGCTCAAGGTGCGGGTGCCGGACATGCCTGCCCTGGAGCGTTCCATCGCGGCGATCTCCCGGCTGCCCGGGGTGTCCCGTACGCGCACCACCGTCGTGCTCTCCACCCGCTGGGAGGGTCGTGTCCCGGCGGGCGGCGAACCCCACGACTCCAGGACCGGTCAGCCCGACGTACCGTCGAGGACCCGAGCCCACCCGGAGACGCCGTGACCAAGCCGCTGCTCGTGTATGTCGTCGGCCGGTTCGCGATCTTCGCCGTCCTGCTGCTGGTCCTGTGGCTGGTCGGTCTGGGCGGCCTGCTGGGGGCGGCGGTCGCCCTGGTGCTCAGCGTCCCCTTGTCCTACCTGCTGCTACGCCGCCAGCGGGAGGAGGTCACCGCCGCCCTGCAGCGACGGTCGCAGGCCAAGGCGGAGTTCCGCTCCCGCCTGCGGGGCTCGTAAGCCTGCGCCTTCTTCGGCCTGTTCGTCGCTAGCCGATGGCCAGCCCGGCGGCGAGCAACAGCCCGTAGACCAGCTGCAGCCGGCCGGTGTCGCGCAGCGCAGGCACCAGGTCTCGGCCGAGCGCCCCCGCGCGGATCGGCCGCAGCGCCGGGATCGCCAACGGGATCGCCAGCAACGCGATCGCGGCCCAGGGGCGGCTCAACGCCAGGACGACGCCGGACGCGAACGGCGCAACCAGCAGGACGGTGGCCAGGGTGCGGGTGCGACCGTCGCCGATCGCCACGGCCAGCGTGCGCTTGCCGGCCAGGGTGTCGGTCGGGACGTCGCGCAGGTTGTTCACCACCAGCAGGGCGCAGGCCAGCAGGCCGACCGGGATTGCCGCCAGCACCGCCGTACCGGTGATCCGTCCACTGTGGACGAAGTAGGTGCCGGTCACCGCCACCACCCCGAAGAACACGAAGACGGACACCTCGCCGAGCGCTCGATAGCCGTAGGGCCGATCGCCGCCGGTGTAACCCCAGGCGGCGACCATGCAGACCACGCCCATGGCGACCAGCCACCAGGTGGTGAGGGCGGCCAGGCCGAGACCCGCGACGCCGGCCAGGCCGAAGGCGGCGAGCGCGGCCAGCCGAACCGCGGACGGGGTGGCCGAACCCGAGCCGACGAGGCGGAACGGCCCGACGCGGCCGGTGTCGGTGCCGCGGACGCCATCGCTGTAATCGTTGGCGTAGTTGACCGCCACCTGCAGCGCCAGGGACACCATCAGGGCGAGCAGGCCGGGCAACCAGCCCGCCCTGCCCTCGCCGACGGCCAGACCGGTGCCCACGGCGACCGGTGCGACCGCGGCGGGCAGGGTGCGCGGCCGGGCACCGGCCACCCATTGGGCGACGGTCGTCATGTTCCGGCCGGTTCCCGGCTGCCCAGCCGGTGCAACGTCGCCCTGTCCAGCTTTCCGCCGGCGAGCACCGGCAGCGCGTCGACCGCGATCAGCTCCCGCGGGGCCGCCTCGACGCCGACGCACGCGGCGACCAGCTCGCGCAGCGCGGCCAGCGGGGGCGCTCCCGCCGCCGCTACGACGACGGCCACGATCCGCTGTCCCCACTCCGGATCGGGCCGGGCGAACGCCGCCGCCTCCGTCACCGCCGGATGCCGCGCCACGGCCCGGGCGACCTCGAGCAGGGAGACGTTGACACCACCGGTCACCACGATGTCGTCCAGCCGGCCCAGGGCATGCAGGCGGCCGTGGGCGTCGAGGCGGCCGGCGTCCTGGGTCACGTGCCAGCCGTCGACGAAGGCGGCGGCCGTCAGCTCCGGTGCCAGCCGGTAGCCGGCGGCCAGTACGGGACCGGCCAGCCGGATCCGTCCGTCGGCGGCATCCACCGCCACGTCGACACCGGCCAGCGGTACGCCGTCGTAGACCGCCCCGCCGCAGGTCTCGCTCATGCCGTAGGTGACGACGACGCGCACCCCGGCCTTCCTCGCCCTCAGGAGCAGGGCCGGATCGGCGGCGGCAGCGCCGAGCAGAATCGCCCGGAAGCCGGTCAGGTCGACGCCGGCGGCCAACGCGCGGTGCAGCATCGTCGGGACGAGCGAGACGAAAGCTGCGTCGGTGTCCCGCAGCGCGGCGGGCTCGAAGGCCGGCCTGATGTCCGGCGTGGACCCGGCGACCAGCGAGCGGACCAGCACCTGCAGCCCGGCGATGTGGTGGGTGGGCAGGCAGCACAGCCAACGCTGTCCCGGGTCGGCGGACAGCCGGTCGAGGGACGCGATGACCGAGTGCCGCAGTGCGGCGGCGGTCAGCTGCACACCTTTCGGCATACCGGTGGAGCCGGAGGTCGCGACGACGACTGCGATGTCAGGCGTCAGGTCGGCGGGGTCATCGAGGGCGTGTACACCGGAACCGTCCACGAGTGCGTGCGGGCGCAGGTGGGCCAGCAGCCGGTCCCGGACCGCGTGGGGCATCTGCGGGTCGAGCGGCAGGATGGCCGGCCCACCGTCGAGTGCGGCGGCGAGCGCATCGAGAAGCTGCCGGCCCGGCGGCAGGAGCAGAGCGTGCAGCGGCCGCATCCGAATACAGTAATCCCGGTGCCACCCACCGCCTCCGCAGACGGCTCATCGTCCATTGTGGACAGTGAGGTCTTCGCGATTCCGTTGCGTACCCGGTTCCGTCGGATCGACGTCCGGGAGGGTGTGCTGGTGCGCGGTCCGGCCGGCTGGGGAGAGTTCTCGCCTTTCCTCGACTACGGCCCGCCGGTGACCGGACGGTGGTGGGCCGCCGCCTGTGAGGCGGCCGTCGACGGCTGGCCGGAGCCGCTGCGCGACACGATCCCGGTCAACGTCACGGTCCCGGCGGTGGGCCCGGACCGGGCGGTTCAGATCGTGCGGGACTCGGGTGGCTGCCGGACCGCCAAGGTGAAGGTCGCCGAGCCCGGCCAGTCCCTCGCCGAGGACCTCGAGCGGGTCGCCGCGGTGCGCGACGCGATCGGCCGCGACGGGCAGATCCGGGTCGACGCCAACGGCGCGTGGGACGTGGCGGCGGCGATCGCGGCGATCCGGGCGCTGGACCGCTACGACCTGGAGTACGTCGAACAGCCCTGCCACACCCTGAACGAGATGGCCGCGGTGCGGCGGCGGGTGGACGTGCCGCTGGCCGCCGACGAGTCGATCCGCACCGCCGGTGATCCGCTGCGGGTGGCCGGCCTGGACGCCGCGGACATCGTGGTGCTGAAGGTGCAGCCGTTGGGCGGCGTGCGGATGGCGCTGCGGGTGGCCGAGGCGTGCGGCCTGCCGGTCGTCGTCTCCTCCGCGTTGGAGACGTCGATCGGTATCGCGGCGGGGGTCGCGCTGGCCGCGGCGCTGCCGGAGTTGTCCTATGCCTGCGGGCTGGCCACCGTGCAGCTGCTCACCGGGGACCCGTGCTCGCAGCCGCTGACCCCGGTGGACGGCGTGTTGCCGGTCCGGCGGCCGGAGCCCGACCTGATTGCCGGCGTACGGGCCGATGCCGAGACGGCCGACCGCTGGGCCGAACGGCTCCGGGCAGCGGCACTCTGATCGGCCGGACCGGTTATTTGCGGCCGGCCTTCCAGTCCATCCCCCAGCCGTACTCTCGGTCGAGGATGTCCTGACCGCCGTTGATGTAGCGGACCTCGCGGTTGACGACGAGCTCGCCGCCCTGGTTCTGCAGCAGCGCGATGGCGCAGATGCGCGCCTTGGGGTCGTGCTCGTCGAGCCGGACCTCGATCTGCGGACCCGATGCCGGGAACATCGTGACGACGGCGTCGGCCGCGCCCCAGTTCGGGACACCCTCGTAGATCAACGCGAACACGATGATCCGCCGGATCTGTGGGGTGTGGCGCAGGTCGACGAACAGGTTCTCCCCGCCGGTGTTGGTACCCGACCGGTCGTCGCCGTCCAGCCAGACGATCGACTCGCCGTTGCCCATCGTGTGCTGGCCGCGGAAGGCGTTGCCCAGCGCCTGTACGACACCCTTGGACCCGTCGCTGTACTCGTAGAGGCAACCCAGGTCCAGGTCGATGGCACCGGAGCCGGCGTTGGCCAGCCGCTTGAAGAAACCGCCGCCCTGCTGTCCGCCACCGGGGCGAGCGTTCCAGTTGAGGTTGACCCGTAGGACACCGGTCGTCCCGCCGGACTTGCTCAGCGACACCGAGGGCGCGGACTTGGTCAGCGTCACCTTCGACAGGGACACCCCCGGCGCGCCCTGCTGCGGTGAGGGCTGCTGTTGGTACGGCTGCTGCGGCGGGGGCTGCTTCTGGTATGACGGCGGGGGCTGCTGCTGGTAGGGCTGCTGCGGCGGGGGTTGCTGCTGGTACGGAGGCGGTGGCGGTGGCGGTGGCGGTGGCTGCGCCGGTGCCTTCGGTCGCTTCGTGTAGTCGATTCCCATGTCGCAAGCCTCCTAGACCGGTTCTGCGGCCACCCTAACCGCCGCGGATGAGGGGACGTCAGCGCTGAGTGGCCGGGCGCCGGTGGTTAGTCTCGGCGGATGGCTTCCGGGGCTCGCCCGTCAGGCGCGGTGTACGGAATCGACCTGGGTACGACGTACAGCTGTCTGGCCGGTGTCGGGGCGAACGGATCCGCCGAGGTCGTACCCCTGCTGGACGGATCCCTCACCCTGCCGAGCGTCGTGCTGTTCGTCGGTGCGGACGACTACGTGACCGGCGAACCGGCCCGGATGCTCGCCCGGGCCCAGCCCGACGACGTCTGCATGCTGGTGAAGCGGCGGATGGGCGACGGGGAGTGGCGCTTCGTCAGCCACGGCCGGTCCTGGTCGGCGCCAGCGGTGAGCAGCCTGGTGCTCAAGGCACTGGTCTCCGAGACGGCGTTCTCCACCGGCCAGGTCACCGATGTGGTGATCACCGTCCCCGCCTACTTCGGGGACGAGGAGCGGCGGGCGACGAAGCTGGCCGGTGAATACGCCGGCCTGAACGTGCTCGACGTCATCAACGAGCCGACCGCCGCGGCGCTGTCCTACGGCTTCGCCCGGCTCAGCGGTCCCTCGACCGCGCCGTACGGACCCGGAGACGGTGCCGAAGAGGTGGCCCTGGTCTTCGACCTCGGCGGCGGCACCGTCGACGTGACGGTGGTCGAGCTGGCCGACCGTCGCCTCGCGGTCGTCGCGATCGACGGAGACCACGAGCTCGGCGGCGCGGACTGGGACGAGAAGCTCGCCGTCCACCTGTCCCGCGCCTTCACCGCGGCCCACCCCGACGCCGAGGATCCGCTGGACGACAGCGCCGGCGCGCAGGCGCTGGTGCTGTCCGCCGAGCGGGCCAAGCGGCAGCTCACCGAGCAGGACAGCGTCGTCGTACCGGTCGAGCACGACGGGCGTCAGGTCGAGGTCAGGGTGACGCGGGCGGAGTTCGAGCGGCTGACCGCCGGGCTGCTCGATCGCACCGTGGCGCTGACCCGCTCGGCCGTGGCCGCGGCCCGGGAGCGGGGGATCGCACGGATCGACCGGGTGCTGCTCGTCGGCGGTTCCAGTCGGATGCCCGCCGTGGCCCGGCGGCTCAGCGAGGAGCTAGGCGTACAAGCGGAGCTGCACGATCCGGATCTCGCGGTCGCCCGCGGCGCGGCGGTCTACGGTCGGAAGAAGTCGCTGGAGCGGCTGCTGACCGCCGATCTGGTCACCCGCGGCCAGCTCCTCGACGGCAACCCGATCGACCTGGCTGCGCCCGAGGACGTCGAGGCCGCCTGCATCCGGCTTGCCGATGCCTTCGACCTGTCGGCCGTGGAGGTCCGGCGCACCGTCGACGTGCAGGTGCTCAACGTTTGCTCGCGCGGCTTCGGCGTACTGGCCCTGGATCGCTACGGCGAGGCGAGCACCGTCTTTCTCGTGCACCGCAACGATCGGCTGCCGGTCGCGGTCCGCCGCAGCTTCGGGACGGTGCGCGACGACCAGGACATCGTGACCCTGCGGGTGATGGAGCAGGGCGGCGGGGCGGAGTCGCTGCGGCCGGAGGACGGCAAGATCATCGCCGAGGCCTCGATCACCGGGATTCCCCCGGGCTACCCGGCGGGCAGCGAGATCGAGGTGACGCTCTGGATGGGATTCGACGGGATCCTGGTGCTGACCGCGGCGCACGAGGGGATCGTCGATCGGCCGCTGACGGTGCGCGTGGAGACCAGCGCCGCCCTGAGCCAGGCCGACGTCGCCCGCGAGCGGGCCCAGGTGGGCCGGGCCCACCGCCGCGAGGCGTGACCGGCCGGGTCCGCGATGCCGCTGCCGCCCTTCGACGGGAACACCTACCGCAAACGGGTGCTGTCCGCCGTCGACGCCCGCGGCGGCCCGGAGCAGTCCGACCCGTTCGAGCTCTACGACCTGCCGCTGGATCGGGCCGAGTCCCTCACCGACGCCGACGTCGCGGAGCGGATCGACGCGGTGTGGGCGTTCTGGCAGAAGCAGCGGGACCACCCGAAGTACCGCGGCGTGGTGACCGCGATGCTGGCCATCCATCGCGACATCGCCGACCAGCTGCGCGACGGCGCGGGTCGTCGTTGGCTGGCCGAGCGCAGCCGGGAGGCCCGCGCGGAACGCGACGAGGCACGCTTCGCCGAGCTGGACGCGGCCTTCGCCCGGCTGGTGGAGCGCTTCGGTGGCGTACCTGCCGACAAGGTCGACGGGCTGCGGCGGTTCGCCTCGGCCGCGGGTGTCGACGAGGCCTCGTTCGACAGCCGGTTGCGACGGCACCGGCAGCTGCCGACCGCCGCCGCGGCGCCGACCGCGGACGACGCGGTGTTCCGTCAGGTCCGTGACGACCTCGACGAGCTCGGGCAGCTGGACGGGACCCCGCCGCCGGCAAGCCTGCATGTCCTGCTGGGGCTGCCCCCGACCGCGACGACCGACGAGGTACGCCGCCGCCGTGCGGAGCTGGCCGCGCGCAACCGCGAGCGGCGTCCCGACCGGCGGCGGGCCCTCGTGGACGACCTGCTGGCGGCCGCGGGCGCGCTGCTGGTCGACGCCGATCCCGGCCGCTATCTCGACAGCCTGCGCGCCAACGTGCTGGCCGGGCTGCGGCCGCGCGTCGCGGCCGCCGTCCTGGTGGAGGACGTGCTGACCGCGCAGGACCACGAGCATCTGCTGCGCGAGGCCCGGGCCGGCGGCCTGGATCTCGACCGCGCCCGGTCGGTGCTCGCCCAGCTGGCCGCCGAGCTCGGCGTAGCGGTCCAGACCGCTCCCGGCCGGTCCACCACCCCTGTGCGGCAGGCGACCGAGCCGCCCCGAGGGGGCTGGCAACGGTCGCTGTCGCAGGCGCGGGCAGCCCTGCGAGCCGGTTCGCCGCGGGCAGCCATCGAGCACATCGGAGCCGCCCAGGCGGCGGCCGGGATGATGTTGCCCCCCATCCGGGCCGTCCGCGACGAGGTGGACGAGATCCTGGCCGAGGCCGACCAGCGCTGGCGGGTCGCGGTCGCCGCCGTCGGCGGGCGCCGCTACGCCGAGGCGGTCATCACTCTGCAGCGGCTGATGACGATCGCCCGTGACGTGGCGGGTCCGCGCGGCGAGTCGGGGCAGCAGCTGCTCGCGTCGGCGAGCGCCGCGGTGGCGCAGGCCGACTCCGCCTGCGCGGCCGCGCTGGGTCAGGCCGGCGCGGCGCGTGAGCTGGCTCTGCTGCAGGTGCTGGTCGGCGTCGTCGACCATGAGCGCGCCCAGCGCGAACTCACCGCAATCGGGGTGGCGCCTGCCCGGTCGGTCCGCGCGGCCCAGGGGAGTGGATGTGCCGTAGTCAGCTGGCAGGCCTCGAGCTCACCCGGTCCGGTGGACTACCGGGTGCTCCAGCTGCTGGCCGACGGCGGCACGCGCCCGGTCGGGGTGACCCGCGGCACGTCGCTGGAGGACGGAGCTCCGGGTGCGGCCGTCGGCTACGCGGTCGTGGCCCGGCGGGCCGGGATCGCCGCCCCCGAGGCGCGGACCGATCGCCCGGATGCACCCCTGGTCGTCGATGCGACGGTGACACCCGATGGCCCGCTGGCGCCGGTTCCGGCGCTGGCCGTGGTCCCGTTCGGCCGCCGGATCCGCCTGGTCTACCCGGCAACGGGCACGGGGGTCGCCCAGGTCCGCCGGTTGCCCGCGGGTGCGCCGCTTCCCTCGCCCGGCACCTGGGTGGACGACCCGGACGGGGTCGGCGTACCGGTGCCGTCCATGGGGCCGGGGCTCGCCGTCGCTGCACGGCCGGGACCCGGAGTGACCGAGTTCGTCGTCTTGACCTCCGGTCCCGGGGGAGCCGTCGTCGGTGCGCGGGCGGCGTACGTCGACCTCCCGCCGGTCACCGACCTGACGCTCGACGGTGGGTTGCTGCGGTGGGCCTGGCCGGTCGGGTGCACCGAGGTGCTGGTGCTGACACGGCCGGACGCACCGCCCGAGGGCGCCTCGGATCCGGCGGCCAGCACCCGGAAGGTGACCAACACGCGGTACGAGATCGATGGTGGCGTGCCGATCGACTTTCCGGCTCACGCCGCGGTGTTCACCTGCACCCGGGTCGCCGGTCGGCTGCATGTCTGCACCGAGGCCCCGCCGCAAGCCCGTCGTCGCATCGACTGACGGGACGGCACCCCCCGCTTACTGGGGAGTAACCGGTCAGTTCTGGCACGGCACGCGGCGTGTCGAAGGCCGAAATTGACCAGTTACCGAACAGTAACGGGAGATGGGGCCTAGCCGTCTAGGTCAGCGATCCTGGCCAGGGACGGCGGCTCCGAACGCAGCCCGCGGGCGACATCTTCGGCCGCGCGCAGGACCCGGATGACGTTGCCGCCCAGCAGCGCTCTCAGGTCCGGCTCCGACCATCCCCGGTCGATCAGCTCGGCCACGAGCGCGGGATAGCAGGAGACGTCGCCGAGCCCCTCCGGCAACGCCGTGGTTCCGTCGTAGTCGCCGCCGATACCCACGTGCTCGACGCCGGCCACCGCACGCACATGCTCGATGTGGTCGGCCACTTGCATCAGCCGGGCGGCCGGCCGCGGATGACGCCGTTCCCACTCGACGTCCCAGGCGTCGCCGGCCCGCAGGTCGCGAACGTCCACTCCCGCGGCCCTTGCCGCGTCGTCGGCCTCGCGCTGCCAGTCCGCGCACTCCTGGGCGACGAACTTCGGCACGAACGTCACCATGCACACCCCGCCGTTGGCGGTCAGGGAGGTCAGGACGTCGTCCGGCACGTTGCGCGGGTGGTCGCACAGCGCCCGGGCAGAGGAGTGCGAGAACAGGATGGGCGCCCGGCAGGCCGACAGTGCGTCACGCATTGTGGAGGCGGCGACGTGCGAGCAGTCCACCAGCATGCCGAGCCGGTTCATCTCGCGTACCACCTCGACACCGAACGCCGAGAGCCCGCCCACCGCCGGGGAGTCGGTGGCCGAGTCGGCCCACGGCACGTTCTCGTTGTGCGTGAGGGTCAGGTAGCGCACCCCCAAGGCGTACATCGCGCGCAGCGTCCCCATCGAGCAGTCGATCGAATGGCCGCCTTCCGCACCGAGCAGCGAGGCAATCCGGCCGCCGCCGTGAACCTGCTGCAGCTCGTCGGCGCTGACCGCCAGGCCGAACGTGTCGGGATAGTGCGCCACCATCGCGTGCACGGCGTCGATCTGCTCCAGGGTCGCCGTCACCGGTTCGGGTAGCTGCGACGGCACGTAGACCGACCAGAACTGTGCGCCGAGACCACCGGTCCGCAGTCTGGGGATGTCGGTGTGCAGCGTCGGCTGGTCGGCCGCGATGTCCATCCGGTCGACGTCGTAGCCGGCCTGGGTCCGCAGTGCCCAGGCCAGGTCGTTGTGCCCGTCGACCAGCGGCGTACGGCGTAGCAGGGCGAGGGCGGCGTCGAGGCTCATCCCGCCATCCAACCCCGCACGACCCAGCCCGCACCCTGGATAGCCTCCAGCGGTGAATCCGTCCACCGCACTGGCCCGAGTGCTCGTCGACGAGCTGGCCCGCGGCGGTGTACGGGACGCGGTCCTCTCCCCGGGCTCGCGCTCGGCGCCGCTGGCCCTGGCCCTCGACGCGGACGAGCGGATCCGCCTGCACGTCCGGATCGACGAACGCTCGGCCGGCTTCCTCGCGCTCGGCCTGGCCCTGACGTCCCGGCGGCCGGTGGCCGTCGTCTGCACCTCCGGTACGGCGGCGGCGAACCTGCATCCGGCGGTGCTGGAGGCTTCGCACGCCGGCGTACCGGTGATCGTCCTGACCGCTGACCGGCCGCCGGAGCTGCGCGGTACGGGCGCCAACCAGACCATCGTCCAGCCCGGCCTGTACGGCGCCGCGCCGCGGTTCGCCGTAGACATCGGTGTCCCCGAGGAGCGTCCCGGCGCCGTCCGCTATTGGCGCTCGCTGGTCGCGCGGGCGCTTGCCGCGGCCGGGGACCGCCGCGACCCCGGCCCCGTGCACCTGAACCTGCCGCTGCGCGAGCCGCTGGTGCCTGACGGCGACGAGAGCTGGATCGAGCCCCTTACCGCCGACGGCGCCGGTCCGCGGACCCGGGTGCTCACCGAGCGATCAGGCGGAGCGGACCTGGCCGACCTGCTCGGCGCGGCGCCTCCCGAGCGCGGCGCGGTCGTCGTGGGGCACGGTGCGGTCGATCCGGTGGCCGCTGCCGCACTTGCCGAGGCGCTGGGCTGGCCGCTGCTGTCGGAGCCCACCGGCAACGCGCCATGCGGCCGGGCCGCGGTCGCGGAGTACCCGCTGCTCCTCGCCGACGACGGCTTCGCGGGACGGCACCGCCCGGACGCGGTGGTCGTGGTCGGGAAGCCCGGCCTGTCCCGCAGCCTGCTGCGCTGGCTCGACGGCGCGGCCCGCCACGTCGTCGTCGATCCGCGACCCGACTGGGCAGATCCGCTGCGCCGGGCCGACCTCGTCGTACCTGCCGTCCCGACGGCCCCGCAGCGCGGGACCACCGAATGGTCGGGGAGCTGGCGGCGAGCGTCGGAGGCTGCCCGCGCGGCCATCGACGCCGTCCTGGACGCCGACGACGTACCGAGTGAGCCCCGTACTGCGCGCGACCTCGTCGCGGCCCTGCCGGCGGGGGCGCTGCTCCTTGCCGGCTCCAGCCGCCCGATCCGCGACCTGGAGGCCTACGCCGCCGGCTGGGAAGGCCTCGCCGTCATCGGGAACCGAGGCGTCAGCGGGATCGACGGGCTGGTGTCCACCGCGATCGGTGCTGCGCTCGCGCACGGCGGCCCCGCGTATGCGCTGCTCGGGGACCTCGCCCTGCTGCACGACCACAACGGTCTGGTCCTGGGCCCTGGTGAGGCCCGGCCCGACCTGGTACTGGTCGTGGCGGACAACGACGGGGGCGGCATCTTCGGTCAGCTCCCCCCCGCGACGCAGCCCGGTGCCGAGCGGCTGTTCGGGACGCCGCACGGACTCGACCTCGCCGCGGTGGTGCAGGCCGCAGGCTGGCCCTGCGACGCGGTCGAACGCGCGAGCCGGCTGCCCGCCGCGCTCGCCGAGCCGGGGCCGCGCGTGGTGCTCGTCCGCACCCGCCGCGACGAGACGGTCGCGCTGCACCGGCGGCTGCAGGCGGCCGTCGGAGCCGCACTCGCCGGCCTGGCAGGGTGAGGCACGTGCACGACGACGGTCCGCTGGTCATCGGCGGGATGCCGATGCCGCCGCGGGCCGCCGTCCGCGCGGCCGGGCTGCGGACCGTCGGGTTGCTCGGGACCGCCTTCACGATGGAGCAGGACTTGTAGCGCGACCGGCTCGCCGGCCACGGGCTCACGGTGCTCGTCCCGCCCGCGGACGACCGGGCCGACGTGCACCGCATCATCTACGCCGAACTGTGCACGGGCGTCTTCACCGAGAAGTCGCGCCAGACCCACCGCGAGGTCATCGGGCGGACAGCCTGGTCCCCGTTCTCGCCACCACCCGGCTGCACGTCGGGGCGGCCTGCGGTAGCGGCGGTCAGCCACCCTCGAGGGCGTCGCGGATCGTCACGAGCTTCGCGAGGGACTCGGCGAGCTCGGCCTCCGGGTCCGATCCGGCGACGATGCCGCAGCCGACAAAGAGCCGCACCTGCGTCCCGTCGAGCGCGGCACAGCGCAGCGCGATCCCCCAGTCGCCGTCACCGGCGGCGTCCATCCAGCCGACCGGTCCGGCGTACCGGCCGCGGTCCATCGCCTCCAGTTCCGGGATCAGGTCGAGGGCGACCTCGGTCGGCGTCCCGCACACCGCGGCCGTGGGATGCAACGCGTCGACCAGCCGCAGCACCGGCACGGGTTCCCTGAGCCGGCCGGTCACCACCGTGGCGAGATGCGCCACCGTGGCCAGCCGAAGGACTTCGGGCGCCTCGGGGACGGCCAGCTCACGGCAGTACGGTCCTAGCGCGTCGGACACCGAGGTGACGGCGTACCGGTGTTCCTCCTGGTCCTTGGTGCTGTGCACGAGCCCGTCGACCAGACCGTCGTCCTCGTCGGGGCGCCCCCGTCGCACGGTTCCGGCGAGCACCCGCGACGAGATCTGCCGGCCGCGGCGGCTGACAAGCAACTCCGGGGTCGCACCGACCAGGCCGTCGACGGCGAAGGTCCAGCAGTCTGGATACCGCGCGGCCAGCCGCTGCATCAGGAACCGCGGGTCGACGGCAGGCTCGGTGCGCGCCCACAGGTCGCGGGCCAGCACCACCTTGCGCACATCACCGGCGGCGATCCGCTTGACCGCGGTGGCCACCGCGAGGCACCAGTCGGCCTGGCTCAGCTCGCCTTCGGCGTAGGCAACCTCGTCGGGCCCGGCCGGGTCCGACGGCCCCGGCAGCGTGCGGTCCGCCCCGAACGTGGTGATCCACGTGGTCCCGTCGCGTCGGCCGAGAACCACCCGGGGAATGACGAACACCGACGACGCCGTCCGGCGGTCGAACGCGGCGCTGCCGAAGCACACCGGACCCGATCCGGGCAGGACGACGGGGTCGTCCACGATCATCGAGGCGCACTGCTCGGCCCACCACTGTCCGGCGCGTTC
>JAABUS010006596.1_pt1 | contig 13983 bp, 14 predicted proteins | sample 5560161 | NCBI WGS metagenome assembly JAABUS01 (sample SAMN10711885, study PRJNA513376) | rock metagenome | isolation source: Antarctica rocks | place: Antarctica: Victoria Land, Trio Nunatak nord | collected 2016-01-04 | reverse complement strand
AACAGTCTTAAGCGATAGCGTTTTGAGTTCGATCTCTTGCGCCGAACACCACGGCCAGTGACGATCGTGACAACAATTCACGGCTATACCCATGTGCTGCAGAAGATGCTTCTCGAAGCAGGGTTGATTGCGAAATGGGGTTACGCCATTGGCTTGCGCCGCAAAGAGATTCTTGACCTGACAATCAAAATTGCGACCCCCCTCCAACCCCAATTCGTCGTTGCCCCCCCCCCCCCCCACTACCCCCCGCAGCAGACGGCAAGACTGTTGGACAGTCAATTATTTGCTACTGAACCCTGTCTTGAAGGAAGGATTCAAGATCATTTTCATTCAACAACGTTGTTGACCTGCACAGCTGTCCAAATTAATGCATCACAGGAATCCACTTGGTGGCGCAGGCCGTTTGTGCACAGCAATACTGAGTTGCTCCTCTCCTAATGGCGGCCCTTGCCTTGCTAGGAAGGCATGTAGGTAAATTCGTTAAAATATTGTTGACATTTTTCTGACACTGTAATAGCCAAACAGCTACAAAAACCACTCTGAGTCAGCTCTGTAAGGTCTGACTTAAGCACAAAAACCAGCATACGTGGGCAAGAGATGCGATGGGCGTGCATCCAGCAGCCCATGCTCAGCAAGATTGCTCATGCAGTCCTTAGTTGAACTGCAGCAGCTTGCAATCAGCACCTGCCTATTGCAGCAGATGCGCATTTGCACATATATTGATATGCAAACTGCCATATCCAAGCTACCACAGCCTTGAGCCTTCGACTGCTGGTGTCATTGCTGGTAGTCATAGAGACAAATGTTCTTGTCATCTGAGACAGAAGCTAATCTGTTGCCAGAGACATTGAAAGCCACATCCCATACTTGGTCTGAATGCTCACTCAAAGTTTGTGCACAGCTCCTGCTGGACATATCCCACAGCTTGACTTTACTATCAGATGAACCTGTTGCAAAAGAATTGCCACTAGGATGGCATGCCACACTCAAAACCCATGACTCATGACCTGCAGCCAGTTGCTGACACATTGAGGTTTCCCCATCAGCAATACTTGTGATGGCATGTGGCATGATCATGTGGTGGATTGTTCATGTGCACTTTGCAGACGCATGCACACCCATGCTCAGCCCGCTCATTGTCAGCACACACAGACTCTTCGTTTAAGGCCTTGCCAAATATTGCATGCGGGCAACATTGCTTTCAAGATTGGCAGAGAGAGCCTGGGCACTCATGTATTATAGAAATACATACACAGCGTTTCACGACGTATGAGCATAACGCATGTAGACATGGTAGATGATCACCTGAGAAGGCCTCTACCAAAGAAGCATGCTCCACATCGTATAGATGGCTATGCATGTCATCACATGCTGTCAGCAGCATTTTGGAATCTGCAGCCAATGCATCTTGATCAAATATGATTTTGCAAGCAAGAGTGCAGCAAAGCATGGACGGAAGCAGCAATTGTACCTGGGGTGAAAGTAAGGGATCTGACAGGCTTGAAATGACCTTCTAGAGAATGCATGAACTTTCCAGTGGGGACATCAAAAATTGCAACTGTGCCATCTTGGCTTCCACATGCCAATCTTTGACCATTTGGGCTGAATGCTACACTCAGCACAAACCTGTCTTTCTTGAACTTCTCATCTGCCTGCACACATGCAGGACAAAAACTATGCCACAGGCCTACAGAGAGCAAGTACAGGAACATAGATTGGCCCATGTTTCAGAAGTCGATTCCCTTGTGTGGTTAGTGTTGCTAAAACGAAAGTGTACAACAGAGTAACTGGACAAGCAACTGGCAAATGCGATGCGAAATGTGCTGAAGGCGTCACCTACCACTGGCAAGGAAAGACTGCTAATTGGCACATGGGTTTGATCACAGTTGTACAAGGCAATGTTGTTGTTGCTGCCTCCAGCTGCCGCTATCTGTAGAGCCTCAGAGGCTGGGTTAAAACACACAGCCCAGGTCTCTGAAGGGTTTGTCTCAATCACATCCTTGGTGTCAAGAGTGTCCAAGCTCCATACTCGAATTGAACTGTCCAGCGAGCTGGTAGCTACGTACTCTCCTGACACGTCTGTAGCTATGCATATAACGCCCAGAGTGTGACCGGTAAAGTTGTGATGGCGCTTGACTTTGTGGTCCACCTCCTTGTAGGCGTTCACAGTCTCGTCCACGGAGCCAGTAAGCAGCAGATCACCCTTGGTGGTCCAAGCGCAGGTCCAAACGGAGTCCTGGTGCGCCTCGTCGTCGTCTGCCTTGCCTAGCAGAGACAGTCTCATGGTGCTGCTCTATACTTTACCGATCAGATCAGAGCTTACACATACGATAAGACTTTTAGTACTTCACATTGAGCGCATCCTTCCTGTAAGCATGGACAACTCACCAGCGAAGGAGAAAGACAAGCCAGCACGATTCCGCAGTGTGCAACATCACGGTCAACGAAAGACAAGCTAAGTCTCTCAACCCTAATGTGTTTACCACTAAAGCCCTTGACGCCCCTGCTCACGCCCTGCAAATCGCGTGCGTTCACGTCAGGTGCAAAACAAGTCTCTCAGACACACATGAAGATCCACGGCCTGTCTGCATGTAGCAGTCGTGCACATTCATTGTTGTCTGCCAGGACGGGACATGTTTCCGTCGTCTGATCAAGCTGCTTTGAGTCGAGCATAGCTGATCTAAGCGGCACGTCATTTGCTGCCTGATGACTTTTCAGGTTGACATCAAGCACTGGCACGCAGTGGCGAGCTGGACGTGGAACGCTGGAGACGATGTGTGCGGCATATGTAGAATGCCTTTTGATGGTTGTCCCCCTGATGGCAAATATCCTGGAGACGACAGCCCTGTAGTTTGGGGGGTCTGCGGTCACGCATTTCATTTGCAGTGTATTACGAAGTGGCTCTCAGCTCAAACAGAGCAAAGATGCCCTTTCTGCAGACGATCTTGGGAGTTTAAGTCTGCAGCAACAAACCCTGCAAATGCAGCAACTGCCCAATAAGCTCAGTCACAAACAGTCATTGCCAGAGTTCTTGGTCTTCCCAAGCCAACGATTACAGCAGCTTGAACCAGACTTGTGTTGGAGCACAGGATGAGCTGTAGTGCCTGCATGACTACAGCATCTGGCTTGACATTGAGTGGCTCATAGATTAGTATATATCTTTGAAATGCTAAGCATCAACTTCAACTGCGACACAGCCCACCTATTGGCTGCAGTTGCGATTGTCGTCAAATAGACCTTCCTGCTTTAGGCGTTGGCGGTAAATTTGCCGATGTCAATGCCTGCAGTTCATTGTGATGCGTTGACACATGCAAAAATCTCGGCCTATGTGGTCTCGGAGCAGTCACGAGGAAAACAGTCGCAAACTGAGCTCACTGATTGCGCGATGCGCAAGTCACGATCATGCCCATTACAGCTAAAGCTGCACACGTCTTCACTGCCATACTGATCACAGTAGGTCAAGTACCGAGGTCGTTGGCTGCAAGTCAAGCGCTCACTTCGTCACCGTCAGGTCAGTCAACCGCAAACTTGTATGCTTACCTGCTGCTGTCACAAACTCACATTCAGAGCCGCGAAGGTAAACGCTTGCTGCAGACCTTCATAGCGGTCTGCTTCTGCACAAGCTGTTACATGTCGAAGTGAACTCCCACTTGTCTATTCTGGGAAAGGTGAGCTCAGAGGGGGACTGAACTCAAACAATTCACATTAAGCTCAAGTACGCACGGTGACCTTCAGGTTTCTGATGAACCTGACAGCCTTACACGTACATTCCTAAGCCCAGCGCATCAAAGGGCCAGCAAGGAGGTGAGCTACCGGTTCAGACGTAGCTTCAGTTGGAATCCTGAAATGCACTGTCGCATGACATAACATCAGCTGTTCCTTGCTTGAACACATATGAATGCTGTGGCTACCACTACTAAACATATCAACATCGATACTGTGTATTGCAGATTGCAGCATGGATGCACGAGGCTGGCATGCACACTTGGACAGACGATGTTGCCAATGTGCATGGGCGCATCAGAGGGCAGAATGCCACAGCCCCTGCTCTTGTCATTGGGTCCCACTATGACACAGTGAAGGATGCAGGAAAGTTTGATGGAGCTCTGGGGATACTGGCAGGGATTGCTGCTGTCAAGGCTTTAGTCATCCAGGTAGTTGCAAATACTCAGACCCTTTGACTGTACAACCTGATGCTGCTTGCATGACAGCATCTGCTGCGCCACATTGTCAAGTGGTCAGCATCAAGCACAAAGTTACGCTGTTGAACTTCATGTTATTTTGCGATAATCAGTATTGACGGCCATTACTTTGAATGGTGGCTTTCCCCCTTCTGCTGCCCTGCATTGCCCTGCACCATGCATCTTCTGCACTTGCCAGCTTGCTCTGGCTTCAGATCACACCATCAAACAGAGTGTTGCTAGCGTTCCAGCTGTCAGTCCAGGCAGAACTTCTGCTGTGCCCTAAATAAGCCTGCTACAGAAGACCTTCTGGCAGCCTTGCAAGCCTGTCAAGGACATGAACAGCAAGGATCCCACATGTTCAACCTCATTTTGTGTAAAAGCCTGCAAGTGCCACAGCCAAGCTTGCCAAACAAACAACAAGCAGCAGAATACTTGATGCAAGCACTAGCTCTTTTCAATCCCGAAATGTGTATATTTTTACAGAAACGTCCATCCCACAGAGGAAAGTGAAAATCTAAACTCAGAAACGCCTGGGGACTGCAAAAAGGGAGATGTTTTAGTTCTGAACAAAAAACCCCATCTGATTTGGTGTTGCAGACCGCGATGCAGTCTGAGCTTTTGACCAATCAACAAGCGGAGAGCATAGCTGCTGGTGCAGCATCTGTGCTACAGCTGTTAAACAGGGCAGATGTGGATGCCCTGTTCAGCAGCCCTGTGGAGGTTGTTGCCTTCTGTGATGAGGAGGGCCTCAGGTGATGGTTTCACAAACTCTGAACCCATGTCGTGCTGCCATACATGGTTGGTGTCTGAGGAAAGGCACATGTCTGCAACAGTGAGGACTGGCAGAGCAATTGCTTGCGGCACTGTCAAGGCTGACATGGACATCCAGCTGCAGAACCCCTCATTGCATCAGTGTTCTTGGGACTGGTATGTCAGATCAGCGGTTAATTGCAGGCATCACTTGTAGGCTTCACAGCCAACCGCAATCTGGCTGTCACCTTGCTGCAGCCTTCAAATCTGCTGCATGCCACAGGAGTCTCCTGCATTGCAGCATGTCAGGTGTGTTTGAGGAGAGAATGTGCAACTGATACCTGAGAAAGGTCAATGCAGGTGCAGTGTTGCACTGTCAGTTGGGCAGGCATTGACAAGCTGCAGCTCAGTCATACGTGGCAAAGGCAGCATTTGCTTTAGTGTAGCACAAGATTTACAGCAACATGGTTTTGCCCTCCCACCCTGGATTGTGTTGAGTAGGTGACCTGATCCTGTACAGGTCTAACCCTTAGGGAGGACAAGCCCTTGACAAATTTGGAACCACAAGTTGGGAACCCACCCCCCCCCCCCACACACCCCCACCCCCCAACCCCCAAAAAGTCAAATCAACATCAAGAAACATGAATGACTGCTTTTATTGTTGCTGTTGGATTGCAGATTCCAAACTACGCTTCTTGGCAGCAGGGCTCTGGCCGGCAGTCTGCTGCTTCCCACCAACTTGCTGGAAAGCAGGAACAAAGATGGTCTGTCTGTGAAGCAAGTCTTGCTGCAGCATGGCTACAACCCAACAGAGGACGTTGTCAGCAAAATTGCCCTTACAGCTGATCAGGTGAGCAGCTTGCTGCATACATAAACTAAGTCTAAGCCTGCAGCATGTCAGGAAAGAAAACTGCATATCCGCTTTTCCCCGACAATGAAGTTTGTGTCCACCTTACATGTTGGGCTGATTCCACAAAAACATCACAAGCAGAGGCAAGCATGATTGTCTGATGCTTTCTTCAACCCAGGCTCCCCCTCTATCCTCCCTTCAACCCCCCCCCTCCCACCCCCCTTGCCCCATCACCACAGGCCCTCACGCACCTGCCTCCCCGCCCCTTCACTCATGATAGTGCTTGCAACTACAGCTTTTGCAGCTCTGCACAGCTGCCCTTCATGTACGCCCAATTACAGGGTCGTTACCATTACGCCTTCACCCCACACAGCCATCAGAAGCAGTACAGCTTGTACAGCCACACAGCATGAGAACAATCTGTGACAGCGTAGACATGGGGCCATGCAGGTCAAGGCGTATGTTGAAGTGCATCTGGAGCAAGGGCCAGTCCTGGAAGCTGCCGGCAAGCCTCTAGGAGTTGTGTCGGCTATTGCTGGTCAGACACGTCTGTCCGTATCTGTCACCGGCACCCAGGTCTGTTCCATATGATCTTCTGTGACTGAACTTTGATGCATAAATGCTTGTTGCCTGACAAGCTTGCCTCCAGCACGGCATCAGCATACAAGACGGCATGGTGCACCTTGACTGCAGTTGTACCATTCAATGTTGTGCAGAAATGGGTAATTCTGAAACAAAGCTTGTTTGTGCTGAAATGCTGCTGCCAACTTCATCAGCACAACAGCTTTATGCGGTCTATGATGACACATATGTTGCAAGCACAACACTCTTGAACATCTATGCAAATGCAGCACCACATAGCTAGTCCAATGCCAGAACCGCAATCACTCCTCATGGCAGCTCTGAAAGGCAAGCCAGCTCCTGTCAAGCCAGTTGTTGCCTTTCAACACAGGGCCATGCAGGGACGGTGCCTATGGCAGTCAGGCGTGACCCCTTGACAGCAGCAGCAGAGGCCATAAACATGATAGAACAGCAATGTGGAGGGGGCCAGCTGGCTGGCATGATGCAGACCATGCCGCATGGCAAGCAGGCTGCTCAGTCTGTCTTGGACCCAAGCCTGGTGTGCACTGTGGGAACTCTATCTGTGTGGCCGGGCGCTAGCAACGTCATTGCTGGCTCTACCAACTTCTCTGTTGACATCAGGCAAGTTAATGCCTGCCTCAGAAAACACATGGTACACAGTCATCCACGTATCAATCTGTTTGCTTGTTTCCAAACATCAAACACTTCGTGGTTGAGTCTATAGATTGCACCTTTTGCCTGTTGGTTCATCAAATTCTTGTCATCTACCTCAGTCGGCGCACTCCTGTTGTCTGAAAACAGAACCACATTGATGCAGCTGAAGCAGGTACTACATGTGTTCAATACGCCTGATCCTGATCACACAGTGCTCAGCAAATCGGTTCTGTTTAGGAGTACTGGTCTGCCAAAAGCCTTGCTCAGCCTTGCTTCCTTCTGACTTCTCAACACTTCACTCCACTGAGGTCCAGTGGCTGGCTGCATCAATACACTGTGTTCACAGTTGAAGCACTGGGGTCAGTGCTGTTGTCTAGCGGCCACAAACAGGTGATATCAGGTGTGTGTGTCCGTAGTCACTGGCATGAGTGCAAGTGTGCTTGCAGGGCTCAGAATGACGCCTTCAGGAATGATGTAGTCCAGGAAGTGATGAGCGGTGTTGACAGGATCTGTAGCAGGCGCAAACTTGGCTGCCTTGTACAGCGGGTCCATGATGCTGAGGCTGTGCAGTGCAGCCCTGCCCTAGTGCAAGGTCTTATTGATGCAGTCAAGGACTCTGAACAGGCAAGTATGCAGTTGTGTAAAGAGCATAACGACTATGACCAGTACTGCATTTCACATGCAGGCAAGTTTGCTGTTTGTGGTGCTCAACTGCAAGCTATGTGACAGCAGCAGCCAATGACTCAGGCCTGCAGTCACAGGTCTGCAACGAGATTCAGGAGGATGTGAACAGCTCAGGTTTGGCTTGTCATCAATCTGACACATGTTGGACTGTAGGTGTACAGCATGGCGCAACAAGCAGCTGGTTTGCAGGAAAGCAGTCCATCAAAGCATCCTCTTATCACAGACAGTAATGGCAAGGAGACTTGCACAACAGCTGAAAGTTCTGCTGTTGAACAGTGTCAGGGGGTGCCAGGTGAGCATTGAGTCTCCGAGTGCTTGCATCTGTCAGACTGCTCCCACCTTGCACAGCAGGTAAGTCAGCTGCGATGGAAGGATAGCTTGCTTAGCAACACAATGCTCAGAGTATGGGACTTCTTGGTGTGGCTTGGTGTGTGCCAATTGTAGTCGGGCACATGCTTGTGCTTGTATTTTGTACAGGAATGGCATCTCACATGCAGTTGCTATGTATGTCCATGTACAGCTTTCATCCATATTTTGATGATGAGCTATACAAGGCCCAGAAACTGACAGTGCGAGCATCAATGGCATGCTCTTGTGCCGCGTTGCTTGTCTGCTGCTTCACCATTGATGTCAGTCATCATTGGAGAAGTGTTAGCGGTGACCTGGATGCATAGCAGCACTCGGCAAGTGCAGCTTCCTGTCAAAAGACCCAGCAAGCTTTTAGTTTGTGTCATCTCCAGAGGCCTCAACCTGTGCTTGCAGGGCAACTAGGCTCCCAGCTGGATGAAACCCCTGTGCTGGTCAGCGGTGCTGGGCATGATGGTCTGGCCATGGCTGATCTCACAGAGGTACAACTTTTGGTTTTTATAGCATTTCCTTACCTACAGTGATGCTGCTAGTAGAGCACATGTACAGAACAGCGTGTAGCTTGAGTGTGCGCAGGAATTAGCAGACCTGTGCACGGTTGTTGCAAAACACCTGTCATAGTGAACATTGTGTCCTTGCTGCTACAGAATCAGCCAGCATACTATGGCCTGCATGCAGTCTTTGTGATGTCAGAAGTTGCATGAATAGCAGATCCAAAAAAACCATGCATGTGCAGTGACTGTATGTGAGTCAAGCCGAGTGTAATTGTTCATACTGAATTGCTGCTGTGCAGATTGGCATGCTGTTTGTGAGATGTCGTGGAGGAATTAGCCACTCACCTCTAGAGTATGTGTCTGACGAGGACATTGGCAGAGCTACAACAGTATTATTTACATTCCTAGCTACGTCACTACGATGACACCATTTCATACTGAATTTTGGCGGAATTTGCATTCATCCAGGCAAGCTGATCATGCAGCACCACTTCTGTTGTGACAGCCCTCATTCACATATTCACTCTGAACTGGAGTGCTGTAGCATTTGTGTTTATGCTTTGTGCAACTTGAACCTAGTGCACTACTACTCTGATGGGTTCAGGGCCAAAGTAACACTCAGCTGGGTTACAATCACCTCACGCACTTGCTGTGCTCATCTGTTCCATCAATTTTGATGCAAATGCCAGGGCCATGCAGCTACAATCTTTGTCAGTTTGATTGTAGTCACTGATGTACATCTTTGTTTGACTGATGACTAAGGTTGGAGCCCACGCATGTTAAGTGCTGTTTGATCTTGACCGTGACATTCACAAATCAGACGTGTTGTGTCCTATCAGCACAAAGACAGTCAGCTCAAATCTTGTGGATTTTATGCAGATCAACATGATCGTTAGTCTGAATTGTCTTGTCTATATCCTGCCACCAATCTTCTAGAAAGTGGTTGGCTAGAATCCTAAACCAAGGCGACCACAACAGTCCAGAGGTTGACTTCATCATAGACTTCAGCTGTGTGATGTTGACATACTTGTATGCATCGACTTCTTCTGGGTTGGGTGCAACATCCACATCAGCCTTGACAAAGAGTATGTAGTCTATTTCGTGCTCCCCCCATTCTGCTTTGGGGCCATATGTCTCCTCATCAGCAGCACAGTAGTGCAGCCTTGTGAGGAACTTGAAATCATCCAATGGTAGTTGGTGGGGAGAAATGCCAAGCTCATGGCCTAGCTTACGCACTGCTGCACGCTTTGCCCCCATGACTGCGCCACTGGCAACAGAAGAGGGGTCATCAACTTCCCCTGGGTTGTACCCATGCAAGGGGTGGCTGCAGCATGTATTGGTCCACACTTTAGGGAATGTGATCTTTGTGCTGGCCCGCTGCTGCAGCAGGAGCTGGTTCTGGGAGTTGAACAGGAAGACGCTGAAGGCTCTGTGCAGTCTTCCTTGCGGTTGCTGAGCATTGAACCTGTGGACGTCATATTTACTTGCGTGTCCAGTGATACAGTCATTGTCATCAACGACTATGCACTCATCCTTGTACATCAGCTCCTGCTGTGATCCTTTTCCTGCAATCAAAGCAGTGGTGTGTCAACAGCTGTGAGCACCTGATGGCTGAAAACTGACAGGACAGAGGACACACACCATCCCAGGCAGAGGCAGGCGGTGCCTGAGCCATAGCCGTAACGGAGGCAGCCTGATTGTGTGCTGGCTGACCAGCTTGACTCATAGAGTGAGGCATAGTCCGGAGTGGGTGGCTACCACGCCAATACCAAGACGCAAGGCTTCGTATTTGCCCTACAAGCAGTAAATTAGGTAAACTCAACACCAGTCAACGTCGCTTGCAACAGCGAACCACATGACAATCACCTCCTTGATGGCCAAAGGGAAGTGTCTGAACTGATCTGCCTACCGACTGCAGATTCATTAAGACATGTGATCACTGTCTGAATGTAGCCATGACACAATATCTAACAGCTCCAACAAGGAAATAGCTGCTCGCTGTCAGTGATTTGCGATGTCCACAATATCGTTGTATGGAGGACTGCAATGTACCTTGTCGAACCACCCTTTGACATTGGATGACTACAGCGTAGTGCAAGCAAAGTGTAGCACATGCGCGCAAAGAAGACGTATGCGACTCTGATCCTGATGCGCAATCAGCAAAACCACAACTTAACACAATCCGTTTCTGGCCGCACTGACACTCGCTATTCCGATCATTTCATGCTACATCGCGCGTTTGACATCTCCTTTGCTGGGGATGTTGATGTGTCGAAAAGTGCACTGGCGTGTCCTTTGTGATGGTGCTAGCTTCAGACTATACTGGACCCGCAGCCTCATCAATCAGGCGATTGCAAGGCAATAAAGCGTTGAATTTGTTGGGTGCGTGCTGTTGATTCGCGTGACGAAACCAAGTTCTCCTCTCACCTATTGTGAAGACCTATCAACATCACCCTGCAGGAAGTTGCCCTCCTTCCCGCAAATTCCCTGCCATTTCACGTGAAGGCTTGCTAGATTGCAAGCATGGTCGAAGGCTCCCAACGTGCATGCCATTGGCTGCTCCACCGGTAATTCAGTGTACCTGCTTCATGCTGGTTTTAGGATATAAGCCGATATGTCAATAAGTAACTATAGCAGCGCTGAATGAGCACTTCACTGCTTGTGCAGGAGTCTGCATGCACATTGCATCATTCAAGGCTTTTGCCAGACCAATTGCCCAGCCTGGCTAGAACTGAACTTAGCGTTAACACAACTAGAGAGCTGCTCAGTGCCTGGGTGGCTACAGAGAAGCAGCCAGATGTGATAGATGTCCTGACTCAGCAGCTGGCAGAGCAGCATATCCCCCTAACACTGCCATATATGCCTCTCGTTTCCAATTTCCAGCCCGGATCCACTAGCAGCAAAACTGCTGCAAATGCACCTAATGTCAGACAAGCTCTGCTTGACAGATTCTTGGCAGATGCTGCATCTCCATGCAAAGCAACATCAGACAGCACTGAAAAGCTTAATCAACAGGTTGCACACAGCTTGTTTGTGGACGTGCACACAGCAGCAGAGCTGGACACAGCCTCCCATCCTTTTCCACTCTCAGGCACTGCACCAGAGACGCTGTCTTTGCTAAGCTCACAACTGCCAGCCATACAAGCATACCTTCAACATGACTGCGGCTGGCATTGTGACAGAGCCAGCAGTGTGCCATCCAGCTGCAACAGGTGTTGCTCTGCCATCTGTCAATCAGCTGAGATACTGGTGCTGAAAAGCAGTAAGGGGCAGACTTGGAAAGGGCTTGCGCTGCGCCAGGCCTTTATGGGCAGAGACGCAGCGCACAGGGATGATGAAGCCTCTGTGCAGGATGCAGCAGGAGGTGGGGGCCTGCTGCATGGGGGTGCAGAGGATGGGGGTGCAGGAGGGGGTCCCAGCAGGTGGTTTGCTTTGCTCCTGCCAGTGTGGGTGGCTGCTCCTAGCAGATAGCGCTCACATGCATTCAGGCCAACTGCAATGCCTGCGCATGTCATTGCTGATGCAATGCATTTTGGTTGGCCTGCACCGCTTGCTTGCACTGTTTTGGCAGACGTGCTCTGCTGATTTTCAGTGTGCACATGGCTGAACAATGCAGATGAAGCAGCAACATGTAACCAGTTGTATGTCATGACTGCAGAGGCTGGGGTGGGGCAGCTGGTGAGGATGGGGATGCTGAAGAAGATGAAGATGAGGACGATGATGATGAGGATGAAGATCAAGAAGACGATGATCAGCAAAATGATGATGATAATGACAGTTCATCTGATGCATCTTCATCATGTTGTTCTCACCTCAAAGGCGACTGGACCACCCGCAGTGAAGTTGCTGAAGCTGCTGTACGCCAGCTGGAATCTTGTCTATCGGCAAAGGTCTTTTCTCTGCCTGACAATCGCAGCAGTTGGTTGCATAGAATTCCTGTCAGGCAGGTCACAGGGCTTCATAGCAGCCAGATGCCATTAGACAGCAATCTGACTACTGAAGAATTCGGATTGTCATGTATCAGCAGACCAGACATGCCAGTCGTACAGTACGCACGCATTATCGGCGCTGTGCGTCTGCAGCATCACAGCCCACACTGCTTGCCTAGCAAAAGTCTTTCGCCGCGGTTTTCCCCAATAGCTAAGCGCTCGCATAAAAAACAAGAGTCTTGTGCTTGGGAGGCAATTCCTAATTTTGCTATTAGATTTTGCATCAACATGCTGGGGTCCAGCTTGTGATAATCAACTTTTGTATGCTGCTTGTGGAGTGTTGACATTGAAGCTGATGTAGTGTTCTGGGTGATTTGTGTATGTGATTGTTTGAAGTAGCTATAGTGTCTATCAGCAAGAAACGCTTTCTCGCTCCTGCCTTGTTTTGCACCTGTTGCGTATCTGGTGTGTGCGCTGGTCAACCTGACTGGCATGATCTGAGGCTTTTGCTTTTCTGTATAAATTCGAATTTGCATAGAACTACATAGTTTGTGGTGCAGCTGATTTGCTGTTACCCTTGTGTACTGACGACAGGCAACACCTGAGCAGCTGTGCGAACTGGGAGCAGTGGTACGTGCAGCCATTCACTTTTACAAACTTACAGTGCGTTTCAGTAATTACTCATTGCGTATAGCACAGCTCTCACAGATATTATCATAACACAAGAACAACAATAGTGCGCTGAAATACAACATATCAGATGTTTACATGCCGTTTGCATCTATGAGCTGGCTCTGAAATATTGTACATTGGGTACAATCAGTGAAACGAAATTCAAACCATTCAGCCTCTCACATCATATTCTACACCAGGCTCAAAATAAATTCAAGACAGCATCAACACATCAGGCATTTACTTTCACTACATCAGTTCTACTCACACGCCAGGTTCAAATGCCTCGATTCCAGCTGGCACATTTTGCAGTGAACAGGCTGAAACTGTGCGTCGTGCTTCTCTTGCTTGTATTTGCTGTCCCTGAAGCCTGACTGCAACATACAACTCTAGCTACAGTACAAACAAAATTGGTGTGACAATCCTGTTCATGAACACCTAGCAAATATGGCCTGCAAGCCATGCCATTCAACAGTTTGATCAAGTTTGGGAGGACTCTGTACTACTGACGCACACAGGGTTAGAGAGTGCCTTCAGGCACAGCAACATGAAGCTCAAAAATCTTTGAAGGCAGCCTGGCCCTCAATGCACTTCGCAGCTGCAATCGCCATCTGCTTGAAGACCTTACAGCTGTTTGCTGTCTGTACTGTACATTTGAAGGCAGGTGCAGCTGCTAAGCAATACTGCTGCGCAACCTGGCTGGGCGCTGAAGGGAAATCTGCCGCTCCTGTTTCAGGGCGCAATGGATAATGTTAAGGGGAGCTCTCATAGGCTGTTGCTGCGGATCAGCTCACAAAACTCATAGTAGTCCATGCCAT
>JAABUS010006594.1_pt1 | contig 13991 bp, 8 predicted proteins | sample 5560161 | NCBI WGS metagenome assembly JAABUS01 (sample SAMN10711885, study PRJNA513376) | rock metagenome | isolation source: Antarctica rocks | place: Antarctica: Victoria Land, Trio Nunatak nord | collected 2016-01-04 | reverse complement strand
TAACTAAAACTATTTATATTAGTGCCATTTTTAGCACGCTAAACCCGATACTATCTGTTGCTAACCTTTCTAGGTTAGAGTGCGCAGAAACCCCGTTTGCGCGGGAACCCCGTTTATACGAGTACATACCCAAAAAAAAAAAAAAGTCTTTTTTCAAAATCCCCAAAAAGCTAATATCGAAATTAATTTTTTTTCTTTATCAAAAAAAACATTCATCGACTTTTCTTCGGCCTTGCTTTTTTTTCTTTCGTGGAAGGAGGAATATGTTCGGGGGGATCGTCGCGTTCTCTAGAGTGCCTTTTCATCTGTTCTTTTGAATCTTTAGAAACGCTTCCTCTCTCATCAACAGCCTAAAAACCCAAACATCTCCTCTCCTCACCTCAATGATACCATCGCCCCTCAGAACCACCATCGGATTTTTTTTTCATTCTACCCAACCCCCCCCTTCCTAATGGTACAAACAAGCAAGCAAAAGAACCCTCACATGTAGCGAATGAAAAGGTTCGATGACATAGTTCTGGATTTTGCAGCACCAGGGGGGAAGCGATGACTCTGCTTCTTGTGGCGCGCTATGCTTATTTACATCCTGCTTTGTTGTTACTGTCGTTTCGTAGACCTTGCTAACTCTCCTTCATAGTAATCCCTGTAGATAACACCTAAAAGCTACTTCAATCACATGGACATTGGCATCGAGAATTCTGTGCAACCATCATGTTTGTGTTTCCGTTTCTCTAATGTCCTTCAATACTGTAGCTCGCATAGCAAGTACACCCCCCCATCTCTTATGGCTAATACAAGCCCAACTGAATCTTCCTCCACAACCCTCCTGCCTCCCTGCCATCACTGTATAGCCTAAGCCATCATCTCGTATCCATCTCTCCTCTCATAAGCATGAAAAACGCCAACTCGAAAGATTTGCCGGCAGGTCGTCCGGGATGCAAACTAGGTGCTATCCAGGACGAAACAGAATAGCCGATAGCAAGACCAGCTGTCGAGGTAGAAGTGTACACAAGGAACGTGGTTATTAATCGGTAAAATAAGTAAAGACTGTCGAAAATGTCATAGTCGTAAAGGGCATGCAGGAATTACCAGTAAACCTCTGGAATGAATTGCACTTTTAAGCTGTCAGAGTAGCGCCGTTGGGATCTACCCAAGGCGAATTGCAGAACCGTTGGGCAGCAATCAAAAGATGGAGCTCTTGCGCTTTTCAGCCTCCTGGAGCACCAGAAGAGGCATTTTGCGTCTCCCGTCCACGGCTTTGGATTCCTCAGCTTTGACCTCCACAAGCTTGCCTCCAATGGTCGCACCTTCATCACTGCTGATACTAGCAGTAGTAAATGAGGCGTTGCCGGTCGAGCTCCTGTCTCGTGAACGTTCCTTCAGCTCTTTCCGCTCAGATCCAATGGCGCCGTTGGCTGCTGCACGCAAGCTGCCTAGACTGGGCGTGCCAGACAAACTGCCGCTGCCGCTGCCACTACCGACGCTATCCGTGTCGTTGTCGGAAGAGACGGAGAACGTAATTTCGCACTCACTGGCAGGGGTCATGCTCCCAACACTATCGATGGAACCGCTGCCACGAGATGCACCGCGACGCTCCAAGCCTGCACGTACGAGATTGTGCACAGCACGACGACGTTGCCGGGTAGCGAAGTTTTTGCTGCCTTCGTGCTTTGCCGTTGGCTTAGCAACAAGTTCCTCCAACGATGGAGGTCCTCGAGGCTGACGGATAGGATGTTCCCCAGCACGTGCCTGTCCAGGCCCGAAAGTACCAGACATGGGAGTCTGAGGAAACCCAGCTGATCTCGGCACGCCAGTCTTCAGACCATCAAGTGGGCTAGATGCACCTGCATTGGAGCTCGGAGCGAAAGACAGTGACTTCTGGTGGCTTCGTCGGAAAGCGGTGGCGGATGGAGGCGGGAGTGGGTTCACGTCGACCGGTGGGGACGGGTTTGACTTTGGAGGAGAAATAGAGCGATAGGTACTCGGAGACTCGGTTCGATAGGCGTTGAGAGGGTCTGAGGTCTCCGCTGGCGGAGGCGAGATTTGAGCACGGAAGGTAGGCGTTAGCGGAGGTGGTGAGTGGCTAAGATCTTGGGTAGGAACAGCGGGCGGAGAAACAGCTTGGCCCTGAGCCAGGTTATCCATATAGTACGACTGCTGGCCAGTTAGGGGATTGTAGACAGAGTAGACCCCAGGCTGGTTGGCAACTGCTTGAATCACCGGCTGCAGTCCATTGATGGCTTGCTGATTGGTGTTATAATAGCCATTGTTGAGCGTCAACGGTGACTGGACGTATTGTTGTTGTTGATGTTGTTGTTGTCCAATTCCCTCATTGAGATGCATCCCCTGGAACTGTCGTTGAGCTGCCGCCGTAACGTTGATAAGCTGTTGCTGGAGGCGCATCTGCTGCTGCGCAAGGTATTGATTGGTTGCAACAAGCTCTGCATAGATATCCGGGTCCATGCTGGAGTTATCATGCTCCGCAAACGGTATGGCAGGTGGTGCGAGGATTGACTGCGCACTTGCGATCATTGGCTGGGCACCAGGATACATGTGGATGTTCCCATCTCTAGTGTATCGACTTGGGTCACTCTTCGGAAAATTCCCACCAATTGCTGTCTGGGGGGCATTGTAGCTAAACTGGTTGTTCTCTTTGTTGAGATATCTGCTCTGCTGCTCAAATCCAAAGCGTTGCTGCACCTGGGTTGGCGGAGCGGAAGTGGGAAAGGTTGGAGACCTTGGAGCGGTTCTCAGTCCGGCTAGAAGGTGAGAACGACTAGTCCTTGGTGTCGGATTAAGGTTGGCTTGCTGAGTCTCATCGATGGTTGAGATGTTGCTAGGAGGAGCTACACTGAGACGCTTGATATGAGATCCCTTTCCACGGGAGGCAAATCCAGACCCAGGAACGCCGAGGCCATTTGCGAAGGAGTTGTGGTGGTTGTAAGTCATCTGAGCGAGGCCGCCAGCGTCTAGACTCATATTGACTGAAAGTGTCGTAGTGTTAACGTATGTGCAAGCGTTGAAGGGGCGGAAGAAAGTTCCGATGTTGATGTCAAGAATTCGGTAGCTGCTCGAAAATCCTATACAAGACGAGTAGCTAATGGCCTAAGCTGAGAAACGGTGTATCTAGGTAGGTGAATGAATTCAAGATGTCCTTGTTGAGGGTCCCAATTATTGATGCGACAAGCGACCAGTGTTTCTGACAGAGTGTGGTTGGACGGACTCTTGATGTGCGGGTCGTATCAGTTGTTACAAGGTGGAAGTAGACAGCAGAAGCAAGATTGCTACCGCGTAGATATGATTAAGAAACTTGATCTCTCTATTCCAAAAAGCTCAGATCAGCCAAGTGTTTGTGGGTGATTTTGTGTTGGAGACGGCCGCTCACCTTTTTGGGGTTACACGACCAGCCGGTAGGTGAATGCGAGGAAGGAACGACGGAAGAAGCTCAACGTGATTGTGGGGTCAGAAGTGAATTACAAGTAGGCACAAGTGGCCTTTTTAAGGATTGACGATATGTGAATTCGGAAGGTGCACGATGTGGCGATGGAGGACTTGTCGTTGCGCTGCAATCCACAAGACGAGGATCTAAAATGGTCGAGATGAAGCACGGTACCTTTTCGCTCGCGACAAAGCTTTTTCGATGTGTGTGACGTGGTGCCACTTCGGACGGACACGCCTTTGGAGAAGGGGGTTTAGCGACAAGAACGGCGAAAGAACGGGATATGGAAGAACAAAGAGGTAAGATGATCAACGACAGTTGTGTGGTGATGGTGGTGATGTGGTATTATGAGATAGACAAGGTTAACAGAACCCAAGGGTATTACTGAAGGGAGAGTGGAAGTGTAAAGTGTGCAGTGATGATAAAGTCGAATTGGGGGACTGGAAGTTGAAATCTGCGCGGAGGGGATGGAAGAGAAGCGAAAGCCACTAGCACAGCTAGTGTCAACGCGACTTGGCTTGATTGGGTTTGGCGTTGTTGGTGGTACTTGGACTTCGAATCAGAATTGCTCTGGGCTTGACTTCCTCCATCTTACCAGGAAACTTGCGCCTAATCAGGGCTGGAGTTGGACGGCAAATTACTTAGGGGGTGCCCGTTGATACATGGCATGCCTCTCAATCCACCACTTCTCCAATTCAATTCGCTGAACCTTCACCTCTGGCAGTCCCCCACCGGTTCTTCAACCCATCACACCAAAAAGGCGGTGAAGATTGATTGCAGCCAGTGAACGACACCAGTGGTGAAAAGCTTTTCCCCCTCCATTGAGAAATCAGCACTTTCACCGAGGGGTATCTTCATATGGCGATCCTGATGATGGCCGGCAGCTGGCCATCTGTCCCGTCTGGAAGATGTTACGGCGCTTAAGCAAGGTCCTTCACACATCTTCCGCGACCAATCCCCCGTTCCCACACCATGTGGCTTTATTCCTTCCATTTGACCTCTCGGTACGCTGGAAATGGTATAGGCTTGCAGCACTCGGACGTGGGCGTGCGTGAGCCAGTCAGTCGCCACCGCCGTTGAGAAAAGTCGGCCATACAGTTCACAGTGCATGACACTCAAGGAATCCCACCAGCTTTCGAGACAATTACGTCAAACAAAGCGAAAAGTTTGTAAAGGAAGAGATCAAAGCACAAAAGGCCCAAGGTACAGAACTCATACTATACCTGAAAGAGGTTGCGCCTTGCACAATCATCTGTTACAGACCGGTCGCAAACGGCCATTTGGGGGCCTTGTGGCTCAGATGCAGGAGTCAAGAAATGTCTCGGATTTGTGACATCGCTTGTCTGCTTGCACATCCCATATTTAGACTTGAAACAGCAGCGCATTTCGATCACGTGAGCTTCTAATGTTGCTGTGCGTTTCAGATTTCTTGTTAGTTTTCAGCTGACTCCCTATTTTTTGCCAAACATATGCGGCTAGCGAACTGCTGTCTTCTTTGCGCCTAACAGCAGTACCTCAGCTCAGTTTTCTTGCATGAAGAGAAATTCAAGTATCAAGTGTCACCAGGATTGCATTGGTGGCTATTTTGGGTAGAGCAGTCTGTACCTGAAGAACCGAGATCCCAGATATCAAAGCGTGTACTAGAATTAAATAACAGTCGTGCTGATTCGTTACAATAGTTTATAGCTCTCAGATCGATATGGTCATGCGATTGACAAGTCTTTCCCACACTTCAATGAAACAGCATTATCGGCTTAGATTCAATAATCTGTAAACCCATATGACCAATAGAATTGGCTGAATGGCTGTAGAGAATGGGCCAGTTTCGGCCAATTGACATTTTGCTTTGGGGGCCGTCCTGTCGAAACGTCCCTTGACACGAGATGGGGCAGCTGCCATTTCTCCATATCAACACTGTGCGCTGCGGGCACTTTACGTTAGGATGGCTTAGGTAGTAGTGGCTTTGATGACGGTATCTTAGAAGTGGCTCGATGAAAGGGTAATAGGAACAAGATGTCTACTTGCCATCGAGCTCGTTCCTTAGACTCTTTAAGTAATTGGATGAAGGAGACGTCAAATTTCTGGTGTTCAATATTAGTTGAAGTTTGAGCGCACTTACGCCAACTCAATTTCCAAGCCAGCGAGGCTCACGAAGAAGTAGTCCGAGTAGAATGACTATATGGTAAAAGGTGTCAAGTATTCAAATGTGAAGTTGGCAGAAAAAAGAGGCCCTTGCGTTGGAAACTAGGAGCAAGAAAACACAAAAAGAATCTACCCATATGGAAATTTTAAGTCATGGAGAACTCGACTCACTAGGTTCTCGCGCCAAATTCTGGATCGAAGAAGATTAGCCTTTTATATATATGTTGGTAGTGTAATCGATACCAACCTACTCGAGCCTCATACGCTTGTTTTTCATGTGCATGTTCTGTGCGGCCTCATTCGTCTTTTGAACCTACCTGGGATTCCAGAGATGGACGATACGAAACTAAGAGATAGCATGTGATCGTGCCATATTATCGCATTCCCATGATGCAAATTTCTCTAGGAAGTTGCGACTATTCAACGGTATCCTGGTTTGCGCTGGATTTGTCTATGGGTTTCTCGAGAATGGAGTTCAGTCAGGTTGTCGATCGATTCACATGCTTTGCTTTCGATACCATATCATGGACACAATTCTTGATCCTGCTTTGTTCACAATGAATCTTTTAAATAATCTACCCATTGATCTTAGCTGACTCGATTGTTTTGGATTTCCTCATTTTGCTGAGAAGGCTTCCCGAGGCTTCCTATCAGTAGCGCTAGTGTGGCGCTAATATGTTTTGCTTTTCCATCAGAAAGCATCTAATCGTCTATCTCTGGGCCAATGCACGATGATAAGAAGGTGAAGCGATGGATACCACTACAGAGCGTGTTGATCCCAGATGCCTTGGAGGATTCCTTGGCTGATGGGGTTTATCCTATGGTCACTTCTCCTCTTTCTTGTTTTGCATGTTGCAAATTCTTCTGTTGCTGTCAACGAGTCTTCGCTGAACAGTAATTACTCCATATACTGTCTCGGATTGTCTGTAGATCTCTGAGATCTAACGTACGAAAATCAACGATAAATCTCTTGTCTTTGGCATCGATTATCTCTCCATCCTTGTGAGACGCTTTTTAACGCACAGAGCCCGATTTCTTTAGCCCTTTCGATCAGTTGCTGCAGTCATGGATGCCTTTACGCCGCAACAAACGGTTGAGCTGGTGTCGAGGATTGGATGCAAAAAAGCTCACATGAGGCTTGACAAGTTGTTCTTCAATTCTTTCATGGCTGGTCCTTTGCTTGGTTTCGGGTAGGTCAACCGTCTGGCAATGGTTCATAGTGCCGCAAGAAGATAACACTGACTCTTGCATGGCAACAGCTGCGCCATAGCTCTTAGTACAGAAGCTGCGCCTTGGTTTCAGGCCAATGCTCCCGGTCTGATAAGGACTATCGGGGCATTGTTCTTCCCAATTGGTCTTGTGATGATCGTCCTTGTATGAGCTATTCGTCCCAATAACCAAATCTATCGTCGGCTGACAAACCCAAGAGCGGAGCAGATTTGTTCACAAGCAATGTCATGGTACACGTAGCGTGATCAAGGCGGCGGTGAAGCGCTAATTGTTCCAGTTTATGACAACAGCTCTCCTCCACCGCCGAATCAGCGTAATCGATGTTCTCATCAACTGGGTTGTCTCTTTCCTAGGGAACCTCGCCGGCATGCTCTTATTTGTGGCCATCATCACGGGATGTAAGTCAGCATTAAAGCGTAGCGGATGTAACAGTTGCTCAGGCGAGATATAGATGGCGGTGTCTTCGATATGGCAGTATACCGGACGGAGACCATAAACTTCGCCACAATGAAAATAGTCAACCCTCAATGGCACCAGGTCTTCCTTCGTGGTATTGGCGGTGAGACACTATCCAAGAACTCATTGATAGCCTGTCGGTTTCTAATATTCCTCTTGCACGCAGCAAACTGGCTCGTCTGCTTCGCAGGTATGTGAGCTGCTGGAGGTCAGTGTGACGGCAGGCTCAAAATCAACCTTAGTTTTTATTTCCATATCGTCACGAGAAGTCATTTCGAAGATTATAGCCATATGGCTACCAACGATGACATTTGTGGCACTGGCCCTAGACCATGTTATTGCCAACATGTTCTTTATCCCCATTGGTATTTGGAACGGAGCGCCAGGAATAACCGTCGGCCTATATATCTGGAAATCTATGATACCTGCCGTGATTGGGAATACCGTTGGGGGTGGCATCTTCGTCGCTGCCGTATATTGGTACCTGTATTTAACCGGCGAAAGCAGAGTCGAGATGGATTTCAACGTTGGGGGGCTGAACACCGCAATGGAAGTTGGGGGCCCAATGGGCCGGAAGCGATCGGGTCATCATCTGTCGATGAAGTACGCCGAGCGCAATCGGAATGTGATCCATGGAGAGGATCCAGGAAGGCTCAGTGACACCAGTCAATTACCCAATTCGAGCGGGCACATGGTTAGCGGCATTGGCAGAGAGTTGTGTGCAGATATGTACGCTAAGAGGAAAGGTGAGGCGAACGAAGAGAAGAGCGCCGGCGTGTAACGGGAACACATATATCCAATGGAATCGGTGTGAGGATGAGGCAGATCAAGCCCCCGTGAGAGTTGGAATATTAGGTAGATATAGCGTTGATTGTGGGGGGATTCGTACAACTGCTGAGGAGAAATGAGCGTGAATCATCTACGCTTATGCAAAGCATTGCCTTTCGGGAGTTGCGGCCGAGCAGGCAAGGTCGATCTCCAACATGATTGTGTACGAGTACCTATTCATGGTTATGCAAGTCATCACTCATCCACTCGCATGAAGCGGGTGTGCATGAGAGCTACTGTAGAAGGACCAGATCTCGATGAAGGCTTGGCTATGTGTTGGTTGACCATGCATGATCTTGGCACTCCCTCCACGGATACATGGCAATCCATGGGACCATGGGCTGTTTCAACCGCCCACCGGGGACCAACCAAGTTGCAACGAACTGCTCCTCGTTCTAATCGGCGATGAAACTGTTTCAACAATAAAAAGAATATAACACCGCACAACACGCGAGACTGGTACAATACTATAAAGATTAAAGCTGGGCACTCACCGATCCCAACCTAAGCTTAAGGGACTAAGGTACGGTAACTCTACTAGTACAGTAAGCTGAGTCATCGAGATACGCTGGTGACGACTGACGGAGCTAATAGTTAATCAAAAGCGGAGGCGTCGTGCTTTCCCGCCCTGGGGCATTAGTACTATGGGGTTGAACCAGATTGCCGGGCCATCCATGATTGATGACCACAGCGGCCACGTATCAAATCAATACGAAGCAACTTCACACGGAGGGGATTGTGCGGGCTCGGAGTTACCGTGTATGTCGGTATGTCGGTAGAGAGGTAGATAGAGAGACAGACAGATAGGGGCATAGCTGAAGTTGCTGTCGGTGGGATGTGAGCGTGATGATGATGATTGGGGGTGCGAGCGCCAATCAGTAAGGCTGCCTGTGCGCCAGATGATTGGTGGACGCCAGCCTCGTGCTCTCGGGGCGTACTGCACACCGTCCAGCAGCCAAGAGACAGAGGGTGAGTTGCGACTCGTCGAGAGCAAAGGGCCGACTGCTCGACGGCTGCCACCGGGACCGAATGGGGACTCCCATGATCTGAGCACCACAGTCGTGAACGGGGAACAGTACGGAATAGTTGTAAGATACTAAGACGTACGACGGTACTACGGTGATTCTTTCAGGTACGGACGGATACGAAGTGGTGAAGTCCAAACCCCCCCGATGAGAAGAAACACGTAGCCAACAGTGCCAACGCCCTGAATTTGGTACTCGCGTCCACTGTCTTGGGATTTGGGGAGCAAATTTCTTTATTGCCAATTTCGGATTCTGCACTAAGGTATTACACGTCGTCATCGTCGCATCATTCTTTGTTAGATACTCGATCCCAACAATAACAGCAACAATCCGACATCCCATCCTTGATTCCTCCCAAGTACTACCATCTAGTAACAGTAAGTACTGTAAGAGGCCAGTAAAGGGTCAAGGTACCTACCTTGCCCCTTATAAGGTACCTGATCGAAAAAGGCGGTCGGTTGGTCAGCCTTACAGCCGCAACATCCTGGGTCATCCTTGTTCCTTCTAGAATCTTTTCATGGTAACAAACTCCGCAACATTTATTAGAATAGTAGTATAACACCCAAAAACGACCGGCTAATTTTACCGTCAGGAAATAAATCAAAAAAGACGTATGTTCTTTTTTCCCATCTTCGTCTCTCCCCCATACCCACTCCTTTTCCCTTTCAAACCTACCTTTCCATTCTGCTCTGCATCACACTTTTGGATACTCACCAAACATCAACACAGGCTGCAGGCGTTTGATACGATTCCCGTAGCCACTTCTGTAAATCATTGACCATCCGCCTTGCGCGCTTGAATCGCAACCGAAACCGCCGTTGGCTCGTCGCCCTACAAGTCTCTGGGCGCAGCAATTCCTTCGAAACAACACAGATCCCCCGTTGTCCAACCCCGCTCGATCCTTCATTGCTCGTTGTTGTGGCCACAACTCACGATTGCAAGCTTGCCACTTGCGTAACCGGTGTTGCCCTCGGGCCATCTTGCCCTCCGGTAGGTGACAAGATGGGGGGTACCAAACGTCAAACTTGTTAATTGTCCAACTGCGCAAACAAAAATACACACCGTCTTCGAAACGTACCCAGTGTATACTATGAAGATCTGAAGCGACCCACTTAACCGCAGTATCACGTCCCCACGATGAATCCCAGTTCGACGACATCCGCTGTCATGGCCAGTGGCGAGCCTAAGAGATGCTGGCAATCTCCCACGCTATTTGCCCCGTCCTCTCCGATACAGAAAATCGTCATCTCGGTCCCATTCACCGTCACACCTGCATCGGCCGTCACACCAAGCGGCCCCTCCACGGCGACAACTGCAAACACCTCGATGCAATCGTCACCCGAGGGCCCACGAGGTCGGAACCTACCCTATTCAAACCCGCCAACCCCGCTGCAATTACCTGAGCCCACCTTCAGTATACCTGCGTCCCCGGCCCAGAGCGCCATGTCCGAAGCTGTGACCTTGAGCAAAGGGCCCAGCCTGATGCGGAGGCTGTCAAGAGGGGCTGCCAACAGAACGAACAAGGTGATGCGTCGTCGCCCGTCTTCGAACCATGTCAGCAACCGGGATCGAAGTTCTGGTCCGGTCATTCGGCGCAGGAGCGAGAGCAAGAGCAGTGCAGACGCGGACGCCGGGGCCTTTGAGCCAAGCATCGGAGACTATGAGGAAGAGGACGACACCATTGAAGATCTTCAGCGAATCAATGGATTGGGATTCTCTGGTGACGGGATCACTTCCGAGAATGGAGGACCAATTGCAGCCGAACCGCGCACTCAGGGTGGCATTGCTCCTATAGTTCCTTCCGAACTTCGGCGGGGATTGACTCTCCTCAAGGTCACCAAGAAGAAAAAGAAGAGCTTAATCTTTACCCTCGACACGGACTCGGCGAAAGTCTCTTGGCACCCCACGGACGTATCAAAACGGTTCTACATAGACGATATCCAACAAATACGACTACAAGGCGATGCGAGAACGTATCGAGAGGAACATCAGAACTCCGCAGACCTGGACCCATATTGGTTTACCATCATCTATGCCGACCAAGACAGAGCAAAAGGGCGACCGGTAAAATCCATGCACCTCATTGCCCCCAACCAGCATGAATTCGAGCTCTGGACATCGACCCTCAACAACCTCTCCAAACACCGCCACGACCTCATGGCAGGGCTGGCGGGATCTGGACAGGACGAGAAAGTATTGAGAGGCCATTGGAAACGACAAATGTCCAAGATCTTTGGTGAAACCCCTCATCGCGAGGATGAAGAGAACCTGGATTTTGGAGGGGTGAAGAGTTTGTGCACAAGTTTGCACATACACGCCTCGGAGAACCTGATCCGTGCACAGTTCGATCGAGCAGATTCCAGTGGTACAGCAAACCTCAGCTTTCAGGAGTTCAAGGATTTTGTACGACGGCTGAAGCGACGCATGGATATCAAGGAGATCTACCAGATGATCACTGCCGACAATGGAGATGGGCTCGACCTCCAACAATATCTCGGTTTCCTCCAACATACGCAAGGTATCGACGTCGAAGCGAATCGTCCGCAGTGGGTCAGTCTCTTTACTAAGTTTGTGCGCAAGGCAGGGTCCAAGCCTACTTCCACTTCCCCGGGCACGCCGTGCATGTCGGATGAAACAACGGTGCGGATGAATTTCGAAGCTTTCTCCTCCTTCCTTTGTTCCTCGTATAACAACATCCAGACTACCAAAGCCTCTGAAGTAAGGTTCGAACGACCTCTAAACGAATACTTTATCTCCAGCTCACATAACACCTACCTTCTTGGACGGCAGGTCGCCGGAAGCTCTAGCACCGAGGCCTACATCAGAGCTTTACAGCATGCCTGCCGCTGTGTCGAGATCGATTGCTGGGACGGGCCTGATGGCCGCCCTGTCGTTATGCATGGTCGGACACTGACCAAAAGCGTTCCTTTTCAAGATTGCATCTCCGTCATTCAGAAGTACGCTTTCGTAGCGTCGCCTTATCCATTGATTCTATCCCTTGAAGTACATTGCAACGCCGAACAGCAACAGATCATGGTAGATATCATGATCAAGGAGTTTGGGGAGCGACTGATTCGCGAGCCGTACATGACGAACGTCCTTAGCCTACCTTCACCGGAAGACCTTAAATACAAGATTCTGGCAAAGGTGAAAGCAGGTGTAGATCCGAATGTTAAAAAGGATACGCCTAGAGGGCTACGCCAGCGTAGCTTCAGCTCTCCGTTCTCCCGCCCTCAAGCCCTGGATAATTCCGCGATACCCCACGGGCCTCTGCTCTCTAGCCCTCCATCAATGAGTATCGTAGAGGGTTCTTCGACGTGGGCTCCTACTCGAGGTTCTATGGCGACAGCGAGCCTCAGCAGCGCTACCGACGACAGCGATGTTGCTTTGGGCGGAACCCGTACCAGCAGACAGCCAACAAAGCCTAAAAGCAAGATTATCAAACCCCTGGGTAATCTTGGTGTATACACACGCGGGTTGAAATACCGAGATTTTGCTTTACCTGAAAGTAAAACATACAACCATGTCTTCTCCTTTGCTGAACGTAAATTCGAGGATATATGCCGGAACCAGGAGAAGAAAGAGCAACTTGAGAAGCACAACATGCGATATCTAATGCGGATTTATCCCTCTGGCTTCAGGATGCGATCCTCGAACCCTGACCCTTTGGCCTTCTGGAGACGAGGCGCCCAGATGGTGGCATTGAACTGGCAGACCTACGACCTGGGAATGCAGATGAACGAAGCCATGTTCGCATCTGGATCTGATAGATATGGCTATGTCCTCAAGCCACAAGAATTGCGGCAGTCACAGTTACGCTCGCTGGAGGGGCACACTTGGGAAGATGCTACGCCGGGAATCAACAAAGTTCGGAAAAAGTTCATCCGGTTTGCGGTAGATTTGATTTCCGCACAGCAACTGCCGTTGCCACGAGGTGCAAGACCAGAGGAAACTCTCGACCCTTATATTGAAATCGAAATGTTCTGTGCCGAAGACAAGGCCGCAGGTGTCGCTTCCGGTGAGGGCGGACAAGACGCTTCGGCACGCAACGGGATGTCCGGTATTGGATCGCCGCATAAGAGAAGAGGTATCGTGGTACAAAGCAACGGCTACAACCCCATCTTCAATGACAACTTCAAGCTCTCGCTGGAGACCAAATATCCTAGCCTAGTCTTTGTCAGGTGGACCGTATGGAATTCACAGGACGGTCGTAATTACAATGGCAAAGACAGTACCGATCCACTGGCCACTTTTACGGCCAAGCTCAGCAGTCTCGAACAAGGATATCGTCATCTACCTTTGTACGATCATAATGGCGAGCAATTTCTTTTTGCAACCTTGTTTTGCAGAATCCAGAAACAAGCGCCTATCACCATCGAGCGCGAAGATCCCATTGCCGCCGAAAAGGTCGGTCTGTTTGGACGATTTGGTCAGTCATTCAAGCGGACTCTCTCAACGGACAAGAAGAGTCCAAAGGAATTAAAGGGAAAGGCTTCTCGAGAGCTTAGGGCCAAGGCTTCGAAAGACATGAGTAGAAAATCATCAACCGATGGAAAGGCTTTTGCAGAGACCAATCGGAAGCCTTCATTAGAAGCAAACGGCAAAACCACGATAGACGCCTAGCAGCGCAACGAAATCATCATGCATTTTACAGACTTGGAGTTTCAGGAAAATGATTTGAGCATTTGGAGAAGCGTCACTCCACAGTACATATACCCCGACGGCCGGAAATACGGGGCATGGCGAGGCGCAACATTTTGGGTGTTATGGGTGCAACTCTTTTCTTGGTCCAGCATTTGAACGGAGCAAAGCACAACCTGCAAACCTTGACGGTCACTCATCTGTATCAACCCATTTTACCTTCTACCAAA
>JAABUS010006592.1_pt1 | contig 13996 bp, 15 predicted proteins | sample 5560161 | NCBI WGS metagenome assembly JAABUS01 (sample SAMN10711885, study PRJNA513376) | rock metagenome | isolation source: Antarctica rocks | place: Antarctica: Victoria Land, Trio Nunatak nord | collected 2016-01-04 | reverse complement strand
CGGCGCGTCCTCGCGCTGCAGCTGGATCTGCGGCCTGCCCTTGGGATCGGGGCCGCACTCGAACAAAGCCCAGCCCTCGCGCGAAGCGGCAGTGTTGTCGAACACCAGGCATGCGGTTGGCAGCAGCGTCAGCATCGGGGTTCTCCTTCTTGCGTCTCCTGCTTTGGAGACCTCCCCCGCCCGACCGCGGCCGGGGGGCCGGGGCAAGGGCGCCGCGCTTGCGGCGGGATCGCGTCCGGCCCAGCGCAGCGGCCGGCGCGACCCACCCCTTGCCCCGGACGCGCGGCCGTGGTGGCGCCCTCTCCCCTTCCTGCTCGCCTCGGCTCTGCCGTCTGCGGCCTTTCCCGCTTCGCTATGCCGGATCGTGTTCCTTCAGCACCCGCCAGAAGGCGCGCAGCACCGCCTGTCGCGCGGCGGGCCACGACACCGCAGGATTGGCCCGCGCGAGTTCGCCCCGCGCGGCGAGCAGCAGCGCCGACGTGCCGCGGTCAAGTTCGACCGCCTCGGTCGGCGTGCTGCGCGCGCAGCGGCAGATCCTGACGCGCTGGCCGCCGTCGGGCAGCAGGGTGCTCGTGAACCAGTCGAGGCGGCCGGGGTCCGCATGGCCAGGCTCGACCGCCCGGACATGGCAGGCGCCCTCCTCGTCGCGGAGGCTGTGACAGGTCCGCTCGGGGGTGGCAGGGGTTGTTCACATGTCCTCCTCCTGTTCCAGGGCAGGTTCCGCAGCGCCGGCCAGCGTGGCAGACGCAGGTCGCGCGAAGCGGCTTGCCACCCAGCGTCTCCGTCCTGCCGTGTCCGTGATCCTGGCGCTGGCCTGGCCGCGGCTGGATCAGCCCGAGCGCTTGCCGAGCCAGGCGCTGGGCTTGCCCGGACCGAACGCGGCGATGGCCTCCCGCACCGGGATCGTGACCCTTGCGGGCCGCGCCCGGCCGTCCTCCACCACGATGCGGCCCGTCGCGAAGCCGTGCAGCAGGTCGAGCAGGTAGGAGGGAGCGCCGGGCAGCCAGCGGTGCTCGTTCCAGTGGTCCAGCAGCGCCCGCCGCGTCGCCGGCTCGTGCCGGTCGAGGGCGGCGCGAGCCTGGCGCCACTTCGCGGCCCGGCGGTCGCGATCCTTCTGCTCCCACTCGACCCAATGCGCGACGCGGGTGGCCATCACCACGTCGATCTGCGGCTGCGTTTCGGCGATCAGCGGGCCGAGCAGCGGCAGCGCCTCGCGCTGTCGCCGCTGCAGCCGCACCGCGGCGGCCCGCTTGCGGTTGGTCACCGTGTATTCGCATCGCGGCCGGCGGGTGAACCTCATGCGCCGGCCGGTAGCAGGCGGTTCATGGCCGTGTGTCCGCGGCGACGACGGCGCTGCCGCGATCCGCTTGGGCCACGGCGTCCTTGGTCTCTTTCGGCGTGAGCAGCTTGGTCGAGGCGAGGGCCGCCGCGGCGGTTGGGTGGATGCGGCTCCTGGCACCTTGCATGACGACAAGCGGCCGCAGCCGCCAGCCGAGCGGGTTGCCGAGCCGGTCGCGGAGCCGGATGACGAACGCCGCCGCCCCGGTACCGGGCGGCGTCAGCCGGTCGAGCCGATAACTGTCGGCGTGCACGCGCACGACCGCGTAGGCCGGTGTCTGACCCATGGTGGATCTCCTGTGTTGGGCGTGGAATGCCGCCGGCCCCGCGGACAAGGCCGGCGGCGGTCGCAGGCGAGGGTCAGTCCCCGGCGTGCGGGTTCCGGAGCACGTCCAGCAGGGCGCGGGCGTCCTGCCAAGGGCGGGTGTCGCCATGGCCCGTCCGTGCGGACCACGCGACCAGGGCGGCGAGGGCGACACGGAGCCGGGGTGCCGCCGCGATCAGCCGCGCGTGGGCGATGTCGTCCTCGTCCTTCAGATCGACGACGCTCCCGTCCGACGCCTGCCACGCGAGATACTGTGTTGTAGGTCAAGCGGTGGAAGGACACCCAGAAAGCGGGATCTCAGGCTACCTGGCTTTGCCTGGTTCGAAGCTCACCAACGACCGCAGTTGGTGGAAAGCGGCCAAGCCAAATTCGCAGAGGTGGAATTCAAAGCGGATAGTGCCTATCAGGCAGTGATCGGGCGAAAGCCTTCCCAATCTTTCCATGGAAAAGGCGCCGTCATGTCTTTAACGAACCTCCTCGTCCCGACCTATAAGCAGATGCTGAAAACGCTGTCAGGCTGGCTCGACAAGGCTCAAGCGCAAATGCCCGAAGGCAGGGCGGAAGCGCTCCTTTCCGCGCGTCTCGCTCCCGACATGTTCCCGCTGTCCACGCAAATTCGGTTTGCCTGCGTGCAGGCACAGGAAGGCATGTTTCGGCTCAAGGGAGAAGACTTTCCGGTTGCGATAGGTGCTCTTCTGGATGAAGGGCGAAATGCGGGTGAGCATCCCGGCTCGATCGTCGATGCTCAAGCAAGAATCGATGAGACTGTTGCCTTGCTCGATGACCTTGCTCCGGGTGCGCTCGACGCAGATCCGGAAAGCTTGATCGTGCATGCATTGCCAACAGGCATGATTTTCGACCTGACGGCGGAGCAATACGCCCGCGATTGGACGCTGCCCCAATTCTATTTCCACCTGATGATTGCTTACGCAATCCTACGCAGCGAGGGCGTCGATCTCGGCAAAGCGGATTACGTCACGCATATGTTCGCGTATTTGCGTCCCGGCACGATGTCTTCCAATTGAGGCGCGCTCAGGAGACCTCATAGGCTGCTGGCCTGCCGTCTGCTTTCGGGCGTGCGCTTGACACGAACGAATGTCTGCTGATGGGCGCATGCGGTCCTACGATGCTGCCCATCAGGCCCTATTCTGGATCAGAACAGGATCCCCGTTTCCGGTCTTCGTAGCTGCCCTCAACCAGGTGGAGCCATCGCACCCGGAGTGCGACGTTGGCGCTCGATCAGACGGGAAAGGCCAAATGGTGGCGCGTAGGCCGGAGGCGGATCGGCGGCAGGCAGACTTCTTCGGCGCTCCTGCCCCGACGCCAGCCGCGCCGGAACAGCGCCCAACCCCGAAGCCGAAACCCAAGCCGGGGATCAAGCACCAGCCGCCGCCATCGGATTGCGCGGAGGTGCCTTTGTGCGACAGCATCGACGTGCTGGCCGCGCGCTTGTCCCGCACCGAGTGGGACGAGCTCGTCGCCACGCTGCCCGACGATGCCCTCGCGCATCTGGTCATTGCCACCGTCCGGCAGCTCCGTCGCCGGCTTGCACGCAGCTGCGGACGGGGCGGCAAAGGCCGCGCATCCGCCCTGGAACGCTCGGCCCAGCAACTCATCGCCGAGTTGAGCGGCCAGGGGGGAGAACGATGACGGTTGGTAGGCGGGATAGCATGGAGCTTGGTGATGCTCTCAGCCCGGCAAGCAGTTCGCTTTGCTGAAAAGGTGGAGAACGTAGGTCAAGCAGGACGACGTGGCTGGAAGATCGGAGCAGAGCTGAGTCGCAGACGGATCGGCGACCAACCGCAGCAGGTCTGGCATCGCCGTGGCTGCCGCCCAGAACGGCAATGCTGTTCGGGCGTGGTCAGCACTCGCTCGTGTCGTGCTGATCCAGTACCGCCGAACCCGCCTGCCAGGCTTCTGCCGGCGTGCGGTGCCGAGTGGGCGCGCTCCGAACGGTCCTGCCATCCTCCTCGTCACAGATCTCCCAGCCATACGGCTTGAGGCCGCTTCCCATGAGGCAGACCCGAAGGCGAAAACGCGAGTGTCCCCGAACGAGAGGCGGGGGTGTTGGCGCCGGCTGCCGGGCCGTGCGGCGCAGCGCCACGGATCAGCCGAGCTTCAGGTTGGCCGCAGCCTGCTTTCCACGTTCTGCGACCACGTCGTAGGTGACCTTCTGGCCGTCATTCAGGGTGCTGATCCCTGCCGCCTGCAGAGCAGTGATGTGCACGAACACGTCCTTGCTGCCGTCCTGCGGCTGAATGAAGCCGAAGCCCTTGTCGCTGTTGAACCATTTTACTGTTCCAGCCGCCATGTCGATTGCCTTTGCTTAAAATAGGTTTGGAGGCTAGACGAGGCTCGACTGGGTTGCCATCCCCTTTGAAACTGGAACGTCGTGGCTACGGTCGATTTTCGTTTTCGGGCAGCGCGGTCCGGCCGCTCTACGCTTACTGCGGATAGTCGTCAACCGGTCAGGCATTCGGATGACTGACTTGGCTCAGAACCTGGACGGAACGGCAAAGGGTAGAGGACTGCCATCTGAGTCAAGGCTGTCTGCCGCTCATGGAACCGTGCTGGCGGTCAGATCGGAGAAGGGGCATCCGGGAAGGGCTGGAACGGCTTTTGGGTGCGGACAACCGCGTGCGCGTAGACCAGCAACTTGCGGGCGACTGCGACCAGGATGACCTTGGGCGCCTTGCCCGCCTCGGCCATACGCCGGACGAAGTCGGCCATGGCCTTGTTGGTCCGCTTGGCGCTGAGCGCGCACATGTAGAGCATGCCGCGCAGACGTTGGTTGCCGATGCGGCTGATCTTGCCTGGCCTGCGCACGGAGCTGCCGGAACTGTGCTCACTGGGCGAGAGGCCGGCGAAGGCGGCCAGGGCTTTCGGGGTGAACTCGGCGATGTTGGGGAGCTCGGCCAGCAGGACGACGGCCGAGACCTCGCCGAAGCCGGTGATGCTGCGCACCAGGGCAAGGTTCCTGCTCAGAGCCGGGTCTGACGCGACCAGACGCCTGACCTCGCCCATCACCGCCTCGACCTGCTCGTCCAGCCAGCCGATGTGGGCCTTGATGGAAGCCGCGACGGCGGGCGAGGCGAAGCCTGCGGCTCTGCGGTTCATCTCCTGCACCCGCGCGGCCTTCAACGCGTCGCAACGTCGGACGAGTTCGCGCAACTCCCGCAAGGCGCCCGCGGGCGGGACCCAAGCAGACGGGTTGTGGGCGCGGCAGAAGCGCGCGGTCAGGGCGGCGTCGAGCCTGTCAGTCTTGTTGCGCGCCAACTCGCTGGCGCCATAGGCCTTGATGCGCGCTGGGTTGACCACGCTGACCCGCACGCCGCGCCCGTGCAGGAACGCCGCCAAGTCCAGTCCCCAGTTGCCGGTGGCCTCCATGCAGGCGTGCAAGGGGCTGGCCGGGTCGGGCCGGTGGCGCGCCAGCCAGGCGAGGAACTGCTCGAAGCCGGCTTCGGTGTTGGAGAACGTGCCGTGCCTGACGCGCTCGCCGACGAGAAGGGCGGCGTCGAACTTGGCCTTGCTGATGTCGATGCCGACGATGTCCATGGAGCCTCCGAACCAGTTGCTTGGCCCCGCCTCCCATCGGCCCTCCTTGTAATCAGGCTTTCCGGCACGCCGGCGCCCTGGATACCGTTCAGCCCTGGAAGCGGATGGGCGCTGGGGCCCGATCTCGCGTACGGGCACGAAGCCCAAGGTGGCGACGAGCTTACCAGCGCCATGCCTGCGACGGCCATCGCAGACATCACTCAGACTTACAAGGTGGCCGGGGATCAGGCACACGGTGCGACCGCTTGGGCCGGCCTCGCAGTCGACGACCCGCAGCGGCCCGCTTTCCCCCGCCCGCAGCCACAGGCGGCCGATGCTCCAGGAGGCGCTCACGACGCCGCTCCTGCGCCAGGACCGGGGATGCCCGGCACGTCGACCACGTCGGCGCCGGCCGCATGGTAGAGCCCGGCGACGTGCGCCAGCGGGGCGTCCGACAGCGAATGCCACGGCCGGGGGTCGGGCGGCTTGCCGACTGCGGTCATCGGCCCCTCGACCACGACGGCGTGGAGCCGCCGGAACGGCACCGCGCGGCTGTCGATCACGGGCAGGCCCGCGACGAGGCAGGCGGCCTTGATCGCCTCGCACGGGAAGCCGCTGACGCGGGCGCCAGGCGCGAAGTGAAGGATGGCGCCGTTGTGGCCGATGAAGAGGTGCTCGCCCTCGACCACGAGCGCCTGCCGCACGGTGCCAGCCTGCGCGTGTGCGTGCGCGTCCATCATGCTGCCTCCGCCACGGGCACCATTCCGCTTTCGGGACTGCCTGCTTCCGGCTCGTTGCCGTCCCCGGCGTCGGGGTGTGCGCCGGCGAGGCCCTGGCCTTCGGCGTAGGCTGGATGGAACGCCAGCAGGTAGTCGGCGATGCGTTGCGCCTCGGCGGCGGCACGGAAGATTTCCTCGCGGTCGGAGCGCAGCCGCTCTAGTAATCGTAAGTTAGCCATAATGTGAAGGAACGCCGCTTCGGCGCGTGAGTCCCGAACGCTTCCGTCAGCGGGCGGCAGGCTTTGCTCCGCATTATTTCGCCATGAACCTTTGCGGTCGTTTGACCAGCAGAGGAGCCATCGATGTCGAATGCCGGTTGCGAACTGATTGCCGAACTCAGGGTCCTACTGACCCGCCAACAATATAGCCCGGTGGTGGTCGGGAACTATTGCGCCTATGCGCGCAGGTTCCTCGACCATCTTGCGCGGCGAAATATCCTGGTCGCGGATGTGAGCGAAGTGCAGGTGGCGCAATACCTGCGCGATGCGATCGCGCTGTTCCGGAAACGCCATGGTCGACCTCCGGGGCCGTACTGGCACTCGATCCCGCGCTCCGGAATCCATATGCTGCTGCTGCGGCTCGCGCAGGGCCAGTGGCCACCCGCCCCGAAAGTCACATGCGCCTCCGACGCGGTGCGGTTCACGATCTGCGACGAATACGAGACCTGGCTTCGCGAGGAGCGTGGCCTTGTCCAGCCCAGCATCGTCGCGCTCTTGTGGGAGGCACGGCACTTCCTGGCCTGGCAGTTCGGACGATATGGCGCCGAAAGCCTGATGGAACTGAACGTCGGCAACATCGACCATTACATGGACCTGCGCGCGCCGAAGCTGACGCGCAAATCGTTGAAGGACGTGGCAGAGCGCCTTCGCTCTTGCGGTATCTACACCGGACCGGTCGCACCGCGATCGACCTGTCATCGCACGTCATCGCCCCGCTGCTCTACGCCTATGAGGGGGTCCCCTCGATCCTGGAGCGCAGTCAGATCGCTGCCGTGCTGGAGAGTGCGAGAAAGGATACGACACCGGTGGGGCTGCGGGACCATGCGATCCTGCAACTGCTCGCGACCTATGGCTTGAGGTCGAGTGAGGTACGCAATCTGCGACTTGACGACATCGACTGGCGCGCGGAGTCGATCCGCGTCCGGCACACCAAAACACGGGCCTGCTCGTTCCTGCCCCTGATGGAGCCGGTGGGCGACGCGGTGCTCGCCTATCTGCGCTCCGGACGGCCCGAGACCGACGCCCGGGAAATCTTCATCCGCACACGTGCGCCCTATCGCAAGCTTGGGGTGCTGGCCAGTGCGGTACGGCGACGGCTCCGAGATGCCGGCGTCGAGCCGCCCGGCAAGAGCGGGCCGCACATCTTCCGTCATGCGCGCGCGGTCGAGATGCTGCGCGCGTCGGTGCCGCAGAAGGTCATTGGCGACCTGCTTGGGCACCGCTCGACAGAGTCGACGGCACTCTATCTCAAGCTCGCCACCGAGGACCTCCGGGCCATCGCACTCGACGTGCCGGGACCGGAGGCGCTGTCATGACGACATGGCCCGATCCCGAGCGGCTGTTGATCGCGCGCTATCTGGCGGGCTTTGGCCTGCGCAGCACGAACAGCCGCACCCATTACAAGCAGGTGCTCCACAATTTCCAGGACGTCGCCGAGCGCCACGCCGAACTCGGCCAGGACGTATTGGTGGCCTGGCTGCGGGCATCGTCCGACCGCTGGGCAGCGTCGACGCTGTTGCACCGCACCCGCATTGTCGACCGGTTCCTCGATCACCTTGTGCAAATCGAGGCGATTGACCGCAATCCCGTCATCGCCTTGCGCGAGACGTGCAATATCAGGCAGTGCAAGCCGGTCTGGCAGGCCTTGGCGTCGGACATTCCGGACCGTGCCCTTGCCGAGCTGCGCCAACCCAAGCCGTTTGGCAGCGTGCTGGGCGGAATCATGGCCGAGCACGTCGCGCTGATGCGCAACAGGGGATACAAATACACCTCGCAACCCGCGTGGCTCTTGCGGTTCGACCGGTTCCTGCAGCTGAACCCGGTGCTGCAGGATGAGCCGATCGGGGTGATGTTGGAACACTGGGCGACGGCGAAAGCCACGCGCAATCACGCCGACGAATGCGAAAAGCTGAAGCGCGTCTTTGCGAAGATACTCCGTCACCGGAATCCGTCGATCCCGCCGCGCCGACCGGACCCGCGCCCGCAAAAGGAAGTGGCGAAGCAATGGCGCAAACCTCACATCTACTCACCCGCCGACGTGCGGCGGATGCTCGATATCGCCCGTGCCTATCCGTCGCCACGGGCGCCGCTTCGCCCGCTGAGCATCTACACCATGCTGTTGCTGGCCTACTGCGCGGGTCTGCGACGGGGCGAGCTTGCTCGCCTCGATCTGGGTGACGTCGACCTTCAGGGTGGCACGATCACGGTTCGGCAGACCAAGTTCTTCAAAACCAGGATCCTGCCGCTTCCCGACAGCGTGATGGCCAAGCTTCGGGCCTATATCGATGCACGACGCCGTGCCGGAGCATCGCAGGACCCGCGCTCCGGCCTGTTCTGGCACGAGCAGCGTAGTGCACGTTACACAAAGCAAGCCATCGCCTGGCTGCTCGTCGACGTCATCCGCCGGGTCGGGCTGAAGCCACCGCAAGGGCGAACAGGGCCGCGCTTGCAACACCTGCGCCACTCGATGGTCGTGAACCGGATCCTCGAATGGTATCGGACAGGCAGCAACCCGCAGGATCGCCTGCCGTTCCTCGCGACCTATCTCGGCCATCGGGATGTCAACTCCACCCTGGTATACATCACCGTCACGCAGGACCTGCTGCATCACGCCAACGAGCGGTTTCGGGCGGTGGGCGCACCATGCCTCGACCTGGGGCGGGAGGTGCGGCCATGAGCAGGGCCAACCCGTTCCCGGAACTGATGCGCGCGTTCTTCTGCGAGTGGCTCGTCGAGCAGCGCAATGCATCCATCCACACGGTGCGATCCTACCGTGACAGCTGGCGGCTGTTCCTGCGGTTCGTCGCACAGCGCAGGGGGAAGAAAGTTGCGATGGTCACGCTGGCCGATCTGGCCGCCAGCGAGGTCGCTGCATTCCTGAAGCACGCCGAACACGAACGCGGCGGCACGATCGGGACACGCAACTGCCGGCTTGCCGCGATCCGCAGCTTTTTCAATTTCGTGGCGACCAGGGACCCCGTATCGATCGCGCAGTGCGTCGAAATCCGCAACATTCCGGTCAAGCGGGCGCCGGTATCAGAACCCTGCTATCTGGACCCGGCAGAGGTGGCGGCGATCCTTGCCCAGCCAAACCGTTCGACACTCGAAGGCATGCGCGATCACGCGTTGCTCTCGCTCCTCTACAACAGCGGCGCGCGGATACAGGAGGCGCTTGACCTGTGTCCCAAGGCCATCCGGTTCGACGCACCTGGCTGCGTGCGCCTCCTTGGCAAGGGCCGCAAAGAGCGCATCTGCCCGCTCTGGCCGGAAACCGTGCTGCTGCTGAAAAAGCTGTTGGAGCGGCAACCGCGAGCGCCTGACGAGCGATTGTTCGTCAACCGCTACGGCGAGCCGCTCAGCGCCTCGGGCGTCCGGTTCAAGCTTGCGGCCTATGTAGAGGCGGCCGCCGCAACCGCGCCAACTCTGCGAACCAAGCATGTGACGCCACACAGCTTCCGCCATGCCACCGCCGTGCACCTTATCTCGGCGGGCGTCGACGTCACGGTCGTCCGCAGCTGGCTCGGTCATGTGAGCCTCGACACCACCAACCACTACGCCAGGGCCAATCTGGAAACGAAGCGGAAGGCGTTGGAACAGGTCGACGCTCCAGCAACGGTAGGCCATCGGCCGTCATGGAAGCGGGATGCCAGTCTGCTCGCCTGGCTCGACACGCTCTAAATAATGCGGAGGAATGTGGACGGGAACGGCGCAAAACCGCGCATCCGGCTGCGTTCCTTCGCATTATTGCCAACTTACGATTACTAGAGTTATGGCGAGGTGGGCATAACTCCAGCCAGAATGCGATGTAGGACAAGCTGTTCGGGAAGTCGCATTGTATTGACAGTTCAGCGCAAAGATAGGACATGGCCATCTCCACGCGGACTTCCTCCCTCGCGTAGTCATGCGAGCCGAAGTTGTTACGCAGATCACGGTTCAGCCTTGCTTCATTGCCGAACCAATGCGCCAGCTCATGGAGGATGGTATTGCTCCATCCTGCTGCACTACGGAATGCTTGCCTCGGCGGCATCTGGATGTGGTCGGTGCTTGGTGCGTAGAACGCCCGGTCGCCGCCGACCCGCACCGCCGCGCCGCTGTTCGCGACGACGGTCTCGGCCGCCTCCGGCGCGAGCCAGGGCGCTTCGGCGAGCGTGGGCGGCACGAAGTCCGGCACATGGTCCATTTGGCTGGCGTGGAACAAAGGGAATGCCCGCAGCATCGGGATGCGCCGGGTCGCCTCATCGTCGCCGCTGGCGGCCTCGGCGCCGTTTGGCACCTCGATGCGCTTGAAGAAGAACGCCGTGGTGCTGCGCTCGCCCTTCCTCACCTGCCACCCGCGCTCGGCGGCCTGCTTGTAGGTGCACCAGCGCGGGTCGCCGCTGTTGAACGTCAGGGGCGATATGCCGAGCAGCAGGCAGTTGATCCCCTTGTAGCGAGCGCCTGTCGTCGCGTTCTGCGGCGTGCCCGGTCCTGCGGCCTTGTCCGGGTCCCACGGCTTGCGCCAGGGCAGCGTGCCGGCCTCAAGGGCCGCGATCACTTGGTCGGTGACGGCGGCATAGTGGTCGCGGGGGGTGCCATGTTTGCTGCTGCCGCTGCGTGAGGCGGAGTGCTTCGCCATCGGGGGGTGCTCCTTTTTGAACACCTCCTGCGCGCCGCGGCCCGGCCGGCGGGGCAAGGGCGCGCGGCACGCGCGGGCCGCAGGCCCTTGCCCTTGCGGCGTCGGACGGCGCTGCGGCAGCCTTCTTTCCGTTCCCCGGTCCCCTCATCCCCGGCTCACATTTGCCGTATCGCCTTGCCTCCGGCTTCGCCCATCGTTAGCAGCGTTTCGAGCGTAACCTGCGGCCTGTCCCGCCTCGGCCCGCTCAGCGTCTGCCTGACGCACGCTGAACGGGATGCCCATGCAGGTCACACGCTTTTTGTCATCGCCGAACGACCGGATGCAGCCGTGCCTCAGCCCAAGCGACCACGCCTTGCCGTAGCCGCCGGCCTTCAGGCGATTGGGCTTGCGCGCGAGACCCGACGTCGGCGCGGTGCCGCCGTTCCGGCAAAGGACGGCGATGCCCTCCTCGGTCCAAGGCGGCTCGGTGCACCAGCCGTTCGGACAAGCGTGCCTTACAGCCCTGGCTCGCCCACGCGCCAAGCGATAAAGGTGCGGCTCCGCCCGAGGCGGCTCCGCAGAGGCGTGAAGTTCCTGTTTTGCGCGTAGGCGTCGCAGGGGGGCGTCGCCCTCGTAGCCACCGTGTGGCGCTGGCCATAGGTCCGGAGCTTGCTCAACCACAATGATCTCTGACGGACCTGCCTGTCACATCGGCAGTGGGAGCGTCGGTGTGCGACAACCCAAGAATGCGATGACTGCAGATTTTGTTTTTTCAGAACAATACGGATGCTACACCTTCCATAGCTCCCTTGAAGTTTTACAGAAATTGAGATAACCTGGCCAGAATTCTATACAGAAAGGGCTAAATATTTGTCGTTGACAGCTACTACTGGAAGCAGTTTCACTGTCGTCGCCGGGAGCAGCGTTGCGCCCTATGGCGGGGAAAAAGTCTCCGATCCTGGGGTGAGCATCGCGTACATCACAACCCTCGTCTCGCCCGCCGGAGGTCATTTTGTTGACGCATCCGGCCACACTGTATACGATGTTACCGGCACCGACACGGACGTCACCACAGCGTTGCACGGCTGGACGTTCGTAGCCGATCCCCTTGCAAGCGGCAGGAAGATCGACGGCACAGTCGACACAACCGTTGTCGAACAGAATGGCGAGGTGAGTAGCGGGCGCCCAATCTATGAGCTGGGCGTCAGCAACTACAGCATCATCACTCCGCCGGCCATCACAGGCACAAAGGCAAACGCGGACCCTGGCGCGCCGTTTGCCGGCGTGGCCGTCGCCGACGACGTCGATCAAAACGGCGCCTCATTCAGCAAGGTCAGCGCGACCATCACCGAAAGCGTCAACTCCCAAACGTCCGACACGGTGAAGGGTATCGGACGCCGGCCAGAGCAGGCCGAGCGACCAGAGCTGGGCCGGCGTCCGATAGCCGCCCATGCACGAACCCGCGGGCCACAAGCGCCGCGCTATGGGGTTTTAAGGAGTCCGGTGCAGGCGCGGAGGTGACACGACCTCGGCGGGCGACCGCTTTCGCGCGACAGCGATGCGCGTGGATGGGCTTTGGAGGCGTCGATCGCGCGATGCCATGCCGGTAGATGGTGCGTTTGTGGCGCGATCGGCGCGGCGGTGCCGCTTTCGGAGGGTCTGTAGGCGCACCTGCCCGATCGTTGAAGCGGCAGCGCTTCGACGTAAAGCTGAGGCTGGCCGTGCCGGGTCACGGCGCCGCCATTCCGGCTGGCAGGCACAGACGAGGCGGGGCGCGCGCCCGGAAGGTGGGCTTGAGGATCTCGATGACGACCATGCGACCGCCGCAGCACGGGCATGGTGGCTTCGGATCGGAGGGCGCGTCCGGTGCCGCCGGTTCGGCCGTCATCGGGACCGCAAGAAGTTCGCGGGCCCGTGCGACATTGGCCTTGCGGCCCGCGCTGGCGAGCAGGCCGTAGTGGCGGATGCGGTGAAAGCCTTGGGGCAGGACGTGCACAAGAAAGCGTCGGATGAACTCGTCGGCGTGGAGCGTCATGGTGCGATGGCGGTCAGCACCGCTGCGGCGGTAGTCCTTGTAGCGGAACGTCACGCCCGCCTCGTCGAACGAGATCAGGCGGTGGTTCGAGATCGCAACGCGGTGGGTGTAGCGCGACAGATAGGCGAGCACGGCTTCCGGGCCTGAGAACGGCGGCTTGGCGTAGATCACCCACTTCTTTTTCCTGATGGGCGCCAAGTGGCGGGCGAAGGCGCGTTGATCGTTCAAGCCGCTATGGTCGCCGAAGAACTGCAGCCGCCCGGCGGTGTGCAGCTCGAGCAACCGGGTCAGGAACAGTCGGCGGAACAGCGCTCCCAGCACACGCACAGGCAGCAGAAACGCCGGCTTGGACGAGACCCAACGTGCGCCGTCGAGCGAGATGCCGCCGCCGGGCATGATCATGTGGATGTGCGGATGGTGGGCCAGCGCCGAGCCCCAGGTGTGGAGCACGGCCGTGATGCCGATGCGCGCGCCGAGATGCCGCGGGTCGGCGGCGATGGTCATCATCGTCTCGGACGCTGCTTTGAACAGCAGGTCATAAACCACCGCCTTGTTGTGGAACGCGATGTCGGCGACCTCGCAAGGCAGCGTGAAGACGACATGGAAATAGCCGACCGGCAGCAGGTCGGCCTCCTGCGCGGCGAGCCACTCGCGTGCTGCGGCGCCCTGGCACCTCGGGCAATGCCGATTTCGGCATCTGTTGTAGGCGATGCGGCGGTGGCCACAGTCCTCACAGCCCTCGAGATGGCCGCCGAGTGCTGCGGTGCGGCAGGTCTCGATGGCCGACATCGCCTTGAGCTGGGCGAGGCTCACGTGGCCGGCATGCGTGGCGCGCCAGGCCGGCCCGTGACGGCGGAAGATGTCGGCAACCTCCAGTGCTTGTCGCACGGCCGGTTCAGTCGCCCGGACTGTTGCCTTGCATCAGCAGCTTGAGATGCTCGATCGGACTGGTCACCGCCCGGATCGTCTTGGTCGCCACACGGGCATAGAGCGCAGTCGTGTCCAGCTTGGAATGCCCGAGCAGCACCTGGATGACGCGGATATCGACATCCTGCTCCAGAAGGTGAGTGGCAAAGCCAGGGATTTCGCATCAAGCGACGGGCATGTGGTCGAGGATATTGGCGAGAACGCGCACGTCCAGCACTGCATCCCGCATGGTATGGCGCATGGAAT
>JAABUS010006590.1_pt1 | contig 14002 bp, 19 predicted proteins | sample 5560161 | NCBI WGS metagenome assembly JAABUS01 (sample SAMN10711885, study PRJNA513376) | rock metagenome | isolation source: Antarctica rocks | place: Antarctica: Victoria Land, Trio Nunatak nord | collected 2016-01-04 | reverse complement strand
ATGATTGGTGTATGTACAACAATGTCATCACAGTATATGGTCACACTGCTCTCATGCAGAGTCACTGTCTTTTTCTGCAACATGGCTTGACCTAGCGTGTTTGCAGTACATAATGTCAGTGGTCATGATCACAATGGCTATTATGGCCACAGAATGCCTGTTTGTTGCCCCATTTTAGAACATCAACTGTTGGCTTCTCATACTAAGTATAGGCTCATCCAGCTGTCACACTGTGACAGAGCTATGACTCTAGGCTGAGCTCTGCAGATCAGTGCATCCGCGGGAACATGTTTCTTGAGCCAACAAATCGGAAACGACATATGGCAAAAGGTCTATCGGGCAGTGACAAATACTGATTGTAAGGGTGAAAGTTGACCTATGAGTGACTGCTCTAACCAATTGACTGAGACACATGGCATGCACAACTCCAAAAATCAGCGTATCTAATCGGAGACGCTAAGAATATCAGACCACTCCTTGCCTGTTACTGAACTCAGACTGCAATCCAAGTGTATAGCATGTCAAGGAACAACAGAGAACCTACAAACCCACAGCAACTGACTTCATGAAAAGGCAAATTGACTAGGCTAACACCTGCTGCAAAAAGTGCCGCTTTTCAGAAGCATTCTTCAGCTTGAGCCATTCCTTTGCCTTGATGGGAACCACTGTCCAGCCAAGAGCATTGAGCAGCCGCTGCCGGTGAGCAGCCCTGCCTGTCACCGTTGGCTTGTTCCTTAGCACTTTCAATGGTCCAAGGGCCTCAATGGCAACCTGTCACAACCAGCTCTGTTTTACATGCTTGACAGTCAGCAGGCACAGGTGCAGCCATCAGCACAAAACACACCAATGACTCCAATAGCTTTTCTGTACTAGCTGGCAGCAGAGCATGTGCAGGCAAAATATGCCAACATGCCTGAAAATTGGCTTGCAGGAAAGAGCAGATTGCAAAGTAAGAACTGCAAGACACACATGTAGGACATGCCATATAGATAGATTCCCATCAACAAGGTCTTGATTGTCTTCGGTGATCATACTCTACTAGATGATAGCCATCACACAATATACAATGTTGGACAGCAATGTTCCACTGTTTGCACTAGCAATGAATTTGATACAGCACGCCGCATAGCAGATGCTTGAAATCTGCACTTGCCTGTCTGTCAGTCAAGGCCACGTCTATAAGCAGCAGGCCTGTGGAAGCTGAGATCCCTTTCTGATAGGGAATGCGCAGCATCTCAAGGGTCAGGCACAGGTCTTGCACCAGCTGAGTGGTGTTGAAGGGTCGCTGAGTCTGATACCAGTGATCCTGCGCCTGGGATTGGAAAGACTCAGGCAGCTCAACAGCAGGGACCACCTCATGGTGCTGAGCTAGCAGATCAACCTGCAGTGAGCAACATGCTGGTGGATCGACTGCCCACTGACTATGGACCATGAACACAAATCGCTCAGCCAGCACAACATCAAAAATGACAGACAAAGCTGCACCTAGCCTGCATGGCACTGCAGGAAGAATGCAGATTCGCACCGTAACACTCAGAACATAGCCAATGCACTAAAAGCAGTGTGGGATCCAGCTGTTCCATGTAAGTGTTACAGCTGAAATACGCTATGAAGTCCTGGTGTCTGCACTCCTCACAAAGGAATCGTATGATTGACTGACCTGGTAGGTCTGGCGCAAGGATCTCATGCCGTAAGCCGACAATGGTTGTGAGCGCGCCTGCGCCACAATTTGCGTGAACAGTGGCTCCTGCCAGGCCTCAAAGACTGCCAGGGACATGAAGCAGTCCCCCAGCAGCTTGCTGTCCATGTCAAGGTTGTCACACTGGATCTACGCCAACATCATACAAGTCTGTCAATATGACCACTTGAGGCTCTGCTGGTGAAGGTGTGGTCAAACGCAAAGTACTGTTGACAAGGCGGCAGGGTTTACAATTCAAGCTTAGCTGAGATTCCGCAATGTGCCTCAAACGCGAGAACAATATCGCAGAATGTAGATGGCACATGCTGTAAAGCAGACACATCAGTTGAACACACTATGGAAAGCTGGTGACAGCAGCACAGAATGTCGACAGCAACATTCTAGGTTGCTGTCACTGACTCACTTAGGGTCCACTGCATATAACACAAGAACATGGCGAATGTGCGCATTCACAGGGATGGAGTTGTTTGTTCATACTTTATTTCTTCAGAATAGCTGCAAGCGGAAAGCGGCAGGCGGAAAGGTTTGAGGGTATACCGCTTGGAGTAGAAGTGGAAACAGCCTATGTGGGCGCGCATGCAAGCGCGTGAAAGTCTGCAACAGTGCTGACCAATTAGCACAGGTATAGCTGCTGCTGTTCTGCTGAGCGTGGTCCTCTATCGCAGCCAGGACCGCATCACCAGGATGATGTCGCAGCGCTCCACAAGCATGCGCAATTATCACAATTGCCTATGAAACAAGAGCTGAAGTTTACAAAGAGCATCACCAAAGAACATTGTCAAACAAGGCAATGATTGCAAAAAGCGGGTATCCCTTCTGCACGAGTATGCAAGACTTTTGAAAGCGCGCAAGCTGCTTTTGCGCATTTGCAATGCTCCAGCATGTCAGCTTGATTGCTAGTCTGCATGCACACATGAGTGGGCAGCAATGAACACAGAGCTGACAGAAGGGTTGCAATGTCTGCAGCACAGCTGCAGTACCCTAGTCAAGCCATACAAGCTCATACATTCCATCAAAGTCCAGTCAGCAGGACAGCATACCGCAGGCTCTGCAGAGTTTATTTGGGGGGGCAGGGTGGCCAAGAGAGCATCCAGGAGCCCCGGGGCGGGGTAGCTGTCAAGGCGGGCTACAGCCCACATCACATGGGCCAGGTCGACTGGGTCAAGGTCAGCCAGGACGTGCTGCAGCCGATCCTGTGAAAGAACAAACACGTACTCTGTTTATCTGTGCTTATAGCTCCATGCAGCCTCAACGTTGTGCATTGGTCTTGCTGCGGCGGCCAACCCTGCTTGACACTGGTGATGCCACCAAAGTGGCTGTAAGCTCAGCGGTAGGCCTTTGTGGGTCTCACAAGTACGTCACGCTTTTTTCAATGGATCGTTATTTTCTGTTCTTTTCTGGCTGTGAGTGTAATTCAGCCATGGACACATGTGGGGCCTGACATGCACTTTGCACCAGACCTCAAGGCTTACATGAATGATTGGCAGATGCACAAGAATGCACTATGCATGCATTTTACACATTCAGGCACCATGCAGACAGATCGCCCACCCAGTAAGCCGCCAGCACTTGGCTTTGCAGCGGGTAGCCAAGGACTGCAAATCCCCACAGCTGGTAGGAGATGTCCTTGGCGCTCAGCACAGGAATATCCACCAGGATGCGGTTATAGATGAGATCCAGCAGTTTGCGGTTGCCAATGTTAAGCTTGGCCACCGACCAGCACACAGTTGACAGATCTTGCAGTACCCAAGTGGTGCCTGTGGATGCAGCATCAGCAACAACAACTCAACACTAGGATGACTGCATCATGCCTCACTTGCACTGCAAGGAGTAATGTCAAGGGGAGCAGCAAGTGTCGCAAGAGTCAGCTGACAGTCGCCTGTGCATGTTCAGCACAGCAGACGTGGTGGAGGCTTGACATACTGATTGCTTTATAGCCTTGATGCATTTTGCAACCTCACTGCAAGCACAGTCCAACAAACTGCAAAATTGATGTTTGCGATGGCTGGCAGCAGATTGTTGACTGGCCAAAAGAGTACCTGGCTCCTGCAAAAGGTATATCATGTGCTGCACAATGGCGTCGGTGGCTTGTGTAATCGGCTGGTGCTTCAGCATAGCAAGTGCTGACAGCAGGTCTGACAGGTCACGCTGGTTCATATCGTCGACATTTCTGAGCAGCTGGTTGACAATAGCGTCCAGCAAGGCTTCATGCTTGTAGTTCAAGTGGGCCATGCTCCAGGCCAAGTTGGCCAAAGCCTGCAGTATGAACACATATTTGATGTGATGTAAAGCCTTGTATGGTATGACACAAGAAGCACAGCTGATGTCATAGGCTACTCACGCTTAAATGGACACAATCCCCAATTGCATAGTGTGCTGCATAAAGTACAATAGCGGTGCAATGCACAGTCATTTAGCATCAGCGTCTTTGTATGGGACCTTCGTTTCAATCACGGTTATTCCGTTTCCCATCTATGCAGCATGGACTAAGGCAGGAACAGCCACAGCTGGCATTATAAGGTTTAACCTTGACAGTGCTCAAGCACAACTTGACATGTTGTATTACTAGTTTGCCTACTGCGTCCACAACAGAGTACTGAGTGCTTCCATGCAAGCACATGCGACTGTTGCCCTCATAGCAGGAGGACCAAAAGCTCATGCTTGCAGGCTTGGGCACATGCAGCCTATACTGCTCTGCACAGAGGTGGGCAGACTGAATGCATAACTGACCTGAGTGTTAAAGGTGTCTAGGATGGTGGAAGCTCTGTGGACTAGAGCCTGCACCAACAGCCTGGAGCCCAAGCGCAGGTTAGCCAGCCCCCTCATTGTCTGAGAGATGTCGTGGGTGTTCATTTGCCAGCTGCGGTCCTGAGCTGCCTGCACACAGCAGTTGTGGTATCCTTGATCCCGCATGATGCATGACAGAAAGAAGATAGAAGGCTATGCCTTTTGGCATTGGTTGAAGAAAAGCTCTGGGTGAAGGTATATTGGGCTTCCCTGTGGGGTGCTGCAATGTGTGTATCATTGTACGTCAGCTGCTGATCCTCCATACACAGCATGCTAAGCAGCTGTGTTGCAGCATAAGGTGGTCAGAAGCGAGTAGAACTGCACGCAGAGCTGCGCAAACAGCTGCATGAAGCCAGACAAGTCAATATGTCTTGCAGCATGAACAGCCAGGCTGCAAAGACAATGGAGCAGTGTGAGAGTGTCTGTGGTGCATGTGACAGGCATACCTGGAGGAACAACTGCATGTTGCTGGGCTCATAATTGAGACCACCAAAGGCCCAAATGAACTCAGACAAGGTGCGGGCATCCATGTTGTGTACCAAGGAGGTCAGACGCTTGGCAATAGCCTCTAGCAATGCATCTGGAGGGTGGTAGCGCAGCGTGTACCATCCCCACAATAGCTGCTTTGATTGCTGCACTCCAACACAGCTTGTCAGGTAAGTTAGGTGCGTCAGGTGAGTGGCTGCATGCTGGTGAAGGTCACCAAGTGCATTGCTGGAGGGCGTCCTCTGGCAGGCATTCAGGGCTTGAATCATCAACACCCAGATATCGGTCAGGATTATGGTGAGCTGTACAGCACATTGCTAACAGCATGCCGAACTCTGGTGGGCAACAAGCATTGCGCAAGTAAAGCTGATGGGTCAGCAAGACAAGTGAGCTTCTGATGAGCAACCCATGAAGCAGCAGCTTGCGTACCCTCTGAGTTGCCCAAGCGACGCATCAGCAGCACAGCAGGAAGCAGATGTAGTGCATTGTGCTGTGACAGTCACACAGCATTGAGGGAGCTGACCTTGGTTGTCAAGCATGCGCTGTTAAGCATGGCCTGGTTGGCCAATTCCTGCATGAGCCCCAGCTCGGGAAGGTGGTTCAGTCTGCCAAACGCCCACACTGCCATGGAAACATGAGACGCCCTGGTGCACAGACATGGTCAGCAAAGCCTGTAGGTGTGCTGTTATGTGACAGATGCCAGCAAAGACACAGGTGGCTGTCATGCAATTTCCAGATGCAGGAGATAAAATCATCTGCAGAAGAACACCTAGATGGTACATGGCTGTAGTCTGTTTGTGCATGGATCATCTGTGCTTAACGCAGACGGCGTCTGCAGAGCATAGTTCCACAGGAGAGTTGAAGTCACACTTAACATTTGTTATGACATGGTTGCAAGCTCACCCTAGATAAGGGCTTTGAGACAGCAGCTGAGCCTCCAGTGCCAGTAGAAGCTGATGGTCAGCAGAGCCAACTGTGCCTAAGGCCCACAAAAGGTTCTTCAAAGCTGCTGCGCTGCATTGAGGTACCACTCCTAGAGCAGTTGTCGCCAGAGTCTGCAAAGTAATGCATATTGCTGACCTCACGCATGTTTGCAATGATCTATGTCAAACCAAGCCAGAATGTTGAGCAGGGACAGACGGACAGGTGTGCATGCAGCATGTGGGATAATATGACTTGCACCAACAACATTGCAGCGTGCTGTTTACAGCAATGAGACACAAGCTGATGCCAAGGTGGAAGCTTGCTATAAGGATCACAGCCTACAAAGTGTGCAGACGGCAGCTGTTGACAAGCCTTAGAGATGCTGTAACTCAGGCTACAACATGGGTCGACATCCAGCACTCAAAGCAGTGGTGGTGTGAAGCGCCAGCTGTACCTGCATATGTGCAGGTTTGATGTTACCCAGCGCCACAGCACCAAACATGAACTGCGTAAGGCTGAGGGCAGACATGGCCGGGGCTCTTGCCACGCCAGCCCTGACCAGAATCCTCATCTGATCTGCGCCCTTCAGGTTGAGTCGCAGGGTTGTCTGACTTGAGGTGAAGGCCACTTGAGCCAGCTGATCAGGATTGAGGGAGTCAAGCTGACGCACGCAGGCTGTGAGGCATGCCAAAGCCAGTTGTGGACACGCTTGGCGCATCACAACTGTCTTATTGCATGACCCCAGAACCTGTAATGGCAAACTCAGCTTTTGTGACGGCAACAGTGGAGGGAAAAATGGCTTGGCATGCATATGCCAATGCCAGCTGTGCACACGCTTGGCACAGCACTACTATGACCCCAGAACCTGGAACGACAGCGCAGCATTCGTGAGTGCAGAAGTGGAGGGAACATGGCTTGGCATGCATGTGCTGTTGCCAGGTGAGCACATGCTCGGTGCAGCACTTCTGTGTTGTTACATGACCCTGAAGCTGCAATGGCGGCCCAAGACTCAAGCACCCCAAGGCTAACAGGTGAGAAGCTGTTTGAGGCATCTTTGAAGGCCAGCCGTGAGCAGACTTGATGCAGGACTACTGTCAAGCTGCATAGGAGAACGTTTCAAAGCAGTCCAGGCGAAGCAGATTGTGGTGGGCCCTGTTCTAGTGCCAGGTGTGCACAGGCCTGTTACAAGTGTTAAGCAGACAATGGTTCTGTGTTTAAAAAGGTAAACACGTTCAAGTATGGGCATAGCATTGACTCTCGTCAGCATTATCAAAAAAGACAAGTCTTGGCAAGCAATGTCCAAAAGTTGGAAAGTGTAGTTCCATAATCCAAAAAAATAGTTCATGAAGCATGATCCATAGAGTGGTTTGTGTGTGACGCCAACAGGACATGCTGCCCTTTTCAGGGCTGCTGGTACCAGTGGTTGCAGGACATCAGAATTGCAACAGCAACATGTTCAGATGTCGGCTCAGGTCAGAAAGCTTACCTGCAAAAGCTCTGTAGCGGTGAATTGATTTGGCACGCCTTGCAGGCTGTTCTTGACAGCATGAGCTACCATGACTATTGACCGGGTGAGAGCATGCCCTGCGCCAGGGTTCCACCTGTTCATCTCTACCAAGCAGTTCAGTGTAGCCAGTTGCTCCTGCACAACAGGATATGCCATCTGGGGCCCATCAAAGGCACCCATACTAGGGCTGGTTCAAACAGATTTTGGTAGGTTTGCAACATGCGGCGCCTTTTTGTGCTGCATATTGCAAGCCTTGATCAGTACAAGTTTTGAAAACAGATATGCAAAAGCAGCTATGAAGCTTCACACTGAATATCTCCCAATGTGAAAATTCCAAACAGCACGATTGACATTCACAGCTGGACCAGCTGCGCTTAGAATCAGTACAGAAGGCAGAAGGAGACAGCCAATATGCACTCCTGCTAAGGAAACATGCATGAACCTAGGCAGTCCCCTTCAGGCACAATGCGCACCTGTACAGTCAGTTTGGAAGGCTCCAAGGCCCATGGCTTGATAAGGCCTTCAAAAAAGGGATGTGTGACCACTGCTGCCTGTTCCCTGCCTGAGCGCTGCTTGTACAGCTGCATTAGCACGACTGGCAGGACTGCAACCTCTGATGGGTTCAGCATCTCTGCATCACGCACAAGCTGCAAACACAACACCCAAAACTTTACAGTACTCAACAAAGCAAGATAGGCTTCCTTGTCCCATAAGTGCTTTGTCGCAAAGGATGTACAAAGAGGTTGCCTTGTGTTATCACCGGCTTCAGGATAGGCAGAAACAATGAGCTGCACTTTCAAACAAGCAATCTGCTGCCTGTACAGGTGTGTGTGAGGATTGACACAACACACACCTCAAACAGGTCTTCTATCCTTTGAGCATCCTGAAGTCTCTCAGCGAACTTGGCACGCTGCGCTGCAGTCAAGGGTACTGCTGTCTGTCTTTCACCAGTTTCTTCAGCAGGCAATGTATCTGGGAGCTGTTTTGATGGCGTCTGCTTGCCCTTGCCCTTACGGCTGCGGCTTGCAGACTTGATAATGACCTGTTTATTGTTGAAAGGCTCTCTGACAGAAGCCCTGAGCAAGTACTGGTCCTGCATGAGCAACAAAAGTATTGCATGGATGCATTGCTTGCAAGCTGAAAGCGTTGTGAAGTGTCAGTAGCAGCTTTGCCAGGCGTGCCTTTGTGCTCGAAGAACCGGCAAAAGCAATACACCTTCCCCTGGTCTTGCATGCATGTCGCGAGCGCAGCCTGCACAGCTCACAGATGCCGTTGAGCTAGTGGAAAGCAGCTTGACGATATGCCAGAGTGCCAGCAGCAGATTTGCACATGCCTGGACAAGGTTCTTGCGCGCTGACAGGAATTGCTGCTGATCTTATGACACGTCTCGAGTATAACGTCAAAGGAACCAAGTGCTGTCATTTCCACTGTGACCAACGATGTTGGCAATGCACGCACAAGCTGACAACCGGACAACCAAGCCCACCCCCCGTCAAGTAGCCCGACGCGAGACGCCCTCGAAGTGTAATGCAATCTCTGCAGAGTTGACCATGCAGCTGATCATGATGACCTTATTTGACTACTGCTGTGCAGAGATGCAGAACGAAATTATCGTATTGACCAGCGCAGTTGAAGATTCATGTGGCAGTTCAAGGCCAAGCTTGGATGATTGGGTTTTGCACACGCACTGGGCACACTTACGTGCTAGTAGGCAAATCACTAGCAAAGAGCTGACCACTCAGGTGGCATCAAGCAATGCTAAAAGACAATTGAAGGATGAAGACCAGCAACACTACTACATGGCATGTCAGAGCACCAGATTCTGTGACCTAACAACTAGTCTGTGTACTGCCAAATGATTGACCACAAACAGAAGATGGAGACCGGCTAGATCTATTAAGCTCAGGTGTTCAAGACTGACACTGCAGTGCTGCACAACTTGTACGCCATTGACACAGACAGTGCGCCTGCCAGTGTTTGTAAACAAGAAGTGGCCATCAGGGCGCAACGCTAGATGTGCCTGCTGCCTGGACACTTTTCTGGCATCCCCTTCTTGGGTTAGGTCAATGTCAACCTATGCAACAACAGCTGCATTCTAAAGGATGAACCATCCCAAGTGACTCTGAGCTGATGTCACACTGTCGACTGTGACAACAAACTCTGCAATTTGCAAATGCTGTGAAAAGAAAATACATGCATTGCTCATAGATAGGCAAACATACTGTCATGTGGAAGATTGCAAAGACTGTAGACTGTGGTGGAAGATCATGATGAATATTCCGTCATATTCACTGATGGAATATGATGGGCAATGCAATACCAACAAGAGTGACGATCTTCATTATGTGTTGCCAACATGTGTTACCAAAGGAAGCAGGCATACCTTGCCCAGAGTATTTGTAGAGCGTCCGAGGTCTATTGCTGTTGACTTGACGAAGTAGCGCATGTGATTGCCACACAGAACAGCAATTGCCTTTTTGGCATCAAGCTCCCGAATGCTGGCTGCACCTGCAAGTTGCTCTAGTCTGCTTATGCGAGGCAAGCTCGCTTGCAAGCTTTGTCGCAGCGCAGAAGATGCAGTCTTTGGCTCAGACAAGGAGGCAACTTCAGATGCGCTGATGGCCCTTGTCTGATCGAAAGAGCGCTTTCTGTCTGGATTGCTGGGTGACGTGCCCGAAAGCTGGGCCTACAAGGTATGACAAAATTTGCAAACGGCCTGCGAATGGCATGGGAGCACAGCAAGACACTTCCTCACGTGGACGAGAAATCCAGCATGCATACCTCATAGATGTCACACAGCTCTTGCAGACGCCTTTTACGGCGCGAGAGCACAGCAAGCTGTGTGACTTCTGCCTCCAAGTTGCCTACAAGGGCAGCAGCAAATCATAATGTTAGCGTTGGGAAGTCACAGTTACCTGCAGACTCAGCGTTCTCTCCTGAAATCAGCCTACCTGACGGCTCAGGGGTTCCCTCCTGTACTGCAGCATCGTGAAAGCATGGCAGGCTGTCTTGACTACCACTTTCGTATTGTCCCAAGCGAAGAGCTGCTGGAACATCATGGTCTATTTTCTGCTTCTTACGCGGTAGCATGTGAGCCATGTCGGAAGCTTGCTCTTGTAGTAGCTGAACAAGCTGCAGATAATGCCACAAGCTTCACAGGCAAGCAGGAGCACAAGTGCTGAAATGGAGAGTTTGCTGTGCACTTTGTTTCTCCACTAATCAAAAATTCATTTCTCAGCAGGGACGCGTCGCTGCAGGGGATCGTGCATGTTGCATGTCTGTGTGCACTCTGGACTTGGTAGGGAATCTAGACAAGAGGGTATGATCATCCTGCAGTCAACATGCCGCGAGCTTTTTGACGTCCACTGAAGACAACGGAAACCTCCTCGCTGGCGATGAGCTTCGACGGCAAGCATCACATTCTCAATTGTTTTGTGTGAAGCACAGGTCTCACGCTCTGTGTGGCTTCAGCTGATACAGCTGCTGCATGCTGCCCAGCAAGCTTGTAAAAATCCGAGAACGGTCTCCCAGATCAAAGCCATGCAGCTGGCGGGCAATGCATGGAACGATTGGCCGTGCAATTTGGCATCCACTGGCGAAATGTAGGCCGCTTTGTGCATCTATGCGATCATGCTTGCTGGTGCATGCCTCCGCTCTTTGACAGCCTATGAGGCGTATGAGCATACCAGACTTCGTACCCAGGATTGTTATGTAGGGGGAGGTTTCTTGTTGCATCGACGCCCATCGCCAGAGAGCAGGCAAGCAAGATTCAACTTCCAAGTCAGCAGGCTTTAGTGTGCTGCAACCAGAGGCTAATTTGCATGTTTTTCGCCTCCAGGTGGTGTTGCTATCAGAGGCCTACCTGACAGCGCTCATTCCCTCGTACAAGAAGAGGATTTGCCACTACTGCTTGGAAGATCATCAGAAGCGTTTGACAGTCTGTTGCAGTGAGCTTGGCCTGCAAACTCACTGCTGCTGTACAGTCCACTCGATATGCAGCAGTCATTACAAAGCTCATACTGCTGTGTCATGATGCAGAACGGTGCAATCAGGCTTGGTACTGTTCACCTCAATGCCAACACGCACACTGGGCAGGTCAGGCCCATGCCACTTCAGAAGGCCTTTTTTCGCAGTCTCCTGCTTCTTCTAATGCCCACTCTTCTTCTTCTCCTCCTTTTCCTCCTGTGCCCACCTCTTCTTCTGTCTGTGCTCACACAAGGCATGTGGTACCACACAGCCTGACGTGTGCTGTGCTGAAGCGCTTCTCTAGCATCAAGTGTGATCCTGGCATGGAGTCTGTGGTCAGAATGTCTCTGGATGCCATGGCACTGCAGCTGTTGAAGACACAGGCAGGTGAGCACTTTGCTAGCGATTGCACACTTTGGGACAATGCTGATCAGTGAGGCTCAAGTGTGACTTGTCCCATGCTTTTACTCAACGAAGTCCATGCACCTGGCAGGGCAACTGTCGCTGATGCACTCAGCCAAACCACATCATACAAGTGCTGCAGTGCTGGCTGGCACAACAGCTGCACAACATAGGTGTTTTGGTCTACAAAATTGTGTCCTGCCTGTGATCAAACATCAACAAGCACATTTCCCCTCTCTGCAGCATCAAATAAGGACTTGACTTGGCCCTCTTGATTCAGGGTCTGCAGCCAATTCAAGCCCTCTTTTCATGCTCTTCATGCTCTTCGACGACAACATACTTGCTGATCACAAGCCATACTCCTTGCAACTATTGAAGGCAATCTGCTTGTTGCCAGCTCATAACTGGGCTAAAGAGGTGCTTTCCAATGAGCAGCAATGCATTCCATCTTTTTGGTTGGCGCCTTCTGCATGCCTGATTTATTCAGGCAGAGGCCTTCAGCATGTGGCTCTGCTAAATACAATAGCTTATGCTGCATTGTAGTGCATTCAACGTCAGCTAGTCTGCACTATCACCAAACGTACAGCGTTTGTGTTGCAGATGCTGCAGCTTTGGCTGATCATCAAAGCTCCACTAAGACCAGCCTGTATGAAGCTGACCTTAATGGGCACAATTCCCAGGAGAATTGCACTGATCAAGGAGCATCACAGACCCCACAGAGGCCTGGTCATAGCTCCACAAGGGTTCCATTGCAGCTGCATCAGATGGTTTCTGAGCTTGGTGATGATCATCATCATCAGCAGCAGCAGCAGCAGGCTGAACAGCTCAACGCAGACTTTCAGCAGACGTTTCAATGGCTGGGTGATGGCAAAGTAGTACAGCAGCACCAGGACCAGCAGCAGCAGCAGCAAGTGGAGCAGTATGATGGAGATCCACATCAAATACTGCATCACCACTGCGACAGCCAGCCAAAGGTGCAGGAACAGAACCTCCCTGGACAGCCCTGGCATACCCCTGAGCTACCCCTCCTTGCCCATCAGGACCTCTTGCAGCTGCAGAGCCATGCCGCTGACTTTGCTGACAAGGACCGGCGGGACTGGCTGATCAACATTAGGTTTCTGAGATCATCTATGCAGCAGGCCACATGGCCAGGGCCAGTCTGGCCTGAAGCTGAGCTCCTGGATATGGTTGGGCGTATAGTCTCCAACAACTTTGGAATCTACACCAGCAGGCAGAGGCAGCAGTCTCATCATCCACACCCTAATGCTCAGGTGGATGGCACACAAGCAGCGGAGGCGTCATCAAGAAATGCTCTTCAAAGCGCTAGCAGCCATCATTCTGGCTGCAGCGGTGAAGAAGCTACTGGAAATCCAAGGGGTCATTTGCTTCCTCTGGCAACTCCAAAGCCGGCCTCCTCTTCCCAGAATGTGACGCCATGGCCAATGCAAGCTGACACCGAGCAGCTGGTCAGGTCAGATGCAATGTCCCCTCTACATGGCAACACTACAGCTGATGCTTGCGACACTCAGCGTTTGTGTCCAGCTTTGGACTCAGCAGTAGGGGCCCTCTCTGTGGATGAGCCTGCTCAGTGTTGCACACAGCAGTCCAAGAGCAGCGTGCCTTGGCATACTGAGGCGGAGCCAATTCAGGTCCAGACAGGCAGAGCTGCTACTGGGATTCAGAAAGCAAAGGAGGATGTCATCGGCAGAGAGATGTACATCACAGCCTCGTTCTTCAACCACTCCTGTGAGCCAAACTGCGTGAAGAAGCGTGTCCATGGGCAGCACTCTGGTCTAGCCTCAGTGACAGCACTAAGGCATATCAAGGTGATTTGTCACCCACTGTCTGTCCTATTCCTGGTGCGAGGCAGATCGTGCCTGCAGGCTGTCTTCAGATCGTCAGTTGTGCTGTACACCAGCAATAACCACACAAGGATGCTGCAGTGGTGATGAAATGGTGAAAGAAAAATGGTGAAAGGAAAACAAATATGTGCAACAAACAGGACATACTGTGTGACAATTTCTCATCTGTGCCCATAAGCTTGCCCAAGCTCACAAAATCACCCGACAAGCTGTTGCATGCAACATTGTTTTGCAGTGCCATGTTCCTGCATGCAGTGATCTGCTGAGCCCTTGTCGCTTGCCCAAGCACGATTGGAACCTTGAAAGTGCATAGATGCTGCCTTGCTTATGTCTCAGACAACCCTGTGTCACATGCCTGAATCAGACTTG
>JAABUS010006589.1_pt1 | contig 14003 bp, 12 predicted proteins | sample 5560161 | NCBI WGS metagenome assembly JAABUS01 (sample SAMN10711885, study PRJNA513376) | rock metagenome | isolation source: Antarctica rocks | place: Antarctica: Victoria Land, Trio Nunatak nord | collected 2016-01-04 | reverse complement strand
GTCGAAGCGGTCGCTCGACAGCGCGACGACCGGGCGCGCCAACCTCGTCAGCGGCGGCGTGCGCATGTTCGCCGACCGGCCCGTCTTCGGCTTCGGCTCGGGGTCGTTCGCGGAGCGCTTCCGCGCGCGGGAGGGCGTGCGCGACGAACTGACGGCAGCGGAGTCGCACACGATCCCGATCACGGTCGCCGCCGAGCAGGGGCTCCTCGGCCTCGCCGCCTACGCGCTCCTCCTGGTCGTCACCCTGCGGCTGCTCCTGGGCGGCCTGCGGCCGCTGCGCGGTCCGCCGCCGCAGCCGCTCGCGCTGGTCGCCGCCGGCGTCCTGGCCGCGCAGTCCTGCGCGCTGCTGGTGCACACCCTGCTCTATGCGGCCTTTCTCGAGGACCCCACCACGTGGACCCTGCTGGCCGTCGCGGTCGGGCTGCGCGTCAGCGGCGAGGTCGGCTCGCCGGCTGCGCAGGCCCCGGGCGCCTCCGGGCTCAGGCCCGGCGATCACGGCGGCGCCTCGGGCTCGGCCGCCGCTTCGGCGCCACCCTCGCTCGCTATCGTGCCGGCGGATGATGACGGTCTCGCGAGCCGCGTCCGCGCTGACCGTCCGGGCCCGTAGCCAGCACCGGCAGCTGCCCCGCGGCAGCGCTGCCGCAGCGACGATCGTCGCGATCACCGCCGTCCTGGAGCTCGCCTACCGGCCCGGACACCTCAACTACGACGCGCGCTACGCCGTGCTGTGGGCGCGCGACCTCGCGCACGGCCTGACGCCCGACTACACGACGCCCTTCGCGCCGACGCCCCATCCACTGCAGACTGCGGTCTCCTTCCTGCTCCTGCCGTTCGGCGACGGGGCCGACCGGCTAATGATCACGCTGACGACGGTGGGCTTCGGAGTGCTCGTGTGGCTCGTGTATCGCCTGGGATGCGAGCTGCACTCCCCGTGGGTCGGCGCGGTTGCGGCCGCGGCCGTCCTCACGCGCCCGACGTCGGCGCGCTTCGCGGTGATCGGCTACCAGGACCCCGTGTTCGCGGCGCTGGTGGTCGGCGCCGTGCTGGTCGAGCTTCGCCGCCCCCGCAACGGAGCGCGGGTGCTGGCGATGCTCGCCGTCGCGGGTCTGATGCGCCCTGAGGCATGGCTCCTGTCCGCCCTCTACCTCGCCCGTATGTGGCCGGGGGCATCGCCGGGGCGGCGCGCCGCCTTCGCCGCCCTCGCCGTCGCGGCGCCGGTCCTGTGGGTGGCGCAGGACTGGGCGATCGCCGGCGACCCGCTGCACTCGCTGCACGGCACCGCGACGGTCGTCGAGCAGAAGGGCCGGCGCACGGAGCTGGGGCGCCTCCCGTTCGACGCCGCCGGCTACCTCCACTACACGTTGAGGGCGCCGCTCCTCCTCGGCATTCCCATCGGGATGGCCTTCGCGTGGCGCCTCGGCCTGCGGAGGTGGTCCTTCCCGCTGCTGGTGGCCGCCGTGCTCCTGCTCTTCGCGGTGGCGCAGGCCGTCGTCGGGCTTCCGCTGATCCCGCGCTACCTGCTCACGCTCGCAGCCCTTCTGACCCTGTTCTACGGACTGGCCGCGTTCGGCTGGCGCGCGCTGCCGCGCGGCCGCGCGCGGGAGCGATGGCGCATCCTCGGCGTCGCGACGCTCGCGGCGTCGGCGGTCTTCCTGCCTTGGCACGCCCGCGTGTATCGCGAGATGTCCAGAGACGTCGCCAACAATCGCAAGCTGATCGCCGACATCCGGCTCGTCGCCGAGGATCCCACGGTGCGCAGCCGCTTCGCCGCCTGCGGTTCCTTCTCGTCGATCGGCAATCGACCGGTCCCCGACCTTCGCTACGCGCTCGACGGCGCGCCGGGATCGATCCACACCGTGGCCGGGCCGGTGACGGCGGTCGACCCGCTCCTGCTCGTGCCGCGCGCGACCAAGCGGATGTTCCCCTACTACGCGAACGTGCTTTCGGCGACCAAGGCGCCGCCGGGCTACCGGCAGCTCTACGCGAACGACTCGTGGCGCGTCTACGCGGCCCGCGCCTGCCGCACCGGTCGCCTTGACCGCCCCGTGGGAGACGGATTTGGTTCCTGAGCGGTCAGATGTCCTCCTTGTCGAGCTCGCCCTCCTGGATGCCGTGGAAGGACGTGTAGGCGTCGACCACCGCATCGGGGTGGTCCCACATCTCCATGGCGCCCTTCTCGAGCCAGATCGCCTGGTCGCAGAGCTCCCTGATGCTGCCCAGCGCGTGGCTGACGATGAGGATCGTCCGCGACTCCTCGCACAGCGAGCGCATCTTGGCGAACGACTTGCGCCTGAAGTGCGCGTCGCCGACCGAGAGCGCCTCGTCGACGAGAACGATGTCGGGGTCCATGTGCGCGGCGACGGAGAAGCCGAGCCGGCCGGCCATGCCCGACGAGTAGGTCCGCATCGGCAGGTCCATGACGTCGCGCAGCTCTGCCCAGTCGACGATCTCGTCGTAGCGCTGCAGAAGCTCGGCGCGCGACATGCCCGCGGCCAGCCCGCCGAGCATCACGTTGTCGCGCCCGCTGAGGTCGCGGTTGAAGGCGACCCCGAGAGCGAGCAGCGTGCTGACCCGGCCGCGAACCTCGATCCGGCCCTCGGTGGGCGGCAGGATCCCGGCGACGGTGCGCAGCAGCGTCGACTTCCCCGCGCCGTTCGGACCGACGACCCCGAGCACCATCCCCTCGGGCACCTGGAGCGAGACCCCCTTGAGCGCCTTGATCTCGCGCACCAGCCGCTCGCGGCGCCCGAGCCGGCGCACCGTGCTGCGCAGCGTCGGCGCCTTCTCGTAGGACGTCTCGTAGGTCAGCGAGACCTGATCGAGCTTGACGCGGTGGCGGTCAGAGACGGACGGCAAAATCCCGCTCTCGGGAGATGAAGAACAGGGTCCCTCCGAGGAACGTAACCGCGGTCCACGCGACCCCCAGGGCCATGACCGCGACGCTCGGCGCGGCGCCGTTCTGCAGGATGTCGCTGAGCGAGGCCAGCAGGGGAGTAAGGGGATTGATCGCGAGGATCGCCTTGGAGCGCTGCGAGAGATCGCTGAAGTAGTAGAGGACGGGCGACCCGTACAGCCACAGCCTCAGAAGGTAGGGAAGGAAGCTCGAGAGGTCGCGCACGTAGACCTGCGCGGCGGCGGCCAGCAGCGCGGCCCCGCAGGCGAAGAGCGCCAGCAGCACGGCCACGGGCACGAGCCACAGGAGCGCCGGGCCGACCGGCAGCCCGGCCGCGATGTGGACGGGCGCGTAGATCAAGACGCTCGGTAGGAACCGCTTGATCGCGGTAATGACCGAGGACAGCGGCAACAGCGTCCGCGGGAAGGCGGTGTTTAGGATCAGACGCTGGCCCGCGACCACCGACTTCGCCGCCTGAGTGACCGCGCCGCCGACGAGCTGGAAGGCGAACAGCCCCGCCATGAGATGCGCGAAGTACCCGGAGCCCTGCTGCCCCGCGCGCAGCAGGTCCACGAGCAGGAAGTAGATCAGCGCGAGCAGCAGCGGGTTGAGCAGGAGCCAGAGCTGCCCGAAGGCCGTGTCGAAGTGCTGGGCGTGCAGGCTCGTGCGCGAGAGCTCGGTCGCGAAATCGCGCCGGCGCCATGCGTCGCGCAGGTAGCGGCGCAGCGGGGGCAGCCCGAACCGGTAGGGCTCATAGACGGAGACCTCGTCTGAGAGCTCCGCCCGCCAGGCGGGGCGGGCCGGGATCCGGTCGCGGGAGGCATCCGCCGCCACGGTGCCCGAGACGGCGGCGCCGTCGTGGGTGCTCTGGTCGGGTTCGGCGGCCACGGAGCCACGAGGGTATCGGCCTCGGCCGACACCGGTTCGGCGCGCCACCGACACGTCGCCCCGGTCAGACGATGGGCGGTCGCCCCACGACGGTCATCCGCCAGAGGGTCCGCCACCGCAGCGGGCGCCGCTCGCCGCACGGCTGGCGCAGGCCGTCGCGGTATCCCCGCAGCAGGGCGCTCATGTCCCTTGACCGGCGCAGACGAGCCGCCGTCGCGAGGAACCACGCCGTCGCGTAGGCCACGGCCAGCGGCAGCGGCAGGTGGCGGCGAGCCAACCAGACTCGATTGCGGGCGCACATGTGGTGGGAGAAGCTGTGGCGCGCAACGGGAAACGCCGGGTGCAGGGCCACCACCTCGCCGGCGTAGCGCACGCGGTATCCGCGGTCGATCACCCGCCAGGCGAGATCGACGCCCTCATGGCAGTATCGGAAATGGTCGGGCCAACCGCCCGCTTCGTCGAAAGCGCGGCGGCGAGCCGCCACCGCGCCCTCCCACACCGTGGTCACCTCGCTGCTGCGCGCGGGATCGCCCACCCGCAGGCGCGGGACCCACGTTCGCGGCGGGGGTCGCCCATCGGGATCCTTGACCCGCAGCTGCAGGAGGCCGAGCTCCGGCTCGTCTGCGAAAGCGCGCGCGACGCGCGCGAGAGCGTCTTCCTCGGCGATCTGCGCGTCGTCGTCGAGGAAGAACAGCAACTCACCGCGCACGTGCCTAACCCCTGCGTTGCGGCCGGCCGGGATGCCGAGGTTGGAAGGCAGCACGACGACCTGCGCCGGCGCCGGCATGGGGCCCGGGTCCGCACCGTTGCCGACGACGACGACCTCCACCTCGACGCCCCGCTGGCGGCGCACCGACTCGAACGCGCGGCGCAGCTCGTCCGGACGCCGGCCGGCGGTGAGGATCACGCAACCAAAAGACGGGATCAGCGCAGGCGCTCCGAGGTGAGGATGGCGACCAGGCGGCCGGCCACGGTCAAGGCGGCCACCGGTACGAGCGCGCACACCAAGACGCGGCTGCCCACATGACCTCCCGCGGTCGCATCGACGATCGCCGCGGCCAAGGCGAGCACGGTGGCCTCCATCGCGACGAACGCGCGGTAGAACGGCAGGCGCGCGAGCCCCCGGCGAATCCGGCGCAGCCCGCGCGAACGCGGAGCGACGACGTCCTCGCGATCCTCGACGAGCCCCCTGCCCGACTCGGCCCTGGCAACGAAGACAAGCGCTCCCTCGCCCTTGAGAAGCAGTACCAGCACCGCGACGACCAAGCCGACGGTGACCCACCCACTCGGTGAGCCCCAGCCCCCGTCGGCGCGCACGCCGAGCGCGATCGGGAGCGCGCTCTCGGTGAGGTAGTGGCCCAAGCGGTCGAGGTAGATGCCCACGGCCGACGAGCGCCGCTGCCAGCGCGCCACCTCCCCGTCACAGCAGTCGAAGAGGAGCTGGAGCTGGATGAGCACGACGGCCGCGGCGGCCGTCGCGATGCCCGGCACGCTCAGCGCCAGGGCGGCGAGCAGGCCGGCCGCGATCATCAGCCAGGTGACCGCGTTCGGCGTCGCCCGCGCCCTCAGCAGGACGCGCGTGACGTAGGGCGAGGCGCGTCGCATGTACAGGCGCCCGGCCCAGTGCTCCCCGCTGTGGCGCTCGAAGATGGACGCCGGCTGGGTGACCGCGCGCAGCTCAGCGATCGAAGGTGTCGACGTACGCGCGCACATGGCGCCTGACGTCCTCCTCGCCGAGCTCGAGGTGCTCGAGAAGCGTGTAGCGGCCCGGGCGGGTGCGTGGCGCCTCGCATACGCTGCGCACGAACTGGTCCTCGCTCAACCCGACGTCACCAGGGACCCGCGGCAGCCCGTGAGCGGCGAGGCAGGCGTCGAGGCGGGCCACGAGCCCGTCGTCGCCGCGCAGGGTGGACGTGAACAGCGAGGCGAGGCCCGCGAGCTCGCCGTGCAACGCCGTGTCGGGATAGAGGTGGTCGACCGCGTGGACGATCTCGTGCTCGCTGCCGCTGCACGGACGGCTGCTGCCGGCCATCGTCATCGCCAGGCCGGAGAGCACGAGCGCCTCGGCGAGGGCGGTCAGCAGCTGGTCGTCGTCGATCCCATCCGTCCGGTGCAGGATCGCCTCGCCGGCGGTGCGCGCAATCGTCACCGCCAGGCCGTCCACGACCTCGCCGCGCTCACGCTCGGCCAGCCGCCAGTCCGCGATCGCCGACAGGTTGCTGACGGCATCGCCGATTCCCGAGCGGCGCATGGACGGCGGGCTGCGGCGGACGTAGTCGAGATCGACGATCACGGCGAGTGGGATCTGCACGCCGTAGGACCCCTTGCGACCGCCGTGCTCGAGCGAGGACACCGGCGAGGCGATGCCGTCGTGAGCGAGGTTCGTGGCCACGGCGACCATGGGCAGGCCGGTGACCGTGGCGGCGTGCTTGGCCACGTCGAGCGTTCGCCCACCGCCGATGCCGACGACGGCGTCGTAGAACCCCCCACGCAGCCAGGCCGCAAGCTCAGAGGCCGCCTCCAGGCTTCCGCCCTCGACCTTGCGCATCTGGGCGTTGCTGAGCGACGGTTGCACCACCGAGGCAAGCTCCTCGCCGAGGCCCGGGCCTACGGCGACCGCCACGTGGCCGCCGCTCGAGATCCGCGCGTCCGCGAGCAGGGTCCTGAGCCGGCCGACCGCTCCGCGCCCTATCTCGATCGTCAGGGGCGTGCCCACCATGCGGGCTAGGAGGGGCACGCCAGCTCCCGCGCCTGCGCGAGGTCGGCGTGGTCGTCCACCTCGACCCATTCGACCGCGCCGATCGGGACGACGCCGGCCGCGCCGCCCCGGTCGACGAACTCTTGGAAGCCATCCTCGTAGTACAGGGAGGGGTCCCGCCGCCAAGTCGCCTCGAGCGACGTGGCGAGCAGCTCGGAGGCCGACGGCTCGATCAGCGTGAGCCCGATGTACTCGCCCTGTGCATCCGCGGGGTCCATCTGCTTCGTGATCGTCTGCAGCTCGCCGCGTGACGAGGCCTTGACCTTCATCGCCTCCTCGTCGAGCGGCCGCTCCTGGTCGGTCGCGAGCAGGATGTCGGCGCCTCGCGTCGCGAGCAGCCGTTCCTCGATCTCGGCGGGGTGGACCGTGTCGCCGTTGGCGAGCAGCACGCCCTCGACGAAGAAACCGCGGGCGCACCACAGCGAGTAGGCGTTGTTCCAGATCTCGGCCTTGGGATTGAAGACGAGCTCGAGGCGCAGCCCGTGACGACGCTCGAGCTCGGGCACCCGCTCCTCGATGCGCTCGGCAGCGAAGCCCGTGACGATCACCGCTTCGCGCAGGCCCACCCGCCCGAAGTTGGCGAGCGCGATGTCGAGGATCGTGTCGTCACCGCTCACGCGCAGCAACGTCTTGGGTAGGGCGTTGGTAAGGGGCGCCAGGCGCTTTCCGGCGCCCGCCGCCAGCACCATCCCGATCATGGCATGCGCCGCCGAGTCCACGGCGCGCTCATTCGGCCAGGTCCTCGCGGCCGGGCGCCTGGGTGTCTGGCTGCTGCTCTGCGCTCCACCTCCCCCACGCCACCGCGGCCTCCGCCACTGAGACGGCGCCCAGGACGCCGGCGGCGGCGAACAGGGCGGTCTTCAGCCCTCCCGCCACCAGGAAGGCGTAGGCGAAGAGCAGCCGCCCTTCCCAGCCGCCGCCGAGCAGACGGAGCCAGGCCGGGGGGAACCGTCGCTGGCTGCGGAGGCGGTAGACGGTGTCGTAGTGGCGGAAGGCGAGCGCGGCGAGCAGTGCAAAGCAGGCCGTGACCGCGCCCGGGGCGGCGACGATGCACAGCCACAGGATCAGGCCGTAGTCGACGAGGCGCATCAGCGGCGGCAGCGACCAGTCGCCACGGCGACTCGACGGGCGGCCCGCGGCGATCCCGGCGGCGAGCACCACAGCCGCCATCCCGGCGCCCAGCGCGGCCGGCGACACGTCGTGCCCTCCGAGGGTCAGCACGGCTGCCGGCACCAGCCATCCGGCGATCACCAGCACCGGCGCGGGAACCGGCACGAAAGGGCCGAGCAGCCGGCCGAGCAGACCGGCCAGCGGCCCGTCGTCGCAGTAGGCGCGCAGCTCCGCCAGCGCCCGCTCGTTGGGCTCCTCCGTGGCGGCGACCGCGGTCATACGAGCATCGAGCGAGCCAGATGCCCCGCGATCGAATAGGCCGCCGCGACGGCCCCCCATGCCAGCAGCACCACGAACGTCGTTCGTGGCGTGGCCACAGCCGCCGTGATCGAGATGACCGCGAAGCGCTCGCCGATCGGGAAGACGATGATGCGCTTCACCCACAGGGCAGCCTCGCGCCGGTTGAGCGAGCGTGAGAACGACAGCGTGCGCCGTGCCGCGCGGGCGGCGAGCCGGCCGAGCGGGGAGGTTGCGGGAGACCGTCGTGCGCTCGGGGCCCGTGAGGCCGGCGCCTGCTCCGCACGTCCGCCCGCGCCGTCGTGGGGCTGCTCCAGGGGAGCGTTCGGAAACCTGGCGCGGTCTTCGCCGGCGTCCGCGCTGAGCGAGAAGGCGATCATGTGGCGGATGGTCTGCAGGGTCAGCGCGGCGGCGGCGAGCCCCCACGCGTCATAGCCGAAGCCTCGCGTCGCCCCGATGGCCAACCCAGCGAACACCGTGTACTCCTTGGCGCGGTCGAAGATGGAGTCCAGCCACGCGCCGGAGCTCGAGAATCTCCGGGTGTAGCGTGCGAGCTGCCCGTCGACGCAATCCGCCGCAAAGGCCGCCTGCAAGAGCACCGCTCCGGCGACTAGGCCGACGCGCTCGCCGGTAGCGAAGGCCGCCGCCGCCGCGATGCCGATCGCCATCGAAGCGGTGGTGACGGCATTGGGCGTCCATCCGCGGCGCGCGGCCCAGCGGGCGATGTACTTCGAATAGGGGCTGACGAAGAAGGTCGTGAAGAAGCCGTCGGTCGCCTTGACCGCCGAGTCCAGCGCCAGCCGGTCCTCGTCGTAGGTCGCGATATCGCGCGCCGCCGCCTGCGCCTCGCCCGAGGAAAGCGGGCGTGCCCAGAAGAGCTCGCGCACGAAGCTGCTCTGGACGTGCGCGCCCACGCGAACGAGACCGACCAGCAGCAGAGCGACGACGTCCTGGGTGATCGCCGAGGCCCGGGCGACGGCCTCGGCCTCGAAGGCGGGCGGCGGGCGGTCGCTGTGCTGATCGGCCACCGGGCACCTCTGCGCACGGCGCTGGAGCTCCTCCTCCCAGGCGCCCGGCAGCCCACCTTCCGTGAGCTTCGCCAGGCGCTCGGCCACGCCCACCAGCTTCGAGCGGTCGGCGCCGTCGACCTTCAAGAGCCCGAGGAAGGCGCCGTTGGGCTTCGTCACGGAATGGTAGGCCGAGCCGGCGCTCATGACCCCGGCGCCCGCCGAGCGCGTGTGCCGCCACGGCATCCCGTCCGGCGCGCCGGCGCGCTCGAGGATCGCCGTGAGCAGGCGGGGGTCGTCGAGCAGACCGGCCAGCGCCGTCCGATGCGTGAACACCTCGCCGTCGGCGATCAGGAGCGCGTCGCCGGACCGTGCGATGGCCGCGACGGTGCGCAGATCGTCGTGCAGGCCGGGCGAAGCACGGATCGCCACCTCGACGCCCAGGCCGTTCAGGGCTCCCTCGAGCGCGGGCTCCCACCCCGGACGGGTGATCACCACCGCCCTGGCCAGCCCGAGCCCGGCGAGCTGCGCGACCAGCCGTCGCACGAGCGGCTCGTCCCCGCAGTGAAGCGCCGCCGCGGGTCCTCCTTCACCAGCCGCCACGGTGGCCAGCACGACGCCAGTGATCAGCTTTCGGGCGCGCTCGTGCCCGTCCCCCTCGCCGGAGGGCCGGGTCGGGCCCCTGACGATGTCTGCCACCCGGTGGGTCGCCGTCAAGCCCGGTCTCCGGCCGGCAGCGCACGAGCGAGATCCCGGAGCAGCCCCACCCAGCGCGGGCCGATTACGTCGACGTCGTACTCGCGCACCTTCTCGAGCGCGGCCGCGCCGTATCGCCGTCGCTTCTCGGGGTCCTCGACGAGCTCGAGCAGGGCGCGACCCAAGGCCTCGACGTCGCCGTTGGGCACGAGGATCCCGTCGCGCCCGTCGCTGATGATCTCGTTAGGGCCGCGCGGGCAGTCGAAGCTCACCACGGGCAGGCCCTTGCTCATCGCCTCGATGAGCACCATGCCGAACCCCTCGTAGCGCGAGCTCAGCGCATAGATCGAGGCCTTGGACATCTCCGTGCCGATCTGCTCCGTCGACCCCATCAGGAACGCGTTCTCGTCCAGCCCGTGCTCGCGGATCAGGCGCTCGAGGCTCGCCCGCTTCTTTCCGCTCCCGTAGATGCGCAGCTCCCAGTCGGGATGCCGGCGCGCGACGGCCGCGAAGGCGGGAATCAGGAGGTCGAAGCCCTTCTGCGGCGTGAGGCGGCCGGCTGCGGCGATCACCTTCTCGTCGAGCTTCGAGACGCCGCCGTCGAGCTCGGGCAGCGAGTTGGGTATCCGCACCACCCGCGTCGATCCGGATGCGAGCAGCTCTCCATAGTCACGCAGGTCGTCGCGGGTCAGCACGGCCAGCGCGTCCAGGGTCGAGTACCGGCGGCGTATCGCGGCGGCGACCCCGGGACGGTGCGCGTGGTAGTTCATGTGCTCCTGGCCAATCCTCACGACGTACTCGGGAGCCAGTTCACAGGCAATCAGATTGAACGCCGGGCGGGTCGTGATCAGCGTCCCCGGAGCGAGCGAGCGCAGCTTCGCCGTGAGCGCGATGTCCGTCCACAAGCTGCAGGCCGGGAACGCGTAGTCCTCCTCGTGGACCAGCAGGCTGGGACAGCGGCGCAGCAGGCGGATCGCCGCGCCGCGCCCGCCCGGCAGAGCCCGGCTCTCATCGTCCAGGGCGGTCACGGTCACCCCCGGGGGGAAGGCGAAGAACTGAGACTCGCTGCGCCGAACGACGCTGATCAGCTCCACGTCGAACCGCTGTGCGAGGTGGCCGGCCAGATTGAACGTCGTGCGAATGGTGCCGCCCATCCCGTACGCGTTCAGGATCACGATGTAGACCTTCGGGCGGGCGCTGAGAGGCGCCGATGGCGTTCTCGGCGGCCGGCGGCGACGCGCCGCCCGCGCGAGCGTCGCAACCGGTCGCTGGGCCCTCCTCGTGAGCGCGAGCGCGAACCGACGGCGCAGTCGCGCCGGCTGAGTGTTCGGTGCGGGCGGACGCTCGCGCTCCTCCGCCCGCGCGGCTTGCCTTGCCTCTGCGCCGTGCACGTCGCGGAGGCGCGAGGGACGAGGGGTGCCGGGTGGCTCGGTCGGGCGTGCCGAGAAGTCCGTTGCGCCGGGTTCCCGCGGTTGCCTCACCGTCGGCGAACCCTAGCAACCGTCTTTGGACGCAATCGAGGGCCGCGCCACGGTGCTCAGGGCCGCTTGACTGCGATCGCCACGCCGTCGCCGACCGGCGTAACCGTCGCCTCGAGCTGGGGATCGGCCATCAGGCGCTCGTTGAATGCGCGCATCGCGGCGATGTGCGACTCGCTCCACGGCCCCGCCGGGGCGCCCTCCGCGACCGTCCCCGACATCAGGACGTTGTCGACCGCGATGACGCCGCCCGGCCGCATGATCGGGATGAGCTCGTCGAGGTAGTCGGCGTACTGCTCCTTGACCCCGTCGATGAAGGCGAGGTCCACGGGGCCGGAGAGGTCGTTGAGGCCCTCGCGCGCGTCTTGGAGGCGCAAATCCACGACCTCGCGTACCCCCGCGCGCTCGAGGTAGCCGCCCGCGGCGGCATGGCGCTCGGGGTCGACGTCGAAGGAGACGATCCGCCCGCCCTCCGGCAGCCCCCGGGCCAGGTAGAGGGTGGAGACCCCGATCGCAGTGCCGACCTCGACAACGGAGCGGGCGGCCAGAGCCGCCGCGAGCACCGCGAGCAGTTGCCCCGTCGGCGCGTGGACGACCGGGACTCCATCGCGGGCGGCGTGTGCCTCCATCTCGACCAGCACCTCGTCGGACGGGGGCCGCAGGGCGTCGAGGTAGAAGCTGACCGCCTCGGTGGTGATCACTCAGCCCACCCTAGCCCACGCCGGCTCGGCGCTCAGCGCCGTCGCCCCCTCGGGCTCGGGGCCGGGGAGCCGTGCCGCTCGGGCCGCTCGGCGCTCCGCGCGGGCCAGGGCGCGCTCGCGCGGCGAGGGCTGGAGCTGCCAGGCCATCGCCGCACCGATGCCCAGGAGCGCCCAGGTGAGGGGGTCCTCGAGGAAAGCCGCGTAGACGAGCGTGTGCAGGACGAGCGTGGCGAAGGCGGTGGCGATCGCGGCGCGGCGCATCGAGGTGAAGGCGTCGTGGAGCAGGCGTGCGAAGGCTGCGCCGAGGAGGCCGAGATAGACGAGCAGCCCGATGATTCCCTGCTCGGCGGCAACCGTGACCGGGATCGTGTGCGACGCCGCCGCGGCGCGCTGGCGGGTCGCCTTACGCTGGCCGCGGAACTCCTCCTCGAAGCCTCCCGCGCCATAGCCCCACGCCGGCCGGTCGCCGAAAAGCTCGAGCCCGCCCTCGACGAGATCCACCCGACCGCTCGAGGTCTTGTCGATCGACCGCTCGCTGCCCAGCTCCACTCCCGAGGCGCCCGGCAGGGCGAGGACGACCAGCACCGCCGCCACCGCGAGGGGGCCGACCACCACCGCGGTCCGCCCCGCGCCCCACCGCAGCCCCGCGAGGACGACGAGGCCGGCAAGCAGCGCGGCGAGGCTCGACTGCGAGAGGCTGAGCACCATCCCGCCGAGCAATACGAACAGGACCGCGGCGCCCACGAGGATCCGGCCCCGCTCGCGGCTCCACAGCACGACGGCGCACACCAGCACGATGACCACGGCCAGGAAGCGCCCGTAGATGTTCGGATCGAAGAACAGCGAGCTCACCCGGAAGTAGGACTGGTAGCTGTTGGCATCGACCGCGTTCGAGCTGAGGAGCACGTGGTGGGTCCCGTACTCGACCAAGCCGATGCCGGCGAAGAGGGCGCCCAGGCCGATCAGGACGGTCAGACAGCGGGTCGCCAGCTGCGCGGTCCAGCGCACGCGGGTGAGCAGGACGAAGAGCAGGGCGAACGGGACGTAGAAGAAGACCTCCTGCTCGAGCGCGTGGTCGAAGTCCGGGGAGTAGACGGCCTGGACCGCGTAGAGCACCACGGCGGCGGCCAGCAGCTGCTCGAGGGCCGCGGGCCGCGTGCGCTCGATCGAGCGCTTTGCGGCCGGCTCGTCGCGCTCCTCGTCCTCGGTTTCCTCGCCGAATCGGCGCCGCAGGTGGGGCAGCGCAAAGGCGAGCGCACCGGCCCCTATCACCAGGTAGAGGGGAACGAGCAAGCTGGCCGTCTCGCCGCCCGACTCGATCGGGATCCGGAAGGGGATTGCCGCGGCCACGGCGACCGGGAACCAGCCGGGGCGGGGCTCGAGCCAGAGCGCGGCGCCTACGACCGCTCCGGCGACCAAGACCACGGCGAGTGCGAAGAGGACCGGCCGATCGCGGAACGGCTCGAACTGGGGGGTGCCCCAGACGTGGACGACGAGCAGGACGGGCACGAGGGAGAGCGCCCCGAGCACGGCGCCGGCACGGAGGCGCTCGTCGCGAGACAGGATCGCGAAGGCGACAAGCAGCGCGGCGAGGATGACTCCGGCAGCTTGGAGGATCACCGCGGCGACTCCAGGATCTTCCACATCTGCCGCATGAGCTGGTTTGCCCCGCGGTTGGAGTCGAGCATGGCGCTCCACTGCGGCAGGCCGGTGCGAATGACCACGCCCCGCCCGACCCGCACGGCGGCGATCACCGGGCGGTCCTCGCGGGTCCCGCCGCCCGCGGCCAGACGGGTGCCAGCCCCCAGCGAGGCGGTCTCCTCGACCTTCCGGAAGCCGCGGACGAGGCCGTCCGAGCCCTTCCACAGGCCGATCGCGTCCCCGGGGAAGGCCAGCAGCCTCGCCCGCTCGCGATGCAGAGCGCGCAGGCGGGTCCCGAAGGCGTCGGCCGGCGAGGGCGGCGAGGGCTCAGTCAACCGCGCGCCGCGGACGCGTACGCTGCGCCGCAGCGAGTCGGTTCCGAGCGACAGCAGGCGCCCACCGCGCTGGACGTAGCCGCGCAGCGCGGCGTCGACCGTAGGGGGAAGCCAGCGTGCGTCCCCGGCGATGAGCACGCCGGGCCGGTCGCGGACCAGGGTCGGCCCGTTGCCGCGGACGAGCGCGAGGTCGGTCGTG
>JAABUS010006588.1_pt1 | contig 14006 bp, 15 predicted proteins | sample 5560161 | NCBI WGS metagenome assembly JAABUS01 (sample SAMN10711885, study PRJNA513376) | rock metagenome | isolation source: Antarctica rocks | place: Antarctica: Victoria Land, Trio Nunatak nord | collected 2016-01-04 | reverse complement strand
GCGATGCGCACCATGAAGAACTCGTCGAGGTTGTTGGAGACGATCGAGAGGAACTTCAGGCGCTCGAGCAGCGGGACGGACGCGTCCTCGGCGAGCTCGAGCACGCGCGCGTTGAACTCCAGCCACGAGAGCTCGCGGTTGAAGTAGAGGTCCGGATCCGCGAGATCCGGGACGCTGGTGTCGACGGCGATGGCTCCGGTCACGGCACGGCGGCCATCATCGCATCGCGATCGCGCTGCTCGTGAACGGCCTGTGAACGTTCCGTCAGGGCGAACTCGAGGCGGGCGCGGAAGCCCTTGCGCTCGAGGTCCTCCCAGAGCACGAGGAAGTCGCGGTGCAGCGCGGCCCGGCGCCCGCGCAGATGCACCTGCAGCGCGACGAGGCCGCCGTAGGCACGACGGTGGGGCGCCCGCCGCAGCGCCGCCGGGTCGCCGTCGGCGATGCGCGCGTCGCTCGCGACGACCTCCTCGAGCAGGTCGCGGACCTCCGGCAGGTGGACGTCGGCGTCGTGGATCTCCCCGAGGACGTCCTGCAGCGCCTTCAGGTGCTTGATCGCGGTCCTCGCGTACGAGCCGAAGCAGGGGTGCGCGACCTCGAGCACGTAGCGCAGCCGCTTGGCGGCGATGCGCATGTCGTGCAGCGCGGCGTCGTCGGTCGCGGCGGCCGGCATGAAGCCGCACAGCTCGTCCAACCGCACCCGCACGATCCGCTCGGCGTTGCCCGCCAGCGGAGTCGCCGGATCGAGGCCCCTGACCCGGCGCGCCTTCATGCGACGGCCTCCCCGGCCGCGCGGGCCAGGTCGCGCAGCCGGCGGTGCAGGTCCGCCTCGCGTGCCGCGTCGAGCGCGGCCGCCAGCGCCGCGTTGGCGGCCTCCTGGCGCTCGCGCAGGCGGCCGACGACGAGCTCCACGCCGCGGCGGTCGGCCGCCGGGGCCGCGGCGGCGACGGCCTCCATCGCCTCGATCTGCACGTCGGGATCGCGCCGCTCGCCGAGGGCGTCGGCGAGTGCCTTGACCTCCTTCAGCGCGGCCTTGTGCCCCTTGGCCGGGAAGCAGGCGGCGAAGATCTCCAGCACGGCGCGCAGGCGGCGGGTGGCCACGCGCATGTCGTGCACCCGCTCGACGTCGGACGTGTCGAGGACGCCCTCCTGCTCGGCGAAGAGCTCGTCGGCGCGGGCGCGCACGATCCGCGACGCGGCCAGCCCGAACGGCTCCCCCGGATCGATGTCGGGCGCGCCGGCCACGGATCAGGCGGAGCCCGCCATGTCGAGCAGGACGCCCTCGCGCAGGCCCCCGCAGCCGATCTCCAGCGGCCGGCCGAGCCGCTGCGCGACGGCGCCGAGGATGAGGATGCCGGCGGGCAGCAGCGGCACGCGCTCGGGCTCGATGCCGTGGCGCGCGGCCACCGTGGCGGCCGGCGCGGCCGCCAGCACGCCGAGCGCTCGCTCGAGGCTCTCCGCGTCGAGCACCGGGCCCACCAGCCGTCGCAGCGATGTCGCGCTCCCGCCCACGCCCATGGCGTACCCGGCGGGCGGCACGTCGAGGCCCGCGAGCGCCTCGTGGGCGGCCTCGCCCATCGCGTGCAGCTCCGCGGCCGAGGGCGGATCGGAGCGCAGGTGCTCGTCGGTGAGCCGCCCCGACCCGAGCGCGCACGAGGACCACCACTCCACTCCGCCCGCCGCGGTCCCGACGGCGATCTCGGTCGAGCCGCCGCCGACGTCGACCACGCCCACCCGGCCCTCGAGCGCCCGCGCATGCGTGCGGGTGGCGCCGAGGAAGGCCAGGCGCGCCTCCTCCTCGCCGTCGAGCACGGTGAGGTCGACGCCGCCGCCGTCGCGGACGGCGGCCACCACCTCGTCGCGATTGGCGGCGCCGCGGACGGCCGCGGTGGCGACGGCACGCAGCGCGCCGGCGCCGGCGCGCTCCGCGAGCCGGCGCTGGGCGGCCACCACGCGCGCGACCTCCTCGATCTTGGCGCGCGGGATGCGGGCGCCGGCGTCCAGCCCGCGGCCGATGCGGGTGAACGCCCTCCGCTGGAGGACCTCGGTGAGGCGTCCGCCCCGCGTCTCGGCGACCAGCACGCGCGTGGTGTTGGACCCGATGTCGATGCAGGCGCAGACCATTGAGCCCCCATGGAGAATGCCATGATGGGCTCGTGACGACCAGCGCAGCGATCGAGGTCGACGGCCTGCGCAAGGCCTACGGTGACCACCAGGCGCTCGGCGGCGTGTCCTTCTCCGTGCGCAGCGGCGAGGTCTTCGGGCTCCTAGGTCCCAACGGCGCCGGCAAGACGACCACGGTGGAGATCCTCGAGGGCTACCGGATCCGCGACTCGGGCTCGGTCCGGGTGCTCGGCCAGGACCCCGGCGAGCGCCCGGCCGATCTGCGCGAGCGCGCCGGGATCGTGCTCCAGAGCAGCGGCACCTACCCGCACCTGACCGTCCGCGAGACCGTCGGGCACTGGGCCACCCTCTACGCGCGCCCGCGCGGGGTCGACGAGGTGATCGCGCTCGCCGGCCTGGAGGCGGCGGCCGACCGGCGCGCGCGCACGCTCTCCGGCGGCCAGGCGCGCCGCCTGGACTTCGCGCTGGCGCTCGTCGGCGACCCCGAGCTGATCTTCCTCGACGAGCCGACCACGGGCTTCGATCCCGCTGCACGGCGCGCGGCATGGGACACGGTACGCGCGCTGCGCGACCTCGGCAAGACCGTGCTGCTCACCACCCACTACCTCGACGAGGCGCAGGCCCTGGCCGATCGCGTGGCGATCGTCAAGGACGGCCGCGTGCTCGCCGAGGGACCGCCGCGCGAGCTGGGCGCCGGCGCGGCGCGCTACCGCGTGGCCTGGCGCGACGGCGCAGGCGCGCAGCTCGAGCGCGAGACCGACGACCCGACCGCCCTGCTGCACGAGCTGACCGGCGCCGCACTCGCGCGCGGGGAGCGGCTCGACGAGCTGAGCGTGAGCCGGCCCAGCCTCGAGGACGTCTACCTCCAGCTCACGGCGGAGGCCGTCCCGTGAGCGACCACGCGATCGACACCGGGGGCGCTCGCGCGGGCACGACCGGCGGCGTGGAGCGCTGGCTCGGCGCGGCCTGGCGCCAGTTCCGCCTCGAGCGGCGGATGTTCTGGCGCAATCCCAGCTCGGCGTTCTTCAACTTCCTGCTCCCGCTCCTGCTGCTCTTCCTGTTCGGGGCGATCTTCGCCGGCGAGAAGGCGCGGCTCGACGTGATCGTGCCGGGCATCGCCGGCATGAGCGTGATGTCGGCGACCTTCACCGCGCTGGCCTACAACGTCACGCTGCTGCGCGAGCGCGGGATCCTCAAGCGCCTGCGGGGGACGCCGCTGCCGACGTCCGCATGGCTCGCCGGGGTATCGGCCAACGCGGTCGCCAACACGGTGCTGCAGGTCGGGCTGGTGATCGTCGCGGGGCGGCTGGTGTTCGGCGTGGCGTGGCCGCGCGACTGGCTCGCCCTGGCGGTCTTCGTCGCGCTCGGGGTCGTCTGCTTCGCCGCGCTCGGCGTGGCGCTCGCGCACGCGATCCCGAACTTCGAGTCGGCGCCCGCGTATGTGAACGCGGTCTTTTTGCCCATGATCATGATCGCGGGGGTCTTCTACGACGAGAAGTCGGCCCCGGTGGTGCTGCGCGACGTGGCCGAGGTGCTCCCGCTCAAGCACCTGATCGACGGCATCTCCGGGGCGATCGTGCGCGGGGAGGGGCTCGCGGACCACGGCGTCGCGCTGCTGGTCCTCGCCCTGTGGGCCGTCGCCGGGCTCGTGCTGGCGATCCGCGGCTTCTCGTGGGAGGCGCGGCGCGGCTAGCGCCGCGGCGCTGCGGTTGGCGGGTCCCGAGGAGAGCGGCGACCTGATCGCGGTCGAGCCGGAGGACTGGGACGACCTGGTGCGCCGGCTGGGGGTCACGGACGTCTACTACTCGCGCGGCTACGTCGAGACCGCGGCGCTCCTCGCCGACGGCGCGCCCGCGTTCCTCCATCTTCCCGGCCGCGACGGCGACGTGCTCTTCCCCTGCCTGGTCACGAGCGACCCCGCCGACGTGGTCACCCCCTACGGCTACGGCGGGCCGCTCGGCGTCGGGCGCGAGCCGCCGCTGCACGCCTTCGGCGCCCGCTATGCGGCGTGGTGCTCGCGGCGCGGCGTCGTCTCGAGCTTCGCGACCTACCACCCGCTGTTCGCCAACCAGCGCGCCGCGGGGTCCACCGGGTTCCACGCGGTGCCGCTGCACGGCACGGTGGCGTGGCCGCTCGCGCAGGGGGGGCTGCTGGAGCGGATGCACAAGCACCACCGGCGGCTGGTGCGCCGCGCCCGCTCGCACGGCCTCGAGGCCGAGGCGCACGTCGCCCCCGCCGAGCTCGGCGAGTTCGTCGCCGTCTACGAGCAGACGATGCGGCGGGCGCAGGCGTCGGCCTTCTACTTCTTCGGAGACGCGTACTGGCGCGCGCTCGCCGCCGACGTGCCGCTCGTGCGGATCGACGTCCGCTCCGAGGCGGGCGAGCTCGCGGCGAGCGTCCTCGGGATGGGAGCGCCGCCGTGGCTGCACTACCACCTCGGCGCCTCGACCGATGCGGGCCGCCGCAGCGGCGCGTCGCACCTCGCGCTGCTCGAGCTCGCCTCGTGGGGCGCCGAGCACGGCTTCGACGTCCTGCACCTCGGCGGCGGCGTCGGCGGCCGCGACGACCCCCTGTTCGCGTACAAGCTGCGCTTCGCGCCGGAGGGCCACGTCGGCGCCTGCGTCGGCAAGGCGGTGCACGACCGCGAGCGCTACGCCGCCCTGGCCGGGGCGCCCGGCGTCGACTGGGCCGGCTTCTTCCCGGCCTACCGCGCGGCGCGCTGAGCGCGCGTCATGACCGGTGCCGGCGCGCCGCGCAGCGCTCGGTGCTCGCCGTGCCGAGCGTCGTCAGCGCTCGGCATCCGCCCCCAGCAGGGCGGCCATGGCCGCGCTGCCGCGCTCGATGACGGGCCGCATCTCCGGGAGTCGGTGGAACGTCATGGGGTCGTAGTCGTCGGGCAGGTCGCCGCGCAGATGCCTGTCGAGTGCGACGAAGCGGGGGTAGTAGCCGCCGCCCATGCAGAAGATCGCGTCGAACCTCTGACCGCCGATCCGGTGCTGGTCGATCGTCGTCGCATGCTGGAGCTCGAGCACGGTGCCACCTCGGTCTCCCGTCGAGAGTCGCAGGTCGATCTCGTCAGCGCCGCCGCCGCCCAGCGACAGCGCCAGCCGGTGCGGCGGTTCGCAACGCACGATCTCTCCGGAGCCCATTCCCGCCTGCTCGAAGCGTCCGCCGACGCGCAGGTCGCCGGTGACCGGCACGTACCAGCGGCGGAGCCGGTCGGGATCGGTGCACGCAGCCCAGACGTCCTCGATCGGCGCGTCGTAGGTGCGCTCGAAGACGGCGACCCGTGCCTCGCCGGCCGGGATCCGGCGGCGTCGCAGCTCGGGTTGGGGTTCGGCGAACGGGTCGGCCTCGGTGGTCACGATCTCGTACTTCCTCTCGGGTGGGGCTCGGTGGCGGTGTGTCGCCGGGCGCGATCCTCGCGCGCCAGCTCGGTGGCCAGCGCGTCGAGACGCTGGTTCCAGAACCTCCGGTAGGGCGCAAGCCAGTCGTCGACCGACTGCAACGGGGCCGGGTCGACCGCGTAGAGACGGCGTGTGCCCTCGGCGCGCACGGTGGCGAAGCCGTTGTCGCGCAACACGCGTAGCTGTCGAGACACCGCGGGCTGCGAGATCTCGAACTCGCGCTGGATCACCGCGCCGACGTCCCCCGCGGCCCGCTCGCCGTCAGCGAGCAGCTCGAGGATGCGACGCCGAACCGGGTCGCCGAGGATGTCGAACGCGTGCACTCCTCCAGAGTATCACGTCGTACTTATATAACGAACGGATCATTCGGAGCCCGCAAACCGGACCTTCGCGCGCTCCGCGCGGCAGCTCACGGACGAGGGCGCGCGCCCTTGAGCGGGTCGCGCAGCCGCCGCGCCAGCGCGTAGCGCAGCTCGCGCCCGCGCTCCTGCACCAGGCGCAGCCGCAGGAAGTTGACGTTGCGCATCAGCTCGTTGTGACGGTGGTACCACCAGCGCCACAACGGCGTCGGCTCCGCGGTGGGAGCGTCGGGGACGGGATAGCCGAGCCGCGCGAGCTCGGCTCCGGCCAGACGGGCGAACACGCGCTGGTCCCGCGCGCTCAGCTCGCGTTCCCAGCGGCCGACCGACCCCGTGTTGACCCCGTCGAAGAGCGTCGGGAACCACGATGCCTGCTCGGCCACCACCTTGCTGCGATCGGCGCGCTCGAGCGCGAGCATGTCCTCCTCGTAGCGCAGACCGAGGAACGCGCAGACCGGCGGAACCCCCTCTCGCGGCCGTGTGGCGAGATCCTCGTAGCGGACGACGAGCACGCGATCGGGATGCCGCGCGGCCGCCTGCTCCCCGGCGCGGATGCCCCGTGCCCACCACTGCGCGGCCGCCCAGGCGTTGTTGGGGCCGAACGGCATCCGTTTCAGCGAGAGGGCGACGTCGCGCCCGTCGCGGACGAGCACCACGAAGCGCGCCTGCGGCCAGATCGCGAGCAGGTGGTCGACGTGGTGGACGTAGTGCGGCGTCTTGTCGCCCCACCGGGACTTGCCGTGCGCCGCGGCGTAGGCGCGGAACGGCGCCTCGACGACGAAGCGGTACGCGTCCGTCGGCTCGAGGCCGGCCGGGACGGCGGGCGGCGGCCCGGGCAGGTTCCAGAGCCGGACCTTGGGGTGGTTCCAGACCGCCTCCATCAGCTCGCCGGCCTCGGCGGCGGTGCGCGGGCCGCCGAGGGCGAACGCGTCGGCAAGGTCGGTCAGGAACATCGACTCGGGCGGGATGGCGGCATCGGGGCCGCGATCGAGGATCAGCCGCAGCATCGTCGTACCGGAGCGGTCGTTGCCGACGATGAAGAAGGGGTCGCTCACCGGGCGGGGCCGACCACGAAGGCCGGCGGGGCGGCGCCGGTGATCTCCGCCGGCAGGCGACGCAGCGCGGAGCGCTCCCAGACCGGGCGGGTGAGGCCGAAGACGACGACGTCGTGGACGTCGCCGCCGTGGCGGTGCCAGGCGGCGAGCACCCCCTCGCGCCGGAAGCCGATGCGCTCCAGCGAGACCTGCGAGCGTCCGTTGCGTGTGTTCGCCAGCGCGGTGAGGCGCTCCATGCCGAGGCGCTCGAAGGCCAGCGCGGCGATCAGCGCCTTGGACTCGAAGCTCGCGCCGCTCCCCCACCAGCGGTGGCCGAACCACGAGCCGACGGTCGCGTGGCGGTCGCGCCGGGCGACCTCGGAGAGGCCGGTCACGCCGATCGGCCCGTCCTCGCGGTGGACGACGAGGAGATCGAGCCGCTCGCCCCGCTCGCGCCGCGCCGGCAGGCTCGCGATGTAGGCCGCAGGCTCCTCGAGCGAGCGGTAGGGGCCCCAGGAGAAGTAGCGCGTGACCGCCGGGTCGGAGGCGAGCGCGAGCAGCGCCGGGGCGTCGGCGGCCGTCGCGTAGCGCAGCGTCAGGGTCGGGCCGCGGAGCTCGAGCGGATCGGCTTCGTGCGGGGTGGTCGGCAGGGTGGCCGAGACGGGCGAGGCCCCGGCGGGTCCGGCATCGGTCACCGGCGCGATGGTAGCCGCCCCAGGTCGGCTCGACCGGGCTCGGCCCGGGTCAGAGCCTGCCCAGCAGCCGGTCCAGCCGGATGGGCAGCTCGCGCACGCGCACCCCGGTCGCGTGGTGGACCGCGTTGGCCACCGCGGCCGCCGTTCCGACGATGCCGATCTCGCCGATGCCCTTGCTGCCCATCGGGTTGAGGTGCGGGTCGTCCTCGTCGATCCACGTCGCGTCGATCTCGGCGACGTCCGCGCACGCGGCCACGTGGTACTGCGCGAAGTCGTGGTTGAGGTAGTCGCCGAACTCGAGGTCGAGCAGGCTCTCCTCGTAGAGCGCCATCGAGAGGCCCATCGTCATGCCGCCCAGGAACTGCGAGCGCGCGGTGCGGGCGTTGACGATCCGGCCGGCGGCGAAGACGCCGAGCACCCGCGGCGTGCGGACCTCGCCGCTGTCCACGTCCACCCGCGCCTCGACGAACTGCGCGCCGAACGCATGGCGCGAGAGGTTCTCGAGCGCATCGACCTCCTCGGAGGTGTCGAAGCTGGCTTCCAGGCCAGCCTCCGGGACGCTGCCGCCGTGCTCGCCGAGCCGGCGCTGCAGCTCCTCGCAGGCCCGGTGGACCGCGGAGCCCCACGACGCCGTGCCGGCCGAGCCGCCGGCCACGGGGCCCATCGGATACGCGCTGTCGCCGATGCCCACGCGGACGCGCTCGACCGGCACGCCGAGGGCGTCGGCGGCGATCTGGGTGAGCACGGTGCGCGCGCCGGTGCCGATGTCGGCCGCAGCCACGCGCACGCTGAAGGCGCCATCCGCCTCGGCGCGGGCGAGCGCCTGCGACGGCCGGCGGTAGGCCGGATAGACCGAGGCGGCGACGCCAGTGCCGACGAGCCAGCGCCCGTCGCGGCGCGCGCCGGGCGTGGGGTCGCGGCCGATCCAGCCGAAGCGCTCGGCGCCCTTGCGCAGGCACGCGACGAGGTTGCGCGAGCTGAACGGGATGCCCTTCTCCGGATCCTGGTCGGGCTCGTTGCGCACCCGCAGCTCGATCGGGTCCAGGCCCGCGGCGATGGCCAGCTCGTCCATCGCCGACTCGAGCGCGTACATGCCGGGGCACTCGCCCGGCGCCCGCAGCCACGACGGCGTCGGGACGTCGAGCGCGGCGACGCGGTGGCTCGTGCGCCGGTTGGGCGCCGCGTACATCATCCGCGTGGCCACGGCGGTCTGCTCGGCGAACTCCCGCACGGTCGAGGTCTGCTCCTCGACGTCGTGGGCGATCGCGGTCAGGCGCCCGTCGCGGTGCGCGCCCAGACGCACGTGCTGGATCGTCGGCGTGCGGTAGCCGGTGACGGCGAACATCTGCTGGCGCGTGATCGCGACCTTGACCGGGCGCTCGGTCACCTTCGCCGCCATCGCCGCCAGCACGGCGTTCGGGCGCGGCGTGCCCTTGGAGCCGAAGCCGCCGCCGACGTGCTCGGAGATCACCCGGACGCGCTCGGGCGGGAGCTCGAAGACCTGCGCGAGGGTGTCGCGGGCGGACGAGGCGCCCTGCGTGGAGTCCCAGACCGTGAGGTCGCCGCCCTCCCAGCGCGCGAGCGTCGAGTGCGGCTCCATCGGGTTGTTGTGGAACGCGGGCGTCGCGTAGGTCTCGTCCAGGACGATGTCTGCCGCCGCCAGCGCGCCGTCCACGTCACCCTGCGCCGTGTCGCTGTCGAACGCCGGGTTGACCTTGTCCGGCTTGTACAGGCGCGGATGGCCCGAGCGCAGCTGCACGTCGTGGGGCTCGGCTTCGCAGTCGAGCGCCACCAGGCGCTCGCCCTCGCGCGCGGCCTCGAGCGTCTCGGCCACGACGGCGGCGACGATCTGGCCACGATAGGCGATGCGGTCGGACTGGAACAGGCGCAGCTCGCCGTCGGGCACGTCGCCCAGCCGGGGCGCGTTCTCGTGGGTGAGCACGGCGACCACGCCGGGCAGGGCGAGGGCGGCGGTCGCGTCGACGGAGCGGATCGAGCCGCGCGCGATCGCGGACTGCACGGGCGCGGCGTAGAGGACGCCCTCGGCCGGCTGCTCGAAGGCATAGCGGGCCTCGCCGGTGACCTTCTCGCGAGCCTCGATGCGGGTGAGCGGCGCGCCGACGGCGCGGGTGAGCGTGCCGGCCATCAGCGGCTTCCGCCGCGCGTCGTGAGCGTTGAGGTCATCGCTCCTCCTCGCACAGGTCGGTGAGGGTGCGGACGAGCAGGTTGCGCGCCAGCGGCACCTTGAAGGCGTTGTCGCGCAGCGGGCGCGCCTCGACGAGCTCGGCGTCGGCGGCGGCCGCGAACGCCGCCTCCCCCACGGGCGCCCCGCGCAGGGCCGCCTCCGCCCGCTCCGCCCGCCAGGGCGCGTGGGCGAGGCCGCCGAAGGCGATCCGGCAGTCCTGCAGCGTCCCGTCGCGCACCTCGACCGCCGCCGCGATCGAGGTCACGGCGAACGCGTAGGAGGCGCGGTCGCGCACCTTGCGGTAGCGCGAGCGGGCCGCGAGCGCCAGCGGCGGCAGCTCGACGGCGGTGATCAGCTCGCCCGGGGCGAGCACCGTGTCGCGCTGCGGCTCCTCGCCCGGCAGCCGATGGAAGCCCGGCATCGCGACCCGGCGCGCGGCGCCGTCCGGACCCTGCACGTGGACGACCGCACCGAAGGCGGCCATCGGCACCGCCATGTCCGAGGGATGCGTGGCCACGCAGGCGTCCGAGTGCCCGAGCACGGCCAGGTTGCGGTGATCGCCGGCCCGCGCGGGACAGCCCGAGCCCGACCGGCGCTTGTTGCAGGGCTTCGAGACGTCCTGGAAGTAGGCGCAGCGGGTGCGCTGGAGCAGGTTGCCGCCCACCGTGGCGAGGTTGCGCAGCTGCCCGGAGGCGCCGGCGAGCAGCGCTTGGGCGAGCGCCGGCCAGCGCTCGCGCACCGCGCCATGGGCCGCAAGCTCGCTGTTGCGTACCCCGGCGCCGACGAGCAGCCCGCCGTCGGGGCGCTCCTCGATCGCGTCGAGGCCGAGGTGGTTGACGTCCACGAGCCGCGCCGGCGTCTCGACCTCGAGCTTCATGAGGTCGACGAGGTTCGTGCCGCCCGCCAGGAAGCGGGCGCCGTCGGTGCCCGAGACGGCGGCGATGGCGCCCGCGACATCGGCGGCGCGCTCGTAGGCGAAGGGCTTCATCGTGCCGCCTCCGCCACGGCGGGAACGATGTTCGCGTAGGCGCCGCAGCGGCACAGATTGCCGCTCATGCGCTCGCGGATCTCGGCGTCGTCCAGCTCCACGGCGGCGGCCGTGAGGTCCTCGGTGACGGCGCTCGGCCAGCCCGCGCGCGCCTCGTCGAGGACGCCGACGGCCGAGCAGATCTGGCCGGGCGTGCAGTACCCGCACTGGAAGGCGTCGTGCTCGACGAACGCCGCCTGCACAGGGTGCAGCTCCGCGCCGTCGGCGAGCCCCTCGATCGTCGTGATCTCGCTGCCCTGGGCGGCCACGGCGAGCAGCAGGCAGGCGTTGGCGCGGCGGCCGTCGAGCAGCACGGTGCAGGCGCCGCACTGGCCGTGGTCGCAGCCCTTCTTGGCGCCGGTCAGGTCGAGGTGCTCGCGCAGCGCGTCGAGCACCGTGACGCGGCTGTCGAGCATCAGCGTATGCTCGGAGCCGTTGACCCGGAGGGCGACCTCGGTGTCCATGTTCATCCCCCTACCCACTTCCCGGTAGGCACGCACGGGAGGCGGTACCAGCCGCCGCTCGGGGCGCCGGGCCGCGCGCTGCGGGTCCTGCGACCGCCCACATGAATAGGGTTTCATCTCGATGTCCGACCGATCAGAGACACCCCGAGGCCGCGAGGCGGCCTCCAAGCCCGCGGCGACGCTCGAGTTCCGGCACGTGGCCAAGCGCTACCCCGGGCAGTCGCGCGCCGCGATCGAGGATCTCAGCTTCACCGTCGACGCGGGCGAGATCTGCGTGCTCGTCGGCCCCTCGGGCTGCGGCAAGACCACGGCGATGCGCCTGGTCAACCGCATGATCGAGCGCTCGGATGGCGAGGTCCTGCTCGACGGCCAGGACGTGCACGACCGCCCGGTGTCCGACCTGCGTCGCGACGTCGGCTACGCGATCCAGGACATCGGCCTCTTCCCGCATCGCACCGTGGCCGACAACATCGCGACGCTGCCACGCGTGATGGGCTGGGACAAGGGGCGCATCCGCGCGCGCGTCGACGAACTGCTCGAGCTCGTCGGGCTGCCGCTCGACGTGCGCGACCGCTACCCAGCCCAGCTCTCGGGCGGCCAGCAGCAGCGCGTGGGCGTCGCCCGGGCCCTGTCCACCGACCCGCCGCTGCTGCTGATGGACGAGCCCTTCGGCGCCGTCGACCCGATCGCGCGAGAGCGCCTGCAGAACGAGTTCCTGCGCCTGCAGGCGCGGCTGCGCAAGACGATCGTCTTCGTCACGCACGACATCGACGAGGCGCTCAAGATGGGCGACAAGGTCGCGGTGCTGAAGGAGGGCGGCAGGCTCGCCCAGTACGCGGCGCCGGCCGCGCTCCTCGCCGAGCCGGCCGACGAGTTCGTGGCCAGCTTCGTGGGCGCAGACCGCGGGCTCAAGCGCCTGGCGCTGCAGCGGGTGCGCGACATCGAGCTGTGGTCCACCGTGACCGCCACGGAGGGCGAGGCCGCGCCCGGCATCCGCGAGCGCCTGGGCGCCGCCGACGTGCCCTGGGCGCTGCTCGTCGACGACGACAACAAGCCGGTGGGCTGGATCGAGCCCGACAAGCTGCGCCAGGGCTCCGTCACGCGCAGCCTCGTCTCGCCCGATCCGCCCGTCGTGGTCGAGCTCGACGACGTGCTGCGCGACGCGCTCTCGGACCTCCTGTCCGCCGAGTCGCACTACGGCGTCGTGGTGGACGCGTTCGGCCGCGTCGACAAGGCGCTCTCGATCGACGCGATCTCGCACGCCATCAACGCCGACCCCTCGACGGTGCCCAGCACGGCGGAGATGCGCGCCGCGTCACCCGAGCAGGAGCCCGCCGAGGAGGAGCCGGCCCTGTGACGGCGCTGCCGGGCCTGGTCACCGTCTTCGCGCAGAACGGCCTCAGCCAGGAGACCTTCAACGCGGACAAGTGCCCCGGCAACAACGGGATCTGCGCCGGGTGGATCCTCCAGCACTTCGGCGACTACTGGACGCCGCTGCTCCAGCACGTCGTGCTCAGCGTCGTGCCGCTCGTCGTCGGCTTCCTGATCGCGACCGTGCTGGCGATCCTCGCCCATCGCCAGCGCTGGCTGCAGACCCCGCTGCTGGTGTTCGTGACGATCCTGTTCACGATCCCGTCGATCGCGGCCTTCCTGATCCTGATCCCGCTGATCGGGTTCGGCACCACCACCGCGTTCGTGGCGCTGACCGCCTACACGCTCGTGCTGATCTACCGCAACGTGATCTCGGGGCTGGGCGGCGTGCCGCGCAGCTCGGTGGAGGCGGCCCAGGGCATGGGCCTCTCGCCGAACCAGATCCTGTGGGGCGTGGAGTTCCCGCTGGCGCTGCCGACGATCCTCGCCGGCGTGCGGATCGCCGCGTCGAGCACCGTCGGCATCGCCGGCTTCGCGTTCTTCGCGGGCGCCGGCGGGCTCGGCCGCTCGATCAACGAGAGCTTCTCCTTCCGCGGCAACGTGCTGGCGGCCGGACTGCTGATGGTGCTGCTGGCGGCCGTGCTGGAGCTCGGCGTGCTCGTGATCCAGAAGCTGCTCACCCCCTGGGAGCGTGCCGCGCGATGACCCCCACCGTCTTCGCCTCCGTGTTCGGCGGCGCGATCGACTACATCTTCCACGAGCGCGAGTCCGTCGCGGGCACCGTGCGGATCGGCGGCCTGGGCGAGATCGGCCGCCTCACGCTCACCCATCTCGAGCTGTCCTTCGCCGCGGTGGCCATCGCGATGGCGATCTCGATCCCCCTCGGGCTGGTGCTCGGGCACCTCGGCAAGGCGCAGTTCCTGGCCGTGAGCGTCTCGAACGTCGGCCGCGCGGTCCCGGCCATCGCGCTGATCGCGTTCTTCATCGCGTTCTTCGGCGTCGGCTTCAGCAACGTCTGCGTGGCGCTCGTCCTGCTTGCCATCCCGCCGATCCTCACCAACACCTACGTGGGGGTGCGCGGGGTCAACCGCACCGCGCTGGACTCGGCCACCGCCATGGGCCTGACCGGCTGGCAGATCATCCGCGGCGTCGAGCTGCCGCTCGCGATGCCGACGGTCTGGACGGGCGTACGCATCTCGCTGGTGAGCGTCGTGGCGACCGCGACCATCGCGCCCTACGCGAGCGTCAACACGCTCGGCCTGCCGATCATCAACGAGCAGATCTACGGCGATCCCGGCCGCCTCGGCGCCTGCATCGTGATCGCGGTGCTCACCCTCGCGCTG